>Ga0209515_10001722_pt1 | contig 35591 bp, 23 predicted proteins | sample Subgroupgradi54m_FD_187454 | JGI IMG/M metagenome (GOLD analysis project Ga0209515, IMG submission 187454) | Subsurface groundwater microbial communities from S. Glens Falls, New York, USA - GMW60B uncontaminated upgradient, 5.4 m (SPAdes)... ... | reverse complement strand
CCCGCGCAGCAGCCGCCCGCGCAGCAGCCGCCCGCGCAGCAGCCGCCCGCGCAGCAGCCTCCGGTGGTCGGCGGCGACTTCACCGCCAGGCAGTTCAGGTGCCTCGCCGCGATTGGCAAGCAGACGTTCGACCCCGCGGGCGAGAAGAACGTCGGCAAGTCTGGCGGGCAGTTCATTGGTGGGCGTTGCCTCAACAATGGCAACTGCGCCTCGGGCTGCTGCGCCAATCCTTGCGGCATCTGCTCGGGTCCTGGCGCTCAGACCCAGGCCGGCAAGCAGGGCTGCGGGTTTGACGGTAGCCGCCTCCCGCAGTAACACGGACGCCGGGTGACGCCCTTGCGCGTCGACGTACCCGGGACGCTCGTCTCGCTTTTCGTGGTACGAGCACTCGATCCCAATGACTCCAGGCCGGTTCCAGCTCGCCGCGATGTTCCTCGCGGTCGTCCCGGCCGCGTGCTTCACCCCCGAGCTGCCCGATCAGATCACCTGCGGCGAGCAGGGCGAGTGCCCACCCGGGCTCCGCTGCGAAACCTCTGCAGGCCTCTGCGTGCCCGAGGACCAGGCGGCCATCGCGGCGCTTCGCTTCGTGGCCCCGCCCACCTCGGCCGAGGCGCTCGTGGCTGCCTCTGCTGTCACGGTGGAGCTGCTCGACGCCGCGGGCCAGCGCCTCCCCATCACGGGCGGATCCTTCGCCCTCGAGGTCGCCGCGAATCCGGCCGGTGTCGGCCTGGTCGCACCCGTGACCGGCACCGCCGACGCCGGCCTGGTCACGTTCGTGGCGCCCGAGCTCGACCGGCCTGGCCGCGCTGTCCGTCTGGTTGCCCATACCCCGGTCGGTAGCATCGCGGTGACCAGCGCCCCCTTCGACGTCAGCCCCACGCGCCCGACCCTGACCCTCGCCGCGCCCAACGACGAGCTGGCCAGCTGCGGCACCGTCCCCTACAAGCTCACGCAGGCGCAGTCGCTCCCCGTCGACCTGCTGGTCGAGCTCGACCCCGACGGGCCATCCGGTCCCGAGCCGTTCCGGCGCGCCACCCAGGCGGCCAGCGCTCCCGGGCTCGCCGGCGTCCAGGGCGTGCCCGGCAGCCGCGACGGCGCGAACCGCGTGTTCAGCTGGAACACGTCGGTGGACCTGCCGCTCCGCGACGTTGCCGGCCAGCTGCGCATCACGCCCAGCGTGCGCGGGGTCGCCGGCGAGGCGTCGGTCAGAGACGTGACGGTGAAGAACGGGCTGCGCTTCCTCGCGCTCGGGCAAGCCGCCAGGCCGCTCGACGCGGCCGACACCAACCACGACGGCCGGACCGAGCTCATCTGGCTGAACTCGACGGACGGCTACGTCGAGGTGCCCAGCGCGAGGATCGCCGTCCCGCCCAACGTCCCGGTCATCGACCTGACCACGGGCGACTTCGACGGCAACGGGCTCGTCGATCTCGCCATCGCGCTCCCGACGAAGACGCTCATCGCGCTGCAGCTGCGCAGCAGTCCGCCCGGCGACTTCGCCGCCACCCTCGAGCTGCGCGACGTGGCACCCCTGCGGGAGCTGGTGGCTGCCGACTTCGATGGCGACGGTGTCGACGATGTCGCGGGCGTCGAGGCGGCGAGCGGTGCGGTGGTGATCCTGGGCGGAAATCGCGCCGCCTCAGGGCAGCTGGTCGAGCGCGCACGTCCCTGGTCGGGGGACGGCACGGGTAGCCTGTACGCCGGCGACCTGGATCGCGATGGCTGGCCCGACCTCGTCATCGGCCGGAGCTCGCCCACGGCGGCGGTGGTCATCCTGCGCGGCACGTCCGCGGGCTTCATGGCGCCGAGCACCGACAGCGGGCTCACCGGGAATGCCCTGGCGGTCGGTGATCTCGACCACGACGGCCGCGACGACGTCGCCGCGCTCGAGGCCGACGGCCTGCACGTCGCGTCCGCGACCGGGTTGGTGCACGTGCCCGGCATCACCGGCCACGTCCTCGGTCTGGGTGACATCGACGGAGACGGACGCACCGACGTGGTCACGGTGTCGGGCGACACGGTGCAGACGCACCCGCACGTCCTCGAGCGCCGTACCATCGCCTTCGAGCCGCCGTCGCCCGTGGGCGTGGCGCCGGCGGTCTCGCGGCTCCTGATCAAGGACATGGACCTCGATGGCCGCGTCGACGTCGACGCCATCTCCGATGACGACGCCAGCCTCCGCCCGTTCCTGAACGACACGCCCCGGCGCTGCGGCACCCGGCTGAGCGGCGCGATCAACGCCACCGAAGGCGGATTCAAGAACCTGGCGCAAGCGGTGGATCTGAATGCCGATGGAAAGCCCGACCTGCTCGGCACGACGTCGCCCCACAGCCATACCCGCGCGGTCGCCGCGGCCTACGGGCTCGGCGACGGCACGTTCGACCCGCTGTCCGTGCCGTTGTTCGAGTACCCCGACGATCACACCGTCGGCGAGCTCGTGCCCGCCGACTACGATGGCGACGGCGCGATGGACCTGGCCTTTGCCACCTTCCCGACCGCTGGCATCAGCTTCCTCTACAACGATCCGGCCGAGCCCGGCCGCTTCGACCGCATCGACCTCAGGACCGACGTCGCGCCCTTCCTGCTCGCGGCCGGCGACGTCGACGGCGACGGTGCGCCCGACCTCGTCAGCGTGACCTCGGGGCAGATCGACATCCGGCGCGGCGACCCGACCGGGAAGCGCACCTGGGCGCAGCCGGTCGGGTTACCCACGCCGATCGAGGTCAACGACGCGGTCTGCGCAGGGCTGTGCACGCTGCTGCTCGATGACCTCGATCGCGATGGCCGCCTCGACATCCTCCTGTCGACGCCGACCCAGCTACTCACGCTCCTGGCCGATCCCGGCCCGACGCATGGCTTCGCCGGGCCGATCGTCACCGCGCAAGCCGACGGACAGCTGATCACGGCCGCCAACCTGCTGCCGGACGGCCGCCGCACGCTGGTCAGGCTTGTCGGCAAGCTCTACCACCCGCAGCATGTGGCCGCCTACGCGCTGGACGCCAGCCGGACCGCCATCGAGACGGTCTGGGAGGGGCCCATCGACCCGGAGGGCCTCGGCTACGGCGGTGGCGTTGCCGTCGACCTCGACGGCAACGGCCTCGACGAGGTGATCATGGACTTCCACGGCTCGGCGCTGATCTCCGCCACGCCGGAGCTCTCGGTCCACTGGTTCTCTCCCGGCTTGCCCCGGCTCTACCGCCTGGGCGCGACCGACCTCGACGGCGACGGGAAGGCCGAGATCATTGTCTCCACGTACAGCAGCGCCATCACGATCGACGTGTCCGCCGACGGTCGCCTCGACGTGGGGCGGATACTCAGCCCGCGCGGCGCAAACCCAGGCGACGAATTGGCCGACCGCATGGCGCTGGCCGACTTCAGCGGCGACGGGTTGCTCGATCTCGCCAGCGTGGACCGCGCGGCCAGCAAGGTCTGGCTGGCGCGCCAGGCGCCGGATCGACCCGGGCAGCTCGCGGCCGAGGAGCTGGCCTTGCCCGCGTCGGAGTACTTCGCGCTCGGCGATCTCGATGGCGACCGCAGCGCCGACGTGGTCACACCCGGCAGCGGCGGAAGTCTCGCCTTCCTGAACCTCGACGGCGCAGCGCCCGAGCCGCGCTGCACGAGCGAGTCGAGCCAGGGGCCGGTCGCCATCGGTGACGTCACGGGTGACGGCCTCGCCGACGTCGTCACCGCGAGTGCCAGCGCGGTCCTGCTGTTCGAGAACCCCGCGTTCTCGTGTTCCCTGCCCCGGACGGTGATGTCGCTCGAGCGCCCGGGCGCCACCAAGCACCGCGCCAAGGCCATCGCGCTCGGCGACATGAACGTCGACGGGTTGCTCGACGTGGTCGTGATCTCCGACGCGGTGCGCATCGCGCTGCAGGTGCCCGAGGCTCCCGGCACCTTCCAGGTCACCGACTTCGAGTACGAGGACGTGCCCCCCTACGCCACGTACTTCGATGGCCTGATCGCGGACGTGGATCAAGACGGCCAGCCCGATGTGGTCGCGATCGGCAAGCACGAGGAGATTCGCGTGTTCATCGGCAATCCCTTCTTCCCCGGCAAGCTCATGCCGTCGAGGGTCGTGCCCGGCAGCGGCATGTCGGGCTATCCCAGCGCGGGCCAGGGCACCGCGCTGGTGCTCGGGGACGTCCAGGGCGACTGGTGGCCGGACATCGTGACCATGGGCGAGGGTGAGATCCGCGTGTTCCTGGATGCGGGCTTCGGCAACTACGCCTTCGCCTACAGCCTCGACGGGGCGACCAGGAATCCCGACGGCGGCCGCCTCTCGGTCGTCGACTTCGACGCCGACGGCCGCACCGACGTGGTCTACGTCGATCTGTATCAGGGCACGCTGCTGCTGCGAGGCCGGTGACGATGCCTGCCCTCGTCTAGCCCCCGCGCGCGTACTGCCCCGGCGGCTGGCCCACGTGCCGGCTGAACGCGGTGCTGAAGGTACTCGTGGAGGCGTAGCCGACGCGTTCGGCGACCTCGGCGAGCCCCAGGTCATGGCGGCGGAGCAGATCCTTGGCGACGGCCATGCGCCAGGCGGACAGGTATTCCATCGGCGGCAGGCCCACGGTGCGGGTGAAGCGCTCGAAGAACGTCGAGCGCGAGAGCGCCGCCGTCCTGGCCAGCTGGGCGACCGTCCACGCGCGCGCGAGCTGGCCATGCATCTGCCGTAGCGCGGGCGCGAGGCGCGTGTCGGCCAGGCCGCGCAAGAGCCCAGCAGGCGCGTCCTCGCCCGACGTCGAGCGCAGCGCCTCGATGAGCAGCACCTCGACGAGGCGGGTGAGCACGAGGTCGCGGCCCGACCTTCGCTCGCTCGACTCCTCGCCCACGAGCCGGACCAGCAGCGCGAGCCGCTCGGCGCCGCGCACGTGCACCAGCGCCGGCAGCAGCGAGACCAGCAACCCCGCGTCGGGCGAGTCGAAGACGAAGTAGCCCCCGAGCAGGCGCACGTCGGGGCGTCCTCCACGCGTGCCGTGACGGACTTCGCCCGTCGGCGCAGGCGCCAGCTTCGGGTCGATGCGCTCGGGCCTGGCCGGCTCGAAGCCGGACATGGTGAAGCCGGGCGTCGCCGGCAGGAGCAGGAAGTCGCCCGCCTCCAGGGTGAGGGCCCGCTGGCCGTCGACGGCGAGACGACAGCGGCCCTCGAGCACGGCGCAGAAGCTCGGCTGGCCGAAGTCGGAGTAGCGCACCGCCCAGCGACCCGCGCCGCTGATGAGCTTGGAGAACACGGTGCGCGGCTGCAGCAGCGCGATGACCTGGGACAGCGGGTCGTGCATGTCTGGACGCTCGCAAATGAAATATGGACCCCTCATGGTAGAGCGTCCGGCACGGCTTCGCTACCTTCTTCACCATGAACACCGTACTGATCACAGGTTGCTCCTCTGGCTATGGGCTCGAGACCGCGCGTCACTTCCACGAGCAGGGCTGGAACGTGGTCGCCACCATGCGAACGCCGCGCGAAGGGGTGCTGCCCCGGTCGCCACGGCTGCGCGTGCTGGCGCTCGACGTGACCCGGCCCGAGAGCATCGCTCTGGCCCTCGAGGCGAGCGGGCCCATCGACGTGCTGGTCAACAACGCCGGGATCGGGGCCTTCGGGGCCTTCGAGGCCACGCCGATGGCCACCGTGCGCGAGCTGTTCGAGACCAACACCTTCGGCGCGATGGCGATGACGCAGGCGGTGCTGCCGCAGTTCCGCGCGCGCAGGTCGGGCGTGGTGGTGAACGTGACCTCGAGCGCGACGCTGGCGCCCATGCCCATGGTGGCCCCGTACACCGCGAGCAAGATGGCCATCGAAGGGTTCACCGCGTCACTCGCGCTCGAGCTCGAGGCCTTCAATGTGCGCGTCAAGCTGGTCGAGCCCGGCTACTGCCCGAGCACGGACTTCACCAGCAACACGGGAGCGCGCCTGGAGGGCACGATTCCCGAGGCATACGCGCCGTTCGCGCAGCGCATCTTCGCTTCGATGGCGCAGCTGGCCGCGGTGACGACCCCGGCCGACGTGGCCGAGGCGGTGTGGCGCGCCGCCAACGATGCATCCGGGCAGCTCCGCCATCCCGCCGGCCCCGACGCGGTGGCGCTGGCGCAGGCGCGGTGAACTCAGGTGCACCGCAGAGTTGCCAGGTGAGCCGCCCGGTCCACGTCCTATACTGGCCGGCGAGTCCGCGGCGCAGGACTCCATGCGCGCCCTCGATATCCGCAACGAGAGGCGAGTGTTCATCAGTGACCTCGTGCCCTGGCACCAATGGATGCTGTGCGTCTTCGACAAGGCCGCGAAAAAATGGGGCCAGGACTGGCCCGAGCAGCTGGCGTCGCTGATCGCCCGGCTCATCGAGATCCGGGCCATGGCCTGGTTCGCGGCCGCCGGGCGCAGTTAAGGGGCTCTTCAGAAAGTTGGCCTACGTTGCGCGGCGCGATGTCAAACGCCGTGCCCTCATCCGTGGTTCTTCTTCGCCGTACCCGTACCCTCACCCTCACGCTGGCCGCGATCGTGTTGCTCGGTCTGTCAGCGTGTGACGACGGGCCGCAGCCGGCTATCGACCACGACGAGCACGTCTCGTCGGCGGGAGAGCTCATCTCGTCGGCGGACGAGCTGCTCGGCGAGCGCGGCCATGACGGTCGTCGCGGCGGCCAGCTGAACGTGGTCGCGCACCAGGACGATGATCTGCTCTTCCTCAATCCGTCGATCCTGCGCGCCATCGCGCAGGGGCGCCGGGTGCGCACGATCTTCGTGACCGCGGGCAACATCGAGCCGGGGTACTGGCCGCTGCGCGAGCAGGGCGAGCTGGCCGCCTACGCGTACATGGCCGGCCGACCGAACCGCTGGACCGAGAGCTTCACGCCCGCGGCCGGGCAGAGCGCGACCACCTTCACGCTCGACGGCACGCACGGCCGGGTCAGCCTGGTCTTCCTGCGCCTGAGCAGCTTCACCCAGCCCTTCATGAATCAGCTGTGGGACGAGCGCGACAACCCCGCGCTCGTCCTCGGCAGCGAGGACGGCAACCTGCGCGTGAGCGGCCAGCAGCTCATCGACCTGCTCGGCGAGCTCATCGACGAGTTCGACCCCGGCGAGATCCTGACCACGAGCTCGAGCGAGCTGAACGGCTGGTGGGACAATCTGGAGCACGTCGCCGTGTCGCGCTTCATCATCGAGGCTTACCGGCGCCGGCCCGGGCGGCACTCGCTGCGGCAGTTCCGCGGCTACGACATCTACTACGTCAGCTACGACGAGGGCACCTATACCGTGGACGTGTCCGAGCCCCCTGACCTGAGCGCGCACGACTTCGAGCTGAAGCGGGACGCCGCCGACGCCTATTTCACCATCGACCCGCACTTCGGTCCCTGCCAGGACGGGCAGAACTGGTGGTGCAACGTGAACGACTGGCGCGAGTCCTACGCGCAGTGGCTGCTGCGCCAGTATCGCGTGCCGCTGGCGGCCGACTTCGTGAGCAGCGACTTCGGCGACGCCGATCTGGGCGAGCTGCCGCAGCACCCCGGCACCTTCCGGCTCGCCGACGTCGACGGCGACGGCGATGCGGACGCCTGCATCCGCCGCCACGACGGCATCCGCTGCGCGCTCAACCAGCACGGCCGCTTCGCGCCCCACACCTCGTTCTCCGCCGAGTTCGCGCGTTACCGCGGCTGGAGCGACGACGTCTACGGCAGCACCATCGAGCTCGGCGACCTGAATCACGACGGGCGCGCCGACGTGTGCGGCCGCGGCTACTGGGGCATCCAGTGCGCGCTCGCCGACGCAGGCGGCAAGGGCTTCGGGCCGGCGCGCCTGTGGACCTACGACTTCTCGAACAGCTGGGGCTGGGCGAGCTCGCGCGCGTACTACGGCACCATCCGGCTCGCCGACGTCGACGGCGACGGCTTCGCCGACGTGTGTGGCCGGGGCGTCAACGGCATCGTGTGCGCGCGCAACGATCGGCAGGGCGCGTTCACGCCGCTGCAGGTGTGGAGTGGCGCATTCTCCGACGCCGCCGGCTGGAGCGGTCCGGTCGAGGTCGCGACCTCGGTGCAGTTCGGCGATCTCGACGGCGACGGCGCCGCCGACGTGTGCGGGCGCAACGGCGCCGGCGTCACCTGCGCGCTCGTGGTCGAAGGCAGCGAACGCTTCGCGCCGGCAAGCGTGTGGACGAGCGCGGCCATGCCCGCTCGCTTCCGCCTCGTCGACGTGGACGGCGACGGCCGCGCCGACCTGTGCGGCCTCGCCGACGGCGCGGTGGTGTGTGCGTCCTCCAACGGTGCGACCGGGTTCGGCGCGCCCACACGCCTCACCGACGCCCCCGTGCCGGCGGAGTCCGGCGCGGACAACGCGGTGCTGCAGATCGCCGACCTCGACGGAGACGGCCGCCTCGACGTGTGTGTGCGCGGCGCGAGCGGCCTGCGCTGCAAGCAGGCGTGCGCCCACCGCTGACGCTGCGCTACGGACTGGCCCGCGCCGCCGGAGCCTGGGACACCCGGTGGAGAGCCACTGGTGACTCCGCTACGTGCCTTCCGCTCGATCAGCGGCGGGTGCGGGACGTGTTCAGCGTCACGGCCGCGCGGATGAGAGCCTTCAATGCCTTCTCGTCGAGCTTCTCGCCCTCGTGGAAGTCGATGGCCCGCCGGGTGTTGCCATCGAGGCTGGAGTTGAACAGGCCCGATGGGTCCTCGAGCGCGGCCCCCTTGGCGAAGGTCATCTTCACGGCGTCCTTGTAGGTCTCGCCGGTGCAGATCATGCCGTCGTGGTACCACGTGGGCACGCCTCTCCACTTCCACTCCTCGACCACCTCGGGGTCGACTTGCTTGATCAACGTGCGGAGCTTGGAGAGCATCTTGCCCCGCCAGTCGCCCAGCTCCTTGATCCTCTCGTCGATCATCCGGGACGGAGACTCTGCTTTCGGTGACCCGTTCTTCTTCACGACGGTTCTTGCTTTCGGTTGCTCGGGCTTCTTGCGGCTCACGTCAGGCATCGCGGGACCTCGCCAAAATGGGGAGCACGGTTCACGTGCCGATTCTACCTGGAGCTGCTCGCTGGCGTGGCCTGCAGGCGGCGCCAGAAGAAGTAAGACAGCCCCCAGAGCACGCCGGTGGCCGCCGCCCAGCCCCACGCCTGTGGGCCATCGCCCACCGAGAAGTGGGCGATGAGCGCCGAGGCCAGGTCGATGGCGAAGCCAGCGTAGGCCCACTCCTTGAGCCGAGGCGGCACCGGCGCAAGCAGCAGTATGACGCCGAGAAGCTTGGCCAGCGAGAGCTCCACCCTGAAGTAGGCGGGGAAGCCGAGGTGGGCGAACGCCTCCGCCACCTCCGGCAGGCGCAGCTGCGCGTAGGCGGTGAAGCTCATCTGCAGGCAGAAGAGCGCGGTGACGATCCAGAAGCCGATCACTGTTCCTTTGGAGCGGGGCATGCGCACGTCCTTGGGCGAATGGAGGTCAATGAGGCTCAGGTCACGTGAGCTTGCAGCGTCGTCAGTGCTGGAGTGATCGCTCGACCGTTCAGCGCAGCAGGCACGCCTCCGGGTAGCGACGAAGGACCTCGTCGCGCCGGGCCGGTCTGAGGGCTTCCGATGGCGTCACATTCGCCCCGCGCGCGTCGAAGCAGCATCCCAGGAAGTCGCAGCGCTCGAAGGTGGCGCTGCCATTGCTCCACAGTTCGAGCTCGCCATAACATCGCGGACAGCAGTCATCGTCTCGGCCGAACACGCCGAGGCTCCAGCACAGGCGATCGACGAATTGCACGTAGGCGACTGGATCTGGAGGCAAGTCGGCGGCGCGCAGGGCGGCCGCAAAGCCCCGCGCGCTGGCCAGCGAGATGGGCAGCGTCCTGGGATCGCTCTCGAGGAAAAGCCGCACTCCCGGGGCCTGCTCGAATGCCTTGGCGGTATGCACAGATACACTGACGAGGTCGTCCACGAGCCACGCACGCAGCACCTCGACGAAGCCTCGATCATCGATCCTGCCCGGCAAGCGTGCCGCGAGCGCCTGCCACGAGTGCCGGATTCTGCTGGCCATCTGCACGGGTCCCCAGGATACACGCCATCGTGCGGTCTCGCTGTCCCCAGGGCGGCGGCCGGGACGAAATATCATCCAGACAGCGCGCGCATCGCTGCCAGCGAGTCCATGTAGTCGCGCCAGAGAACAACTTTACGGTTCTCGATCGTCACGATCGAAACGAAGCGGTTCTCATAGGTGGCGCCGTTCGTGACGACACGCCCATGGACCTCGTACTCGAGGACCACCACACGACCGTCGCGACATGGGTGCACCACGAGGGCGTCGGCACGGTTCAGAACGATCCCGTCGCCGTACCTAGGGAGCATCTCAGCCAAGTTGCGCACGTACGGAAGGGGACTTTGCGAACGTAGGCTTTGCTTCTCGGACCTGGCCGACACGCGCGCGCGCTGGCCGTTTGCCGCGGGCGTCGCAGTCGCCCCTAGCGGCATCGACGACCCTCTCCGGGCCAGAGAGACACCGAGTCGCACGCGCAATGGCCGTGCGGGTCTTGTATCGCCGAATCCACGCGGAAGCGGCAAGATCCTACGCTGGGCGATGATCGCTGCCGGCGCGGCTCCGCCCCGTCAGGTCATTTTGACTCACCTGTCGAGAGCATCTCGGCCGATGGCAGGCACACCAATCTTCTCGCGTGAGCGAAGCAATCGCCAACTCGCGATGATACTCTGGCGATGAGAACCCATGGACTATCCCCTTGAGAATCTCACGCCTGATTCCTTTCAGAGCCTCGTTCAGGCACTTCTGATCAAGGAGTTTCCTGGCTTGCAGTGCTACCCAGTAGGGCAGGCTGACGGAGGGCGCGACGCGACGGTTCTCCTGCCACACTCTGGCACCGCCCGCGATTTCTGCCTCTTTCAAATCAAATTCGCGCGCCACCCAGAGAAGATAGACGATGCGTATCGTTGGCTAGAACCAATACTTGAGAAGAAACTACCCAAAATCGACCGACAGGCGCTGAAAGGCGCCAAACGGTTTTTGCTAGTTACCAACGTTCGCGCAACGAGCTATGCGACGGCAGGCTCTATGGACAAAACCCAAGCCCTTCTGAGGAAGCTCCTTCCCATAGAGGGCCAGTGCTGGTGGCGGGACGATCTGGCGAGACGCCTGGACGGCGCATGGGACATCAAGTGGTCATATCCGCAGATATTGGCCGGCCCTGATATCCTGCGCCTGATACTCGAGGCTGGCATAAGCGAGCAAGCAGAGCGCCGCATGACTTCGATGCGTGCTGTCATTGCCCATCAATACGAACGCGAGCGAGAAGTCAGATTTAAGCAAGTCGAATTACAGAGCCGACTCCTAGATCTGTTTGTCGATACTCCAGTCCACCTTCTTAGCCCCGACCGTGCGCAGGCGGTCTGTCCCGACCTGCCACGCATTTACGTGCACCTCATCAACAAGCACGGGCGAACATCAGCTCAGCGCAATATTGGTCGCGAGAATTGGGGCTATCACGATGAGGGCCGAGCGGTCGGCGCGGGCACGTTCTTTCTTGCTCCTGAAGTCCAAGCCGCGGTTCATCGCGTCGTGCTTGAGGGCGCTCCTGGCCAAGGAAAATCAACCGTTACTCAGTACCTATGTCAGGTCCATCGGTTGCGTCTTCTACAGAAAGCGCAGGAGCTCGCCCTACTCCCTGCACATCATCAGTCTTGCCCGGTCCGGCTGCCACTTCGAGTAGATCTTCGGGATTTCGCAACATGGCTTTCACGACGGGATCCGTTCAGCGCTGACGTAATCGCGATAAGGGACAGTGCCAGTCATTCTCTGGAATCCTTCCTCGCCGCTGCCATACATCACTACTCAGGCGGGACCGTATTTGACGTTTCCGATCTTCTCGCTGTCGCCCGTGTATCATCATTGCTGTTGGTTTTTGACGGTCTTGATGAAGTGGCGGATATAAAGTTGAGAAGCGAGGTGGTAGAGCAACTGCAACAAGGGATCGTTCGTATGCAGGAAATTGCTGCCTCTTTGCAGGTCATCATTACCAGCCGACCAGCAGCTTTCGCCAACTCGCCAGGCATGTCGAAACACCAATATGCATTCTTGAGCCTGGGGTCATTGACCCAATCGCTGATTACTGGTTACGCGAAGCGCTGGGCGAGCGCCAGAAGCATGGAAGGGCGCGAACGTAACGACCTTTTGCGGATTTTGGATGAGAAGCTTCACCTGCCTCATCTGCGGGACCTGGCGCGCAATCCGATGCAGCTCACCATTCTCCTCAGCCTAATCCATCAACGTGGCACCTCTCTTCCAGACAAGCGGACGGCACTTTATGACTCATATGTGGATCTGTTCTTTAGCAGAGAGTCTGAAAAGAGCCCCGTGGTTCGTGAGCATCGGGAGCTGCTTATCAATATACATAGGTATGTTGCTTGGACACTGCATGCGGAGTCTGAATTGGGCCAAGCGTCCGGGCGTGTCCCATTAGCGCGTCTCCAGCAAATGATAAAGTCATATTTGCGACAGGAAGGCCATGATGAAGATTTGGTTCAAGCGCTCTTTCAGGGTGTGGTGGAAAGAGTCGTTGCTTTGGTGTCGCGCATCCAAGGGACGTATGAATTTGAGGTACAGCCGCTGAGAGAGTATTTCGCGGCGAGATATCTATACGACACGGCACCCTATTCGCCAGTGGGGTCCGAACGAAGGGGCACCAAGCCCGATCGATTCCTTGGAATTGCACGCAATTTCTACTGGCTCAACGTCACGCGCTTCTACGCAGGCTGCTACAGCAAGGGAGAACTGCCCTCCCTGATCGATGGACTACTCGAACTGCGAGACGAACCAGTATTCGCCAATCTTGCGCACCCTAGAGTGTTGTCCGCGACGCTGCTCTCCGATTGGGTTTTCTCACAGCATCCCCGCTCCGTGCGCCAGGTTGTCGGTTTAATCTTCGATCCCCTTGGGATGCAATATCTATTGGCCACAGGGCGAGTTGATTCGTTTCAGTCGCCGCTCCAATTGGCAGATCAACACGCTCGCAAGGCATTACAGGCAGAATGCTGGCAATCGCTTGACAGCGCTTCAACCCCGGACTTCGCTCATTCCGTCGCTAGGCTAATGAGAGACAACTCCGATCGCAGCGACACCCTGGCGGAATGGCTGAAGAGGCTTCGAAAACCTTCATCTAGGTTGCGATGGCTTGAAATTGGCCTCTACTTAGGGCATCTCAGCGAGCTGGACACAGCAACACTGGCTGAATACGTTGATGCGAACCGCCCGGCCCATATCCAATTGCTTTTCCGCGCCAAGAGATTCGACCTCCTTGAGACAGTACCCCAGTTCAGAGCCAAAGCGCTTGAGGCAATCCTAGAGTGCTCCGCTCCGCCCGCTTCACGAGCATCGGCAGGTTCGTGTGCCCTTGGGAACTTTCAACAGGCGGTCGAGCCATCCCGCTACCGGCTGGCGCTCTTGCTTTCCGAACCGGTCCCGTTGCGGGTTCGTTGGGAACAAGATGACAAAGATCTGGACACCGATACTAGCCAAGGAGAACGAAAAGACGGGGACGCCGTGCAATCGAAGATGAATGCCGTCATCGCTACCGTACAGCGAGAGAGCGCGAAGCTCGCCTCCGTATGGGCGAATAGTCTACAACCGTGGGACGCTGTCGTTGAAAGCGGAAGGTCGGCCTTCGGCGACCATTGGGTGTTCTTTCGTCTTGCGGCGCTGGCTGCTGGCATTCGATCTACGTCGGAACGAGGTGGCGAATATGCAGATCCTTTCGATTCGAAGGTTTCCCTGTGTGGTCGAGCTCGCTACGCACGCATGAGAGCAGGCCAAACCTCCTGGTGGAAACGCCAGCTCTCGGTCCAGGGAACGCCAAAGGGTACTCACCTGTTCGTCTTACTTCTATGCGCTTCTTGGGCAAGCAGCCGTACACTAGTCGAGCTTTCAGATGCACTTTCGATGGCGCTGGCTCGACTCGACCCGGACAGCTGGCAGGTCCTGTACGATGCGTATCACGACCAAATACCGGTCTTATCTCGAGATGCGGGATTCGCGGTGACCGATGGCGCAATTGGAAACGATATCTCGCCGCGGTTCGCTGCTGTCCTCATGCTGCGATCTGTGGAGGATTCAGCGCATTCACTCTATCGAAAGCACATTCGGTCCAAAGGGATTAAAGATGTCACTGTCCTGGGTGCATGTCAGACTATTGCTTTGAGTCACCTCCTTGGCAGCAGCGATTGGCGTGCCGATCTGGAATTTGTTCGTGAATGCTACGGCCACGGAATTCGGGTGGAACGTGTGTCTCCATATTGGTTCCGCCGTGAAGCAAGGCAGAGGCAAATCGCACTCGACTTGGCGACTATGATTTGCGGCGATCCTGCCAAATTTCCGCCTCAACTTGTCTCTGTTGCCGAGGAACGGCTTTTGGAAGAAGCGGCTAAGCAGGTCGTCCCAGTAGGAAAAGTAGCCAAGCAGGAACGTTGGTTTGACACGTAATGGACCAATTCATCCACTTCGAAGTATTCATCGACCTATCCCACGGCATCCGTTAGACGAACACGTCGTGATGGCGTCGCCCGCACCGATGACACCTTCGCTCATGTGATCAAGACCGGATGAGCAGGTAGTCTTGAGGACGAGTCATCTGCAGGTACCTGATGGGAGATACTTGCCGTATCGACTCGGCGCGCTTGACGATCACCGGCGAGCCTTCTCCGACCTCTGCGAGTCTAGAGAAATTTTCTCCGAGGTCCGGTATCGTAAAGAGATGACTGGTCCGAGCTCCGGAACTGCGACCGTGGTAGGCGGCACTCCTCCGAGTCTGCGCGTTGACGGGCCATGCTTGGCGGGGACCCTGAAGGGCTTGACGATGCCCCCCGGCGCCGTCGAGAAGGTGCGCACGGATGCGCTGGACCTGCTCGGTCGCGTCGTAGGCGTGTACGCTCAAGAGATCGCGCCGGGTGAAGTCGGCGCTGACGGTTCCGGTAAGGCTGGAGCATCCACTCCGAAGACGCCCACCGGGCTCCTGTACGGACGCATCCAGAGCGGCAAGACCGTTGCGATGATTGGGCTCGTTGCCGCGGCGATCGACAATGGGTTCCGGGTCATCGTTGTTCTTACTTCCGACAACCTGACGCTCGTGTCGCAGACGACTGAGAGATTCACCGCACTCGATGGACCACTGGCGGTGGATGCTCTGAAGAAGGACTGGGCGGAGGACCACAAGCACATCGCAAAGCACCTCGCCAAGTCTGGTGTGGTGTTCGTGTGCTCGAAGAACAGTAAGCGACTGGATGATCTCATTGCCTTGCTCAACCAGGTTGGTGCGCCGAACTACCCGTCCCTAGTGCTCGACGACGAAGCAGACCAGGCGACGCTCGACACCAACCTCGCCAAGAATAGTAGAGCGGCGGAGAAGGGCGACGAGCTCGCCGACCCCACCGCGATCCATGAACGTGTGGTGAAGCAGCTGAGCACGAGCCTGCGTCACCACGTTTTCGTCCAGGTAACAGCAACGCCCTACGCGTTGCTGCTACAGTCCGTAGGCTCGAAGCTGCGGCCACGGTTTACCCGGCTACTCGAGCCAGGTGAGGGATACACGGGCGGCGAGTACTTCTTCGAGGCCGAGCACCTCGAAGGGCCGAAGCCCCCCCTCGAGTACGTTGCGGACGATGAGTCGTCTGTCATCGAACAAGGCGCCACGGACGCGCCCGAAGGACTCAGACAGGCGATAGCTTTCTTCCTGGTCGCAGCGGCAGCGCAGGCAATCGACGATCCTGAGCGGGCGAAGTCCGGTCAGAATTTTCTCTGCCACACGAGTCAGCTACGAACACAGCACGCAACTCTCGAGGCGCTGGTTCGCGACTATATCGATCGCGTTGGAGATCATGTGGACGCGGGCGCGGGTGAAGGAGTCGATCGACTCCAGCGGGCGCGCGCCGACCTGCTGAGGACCCATCCTTCCGCAGCGCCCATCGAGGCGATCATCGCTCATATCGGGCGTGCGCTCGTGAGCCGTAGGATTGTCGTGTTCAACGCGGGTGCCGATGCGAAGCTCGGCAAGGGCCTGAACCTTATCATCGGCGGCAACATCCTGGGGCGGGGTGTCACGATCGAGAACCTTCTGGTGACCTACTACTTACGCGAGCCGAAGCTGGGTCAGATGGACACGATGCTCCAGCATGCGCGGATGTACGGCTATCGCTCAAAACTGATGCACCTGACGAGGGTGTTCCTTCCTCGACAGCTCGCCGTTCGGTTCCACGAAATCCACATGATCGAGAAGCGTCTTCGCCGGCAGCTCGTGGGAGCTGACATGGGCAAGCAAATCGTCATCGAGAAGGCCGCAAACATTCTCCCCACGCGTCGTGCGGTCCTGGATCCGACCTACATCGACGCCTTTGACGCTGAGGAGCAGGTATTTCCAGTCTATCCCGACCTGCAACTAAGCAAGGGGAAACACCAGGCGATCCTCTCGAAGGTCCAGGAATTGGTTGGTGGACAGCTTCGGACGGAGCCCCAGCTTGCGGAAATCGGCTTCGATGACCTCTACTGGCTAATCAATGAGTTTCCCTATGGGGGGAAAGGCGCTTCGAGTAGCTGGATACCCTCCGTCCTGCGCCAAGTCCTCGAGAAGCAGCAGAAACGCCGCGGTATCAAGGCATTCATCTATACGCGCTCCATGTCGCGCAAGACCGAGATATTCACTACAGGTGCTCTCTCTGGTGTCGAGCTGAAGAAGTTGAGATCCCAGGAGGGGCCGGTTTTCTGCGCCTTCCGGGACAATGGTGCCGCTATGGAACCCGGGCCGGTAAAGGCATTCTGGTACCCAAGTTTGGTACTCGATAGCAACATGCCGAGCCTGATCATCAACACGACGCCACACGGTGGTGGGTCCGATGTCGGCTGAGCTAGAGACACTCGCGGCTCTTCGGCAGGCCTGGGTGACAGGACAACCCAAGAAGGGCTACGACTACACCTTGCTCTCGGAGCTTGAGGGTGCGTTCGTCGCCCGATCACGCGATGGACTTCCCGCCCTGGTTATCCCAGTGCCGGAGATGCCGTCTACGCAAGTAGGGCGGCGGGCCTCGGGATGCGAGCTCAATGGCCATAGCTCGTTGCATCTCGTTCATGGCGCGAGGAAATGGGATCAGGCATGCGCGACATTGATCTGCCGAGATCCCGAAGTGCTGGACGCGTTCGAAGTCCTCGCGGCTGACATCGTTCGCCGTATTGGTAGGGCGCCGACTTGGTCATCTGTACTCGCTGTCGTGGAAGAGTGGCAGGTACTGCTAGCGCCACGTGGCCGCCCTTCGGCGGAGGTGGAGTTGGGTCTCTGGGGTGAGCTTTGGTTCATTGCTCAGAGCACGGACATCGACCGAACGCTTGGCGGCTGGCGCGGACCAGAGCGGGATGCGACGGACTTTTTTGTCGCTGGGGTGGGTGCCGAAATAAAGACGAGCAAGAACCGGCGTCAGCACCATGTTGCACGTACCCAAGTAGAAAGCCCCGTCGGTCTGAAGGACTCTTGGTTGGTCTCGCTCTGGGTGAAGGTGGACCCTGCTGCCAAGCACAAGGTCCCAACACTGGCGCAAATAATCCTAGATCGGTCAGCCGATCGTGCGGATACGCAGAGACGGCTGGCGCGCGCAGGCTACACGGCCGGTGACCGTCGCGAGTACACGAACGGCTTCACGATTCTGGATGAGCCAGAATGGTACGCGATCGAGGACGTTCCTCGGGTCAGAGCAGTCGATCCGGGCATCTCTGACCTTCGCTATCGCGTAACGCTCGACGAAGGTCGCAGCGCGCCAGCTGACGTGGCGAAGCGTCTGCGACTTCACTTCCACGGACCTCAGACGGATGTGCACCGATGAAACTCGCAGATCTACTCGCGGAGACCAACATCGAAGACCTCGAGCGGCTTGCGCATGAGCATGCGCGCGCGGAGGACGACCTTCCGAGACCGCAACTCCTGTCGACCATCGAAGGCGTACTGCGAAGCCATAGGTTTCTGCAGGAGTACCTGCTGAACTGTCAGCCGCCAACCTTCTCGATCCTAACGCTGCTCTTGGATCAGGAAAACTATGCGGCACCGATCAACGGGTTCCGAGAGCAAGTCCTAGCCGAGGTGGATCGGCTGTGTGAAGCGATCGACTCCAAGGACATCCTCGCGCGAGAGGATCAGCTTCGCGTCTACCGCAGGGTGCTGTACCAGGCACGCAGCAACGACATGCTGATCGACCCTGCGGAAGCGGCGATACTTGCCGTGCTCCGACAAGAGCTCGATGTTGCACAAGTCGAACACTTCCTGATCGAGCACCATGCCGATCTACGGGAGTTCTGGCGGCAAGAGGGTGCGTTCGTTCGCGAGCTGCATGCGCTGAGATCGGCCGGCCTCGTGTACGTCAAGGACGGCACGACGTTGCTCCCCGAGGACCTGGCGCCGTCGATTCGGCAGGTTCTAGGAATCGACATGTCGAGACCGAGCGCTCGCCGTCTGTTCGGATACTTGTCCAACGCAGAGCTCCGTGACGCGCTCGGGGCTATCGACGCCCCGTCGAGCGGCTCCAAGGAGGAGCGAATCGAGCGACTGGTGGACCACATGGCCCAGCCGCGGATCATCCTTAACCTGCGGAGTACCTCTGCGGAACACCTTCGCGAGATATGCCGGGAGGCCGGTGCGAGTACGTCGGGATCGAAGGACGAGCTCGTGAAGCGTCTCATCGCCCACGTCGCGGCAGGTCGAGATATCCTCCGCGAACCGGAGCCACCGCCGCCGATTCAGGAGCCTCGGCGTCTCGACAAGGAGCGTTTCCCTCTTCTATTCTCGAAGCTGCGAGGATACGAGCTGGCCGCCGTGCTGGGAGAGTTCGATCTGCGCCGTTCGGGCTCGAAGGACGTGCAGGTCGAGACGCTCTGGGATTGCCACCGGAGCGAGGAGACGCTCCTCGGGGCTCTCTCGAACGTCGACCTGGAGGGGCTGTTGCGCCGCCTAGAGCTGAAGACGAGCGGTTCGAAGGCGGAGAGAGTGCGCCGCGCTATCGAACATGTCGCAAGTGCTCCGCTCGATGCTCTTCAGAACGTCGCAGCGGGCGAGCAACGAGCTGGTGGAGCGGCGGTGGATCCGTTCGGACCGACCGTGGTTATGGCGCAGCCCGCGACATCCGAGTAGGTCCTATCCGACCACTCAGGTGGCGCCGGTCGTGCCACCGCGCCCTTCCGGTCTTCCGTAGCGATGACACACGTTTGAAGCTGTAGCCGACGCTGGCATCAGCGATACTGCGCCGATGTTTCGAGCTGCTTCCGCCCGCCTCGGCCGACTGCTAGCGGTGCCTTGGGCTGATGGCCGACTTCCACAGAGGGGGCGACAAGCAGCCTTCGAAGACACACTTTGCCGCGTTCGGACGCGGCGCTGATGTCGGCGCGGAAGAAATCGGAGAGCACCCCTTTGGGACCAGCCGGCACCTTCTCGGACGCTCTCGAGCGTGCAGGGGCCAGGCCGGTGGATCATGACAAGACGACCGCCAAGAAGAACTACAGCGAGCGGCTCTCCAACACCATCGCGGTCGTCGTTGCTGATCATCTCCGCAAGGACTTCCCGGAGATCCTTCCCAAGCCCGATGGCTCCGGTCGTGAGACGCGCGTAGCGGCTGGCGCCCACAAGAAGTTCAAGAAGACCGACGTTCGGTTCAGCAGCCACGACGCGGGGCTCGAGCTGCTGGTCTCGATCAAGACGCTGAGCTTCAGGAATACCAGCAAGAAGAAGGACGGCACGCTCGTCATCGGCCGCTACACCAAGAACATGGTGCGCAATGATCACGAGCTTCGAGCCGAGGCGATGGAGGTACACGAGCGATTCCCCTACGTAGTCCTGATCGGCATGTTCTTTCTGCCGTTCGACGCCTGCGATGACGGGAAGGATCCGAACATCTCGTCGTTCGCCCACTCAATCCTGACGCTCCGCCAGCGTGCGGGTCGCATGTTGCCCACGGATCCGCTGCAGCTCTTCGAGCGACTGTTCGTCGGTCTCTATGAGCACAGCGGTCCGCAACGCGGGGAGGTACGATTCTTTGATGTTGCCTCGCCGCCGCCTCGACGAGGGCGACCGAAGCCAACCTCGCTCTTGACGCTCGATCAGGTGGCAGCCGAAGTGGTCAAGGCCTTTGGCATCCGCAACCGGCGATATATCGAGTGGGCGGACGAGCCCTCGACCGCCGAGGTCAGCTTGGTCTCGGCGCCCGAAGAAGAAGGCACGGACGTCGAAGACGACGAATCCGATGCCTAGCTCTCCCCACGCAGTCGTCGACTTCGCTCCGCCTGCGGGTCGGACCCTGACGCCTTCCCCCGCGCAGATGCTGCTGTGAGGACCAGCCTCCGCGCCGCTGCTGGTCGACTGTTCTCATCATCGGCGAGCGACCCTCTTCCCGGAGCTTGACGCGGGCATGCCAGGCAGGAAGGATGCGCACATGGAGCCACGGCGACCCTCGCGCCGGCCCGGCCGACCACGCATAGGTGACACGCCTCTGAGCAGCTGGCTCGATACGAGCGGCCGCGACCGAGATGCGCTCGCCAGCAAGCTGGGCATCTCTCGAAGCTATCTCGACCGCCTCTGCGCAGGCCGGGCTCGACCAAGCCTAGACCTAGCGATCCGCCTCGACCAAGCAACCCTTGGCGCCGTTCCCGCAAGCTCTTGGGCGGCGGTTCCCCCAAACGCGAAGAAGTAGCGTTCGAATAATATCCTCATGGAGTATTATTCGAACGTCAGGCGTATCGAGTACTAAGTAGGGGAACCCAAACGACATGCCCACCAAGCCCACCCGTCGCGGGGCTTCCAACGCCGCCGCCACGATCCCGCTCGTAGAACACATGCAGAGAGCAGCGCAGCTGCGCGCTGGTGCGGCCCGTCGGCTCCGCGTGGCCGGCTTGTTTGCAGGTATCGGAGGGCTCGAGCTGGGCCTCCATCGCGCCGGGCACACGACCGACCTCCTTTGCGAGATCGAACCCGGAGCATGCTCGGTTCTCCGTGCGCGCTTTCCCGAAATTCCGCTTCACGACGACGTGTGCACGCTGCGGTCGTTGCCGCGGACAACGGACCTCGTGGTTGCTGGGTTCCCTTGCCAGGATCTGAGCCAAGCAGGCAAGACAGCCGGCATCGAGGGTTCGAAGTCCGGTCTGGTCGGCGAAGTCTTCCGATTGCTCCGGTGTAGGCGTGTGCCGTGGGTGTTGCTGGAAAACGTTCCCTTCATGCTCCAACTCTCGCGAGGAAGAGCGATGGAGGTCATCGTCGCTTCGTTGGAAGCGCTCGGTTACAAGTGGGCGTACCGGGTCGTCAACACGCAGGCGTTCGGCCTGCCCCAACGGCGCGAGCGAGTCCTCATGCTCGCTTCCATGGATGAGGATCCGAGGCGCGTTCTCTTCTCCGACGAAGCGCCTGTCTCCGATGACCCAGAGAAGGACGCACGCCGGTTCGCCTGCGGATTCTATTGGACCGAGGGTGTCCGCGGTTTGGGCTGGGCGGTTGACGCAGTTCCGACGTTGAAGGGTGGATCCACGATCGGTATCCCATCCCCGCCCGCCATCCTGATGCCCGATGGCCGTCTCGTTACGCCGGATCTGAGAGATGCCGAGCGCATGCAAGGCTTCCAGGTCGATTGGACGAAGCCAGCTGAGACTGTAGGTCGGGCGAGCCACCGATGGAAGCTCGTCGGAAACGCGGTCACGGTGGATGTCGCCCGGTGGTTGGGCGAGCGTCTGATACTTCCTTCGGATGACGGCCTCGGCGTCCCCGGCGCTGCTCTCGACTCCGGTCGACCTTGGCCGCGTGCAGCATGGAACGTCGGACAAGGTCGCTTCTCGGCACAGCTATCCGCTTTCCCGGAACGGCGGAAAGGATTGCCTCTTCAAAGCTTCCTCCGATTTGCGCCAAAACCGCTGTCGATCAGAGCGACGGCTGGGTTCCTTAGTCGCACGTCGATGGGACGCCTGAACTTTCCCGACGACTTTCTGGTTCACGTGTCCCGGCATCTTCACTCGATGCAGGCAGCCCAGGAGCATGAAGCGAGCGTGAGCCTGCAGGCCTGAACGATGGTGTCGTAAATGGCCGAGCGCCGACGAGGTCGCCGGACGGGAACGCCGGTAGCATCGAGTGACGTGTTCCGACGCCGCATGGAAGCGACGCGGCGTCGAGACACAGGGCCTGAAGTACGCCTCCGTCGACTGCTCTACGCCGGTGGTGTTCGTTATCGTGTCGACGTAAGTCCGATCCCGGGGATGCGTTCGCGGGCCGATCTCGTCATCCGCCGAGCCAAGGTCGCAGTATTCGTAGACGGATGCTTTTGGCACGGATGCCCGACTCATGGGACCTGGCCGAAGGCCAACGCGGCCTGGTGGAAGGCCAAGATCGAAGCTAACCGCGATCGCGATCGTCGCGTCGACGAGCAGCTTCAAGCCGCCGGTTGGAAGGTCCTTCGATTCTGGGAGCACGAGCGTGTCGAGGACGTCGCCAAGCGGGTTCGTGCGACGTTGGTGCGAAGGGCTAAGTAAGATTCGTGGACGCGAGGTTCACGCTGGCCCGCTATCCATGCTTCGATACGTTGCGTTCTCGCACATGAGCCGATGGTGCGTTGCAGTCATCTGTGTCGCTCGGGTCTTCGCCTTCTTCTTGATCCGCCTGCGAGTCTGACGTCTCGTCAGCCTCATTGACCGACTCACGTCCTGGCGGCGCATCGTTATCGTTGGAGACATTCAACCGCATCCGTCGCATCTCTCTCGCTCCGAACATGCGCACCCCCTCGTCCTGCCAGCCTCGCGGAGGGTCTGGGCCGGTGGGGATGCGGGCGAGCATGCGCTCCATGCGTGGGTGCGGAAGCACATCATCGGCTCGGAGCTGGGAAAGCTGCGCCTGGTGGAGCTGAAGCCTGGGAAGGTGGAGGTCTTCCTGCAGGCGAAGACGAGCGAGCTCGGGCCGCAGTCCATCAACCACCTGCGCCGGTTCCTCATCAGCGCGTTCAACGACGCGCGGCGGTCAGGGAAGTGGGAAGGCGCGAACCCGGCGGCGGAAGTGCGGCGGCGCCGGGTGCCGAAGCGGACGCCCGACTACCTGCGCGCTGAGGAGGTCCCGCTGCTGCTGGCGATGATCCCGCCGGACTGGCGGGCGCTCTACGCGACGGCGATCTTCACGGGGCTACGCAAGGGCGAGCTGCTGGGCCTGCGGAAGACGGACGTCGACCTGAGGGCGCGTCTGCTGACCGTGGCGGTGTCGTACGACCGCGAGACGACGAAGGGCGGACATGCGGACGTCATCCCGATCGCGGCGGAGTGCGTGCCGTTCCTGAACGTCGCGATGCAGGCGTCGCCGTCGGAGCTGGTGTTCCCGCGGCCCGACGGGACGATGTACCGCGAGGACATCAAGCTCGAGGTCAAGCTGCGGAGGGCGATGGGACGCGCGGGGCTCGTGGCGGGCTACACGCACGTGTGCCGCAAGAAGGGCTGCACGCACAGCGAGGAGACGCCGGATATGGACCTGCGGCGATGCCCCACGCACGGCTCGAAGCTGTGGCCGAAGGCGAAGGTGCGGAAGATCCGCTTCCACGACCTGCGGCACACGACGGCCTCCCTGCTGATGATGGCGGGCGCGAATCCCGCGGCGGTGCTGCGCATCCTGCGGCACAGCGATCCGCGCATCACGACCGAGGTCTACGGCCATCTCTCGCCGAATTACCTCCGCGACGAAATCGATCGGCTGCACTTCGGGATCACGGACGAGGGGCCGCCCCCGACGGAGTTTGGTCCACCGGTGGTCCAAGGCCTCGATCTGGTGCCGGAGCTGCTCGAAGGTGAGTCGGAAAGCGCGGAGGATTCAGATACTTCGGCGGTGCGCGCTGCAGGAGTCGAACCTGCGACCTTCGGCTTCGGAGACCAACGCTCTATCCAGCTGAGCTAAGCGCGCGAACGCCGCTTGTGTATTCCGACGGGGCCCCTGCGTCAAGGGGCTTGAACAGGGCGCGGGCGCCGCGTACTCATCGGGGCATGAATGTGCAGATCTTCGGCACGAAGAAATGTGCCGAAACCCGCAAGGCGGAGCGCTGGTTCAAGGAGCGCAGCATTCGCTTCCAGGCCGTCGACCTGGCTCAGAAGGGGCTGTCGGCAGGGGAGCTGCGCAGCGTCGCGGCGCGCGTGGGCGGCATGGAGGCGCTCATCGACCGCGACGGCAAGCGCTACGTCGACAAGGGGCTCAAGTATTCGGCGCCCACCGGGCCGCGCATCGAGCAGATGCTGCTCGACGACCCGATGCTGCTGCGCACGCCCATCGTGCGCAACGGGCCGCAGGCTACCCTCGGGTTTCAGCCCGACGTCTGGAAGGAATGGACATGACGCGACGGTGGGTGACGGCGCGGCACGGTCGGGCACGACCGGGGACGCGACGCCGCGCCTGACATCGCGTGGTTGCGTCTGCCTGACGGGGCACGGTTCCTGCTACGAGCAGGCCGCATGGCTCGGTTCGCCTCGCTTCTCTGCTCCCTCGTGCTCGTCATCGGCGCCGGTTGCGACGGCACATCGGCCACAGCCACCGGCAACGACGCGGCTCCTCCCGACGCTGCGCGCGCCGCCGTCGATGCACCGATGGCGAGCATCGACGCCGCGCCGAGCATCGACGCCGCGCCGCCCATCGACGCGGCGGTTCCTGACGCTCGTCCGCCCCGGCCCGACGCGGATCCTGCCGACGATGGCATCCCGCAGGGGCCCGATCTCGTCACGGTGGTGGCCCCGAGCGTCTGCAGGCAGCAGAACACCCACCTGCTCGAGTGCGACTACGGCCCGGTCACGCTGCCCGCGCCCGACGATCCTGGGTCGGGACAGTTCAAGACGCGCGTGACGACGCACGAGCAGGGCAACTGCAGCAGCACGTTTCCGTTGCGCGCGCGGCTCTCCGCCGACGGCGCCGCGCCGGTCACATTCGCTCTGTTCTTGACCGAGGAGGCGATTGTTCGACGGGACGACAGCGCGGCAGTGACGAGCGTGCTGGTCGAGAATACGTCGCCCTTGCCGGGCGCGGCGGCCTACGACTCGAGCTGCCGGATCTGGCTGCAGGTCGACTTCAACGTTCCCATCGTGGTCCCGCAGCCCTGACGTCAGCGGCGGTCAGCCTCCCGCTACCAGCCGCACTTCTGACCCTTGTTCTGCTCCTGCAGCCAGGCGTAGAGCGGCGCGAAGTACTCCAGGATCGCGCTCGCATCCATCTGGCGCTGACCCGTGATGGCCTCGAGAGCGTCGGGCCATGGCTTGGACGCGCCCAGCGCGAGCATGGCGCGCAGCTTCTCGCCCGCCGCCTTGTTGCCGTAGATCGAGCACTCGTGCAGCGGGCCCTTGAAGCCGGCCGCCTGGCAGAGCGCGCGGTGGAACTGGAACTGCAGGATCGTCGCCAGGAAGTAGCGCATGTAGGGCGTGTTGCCGGGCACGTGGTACTTGGCGCCCGGGTCGAAGAACTCGTCCGAGCGCTCGACCGGCGGCGCGATGCCCTGGTACTGCCGGCGCAGGTCCCACCAGTGCTTGTTGTACTCGCTCTTGTCGACCTTGCCGGCGAACACGTCCCAGCGCCACTTGTCGACCAGCAGGCCCCAGGGCAGGAAGGCGACCTTGTCGAGTGCGCGCTGCATCTGCTCGTTGATGACCGCCTTCTGATTGTTCGACGTCTTGGTCAGCAGCCCCACCTGCTTCAGATACGCCGGCGTGACCGAGAGCGCGATGGTGTCGCCGATGGCCTCGTGGAAGCCGTCGTTGGCGCCCTGCTGGTAGAGCACGGGCAGCGTGTAATAAGAGTGGAAGTAGTAGTCGTGGCCGAGCTCGTGGTGCAGCGTGATCAGGTCTTCCTGGTTGGACTTGATGCACATCTTGATGCGCAGGTCGTTGTTGAACGCGGGATCCCAGGCGCTCGCGTGGCAGACGACTTCCTTGTCCTTGGGCTTGTCGAACATGGAGCGCTCCCAGAACGTCGCCGGCAGCGGGTCGAGGCCGAGTGACACGAAGAACGACTCGGCCAGCTTGGCCATCTTCCGCGAGTCGTACTTCTGCTTGACCAGGGCGGGCGAGACGTCGAGCTGCGGCTGGCCCTTGTAGGGCTCGAGCTCGGGATAGACGTAGCCCCAGTCCTGCGCCCACATGTTGCCGACCAGGTGCGCGGGGATGGGCTTGTCGAGAGGCACCAGGGTGTTGCCGTACTTCTTGTTCAGCTGCCGGCGCGCGTAGCAGTGCAGCTCCTTGTAGAGCGGCTCGACCTGGCCCCACAGGCGATCGGTCTCCTTCTCGAAGTCGGCGGGCGACATGTCGTAGCCGGCGCGCCACTGCTCGCCCATGTCCTTGAAGCCGATGCCGCGCGCGCCCTCGTTGCCGAGCTCGACGAAGCGCTCGTACATGGGCCGGATCTCCTTGCCCACGGTGTCGTGCCAGCCCTTCCAGGTGGCCAGCAGCTCGTCGGGCTTGCGGCTCTTGGCCATGATGTCCTCGAGCGCGCCCAGGTCCTTGCACTTCTTGCCCGCGGCGTCACAGACCTTGCCCTTGCCGTAGGCGGCGTCCATGCCGGCGGTGATCTTGGCCAGCTCGGCGGCCTTGGCGGGATCGTCGGGCGCGGCCGTGCCGGCCACGCGCAGCAGGGTCAGCTTGCGCTGCGTGTCGGGGTCGAGCTTGTCGAAGATGGGCAGGAAGGTGGCCGCCTTGCGGATGGACTTGGTCAGGTAGCCCATGACCGCCTCGCCCGCGGCCGCCGAGGCGGCCTCGGTCTCGGGCGTGATGTTGGTCTGCTTGGCCCAGTCGGCGTGCTGCTGGTCGACCCACAGCTTGCGCAGGTCGGTGTCGACGGTGGCGACGAACGCCTTCGCCTCTTCGGGCGTGGGCGCCGTGACCGGAGCCCGCGACCCCTCGGGCGGAGGCGCCTCCGTCACCGGCGCGCCGCCGCCGCTCTCGACCGGCGCGGGCTCGCTGCCCCCGCTCTTCTGCTTGTTGCCGCCGCCGCAGGCCGCGAGGGCCAGCGCCAGCGTGCTCGCCAGGATGATTCGCTCGGATCGTCGCATGGCGGGAAGCTACGACGACCTTCGCCATCAAGACAAGCGCGCCATCTCCTCGCGCAGCTGCGCGGCGGCCTCGTTCACCTGGGCCAGACGGTCGGCCATGTCGGTCTCCAGCCCGGCGATGCGCGACGCGCCGTGGTGCAGGAGGTCGACCTGCCGGCGCAGATCCTTGTGCCCGCGCGTCAGCGTGAGCGCGTCGCCCAGCGCCTTGCCGACCACGGTGCCGACCGCCTGCACCGTCTGCAGCTGCTCGCGTGCCAGGCGATCGATGCGCGTCGCCGCCTCCGACACGCCGCGCGCGCCCGCGCGCAGCTGGTCGGCGTGATCGGCCTCGGCGTTGATCTTGACCGCCAGCTGCTGCGCACGATCGGCCAGGGTGCTGGCGGCCTCGACCACGCGCCGCGACGCGTCCTTCTGCTCGTCGATGACGCGCGCGATGCTCTGCGTCTTCTTCTGCGCCGAGCGCGCCGACTGGCGGATCTCGCCCAGCGCGTCGCCGGCGCCCAGGGCGACCTGGAAGCCCTCGTCGACCGCCTTCACGCCCGAGGCCATGGCGTCCATGGCGCGCTGGCTCTCGTCCTGGACGCCGCGGATCTGCTCGGAGATCTGCTTGGTCGACGCCGCGGTGCGCAGCGCCAGCGCCTTGATCTCCTGCGCGACCACGGCGAAGCCGCGCCCGTGCTCGCCCGCCTGCGCGGCGATGATCGACGCGTTCAGGGCCAGGAGGTTGGTCTTCTCGGCGATCTCCTGGATCATCTTGACCACGTCGCCGATGCCGGCGACGCGCCGGCCGAGCGCGTCGATGCGCTGCGCCGCCTGCTCGGTGACGCCGCGGATGCGCTCGATCTCGTCGAGCGTCTTGTGCACGGCGCGGTAGCCCTTCTCGGCCTCGACCACCACCTTCGACGATAGCGTGGCGGTGTCGGAGGCGCCACCGTGCACGCGCGCCAGCGCGTCGTTCATCTGCGTGGCCGCACCCGTGGTGTCGTTGGACGCCAGCATGAGGAAGTTGATCTGCTTGGACACGTCGGTCAGCGCGCCCGCCACCGCGATGCCGATGGACGCCGCGCTCTCCGACGCGCGCGCCAGGGCCTCGGTCTCGTCGACCAGCTCGCGCACGCCGCGCTCGGACTCGACCGAGGTGCCCTCGGCGCGGCGCGCCGCCTGGTCGATGCCCTCGATCCACGCCGCCGCGTTGCCGCGCCCGCCCGCCAGGTTGGCGATGAGGTCCTCGAGCGTGCCCAGCATCTGGCCCACGCCGCCACGCGCGTCGGAGCGCGAGCGCACCGCCTGGTAGGCGTCGCGCGCGGCCGCTTCCAGACGATCCGCGGTCTGTGCGAGCAGACGATCGCAGGTGCCCTGCAGCTCGCGCAGGCGCGCCACCGCGTTGAGCCGCTCGGTCTCGAGGCGGTTCTCGCGCCGCGTCGATTCGTTCAGCTTGCCGCGCGTGAACGCGACACCGGCGGCAAGCCCGACCAGCAAGCCTGCAGCGCCAGCGATGAGCGTCGACACGTCTGCCACGGGTCGGCGATTTTCGCACGCGCGGCGCCCGCGGGCAATTTCGTGTGCCTGCTTCCGTGCGCTGCAGCCATCATGTACGCTGGAGTGGGGTGATTACCTGGGGCACGTATGCGCAGTTGTAGCGTCTGCTCAGCTCAGCTCTGGGACGGCGTGCGGCGCTGCCCTGCGTGCGGTGTCGATTTGACTGACGATGCCCCCGCACCCGCCGATGCCGTCGAGAAGCTGATCGGGCGCCGCATGGGCGGCAAGTTCGTGCTGCGCGAGCTCATCGGCACGGGCGCGACCGGGCACGTGTTCCGCGCCGACCAGGTGACGCTCGGCCGCACCGTCGCGGTCAAGGTGCTGCGCGAGCACCTGGCCGACGATCCCGACGTGGTGCGCCGCTTCCACGACGAGGCCCTGGCCGCATCGCGGCTGAACCATCCCAACACCATCGCCGTCATCGACTACGGCCAGGCCGAGGACGGCCGGCTCTACATCGTCATGGAGTACCTGCGCGGCCGCACCCTGACGCAGGTCATGCGGGCCGAGTTCCCCATGCCGGTGCCGCGCGCGATCGCGCTGGTGTGCCAGATCCTCGATGCGCTCGAGGAAGCCCATGCCGCCGGCGTGGTCCATGCGGATCTCAAGAGCGACAACATCGTGGTCGAGACGCTGCGGGGCGGCGGCGACCTGGTCAAGGTGGTCGACTTCGGCATCGCCCGCATCATGGACGTGTCACGCGACGGCGGGCCCGACGGCACCGATCCGGGCCAGCAGACCATCTGCGGCACGCCCGAGTACATGGCGCCCGAGGTCATCCAGGGCGGCGAGCTGACCGCGGCCGCCGACCAGTACGGCGCGGCCATCGTGCTGTACGAGCTGCTCACCGGCGTGACGCCGTTCTCGGGCGGCCAGACGCTCGAGGTGCTGGCGCGGCAGATGCGCGAGGAGCCGGCGCCGCCCAGCGCGCGCCGACCCGGGCTGGTTCTGCCCGAGCAGATCGAGACGGCGCTGCAGCGCGCGCTGGCCAAGCGGCCCAGCCAGCGCTTCGGCTCGGTGGCCGAGCTGCGCGCGGCGCTGCAGGCGGCCATGCGTCCGCAGGTCGAGCCGGGCGCGATCACCACCGCGCCCATGGCGCTGGGCGTCGCGGGCGAGCGCGAGTGTCCCGCCTGCGGGGCCAAGAACCCGGCCCGCTTCAAGTTCTGCCCCGAGTGCGGCGAGCGCATCGAGGTCACCAGCGTGGCCGGGCCGCAAGGCCTGGTCACGCAACGGGTGACCAAGGAAGTGCGCACCGCGACCTTGCGCTGGGCGCCCCAGCCGCCTGCGCTGTGGCCGCTGCCGCTGGTCGGGCGCGCGCAGGAGCTGTCCAGCCTGGAGACCTTCCTGGGCGGCGGCGGCGCGGCCTCGACGCTGGTGCTGTCGGCGCCGCTCGGCTACGGCAAGTCACGCCTGGTCGCCGAGGCGGTCAAGCATGCGGGCGCGGCCGGCACGCACGTGACCATCGCGGGACCGGATCCCTCCGGGCTGGCGAGCGCGTGGTACCCGATCCGCGCCGCGGTCGCGGCCATCCTCGAGCTGCCGCCGGTGTGCCCGGTCGACGCGCTGATCGAGCGCCTGGAAGCGGCCGGCCTGTCCAACCGCGACGCGCCCGGCCTGGCCGAGCTGTTCGGCCAGGAAGGCGCGCTGGCCCAGCTCGAGGCGCCCATCCGCCGGCGCGAGTGCACCGCGGCCACGCTGCACGTGCTGCGCGCGGCCGGACGCGGCGGGCGCGCCGCCATCGTGTTCGAGGACGTCGATCGCTACGACGCGCTCAGCGTCGATCTCCTGCGTCGCCTGGCCGAGCATCCCATCGACTCGCCGGTGCGCGTGCTGTGCACCACCGTGCCCGAGCAGGCGGCCGGCTGGCCCGACGGCGTCGTGCGCATCGATCTGCACCTCCTGGGCGGCGCGAATCTGCTCGCCATGGCCGAGTTCCTGCGCGCGGCCGCGCCCGGCGCGCCCGACGGTGAGACGCTGACGCGGGTGTCGCGGGGCGAGCCCGCGCGGCTCGAGCACGCGGTGCGCTGGTTCTTCGAGCGCGGCGATCTGAACGCGGCGCCCGACAGCCTGGCCGACCTGGTGGCCGAGCGGCTGGCGCGCCTGCCCGGCAACGTGCGCGTGGTCCTGCAAGCCGTGGCGGTAGCCGGCATGGAGGCACCGCTCGACGTGCTCGAGCAGGTCGTGGCCGGCGAGGACGTCGACGAGGTGTCGCTGTCGGCGGCGCTCGATCTGCTGGCGTCGCACGGCCTGCTCGCCATCCAGGAGGAGCGGGTCACCTTGCCGCACGCGCTCATCCGCGACGTCGTCTACGACGCCATGCCCGACGCCGTACGGCGCGGCCTGCACCGCGCTTATGCCGAGAAGCTGCCCGCGCACGCCACGCCCGGGTCGGTGCTCGGGCACCATGCCGAGCTGGGCGGCCTGCTCGATCTCGCGGTCGTGCGTCTGCTCGCCGCCGGCGACGAGGCGGTGCGCCGGCTCGACGACCACGGCGCCGCGGTCATGTACCAGCGTTCGCTGGCGGCGGCGCGGCGCAACCTGCATGGCGGCGACTTGACCGGCGATCCCACGGGACGCCTGCGCGACCTGCTCACCGCGGCCATCAAGCTGGCCGATACCCTGCGCCTGACCGGCGACTACACGCTCGCGCGCGGCGTGCTCGACGAGGCCAGCCTGCTCGCCGACGGCTCGCACAAGGGGCTCGAGGCCCAGCTGAAGCGTGCGCAGGCGCACCTGCAGCTGGCCATGGGCGACGCCAACAAGGCGCTCGGGCCGGTGCGCGAGGCCATCGGCCTGGCCATGACCACGGGCAGCCTCGAGCTCATCGCCGCGCTCTACCTGGACGTGGCCACCGTGCACGTGCGCCGCGGCGACGCCGGCGAGGCCGCCCGCGAGCTGCAGGAAGGCATCGACTTCGTGACCATGGGCGAGGGCGTCAAGGCCAGGACCGGGCCGCGCTCGCTGTGGCGCCTGGCGGTCAAGCTGGCCGAGCTGCAGCAGGGGGGCGGCAAGCGGCGTGACGCGCTGGTGACCGCGACCCACGCGCTGCGCCACGCCATGCGCGCGCACACCGCCATCGGGCGCGGCCGGGTCAACACGCTCCTGGCCAAGCTGTACGAGCAGGAGGGCGACACCCAGGCGGTCCTGCGCCATCGCTCGGCGGCGGTGGAGGAGATGCGTCTGCTCGGCGATCGCCGCGCCACCGCGGAGCTCCTGTTCGAGAGCGCCAACACCGGGCAGTTCCGCATCCAGATCGAGAGCCTGGAGGAAGCGCGCGCCCTCGCCGCGGAGATCGGCATGACCGACGCGGACGAGATACGAACGTCGTCGTCGGGGACGTGACGGGGACGGTGTTGCCAAATTAACTTTCGGTGGTTTCACCGCGCCACGGCTCGGGAATCCCGCGAAAGTTAATTTGGCAACACCGTCCCCTCAGTCGCGGAGGCGTGCGCGGATCCTTCGTAAGACCTCCGCCTCCGCGGCCTCGAACCAGGCGGGGTCGCGCGCCAGGCGCGCCAGCGATCCGTCCTTGACCGCGCGCTCGAGCTCGTCGATGCCGAAGCCGCCGTAGGCGCGCGCGATCTCCTTGCGCAGGTAGAAGACGTCGCGTGCGTGCGCCGCGGCCGGGGCGGGCGGCACGGCGCGCTGCGCGAGCACCCAGTCGGCCAGCTCGGGCACGCCGCGCCCGGTGGTCGCGCTGGTGGACAGGATGGTGTCCTTCTTCGTGCCGGCGCCGCCCAGGCCTGACGAGCGCAGCGCCGAGCGCAGCTCGCCCAGGGCGCGCCGCGCCAGCTGCGTCTCGTCGCACTTGTTGATCACGTAGGCGTCGGGAATCTCCATCACGCCGGCCTTGAGGAACTGCACGTGATCGCCAGCCAGCGGCTGCAGCACCAGCAGCACCCGATCGGCGAGGCGGCGGATCTCGATCTCGCTCTGGCCGATGCCGACCGTCTCGATGAGGATGAGGTCGAACAGGCGTGACAGCACGCGCGTGGCCGCGAAGGTGCGTCGGCCCACGCCGCCCAGGTCGCCGCCGGCCGCCTGCGAACGGAAGTACAACCGCTGCTCACCGACGGGAAAATCGGTCCGCACGCGGTCGCCCAGCAGGGCGCCCCCCGAGACCTCCGACGACGGATCGATGGCCAGCACGGCCACCGCCATGCCGGCATCGCGCGCGAACAGCTCGAGCGCCAGGCGGCCGATGAGGGTCGACTTGCCCGAGCCAGGCGTGCCGGTCAGGCCCACGACGATGGCGTGCCGGCCCTCGCCGAGCAGGCGCAGCACCAGGGCGCGCCGGGCGCGCGCCTTGTCGGTCTCGTCCTCGAACAACGAGATCAGGCGCGCGATGGGGTACTTCTCGAGCCGGCGCGCGCGCTCGACCAGCTCAGCGTCGGAGCTCACCCTGCGAGACTCCCATCACGTCGAGGATCTTGTCCATCACCGCCATGAGGTCGAAGTCCTTGGGCGTGAACACCGCGCGCACGCCCAGCTCGCGCAGGGCAGCCACGTCGCTGTCGGGAATGATGCCGCCCAGCACCACGGGAATGCCGGCGCGTGCGCCGTGCTTGTCCAGCTCGCCCAGGACCGCGCGCGCGATGTCGAGGTGCGCGCCCGAGAGCACCGACAGACCCAGCACGTTGGCGTCCTCCTCGACGGCGGACTGCACGATCTGCTCGGCGGTCATGCGGATGCCGCCGTAGACCACGTCGAAGCCGGCGTGGCGCGCCGCCACCGCGATCATCTCCGAGCCGTTGGAGTGGCCGTCGAGGCCGGGCTTGCCCACGACCATGCGCGGGCGGCGGCCGTGGTCCTTGTGCCAGGCCTGCACGCGCGCGCGCACCTTGTCGACGTGCGCGCCGCCCAGGGACAGGGTCTGGCCCTCGACGCCGGTGGCGGGGCGGTACTCGCCGAACACGCGCCGCAGCGCCGCCGACCACTCACCCGTGGTCACGCGCGCCTTGGCGCACTCGATCGAGATGGGCATGAGGTTCTCGCCCGTGGCCGCGGCCTTCTCCAGACGGGCCAGGCAGTCGGCCACGCGCGCGGCGTCGCGGCGTGCACGCGTACGCTCGAGCATGCCGATGGTGGTCTCGGCGGCCTCGGCGTCGACCTTGAACATGCCGCCGTCGTCGCCCGCCTGCAGCGGCGAGGGCAGGGCGTCCTTCCACTTGTTGCGCCCGACCACGGTCAGCTCGCCCGAGTTGATGCGCGCCAGGCGCTCCGACTGCGAGTGCACCAGCTCCGACTTCATGCTGCCGGTCTCGATGGCGGCCAGCGCGCCGCCCTGGGCCAGGATACGGTCGATCTCGGTCTGCGCCGCCTGGCACAGCTCGTCGACCTTCGACTCGACCACCTTGGAGCCCTCGAACAGGTCGGGGTACTCGAGCAGGTCGGTCTCGAAGGCGAGCACCTGCTGCAGGCGCAACGACCACTGCTGATCCCAGGGCCGGGGCAGCGACAGCGCCTCGTTCCAGGTGGGCAGCTGCAGCGCGCGACAGCGCGCGTCGCGCGACAGGGTGACGCCGAGCGCCTCGATGAGGATGCGCCAGGCGTTGTTCTCCGGCTGCTCCTCGGTGAGGCCGAGCGAGTTCACCTGCACGCCGTAGCGGAAGCGGCGGTACTTGGCGTCGACGACGCCGTAGCGCTTGCTGCACAGCTCGTCCCACATGCGCCCGAACGCGCGCATCTTGCACATCTCCTCGACGAAGCGGATGCCGGCGTTGACGAAGAAGGAGATGCGGCCCACGCAGCGGGCGAATTCCTCGTCGGAGAAGGTGCCGCGCTCCTTGACCGCGTCGAGCACGGCCATGGCGGTGGCGAGGGCAAAGGCCAGCTCCTGCGCCGGCGTCGCGCCTGCCTCCTGCAGGTGGTAGCTGCAGATGTTGGACGGGTTCCACTGCGGCACGTGGTGCAGGCAGTACTCGTACATGTCGACGATGAGGCGCATCGACTGGCGCGGCGGGAAGATGTACGTGCCGCGCGCCAGGTACTCCTTGATGATGTCGTTCTGCGTGGTGCCCTGCAGCTCGGCGACCGGCACGCCGCGCTCCTCGGCGAGCGCGATGTAGAGCGACAGCAGCCACATCGCGGTGCCATTGATGGTCATCGAGGTGTTGATCTTCTCGATGGGGATCTGGTCGAAGAGAATGGCAAAGTCGTCGAGCGAGTTGATGGGCACGCCCACCTTGCCGACCTCGGGGCGAGCGATGGGCTCATCGGAGCTGTAGCCGCATTGTGTGGGCAGGTCGAAGGCGATCGAGAGCCCGGTCTGGCCGCGCGACAGGTTGGCCCGGTAGAGCTCGTTCGATGCGTTCACATTGGTGTGACCGGCGTAGGTGCGAAAGATCCAGGGCGCGTCGGGTTTGGGCAGCTTGTGCGACGGATGACTCATTGCGTCATTGATTAAGACACAGATGCGCCACATCGGCTACGGCTACCAGGGTTCGAGGCGGAGCTCGCTGATCACGGCGGCGCTGTGCACCGTGATGCGCACGCGGTCTGACGTCGAACGTTCGACCACGAATGCGGCGTCAGTGGCGCGCAAGGCGCCACCTCCCACGTCGAGCTCGAAGCGGGTGCCGGCCGGAAGCGTGACGGTGGCAACGTCGTCACTCAGGAGCACGGGTCGGCCGGTCAATGCCGCGAGCATCAGCGCCGGAACTCGTGTGCTCGCCGGCCCGGCCTGGATGCCCAGCTTGCCGCGTCGTCGCACGTAGGCGTGACTCTGCCAGTCGTCGACCGTGAGGGTCACGGCAAGATAGTCGTCGGCGAAGCGAGGCGTCGCCTGCATCTCGAGGCCGCTGGCGTAGCGAGGTGGACCGCCCCGCGGTCCGTTGAAGACGATGAGGTCGGGCGCTCGTGCGAGCGCGTACGCGCCATTGCCGCGCTCGTGCCCGACGATCCCGTGCGTCGCGTAGCGGAGCGGCGTGTGGGCGATGGTCTCGTCGCTGAGGCCGAGCAGATCCAGCACCGGCAGGCGCGAGCCGTACGCGATGGCACCCGCGGCGTCGACGGCGACGAGCGGCCGCTCCGGCTC
>Ga0209515_10001721_pt1 | contig 35599 bp, 31 predicted proteins | sample Subgroupgradi54m_FD_187454 | JGI IMG/M metagenome (GOLD analysis project Ga0209515, IMG submission 187454) | Subsurface groundwater microbial communities from S. Glens Falls, New York, USA - GMW60B uncontaminated upgradient, 5.4 m (SPAdes)... ... | reverse complement strand
TATAGCTTGTATCAGCAACCGCTCTTGATATTTGAATTTGTCCGCCGTACACATTTAACTTTTCCAATGGTCCCGTCGTCCCGATGCCGACGTTGCCGGAGGTTGCTATAGTAATCCCATTTGTAGCTGCACCACCATTGGATATAAGATGAAGAGCGGCAGTAGCGGCTAACACTGTTGAATCTGCCCCAGTGCCGCTGAACAAGCTTCCCCCAGCATCTGATTCAAAACCCAAATAGGTTTTAATTATGCCTGTATTGGCGAATGTTGTATATCCATTCAAGGTTGCAGAAGTGTTGCTAAACCTAGAAATTTCACCCGAAGCTTTTGAAACCTCTAGTAAAGCATTCGGTCCCGTCGTCCCGATGCCGACGTTGCCGGCACTCATAATCCTCATTCGCTCAGTGAGTGTAGCGTCAGTCGACGCATTTCTGGTAGCGAACATGAGGTCTCCTTTTGTGTTGCTGGCACTGTCGACCAGCAAGCCCGATATGGCTGCGAAGAGTCCTGACTCGGCGCCGGAGAAATGAAGTTCGGCCCGAATGTTAGAAGGGTTCGCAATGCGGATCGCCGCAAGTGATGCTCCAAGCCCACCGCTATCAGACCTGACTACGGATAAGGGAACGCTTGGGGTCGTAATCCCAATCCCCACGTTCCCGCTGTTATCAATCCTCATTCTCTCCGTATTGTTTGTTGAAAATGTTAAAGCGGTGTTGGCGGAGTTAGTAATGTTGAATTGCCCCGAGTTGTTAATGATGTTTCCCGAGAGAATGTCTATGGTGCCGGTTCCGACCGTAAGCTTGCCGAAGATGTTCGTTGAAGTGGCGATGTTTACGCCATAGCCGCTGGGTATCGTGGTGGTGGCAATAAATATTTTTCCGCTTTCATTAATCCTCATTCTTTCGCTTGAATTGGTGGCGAAGATTAGAGGATTGGCTCCGGTAGTGGAAGCGGTCAAAGTTCCGTTGTTCCAGATCAAAGGAGTTTGAACCGAGGTTGAAAAAGCGGATTGGTTGCCCCAGAGGTTGTTAGCGACTGTTAAGTAAGTTGAAGAAGCGTTGGTGATTGTGCCGTTGGTAATAGTTCCGTTGGTAATCCATCCCGTGTTTGAAACGGTAAGGTAAGTCGTGGAAGCGTTGCCTAAAGTGACGCTGCCCGGAACAGTTAAAGTGCCGTTAACTGTTAAATTGCCTAAAGTGGTGTCGCCAGAAACCGTAAGAGCGGTCAGAGAAGAAAGGCCGGAGACCGAAAGGGTGTTTAAAGAAGTATTTCCGGAAACCGAGAGCGTATTGAATTCGCCACCGGATTTGACAGTAAGATGGCCGTTGATAACGGCATCATGAGCCAGATTAAAATAATCAGCGGATAATCTGTCAAAACCGGAGTTGACCTGGGGCTGAATTGAGTAAGTGGTTAAAGTAGCCGGGCTACCTTGGACGACAATGGTAGAAATTGGATGGGTTGGAAGAAGTTTGGAAATTCCAATCAGGGTTTCAAGAGTGCCCAAAATAGTTTTTTTCTGAATAGAGAGATCGGCTTTGACTAAGGCCATCTGGTCAACCAATACGTTTTCTAAAGCAGAGAGGCGATTTTCAAAGGTGGTGAATTCGCCGGTTGAGGCGGGAGCGCCGCCGATTCCGGTTTCGCCTTTGACGATTTTAGATGTTTCCTCGCCAGTCAACGAATCCAAAGCCTCGGCTTGAACTAAGGTGTCTATCTTTGAAAGTTCTTTTTTTGGCTGAATCAGTTTAGACTTGCCGGATTCCAAAGTACCGACGGCCAGTTCTTGAATCGATTTGGTTTGGAAAAGAGAAAGCGCCCATTTTGAAAATTCAGGGAGATCTTTTGGAAATCCTGTGAGAGCATCGGAAAATAAAGATGCTTGGTATTGGGAAGGATTGAAACTTTTAAATAAACTTAAATTTTTAAACGGCGCGATGTTAAAAACTGTGGCCAAAGAGAGACCAAGGAAAACAACAGCCAAAGATGAGGCTAGAGAAAATTTTAAGCTTGACCAGAGTTTGAGGTTCTTTAAAATCCCTAAATGCTTGCTCGCTTTTTGAAATTCCAAAACATCTTGAGATTTGATGTTTTCTTTTACCGATTCAAGGATTATTGATTTCTCATCGGACTTGAGTTCTCGAGAAGAAAGACGGATTTCTTTGTTAAGAGTAAAATCTTGATATTTCAAAATCTCTTTAACTCCGAGATCCGATCTAGGAAAAGTTTGGAGATCGGACTTCATTGAAATATCTTCAACTCTTGATTCTATTCTTTTCAGTCTTTCAACAACTTCGTGCTTGTCCGCTGTAACCTTGGCGAAGGCGGACTCAAGAATCAATTTCGTTTTTAGATTTGTGAGTTCAGATTGTTCTTCAGCTTTGATTTTTTCTAATTCCGATTCAGGTTTAGTTTCCATTACTCTGGCAGGTAAAGAAACAGGGATTAAGAAAGAGCCCCGTGTTAGTTTCTGATATTCTTCAAGTTCTTTCTTGGTAGTGAACCAGTTGCGACCAAGTTTGAAAGCACGAAGTTTTCTTCTTCGCACCAAGACATTTACATAGTCTCGCGATGTATTTAAAATTTTACCGGCTTCAGATAATGGAATTGCTGAAGAATTTTCTGATTTTCCAAGTGAACCCTGGTATTCATTTAACCACTCGCGCGTAGTAAACCAATTGCGACCGAGTTTGATTGCTGTTAAACGTTTTCTTCTAACCAAAACGTTTACGTAATCGCGGGAGGTGCTCAAAATTTCTGCCGCTTCTATAAGCGGAATGTATTGAGGATTTTCGCTTTGATTTTTTGAAGTAATTTTTAACACGAAATTTCAGAACTAATATCGTATGCCAGATCATATGATCTGATATCCGATCATATACATATATTATAGCAAATTAAGTTGTGTTTTTTACTTAAAATAAATAAAAAAGCCGCCACTAATTCAAATAGCGGATTAACTTTTACTATTGATTCTAAGAATCAATAGTAAAATTGTCTTTATTTAGCGAAAAAACTCGCGATATCACTCCACGATAACACTTTTAGCTAAATTGCGGGGTTTATCCGGATCAAAACCGCGCAAGACACTCACATAATATGCGAATAACTGAAGGGGAATAACAGAAAGAATGGGCGTAAGCATTTCTAAAGTTTTAGCTATATAAAGGCAATAATTAGCGATATGATTTATCTTATTATTACCTTCCGTAGTAATTGCAATAATATTTCCTCGTCGCGCCTTGATCTCTTCCATATTGGAGACCATTTTCTCGTAAACACTATCTACCGGCGCTATAGCGATCGTGGGGAAGTTTTCATCAATCATGGCAATGGCTCGTGTTTCATTTCGCCCGCACCGCATCCTTCGGCATGAACGTAAGAAATTTCCTTAAGTTTTAAAGCGCCTTCAAGGGTAATTGGGAAGTTATATTTTCTCCCTATATACAAAAAGTTATTAAAATTTTTATACTCTTTCGCCATCTCTTTTATCTTACCGTTTTGCTTTAGTACCTGACTAACTAATTGTGGAAGTTTTTCAATTTCTTGTGCTATCTTTTTTCCCATTTTTGGAGAAATTACGCCGCGCTCCCGCCCTAAAAACAGAGTTAAGAGCGCCAAAATTGTTAGCTGTGAAGTAAACGCTTTGGTTGAAGCCACTCCAATTTCCGAACCGGCATGATTATAAACTCCGGCATCGATCTCGCGAGCAATGGTTGAGCCAACGACGTTCACGATTCCCAATGTTAAAATATTGTTTTCAACTGGACTTTTACTAAATTGGTTATTTTTCACGAAATTGTTTTCGTTTTTACTTCTACTTGAAATTTGTTCGTATTTTCCATTTATTTCTATGTGTTGTTCCTTCATTTTCTCCAAAACTGCCAATGTATCAGCCGTTTCTCCTGACTGGGAGATGGCTACCATGGCTAAATTTTGTCCGCCAGCTGGCGGATTCCTATAACGCAGTTCCGAAGCCAATTCGGCATCGCACGGCAGACCAGCATACTCCTCTATCATGTATTTTCCCACTAATCCGGCAAGATATGCTGTGCCACATCCGGTAATGATTAAGCGATTTATATTTCTTAGACGTTCTTTCACAGTTTCTAGACCACCTAATTTTGCCAAACCTTTATTTTTAATCAATCGACCTCTTAAACTATTAGAAATTGATTCTGGCTGTTCAAAAATTTCTTTAAGCATAAAATGCGGATAGCTGTTTTTTTGTGCTTCCACGAGTGTCCAATCTAATCTTTTTTGTCGTTTTGAAATATCTAAATTTTGAAATCTCAAGGTTTTTTGTTTTTTAAATTCAGAGGCTGATCTGCCTTTAGCGGAAAATTTTGCCTGTCCGCTGTAATCTTGACCGGCCTTCGTAGCCGAAGCTACTTCAGCGAAAGAGGCATGAAGGCGGAACATATTAAAAAGTTTTATTTTATCTTTTGTTAAAACTGCCATTTCGCCATCGTTCATATAAACAACATTTTTAGTCCGTCCTAAGATGGCTGAAGCATCAGACGCAATTATATTTTCTTTTTTCCCGATTCCTATAATAAGAGGGCTGAAATTGCGAACGGCAATTAAATACTCTGGTCTGTCTGCTAGCATAATTGCTAAGCCGTAAGTACCGCGAACTGGTTTTAATGCCTCGGAAATTATTTTTTCTATCATCATTGATTTATTGGCGTATCGCAGTTTTTCCTCAATTAAATGGGCTAAAACCTCCGTATCTGTTTCAGATTTGAATATGTGCTTGCGCGAAATCAATGCTTCTTTAATTTCTCGATAATTTTCAATAATGCCATTATGGCAAACAAAAACCCTATTGTTACAATCGCCATGGGGATGGGCATTGCGTTCGTTTGGTTCTCCATGTGTAGCCCAACGAGTATGGGCTATTCCTATATTGCCATTCCATTCCCTATTGACTCTTTTTTCTAATTCCGCCACTTTACCCTTGGCTTTGACGAATTGAATATTCTCTTTTTTAATTTTTCTTTTTTGACGATTATCGAAAATAACAAGACCTGCGGAATCATAACCGCGATATTCTAATCGCTTTAAGCCGTCAATCAAAATAGGGACTGCGTTTTTATTTCCTATATATCCAACAATTCCGCACATATATTTATATATTCGTACTATTATGTTTCACATATTCATAACAAAAATAAGAGACATAAAGTTTCCATTAATACTTAACTTATAATACTTAACTTAAACTTGTTTATTATGAATGCTATAGCTTATATAACAAAACAAAGAAATAATAAAAAACATTTTATCTAACTAAAAAGTTTAAAATGTTTTTTAAGTCTAATTTCGTGGTGTTTTAAGTCAGATACTTCAAAAACATCAACACTAAACGAGATGTTAAAAATCTCTCTTAGAAATCTTATCTCGTCATCACAAGGGTAGGGTGTCACCCAAACGCTATCTTGCAACCACAAAAAGTCGAGGTCTTTGAGTTTTCGTCTTAATGCTTCTCGCGCTTTTTTATATTTTTCCGGCACATCAAAAATGACTAGGCGCCACTTTTTGTCCCAAACCGTTGGTCGAGCTAAAACCATATTATCAATATCAAAGGTTTTTAAATATTTCTTGCCATTATTAGTAATTCTTATAACTATGTTTTTATCGTCTTCACTGACAAACTCTACTAATCCCCTCTTCTTTAGATAATAAGCACTATTTCTTATTTGTTTAATTTTATATTTAAGATGTTTAAAAACGCTTTTAACAACTTTTGGGCCACCAACCGGAGAAAGCATCGCTAAAGTCAATACTCCGCCCAATGTTAAATATTTTAATATATTCTTTCCAATTTTACTTGTTTTCATATATTCTTATTTTGTTTTGAATGCTATAGCATGGATAATAAAATCAAAATCAGAGAAACTTAAAATCACCCGTTAAATAACAAGATTAACTAGACGGCTTGGGACAAAAATTATTTTCTTAATCGATTTTTTACCAATGTGTTTTTTCACCAAATCGCGTGATAACACGAGTTTTTCTATTTCGGGACGCTCAAGTTTTTTTGAAATTCTAACTTTGTCGCGCATTTTGCCGTTTACTTGAATAATTAATTCATAATCTTTCTCTTCAATAATTTTTGGATCATATTCCGGCCATGATTGAACATGAATTGATTTTCTATTGCCAAGAAGATTCCAGAGCTCCTCTGTAAAATGCGGCGCAAAAGGAGATAAAAGCTTTAAAAAGATTTCAGCCGTGTTTTTGGTAATATTGGTTTTTTCAATTGCATTAAAAAGAATCATTAAAGCGCTAATAGCGGTATTGAATCTTAAACTTTCTATATCATCCCCTACTTTTTTAATCGTCTGATTAAGAAGCGTTTTGATGGTTTCTTTTTCAGTATAACTTTCTTTAATATCGGAATAATTCCAAATTCGGTCTAAAAACCTTTTTATTCCCAAAATTCCCGTTGGATTCCACGGACCGCCATGACTGTATTCTCCCATAAAGCACAGATACATTCTGACGGTATCGGCGCCATATTTTTTAACCAGACCGTCCGGATCAACTACATTGCCTCGCGATTTAGACATTTTCTGGCCGTCCTCTCCCAGTATGATGCCCTGATGGCGTAAAGCAGTAAACGGTTCATCAAATTCAAGATAACCGGAATCCCGAAGAGCTTTTACAAAGAACCGCGAATAAAGAAGATGCAAAACCGTATGTTCAGCGCCTCCAATATACATATTTACCGGAAGCCAATTTTTTAATTTTTCTTTGGAAGCAAATAGTTTATTATTTTTTGAATCAACATAACGGAGAAAATACCATGAAGAATCCACAAACGTGTCCATTGTATCTGTTTCTCTCGTTGCCCTGCCTTTGCAATTCGGACATTTTACATTTATAAAACTTTTTACGCGCGCTAATGGTGATTTGCCTCCGGTCACAGGTTTAAAGTTTTTAAGCGACGGTAATTTAACCGGCAAATCTTTTTCTGCTACCGGCACGATGCCTTGCCCTGATGGATCTCGAAGAGCGCACGTTGCACAATAGACAATCGGGATGGGCGCGCCCCAATATCTTTGGCGCGAAATAATCCAATCACGCATTTTATATTGAGTTGAAAAACCGCCCAATCCTTTTTCTTTAAGCTTTTCGGTAATTTTTTTTCTTGCTTGAACGCCGTCCAGGCCGGTAAATTCACCGGAGTTGACTAAAAGCCCGCCTTCGGTATAGGGCTGACTTTCTGGCCAGTCGCGGCCCGGGTCAATAACTTTTATAATTGGCAAGTTAAACTTCTTGGCGAATTCAAAGTCGCGTCCATCGTGAGCCGGCACTGCCATAATTGCGCCTGTGCCATAGTTCATTAATACATAATCGGAAATCCAAATGGGAACTTTTTCTCCATTAATAGGATTGGTGGCAAAAGCGCCTGTAAAAACACCGGTTTTTTCCTTTTCAAGAGATGTTCTTTCAAGCTCGGATTTTAAGTGCGTGTTAGTAACATAATGGCGTACTGTTTCTTTTTGTTCTTTTTCGGTTAATAATTCAACTAACGAATGTTCCGGAGAAATAACCATATATGTGGCGCCAAAAAGTGTATCCGGCCTAGTGGTAAACACTTCAATATATTTCTTTTCTTGAAATTTTAAACTTAAAACTTTAAACTTTACTAATACCCCTTCCGACTTTCCTATCCAATTTTTCTGCATTATTTTGGTGCGCTCCGGCCAATCCAACTTATCCAAACCTTCCAATAATTCCTCGGCATAATCGGTGATTTTTAACATCCATTGGTCAACTTCTTTTTGGATAACCAAAGTTTCGGGATGACGCCAGCAACGGCCGTCAATAACTTGTTCGTTTGCTAAAACTACTTGATCTTTAGGACACCAGTTGGCCAACACTTTTTTCTTATAAGCTAATCCGGCTTTATACATTTGAAGAAACATCCATTGGGTCCATTTATAATATTCGGGGTCTGCCGTCATTACTTCTCGCGAGAAGTCGTAAATAACGCCCATCGATTTAAGCTGGGCTCTCATTTTTTTGATATTTTTGTAAGTCCAGAGCTTAGGATGAATTTTATGCATAATCGCCGCATTTTCAGCCGGAAGGCCGAAAGCGTCGAAACCAATAGGGCTTAAAACATTAAACCCTTGCATCTTTTTAAGACGCGCATAAACATCGGCCGGCGCGAAATTATACCAATGGCCGATATGAAGATCGCCAGACGGATACGGAAACATTACAAGATGGTAGAAATTATCTTTGCCATCAATTTTGTCTTTTATTTTGTAGAGCTTGGTTTTCTCCCAAATTTTTTGCCACTTTTTTTCTACTTTTATAGCATCATACATGTTGTTTATTGTAATTTAAAAGTTTTCTTTAATCAATTGGGCTTTCATTCGTTCGTTACTTTTATGTCTCCATTCTCTTATCTTCATCAGCTGGCGATCGCTGGTAAATGAAGATTACAACAGATTGAAAATCTTCTTAAGATGTAATTCATTATCTATAGTTTCTGCTAAAATTGATCTGACATAAGAGCGGACATTAAAATACTCGGTAATGAAGTCGATCTCGTCTTCACATTCAAACGGTAAAATAAAAACGCTTTTTTGAAATTTATAAAAGCCCAAATTATTAAGACATTCGCGTATTGCTTCACGCGCTTTTTTATGCTCTTCTGGGATATCAAAGACCACAAGTCGCCACTTTTTATCCCAGGTTTTTGGTTTTTTTATATTCATTTCGTCTATTTTAAACTCAAGAGATTTTGTTTTTCCTGATTTAGTTATAGTAATTTTTGTCGCGCCATCTGCCCTCTCTTTAATATTAATGAGTTTACTTTCATACAAACTTTTAATAGCCCTGTTTAGGGCTTGCTGATTTATTTTATTCCATTCACGTCCTATTTGTTTTAAAATCCAAATTTGCCGGCGAGGACCATACGAAAGGCCCATAGCCGCGAATCCAGATAATAAAAGTAATATTTTTTTCTGCACAGGCCCAAATCGTGTCATTAAAATAAATGTATCATCACCAGCTGGCGATAGCAAATAAATGAGGACAAAGAGTTAAAAATTGACTAAGAGCCTATTAGGAATTAATATTGAAAAGTTTTTTTGCGTTTTCTGTCGTTTGTCGCACAACTTCTTCAAAATTCAAGTTCTTCCACTGAATGATTTGACGCGCCACTAATTCAACATAAGACGGCTCGTTGCGCTTGCCTCTGTGGGGTACTGGCGCCGCAAATGGCGCGTCGGTTTCAACTAAAATCCGATTTATCGGGACAAATTCCACGACTTCCCTATATTCCGGCGCAAATGTTATCGGACCGGCAAAGGAAATATAAAATCCCAAATCAAGAAATTTTTTGGCGGTTTCTTCGGAACCAACGAAAAAATGCGCGACGCCATTGCCGTTTGAAATATTTAAACTTTTATATTTCAGAATCTCAATCGCATCTTCGTAAGCATCTTGGCTTCCAACCGAGGGGCGGCAATGTAAAATAAGCGGCTTATTTAATTCTTTAGCCAGTTCAATTTGTTTTATAAAAATTTCTTTTTGCCTATCCGCATAATCTGCCTCGAGGGATCTTGTGCGGTCAGATACTAATTTTTTAACTTTAAAATAGTCTAGGCCGCATTCGCCTATTGCAACAACGCTACCGCTTTCTGCCAGCGCTTTATAAGCTTCGTAATTAAAAATAGAATTTAAAACGTCATTGGGATGGAGACCAACCGAAGCCCGCATTATTTTCGGATACTTCAAAGCAAGTTCAACGGCTTTTTTAGAATCTTCAAAATCCGTTCCGACGTTTATAACTCCGATTTTTGAAGTCAGAAGTTTTTTTATCACCTCTTCGCGATCGTTATCAAATTGAGGAAGATGAAGATGACAATGGGAATCAAACAACTTTATCATTGACATACTTTATATTATGTATTACTATTATATATAATAAGATTTTTGAGATTTTAGAACTGGAGGATCACCATGGTAGCACAAGCGCGTTTGTTAGGTAAGGCTATTCATCGTTCGAAACTGAAATTTTTGAATAATGAAGAAATACGTTTGTTGCGAAAGAGATTTGGCATAAGCCAACGAGCTTTCAGCAAGTTCTTTCATGCAAGTTGGATTACTATTTCCCGTTGGGAAAGAAGTAGAGCGGTCCCTTCGCAGAGAGCACAACGAACTCTGGCCCGCCTTAAAGAATTGAGTGATGTCGCTCTAGGCCATCTTACAAACAAAGAATTTAAAATTTTTCTCTTAACGCCGCACCCGGACCTTTATGGCGATAGCCCAATTGACGTGATTTCTACCGAATTAGGATATCGGGCAGTTAGAGATATCCTCCAGGATCTACTTTCTGGAGAATACTTCTAAAATTATTGCAATCGCGGGAATAAAATCCCGCTTTTTTTATTTCTTGCCCTGAGCTTGGTCGAAGGGTTAATTTGTTCACCGATTTTTTCCGAAGTTTCCGGCAAAAATGGGGAAAGTAATCTGCCTATTTCTGAAATCAAAAAAATAAGAGAGTTGATTATTTCTTTAAACTCTTTAGAATCGGGTGGCAAAATCCAGGGCTTTTTATCATCTATATATTTATCGCCCAAACTTATAAGCTGCCAGATGGCACCCAGCGCATTATTAAATTTAAATTCGTCTATAAGTTTTTCAATATTTTTTTCCGCCTCTTTTACCGCCGTTTCAAAGTTTTCGGGAAGGGGAGCAATTTCCGATTTTTCTGCCAACGTTAAAACACGGGAAACAAAATTGCCCAAACCATTAGCTAAATCTGCATTATAGGCAATTTTTAATTTTTCCTCTGATATGTCACTATCTTCTGTGGTATTAGTATATCGAAGCAGATAATACCTAACTGAATCAACTCCAAATTTGGCAACCCAATCCGATGGACGAATGATATTACCGGTAGATTTACTAATTTTCTGTCCATTTAAATTTAAAAAGCTGTTAACCAAAATTGTTTTAGGGAGTTTAATTCCGGCAGATTTTAGCATTGCCGGCCAAAGAAGGGCGTGCCAGCGAACATTGTCTTTACCTAAAATATGAACATCGGCTGGCCAGAATTTCTCAAATTTCTGCGGATTTTCCAAAAGACCAATACCCGTAAGATAGTTTATCAGCGCGTCAAACCACACATATATTACTTGTTCCGGATTATTTGGCACTGGAATCCCCCATTTAAAATTTGTTCTAGAAATAGGAATATCTTTAATATGTTTGGCAAATTCCAACATTTCGTTTTTTCTAGTTTCCGGAATAATAAATTCCGGATGCGATTTAATGTGTTCTATCAAAAATTGACTGTATTTTGACCATTTAAAAAAATAGTTTTTTTCTGTGACCTGTTTTATTTCAAGTGTTGGATGAAACGGACACTTTTCATTTACTAAATCTTCTTTGGCATAGTAAGCTTCGCAACCTTCGCAATAAATTCCTGTGTATTCTCCGATATAAATATCTCCACTTTTATCTATCCTTTGCCAGATTTCTTGAACCGCCTTAATATGATCCGGGTCGGTAGTTCTAATAAAACGATTATATGATATATTGAGTGAATCCTGTTCTTTCTGGTCAGATTTAGAGATTTCATCTACAAATTTTTTCACAGAGACGCCGGCTTTTTTAGCGGCTTTTTCAGCCTTTTGTCCATATTCATCTGTTCCGGTTAAAAAGAAAATATTATCTTTCCCTAATTTAATTCTATTGTAACGCGCTAAAACATCAGCGATTACTTTTTGAAAAGCATGGCCGATGTGGATAGTATCGTTAACATAGTCTATGGCTGTCGTTATATAAAATTTGCTCATGCGCTTAAATTATCATAAAATAACATCTGTGTCTAAATCGGGTTTCTATATAACATTATAACATTTTAGAATAATGACCCTAGCTTCGCATATTATAATTTCAGGTCTTTTAGGGGCAAGTACTAATAATTATTTTTTAGCCGCTACCCTTGGCCTTTTTAGCCATTACATAGTTGATGCTATACCGCATTGGGATTTTTATCTTTCGCCCGATTTTGATGCCAGGGCCAAATCGAAAGGGGTTCGGTTTTTAAAAGACAAATTTCTCTATAAAGAACTAAGCAAAGTGGCCATTGATATTCTGATCGGCTTAAGCGTATTGTCTTTGATGCTTTTCAAAACTTCCGAATTTGACAATATCGCCTACGCCGCCGTTGGAGTTTTTTTCGGAGTTCTTCCCGATCCGTTGCAACTTTTATATCTTATAACAAACTGGCGCTGGCTTAAACCAAACCACCAGATACAACTTTATCTACATACTTTAATATACAAAGAAAAACCGAGCTTTTGGCCCGGCATTCTAACTCAAATGGCAACAATACTCTTGGTTTTTCTTATAACATCCTAGGACTGCGGATGAGAAATTGTTTTTCTTTTTGCCATATCCTCAAAAAATTCATCAACCACTGCGGCGAGCGGCACGGCCAGAAGAATTCCTAAAATTCCGCCGAGTTTGGCGCCGATTAAAATTGCTAAAATAACAGCGACCGGATTTAATCCGACTAATTTTTTTATTAAAAGCGGAACAAGCACGTGATTCTCCAATTGCTGGACCGCAACAATAAATATTAGAGTCCAGACGCCTAAAATCGGTGATTGCGATAAGGCAAGAAGCGTTGCCACAGCGCCGGCAACAATTGGGCCGACAAATGGCACAATCTCAAAAATACCAACGACGATAGCTGCCAAAAACGCGTATTTTACTCCAAGAATCCAAAGACCGATACCTACCACCAAAGCCATAATTAAACTCAAAAGTATTTGGGCCTGCAACCATCGGCCCATTTTCTTTTGAGCGCGAATCCAAAGGCCATGAGCATTAGCCTCAAACCGAGGCGGCAAGATTGATCTTAAAAAATCATCAAGCGCGCCTTTTGAAAGCGCGAGATAAAAAGAAACAACGAGAATCACGACAAAGGAAACGATGCCGCCGAAGATTGCCGAAACATAAGAAAACAAAAAAGTAAAACTAGGAATTTGTTCTGTTAGCTGACTAAGCAGTTCATGAATATTCGCCGAAAGACCAGGTAAAAATGTAACTGTCCCGGCCGCTTCTTCCAGCTTGCCGAAATAAGTTGGATAATTTTTAGTGAAATCACCGAATTGATCTAACAAAAGTGGTAAAATAATATAAATTACTGCCGCAAAAAATACGAAAAACAGGACATAGAGCAAAATCAAAGATAAAAGCCTGGGCACTTTTTTGTTTTCACCGTAAGCAAGCAATGGTTCTAGCGCCGAAGCAATTATAATGGCAAAAATCAAAATACCGACAATGTCTCTGACCATATAAACAAAAATTGCTAAAACACCTATGCCAAGCGCCCAAAACATAGTTTTGGGTGAAATTTCTATAATTGTTTTTGATTCGCTAGCCATTTTATAATTTTAGAAGATTCTCTAATTTTTTTCCATCTTTAGCCGGCCCGATCATTGCCAGATTAAGTTTTTCCGGCCGGAAAATATCGTTAGCCACTTCATAAACATCAGAAATGGTAACCTGTTGTACTTTTTTAATTATATCATATGGCTCTAAAATTTCACTCTTTAAAATTTCCTGAGAGCCGTAAAAACTAGCTAATTCGTCGGAAGTCTCAATACTTAAAATCAAACTGCCCTCTATTCTCTCCTTAGCTTTATTAAGCTCGTTTTTGCTAACTTTATTTTGTTTTATTTTTTTGTATTCTCCTAAAATAGCTTTTACTATCATTTCAATTCGGAGATTATCTATACCGGCCCAAGTAGCGAAATCTCCGGTATCGGTTGCGCTATCGTGTGAAGTTCTCACATAGTAAGCGGCGCCCATTTTATTGCGCAAAAGATCAAATAACCTAGAAGACATTCCTCCGCCTAAAATTGTAGCTAATATTTCCAAAGCAAATCTTCTTTCGTCAAAAATGTTGTAAGCGCGAACGCCTAAGGCAATTTGCGTTTGGTCGGTCTTTTTGTAAAATGTTTTTACCCTGGGTTTATTTTGAGATTCTTTTGTCGGAAGTTTTTCTTTTCCGGAAGCACTATTTATGTTTTTAAAAAGATTTTTTGCTTTCTTTAAAATATTCTCCGGATTTATTTTTCCCGCAACAATAATAATAGTTCTTGGGGCTACATAATGGTCGTTATGATATTTAACAAAATCTTTTCTTTGAAGTTTCGTGATTATTTCTTTTTTTCCTGCTATTGACCAACCCGCTGGTTGGTCGCCATATAAAAGTTCGGGCCACAAATCATGACCGATTTTATTCATTGGGTCATCATCATACATGTTTATTTCCTCAATAATAACACCGCGTTCTTTATCAATTTCGTTTTGATCAAAATTAGGGTTTAAAGTTATATCTGAAATAATATCTAAAACTAAATCTAAATGCCCGGCATCGGCCTTGGCATAATAACCTGTATATTCCTGACTGGTAAAAGCGTTAAACTGTGCGCCTATCCTATCAAGGGGTTCGACAATGGAAAGCGATGTTGGGTGTTTTTTCGTGCCTTTAAAAGTCATATGTTCCAAAAAATGGGAAACTCCGTTGATTTCCTTTGTTTCGTATTTTGAGCCGGTGGCTACTAAAACTAAAACCGTAACCGTATCTGTTTTAAGCATTGGTACGGTAATTATTCTTAAGCCATTGGGCAGTATTATTTTTTTATGCATTTAATTTATTTTTTAAATAAGACGATAATTCTCCGACCGCTACCCTTTCTTGTTTCATAGTGTCCCGATCACGGACCGTCACGGTATTGTTTTCCAAGCTTTCAAAATCCACTGTTATACAGAAAGGCGTTCCGATTTCATCCTGGCTGTAATAGCGTTTTCCGATATTACCTCGGTCGTCCCAAGCTGTTATAAAATTTTTCTTTAACTTATCGTAAATCTCTTTCGTTTTATTCACCAATTCGGGTTTATTGGCCAAAAGCGGGAAAACGGCGACTTTGTATGGCGCGAGCACTGGGTGGAGTTTCAAAAACACCCGGTCGTCTTCCTCACAGTATGCATCGCACAGCAATGCAAGCATTATGCGGTCTACGCCGGCTGACGGCTCTATTACGTACGGCAGGTAGCGTTCCTCGGTTTGATCATCAAAATAGGTCAGGTTCTGACCGGAGTGTTTGGCATGTGATTTAAGATCAAAGTCGCCCCGGTTGGCAATGCCTTCAATCTCTTTCCAACCAAAGGGGAATTCATACTCAATGTCCACCGTAGCTTTAGAATAGTGAGCGCGTTCTTCTGGTGATTGCTCGCGCTTCCTTATATGCTTAAGGCCAATGCTCTCGTACCAGCGAAGGCGCTCCCCGACCCACTGGTCAAAATACTTTTCATCTTCTCCTGGTTTTACAAAATACTCGAGTTCCATCTGCTCGAACTCTCGCGTTCGGAAAATGTAGTCCTTGGGGTTGATCTCGTTTCTGAAAGCCCTGCCTATTTGAGCGATACCGAACGGAATTTTAACGCGCATGGTGTCTAAAACATTTTTGAAATTCACGAAAATACCACCCGCGGTTTCAGGCCGCAAGTAAGCGACTGAAGCGGAATCTTCAACCGGACCGACGAACGTTCTGAACATTAGATTGAATAGGCGCGGTTCGGTAAATTCCTGTCCGCCACAAGTTTCACAACCTTTTTCAACCTTAGAGATGTCTTCTGGACGATATCTCCGGTGGCATTTCTTGCACTCAATAAGCTGATCTGAAAACCCGCTCACATGACCCGAAGCTTCCCACACTTTAGGATTCATTATAATCGCCGCACTCAAACCAACCACTTCTTCGCGCCGCTGTACTACGTCCCGCCACCAGGCCTGCTTGAGATTAAACTTGAGTTCCGCGCCCAGCGGTCCAAAATCATAAAAACCGGTTAAGCCCCCGTAAATTTCCGATCCCGGAAAAATAAAGCCGCGGCGCTTACAAAGACTGACGATTTTTTCCATTAGATTCTCTTTATTGTCGACGGATTTATCCATAAAATAATTAAAAAATCAGCTACCAAACATAGCCAAAATAACATATTTTATAAAATCCGGCAAATTTTACGGCTGAACGCGGCTCTTGAGAATTCCGACGCCGGGATCATCCGATTTAAATATTTTTTATTTTAATTATATTAGTTCCCTCAAAATCTTGCTATAGCAAGATTTTGAGGCTAAAACGAAAATTAGAAAAATTTTTGATTAAATTTTATCAAAGAAGTTTAAAAAATCTGCACAGATCACCCTCTCTTTTATCCAAAGATTCGATGATACAATAATTTACATATCGGCTAATTGATAAGAACTCACAAACAAAATCTATTTCGTTGCGGCAATCGAAGGGATAAATGAAAACGCTCTCTTGCAGAGGATACAATCCAAAATCTTTTAATTTTTCTGAGAGAACGTTTCTTTCTCTTTTCTTTTTTTCCGGAATATCAAAAATTATTAAACGCCATTTTTTGTCCCATGTTTTGTTTTTTAACAACTCCAAATTATCGTAGTCAAATCTTTTTAATAAATTTTTGCCGTTGGTGGTAGTCCGTATATAAATTTGGCCATTTATTTCGACTAATTCTATTAACCGTTTATTGTTCAAGCGTTTTACAGCATCATAAATGCGCCTTTTGTCTATTTTATCCCAATTCTTGCGCCATCGTATCAATGGTTTTAAAAGTTGAGCAGCATTGGGTGCAAACAGCGACGAAAGAATCAAAGTGCCGGAAGCAGCCATAAATAAAACTTCTCTTGTTAATGACTTTTTGTATAGCATATATTTTTTTAATTTTATATATCTAGTTATATTTTCCACTAATTACCTTTTTGTTTATATTGTAAGTATAATATCCTCAATTACTTGCTATAGCAAGCAATTGAGGGAATACATAAAAATGTTCAATTTTTAGATCTATAATACATGTAAGACAATTTAGAATATATTTCAAGGCACTGACCGACAAAAATAGGCTGGGATTTCCAGCCTTACATGAGTTACTTTTATTTTATACTCTCAACCAACCAACAGTTCTGGGTGTCACGATCGATATATTGTGAAAACTTTAATGAGAAGTCCCATTTCTTGTTTCTAATACCAAGACGGGTTACAAAAGATTTGCCCCAATTATCCTCAAATTCAGATCCGCCAAAAAAAATTTGGCAGTTACCGCTGGGATAGGGAAAGGGAAATTTTTCTACAAATGATTTCACAGCCTGACATTCAATAAACCGGTAGCCCATTCTGCTAACAACCGCTTTTAATTTTCTAACTGAATAGTAATCATCTAATCTAATTAACTTAACCCGATATACCTTCTTATCTTCAAAATCTGGTCCGATATATTCCAAAATGTCAGGATCTTCGTGACAAAGCTTAATTATATCGCGCGGTTTGATTATACTATGATCAACTGTCAATTCGAACCATTTATTATCAAGAGGCGGAACATTAGAGACCACTCGGTCTATGTTTTCATAAAAATCATCAACTAATTTTTTACTGACCGGTCTTTTTAACTTCATTTCGTAATATGGATCACCATCGCTTCCATCTACAAAGCCAAATATAGTATGTGCTGACTGACGAGATTCGCCCCTAAACTTCAATATTAACTCAACATTATTCTCAAAACTGGGAAATTCTCTTTTCGCTATTTTTAATAGTTTAACTGGATACTTAGCATCTGCCACGCTAATGGGAGAAACGACCTTTTCCGCAAGTTCTTTGTTTTTAATAAGTTCTGCAGCAGAATAAGCTTCAGATATTAATTTTTTAGACATTTCCGTCGCCTCCTTTTTGGGTAACTTATTTATTAAAGAGCAAAAACACCCCCCCTAAGGATGTTTTTGAGATTTAAAGTATCTTTCCTTAAAGAAGGCTGGAATTCGCACCATACTGATTTAACCAGCTGGTTGCGGACAAAGCGTCGGGCCAGTTCCCTTATAAGCTTTGTACTCTTGATACATATTTAATTGTTGGCTTACTTTAATGTAACCTTAGAATTGATAAGAAAGTTTCACGGCTGAATGCGGCTTTTGAGAATACCGACGCCGGGATCGTCCGGCATATCGGTCTTTACCGCCGGTGCCATCGCCGAAATAGAATTTCCGGTAAACAAATCTTCACCGCTTAAAGTGGCGTCACTGATAACCGGCATAACACTGCCCACTTTAGTAACCGAAGGAGTTAAAGCGAGTTGGAAAATCACCTCATAAGGATCAAGAAGAACGCCGGTTGCCGCCTGAACTTTTCCAATGTTCCAAGTTAATTCATTGGTTCTGTCATTAAATTCCAATAAAGAGCTTCCCGCTCCCGATTTTTTATCAAGCCATTTTACGCCTTCGGGAAGAGTGGCTTTTACAACAACTTTGTCAAGATCGTTTGAATAATTTGTAATCAGCCAATGGATGGTATAGGTCGTAGTTTGATTGACGCGTGGCGGAATCGGCCCGGAATTCTTCAAAACAGAATCATAGTAATACCCCTTCGCTTTGAAATCGACCTTGCTGTTAACCTTGATAGCAATGTCATTTGTAACTAAAAGCGACTTAACCGAAAGCGAGGGCGGCACAGTTAAAGTTTCCATGGTTGCCGAGACCTGAAGCAAGAAATTTTTATCTCGAAAAGTCCTGATGATATAACGGGACCTGACATTGACCTGAAAATTAACCTCGCCCGACTCATTGGGAGACAAGTTTTTAAACTGCGATTGATTGGCGGCGTTCCAGACGATCGTATTAGTTACGCTGTCATAAAAGCCGTCGGTTTTTAAAGTAGGAAAATCATACATCAGACCATCTAGTTTAGCCTTCAAAACTACGTCGGATAAAGCAACGCCGGAATTATTTTCATAGCGAATTTTAAACTGTAAAAAGTCGCCGGAATTTGCCGTGATTGACGCTCCATTATTAACAAATATGTCGAGCTTAAGCGGCGGGGCAGCCAAGTTTATTTGCGACAAAATCTCTACAAATTTGAAGAATTTACCGTCTTGAGTGATACCAATTGCTAAATTAAACTGGACATTGGTAACATTTTTTAAAGTGCCGGAAACGACAATATCGCCTTCTTCACTGGGGTTTAAATCGCCCAAATTCCAACTATTGTTATTGTTAGCAGGCGACTTGTCGGAAGAAATAAAATTAAATTCAGAAGGATAACCGATTTCAACTGTCACGTTTTTAAAAACATGCCCGATATTATTCTTGTAATGAATGGTGTAAATGTTTCTTACGCCAGGCAAGACCGTGTCGGGCGTTTTGAAATCAACAGACAGGGCGGAGCCATTAATGGCTGTTTCTTTTGTTAATTCATTTTCAAAAGTTGAGCTGGTATTTTGCGGTTTATAGCTTAAGATAGCTTCGATTTTTTGAACGCTTTTATCAGTCCCGATAAAAGCTAAACTCACTTCTTGTTTGCCGCCGCCACCGATGCCGATATTCCCCAGATCAATGTTTTGGATAACCTTGCCGCCTGTCACAATCGCGTTTTGTGGATAGCGGATAGTCAAAACCGCGTTTTGAAGAATTTGCTTCGTATTATTCCAGTAAGAGATAGAATAAGAAATCGGCTCGCCGCTTTTGGCTTGCGCCGGCCCCGAAACGCTGAAATCAACTTGAGATTTTTTAAACGAAGTCAGCCACCAGTAAAAACCGGCGCCGCTTAAAACGATAATTGCCAGAAACACAATGCTTGAAATAATTAAAATTTTCTTTTGCCCCGAGGAAAAAAAGCGAATTGCTTGAGGCAATGAGGGGCCAGAGAGTTCCGGCGGCACTGGCGACGGAGAAGATGGGATTTCAATCATAAATTTACTATAATTTATTATAGCACATTGAAATCACTAAGATAATATCTCGCTTCTTCAAAATTATCCCCGAATCCCATTATTTTAATAAAACCGGATTTAAAGTCGCTTAAAAATTTGTCAGCGCCGCCTGCCTCAACATCTTTGGCTTTTAAAAAACTTTCCAAAATGAAATTCCACAATTCTTCATCTTTTTGCGGCTCTTTTAACATCGTTACGGCAAAATTGGCCATTTTGGTAAAAAGCGCGATTTGATCGGGAGTAGCATTACTGATCAACCTGCCGTGCGAAAGGGCGGTGGTAATGATTAATTCGCCGCCTTTTTTTGAAATAAGTTCAACCCAGATAAAATTGAACGGCTCAAGATGACCCGTCAGTTTGGCTTTGATTTTGCGGACACTTCCCGCTATGGCTCTCACCTTACCAAAATCTTCGGTATATAAATGATAAAGGCGGTCGGCCTCAAAAATATTTTCTCGTTTTAAAATTATAGCATTAGTTTGGTAAGCGGACATAAAAAAATCCTATTAGGATTATCTAATAGGATTTATAAAAGAGCAAACTCACTAAATGAAGTGAGAACATGATCAGCCAAGCCGTAGGCGACAGTTTCATTGGCGTCCATCCATAATTCGAGCCGATTAATATCCTGCTCAATCTGTTCGGGTGTTTTACCCGTATGGCGAGATAAAATTTCGATATAGACGTTTTTAGTTTTTTCAAACTCCCTAACTTGATTGGCGACCTGTGCCGGATCGCCGCCGACTTGGCTTCTAGGCATGTGAATCATCGTCCGGGAATTCGGAAGAATATATCTGTGACCTGACTCGCCGCTTACTAAAATCGGAGCCGCCGCTGAAGCCACCACTCCCGCGGCAATCGTATAAATAGGAGAGCGCGATACTCTGATAATGTCATAAAGATTAAGGTAGGCCGAAATCAGACCGCCGGGCGAATCAATCATTAACTTAATAGGTTCTTGGCTGAACGAATCAAGATAAATAATTTGATCAATAACACTGCGGGGTGAAGACGCCCAATTGAAAGGCATTGATCCGTCGTTGCAATAAGCCAAACCACCCGATATATCCAACTGGCAGTCAAGAAAAAGCAAGCGTTTTGTAAAAAACATATGACGAATGAACGTCGTATTGCTACGTTTAAAGTCTTTATCGTAAACCAGCATGACAAGACCTCCTTTTGGTTTTTATTTAAAAGGTCAAACGAGTCAATTACTTTAAATTACAATTTAATTTATATTTTGGCAATACCTATCCAAATATCCTTATTTTCCATTTTAAAATGCCTGTCAATCAACAACCCGTCTTTAATCGCGCCGACAAATTCAATTTTTTTGGCGCCGACTTCAGAAACTAAAGTTTTTTGCCATTTTGAAACAGTTTTTTTAAGATCCGTGTCTCCTTTCATATACACAACAATTGCGTCTTTAGGTGTTAATCCTCCGTCTTTTCTCATTCCTTGAATTTGCCGCGTCAATTCTCTGACAAGTCCCTCTTCTTTTAATTTAGGGGTAATTTTTGTATCTAATTTAAACTCACCGCTAAAAACAATTTCTTTAATATTTAACTCTTCTTTAATGAGACCAAGTAATTCTTTATCTAAAACTTTAAATTTTTGGCTTTTGATTTTTAACTCAGACAGAGGTTGTCTGACCTTAATCCCCGCCTCGGCCCTCAAAGCCAGTCCCTTGGCAGTAATTTCTCGTATAAGATTCATTTGATCTTCTAACTTTCGATTGATAAATTGCTTGTCAGATTTCGGCCAATCGCAGAGGTGAACCGATTCTGGCATTTTTTTTTCTTTAAAAAATAAATAAATCTCTTCGGATAGAAACGGTAGAAATGGGGCAATAAGTTTTGTTAAATTAAGCAACACCAAGTAAAGTGTCGTGGCTGCCGCTTCTTTTTCATACTCTGATTTCGGTCTTTGAAATTTCCCTCGTGAACGCCGAATATACCATAAAGAAAGGTCGTGAGTGAAAAACTCTTCAATAGCTCTGCTGGCAGAAGCAGGATTATATTTATCCAAACTTTTAGTGACTTTTTCTATTAAATTATTCAGGCACGATAAAATCCAGCGATCTAATAACCCCAAATCCTGAAACTTGAAACTTGAAACTTTCTTGTCGGAATAGGTTTTAAAAAAAGTGAAACTATTCCAAAGGTTAATAAGTTTTCTTTCAGATTCTTTAGCAGTACCGTATCCGAATTTTAAATTATCCGCCGGATTCTGTTTAACATACATCCAGCGCATAACATCAACTCCTATTTTCTCCGCCGCCTCATCAAACCAAATGGCATTTCCCTTTGACTTATGCATTTCTTCCCCCTTTTCGTCGCGGACCGAGGCATAACCGAAAACTGTTTTCATTGGGGGCGTTTTTTCTAAAACCGTACTCATTACAATCAAGGAATAAAACCAGTTCTTAAATTGCCCAGGGAAAGATTCGCAAACTAATTCGGCGGGAAACCATTTGCGCCAAAATTTTTTATCTTTAAAATATTCCAAAGTTGAATAAGGTACAATTCCTGCGTCTAACCACGGATTGCCGACGTCGAGAATGCGTGAAGCTTTTTTACCGCATTTAGAGCATTTAATTTCGATCTCATCAACATAAGGTCGGTGTAAGTCCAAATCGCCTTCATTATTATAAGGCCAGTTGTGGCCGGGCATTTCAAGAATCGAGCCGGTAATGTCATGGATGGCAAATTTTTCAAATGCTTCTTCGTTTTTGTAACCCTGATAAGAGCTGGCGGCTGTAATTATAGGATTGGCATGGCTTACAATTAAGATTGTCTTGCCTTGGTATTTTTTATCCATTTCTTTTATAAAATCTGTCATCCTTTTCTGGACATCTTTTAGGTTTTCGCCGCCCGACGGCTTGATTGTATATTGGCCTACTTTACTGCCAATAAGTGTGTTCCAATCCCCGTGAGTACGCCCGTTATAAGCACCGAAGTCGTGCTCACGAAGCCGCCTATCATAAGTGATTTTTTTATTCAAAGCGCCGGCAATAATTTGGGCCGTTTCCTTTGTCCGCAAAAGATCTGAAGAAAACACTAAATCCACATTTTTTTTCTTAAACCAAGGAATTAGTTTTTCAATTTCTTGAGCACCTTTTATAGTTAAATAATATTTCTTTTTTTCAGGGTAAGAGGAAACAATTTTTTTAACATTAATTTCAGATTCGCCATGACGTAAGAATATATAATTATTAAGTTTTTTTGGTGAGAGTTTATCAAAATCAGAAAGCGAACCAATAACTTCAAAATTTCCGCATCGACATTCGAAAATGGGCAAAGCTAGTCCCCAGTATCTTTTCTTACTAATCAGCCAGTCGGACATGTTTTTTAACCAATCAATCTCTCTTTCCAAGCCAAAAGCGGGAATCCACTTTATTTTTTTAGCCGTTTCTATCAACGGTTTTCTCAATTTGTCCATCGATATGTACCACTCATCAGCAATCTTCCATACCAATTCGGTTTTGCATCTCCAGCAGATGGGATAACGGTGAGTATATTTTACAGTATCAAAAAGAAAACCGGCGTTTTTTAAGTAATTAATTATTATATCCGGATGTTCTTTTGCATTTTTACCGCTGAATTCTCCAAGATCTTTTAAATAAACGGCTGCATCATCAATCAAATCAACGGCAGGGATTTTGGATTTAATGCTCAACCTATAATCTTCGCTGCCTTGGCCGGGCGAGATATGAACCAGTCCCGTCCCTTCTGTTTCGCTAACAGGTAAAATTCGCGAATCCGTAGCAATAACTTTGTGAGTATAATCAGCTAAAACCTTTTTAACAGCCGGCAGATTGTCAAAAGGCGATTTATAAGTTAAACCGACCAATTCTTTACCTTTGAAAGTCCTAATAATTTTAAGATTTAATTTTTCCGCAGCCGGTTTGATAAGATAATACGCATTACCATTAACTTTTCCTGTAGCTTCCACGTAAATTTTATCAGAATCCACGGCCACAGCCACGTTTCCTGGAATAGTCCATGGAGTTGTCGTCCAAACTAAAAGATAGGCATTATTCTTGCCCTCTAATGGATATTGTATATAAACCGATTCGTGAGTAACCTCTTTATAATCTTCGGTCAATATTTCATGCTGGGAAATAGCAGTACCACAACGCCAGCACCAGGGAACCACATCATGTCCTTTATAAAGCAGCCCCCTTTCCTTACATTTTTTTAGAAAGTGCCAGATGGCAATATTATTCTCATTAGACATTGTGTAGTAACTGTTTTTCCAGTCCATCCATTGGCCCAACCTAATTGATTGTTGAGTTTGAATTGTGGAATACTTTCTCACGCGCTCTTTGCACTTTTCCACAAATTTGGCGATGCCATATTTTTCAATGTCCTTTTTTGATTTAAAACCCAATTCTTTTTCTACTTCCACCTCAACCCAAAGCCCTTGACAGTCAAATCCATTTTGAAACCTTTGGTCAAAACCCCGCATGGCTTTGTACCTTTGAAATAAATCTTTATAGGTTCTTCCCCAGGCGTGATGAACGCCCATAGGATTATTGGCGGTGATTGGTCCGTCTAAAAACGACCAATTTTTTTGGCCTTTGATTTTTTTACGGAGTTTCTCAAAAATTTGCTCTCTCTTCCAAAAATCCAAAATCTTTTCTTCAGTTTTTGGGTTAAATAGTTCTGGCATAATTTTACATCTTATCAGGCGCTTTTATTCCCATCAAGTTTAAAACGTTCCGTAAAACAATTTTAACGGCTAAAACCAACATTAGTCGCGCTTTGGTTAAATTTTGATCTCCGCTTATAATTCGCTCTTTTTCGTAAAAATTATGGAATTCCCGCGCTAATTCCAAGGCATAGCGAGGCAAGCGGTGAACTTCGTAATTTTCTGAAATATCGCTTAAAATTTCCGGATACTCAACTAATTTTCTTATTAAATTTAATTCCGGTTCAGTATTTAATAATTTTAAATTTTGCTTGCCCGCCGTAGCTTTAGCGAAGGCAGGGACTTTGCGCAAAATTGAAGAAATTCTCGCGTGAGCATATTGAACGTAGTAGACTGGATTTTTAGCCGAACGCTCTTTAGCCAGCGCCATGTCAAAATCCATGTGGGTATCGGGCGAATACATTAAAAAGAAAAATCTGGCGGCATCAAGGCCGACCTCTTTGACCAGTTCACTAAGCGTAATGAAAGTGCCGGCCCGTTTTGAAATTTTGACTTCTTTCCCCTTCGAAACCAGACGAATAAACTGAGTAATAATAATGTCTAAATTTTCTTCGGAAATATTAAGCGCCTTAAGAGCCGCTTTGAGACGAGGCGCGTAACCATGATGATCGGCACCCCAAATATCAATCGCCTTATCAAATTTTCGCGTTAGGAATTTATCGTAGTGGTATAAAATGTCAGACAAAAAATAGGTCTCATTGCTGTCGCTTTTGATTAAAACTCTATCCTCGCTGTCTCCCAATTCTGATGTTTTCATCCAGGTCGCATCGTCTTTTTCATAAACAAGATCACTTTTCATCAAATTACTCAAAACTTTTTCATATGTACTCTTTTGATATAAGGATTTTTCGGAAAACCAAATATCAAATTTAATTCCCAGTTTCTTTAAAACTGGTTTAATATAATTTTTCAAAATCAAATCGGCCGCCTTATGTCCGGCCTCGTCGGCATTAAGATTCTTATCAATTTGATTTGCTAATTCATTAATATATTCGCCTTTATATATTTCTTGATCGGCAATATGTTCGCCTTGGGCTTTTTTTATTGACTGGCCTAAAGCTGAAATCTGGCCGCCCCTATCATTAATATAGTACTCGCGGACAACTTTGTACCCTTGCGCTTCTAAAACACTGGCCAACACATCTCCGTAAAATCCGCCTCGACCGTTGCCGATAGTCAGAGGGCCGGTGGGATTAGCGGAAATAAATTCTACGTTAATTGTTTTCCCAGCGTTTTGTTCTGAAAAACCATATTTATTTTTCTTTTTCAATATCTCTTTTAGTTGATGCTTCAAACATTCCGACGACAGAAAAAAATTCACAAAACCGCCCGCAGCTTCGATTTTTAAAAAGTCCGGTATCTTTTGGCTATTCAATTTTTTAGCCAAATCTTCAGCAATTATTTGTGGCGATTTTTTTAAAGTCTTGGCAAGCAAAAAAGCGATATTTGAGGAATAATCGCCATGTTCTCTGTTTTCCGGAATTTCAATTAAAATTTCCTCCTTAAAATTAGGGGTAACTTTGCGGATTATGTCGCTTAAATAAGTTTTTATAAGCTCTTTCATTAAATGTATTTTAACCCGATTTTGATAAAAACGAAACTACTGATAGAATTTGGGATATGACTGCTTTCGCCGAAAACAGAAAAGCTTATTTTAATTATGAAATCTTAGAAATTTTTGAGGCCGGTTTAGTATTGTCGGGCCCCGAGGTTAAATCAATAAGAAACGGTCGGATGAATTTAGCCGGCTCTTATATAAACGTACACGATGGCGAACTCTATTTGATAGGCGCCTCAATTGCGCCGTATCAACCTAAAAATCAGCCGGCAGATTATGACCCGGAAAGATCCAGAAAACTCTTGCTCCATAGCCGGGAAATCGCTTCTTTAACGGGAAAAATAAAACAAAAAGGCTTGACTTTAGTGCCATTAAAGGTATATAATAAAGGTCGCAGAATAAAGATTGAAATTGCCGTTGCCAAAGGAAAAAAGCAATATGATAAGAGAAGCGCAATTTCTAAAAGAGAATCTGATAGAAAAATCGAACGGGAATTAAAAACGGGGATGTAAAGGCCTCGATAGAACATAAAAGCAAAATAAGCAAATCAAGGACATTCCGTAACCTTGAAAAACTCTTCGATTAATATCGGAGTAGTAATCCTCGGAATGCAGACAATAACTGCCAAAACAAATTTAACTCCTGCTTTCGCTTTTGCTTAAGCAGGAACTCCGACCTTGCGTCGGAGCATCCGTTATCTGAAACTTGATAGGATAAACCGGGTGTCAACAATCAAGTTATGGTTTGCCTCCGATCTTCAGGCGGCTTACCGAAACTAAAGAAGAACAATCGTTTTTCATTCTGGCTGTCTTAAACAAAAACGGTTGAAAAATCTAGACAGCCTAAATTTGTAGAATTATTTTGCCTCATGTTCTAGACGGGGGTTCGATTCCCCCCATCTCCACCACTTCGCTCCTCGCTATACGCTCGGAGCTACGCGGCGCAAGCACTGCTTCGCTATATTGTTATCGTAACTAACTCTTAAGCGAAGTGGTGTCCCGCGAAGTCTTGACGAAGTGGGACAATACGATATAAAAAATAAATATGCATTATGTATATATTCTGAAAAGTAAAAAAGATAATAGTTATTACACTGGCTCAACGGATGATTTAAAAAATCGATTTACTCAACACAATCAACATAGTTCTCGCTATACTTCAGCTAAAGCGCCATATGATTTGGTATGGTATGGCGCATTCTTAAACAAAAAGAAAGCCTACGATTTTGAAAAGTATTTAAAAAGTTCGTCTGGTTTCGCTTTTAGAAATAAACATCTAATATAAAAATGAAAAATCGCCGATCCCGATGGTTTAGTTGGGATGGGCGATTAGTGTGAGAAAATCTCCGATTTAGCCAGAACGGTAATGGCTCAAGACAATGCCACGCTTAATGCTTCTATCTATATGAATATGCCACGGGGTGGCTGCCTGGAAAACGGAGAGCAGAGAGGTATTCTTGGGTTCTCTTAATTTCATCCTCCTGTGATTCTTTTATGCTCTTAACTTTCTCGTTCGCGTGTAAAGTGCAGTAGCCTCCAAGATTCGATTCGTATATTACATCGACCATCGCAAGCTTCTGACAGCCATGTTCGTTACAAATCCTGTTAATTGGACGCGTGTGCGGTGTTATCATTTGAGCCCATCCTTTCTAAGTTAAAAATCGGTGACCGTTTCAGCCTCAGTTGCCTGCCACCATGACGGGCGCCAAAGGTTCTAAAGATATATATATATCATAAGTGTGAAAACCTGTCAAATTCTAAATAAACTCCCCTTACCAAAGCCACTTCTCCGCTAAAGCTTCGCGCACAGCAAAAAATTTTACTTCTGTTCCAGTAGACTTGTTTTATTTTTGGATTTTGACTTTTTAGCTAAAAGCGATACTATATAGGTATATGAAAAATCACATTGAAAAATATTATATCTCATATGAACGCGACGAAAATAGCGGCTATATTGCTTCAGCTCCGGCTATCCCCGGCTGTGTTGTATATGGGAAAACCTTAAAAGAAGCTTACCTTAATATACAAAACGCTATACAAGAATGTTTGGAGGTTATCAAAGAATTTAAGAAATCTCCACCTAAAGAAACAATCAACCCTGAAATGATAAAAAAGATTTCTTTTGTGACTCCAAGGGAATATGCCAAAACTTAAACAGATTGGTTATGACGAACTGGCAAGAAAACTTATTCGTGCCGGCTATCTTTCAATTCGCAAAAGCAAACACACAATTTACTACCACGCCGCAAAACGAATAACAATTCCGTTGCCACACAAACACTCTAGCGACATTCCGAAAGGACTACTGAACAAGCTTATCAAAGAAATGAAAATCTCGCGAGAAGAATTTAACAAATTATAGAATAAATTTCCCTTACCAAAGCTACTTCTTCGCTAAAAGCTACAAAGTACACAGCAAAAAGGTTCGCCACTTGTCCCGATAGACTCCACAAATTTTGTCTAAAAAAAGCGGATTGATAGTCCGGTTTTTTTAGTTACAAAATTTAGTGCCTCGCCGAATCCGCAATCCGACGGAGAAGGCAGGCGAATTTATAAACTTTTTTATGTATAAAAATAGAAAACCCGCCGTTCGCTTTCGCTACTAGGCGGGTTGACCCAGTTGAGCTGGGTCACGGACCAAATATTGAGCCACACGATTGGATAACCTTATATATTTGCTCCTAACGCTACAAGGATCAAGATCGTTCTCTTTATCGGAGATAAAATCTTGCCTATTCACTACTCTTCCGGCAGGGATAAGACCCCGCTTTTCATGAGGAAATTGATCAATGGACAGATCTACTTCTTCGCCATTTGGTAGTTTATTCCAACAATGACACAGACATATTGATCCAAGAATTTCCTGCAATTCAGAAGAAAAATCAGCGTACAACAACTCTCCACCGAAATAATCTTGGACAATAAGAGCAGTTTCAATACATGATCCGAGAGCTGGGTTATCAGTTACGGGGCTATCATCCCATGAGTTGCGAACTATCTCGGTAAGCTTTTCAAGTGTAATCTCCACTTGGCTACCTCCGTTGGGTTTTGCTTTAATGTACGTGTTTTATAAAATTTTGTCAACTATCTTGACTTATTCACAAAAACCGAGTATATTAAGTGTTATCAGAAAACTAAAATAAATTTCTTAATAATAGGATTTGTTAAAAAAATTAAAAATCAACAATCAAATAACGGCAGTAGAATTGCGAGTTGTAGGTGAAAAAGGCGAGCAAATTGGCGTCATGAGCCGCGAAGAAGCGCTGAAATTAGCGCAAGAAAAAGGACTAGATCTCATTGAAGTGGCCCCCATGGCTAAGCCACCGGTGGCGCGAATTATAGATTACGGAAAATATCTTTATAGAGAAGAAAAGGAGGAAAAAAAGCAAAGAGCCAAACAGCGGCAAGACACTTTAAAAATAATCCGAATCAATCTCAATACAGGCTTAAACGACATGAAAGTTAAAGCCGGAAAAGCCGATGAATTTTTGAGTTATGGTTTGCGAGTTCAGGTGGAACTGGTTTTAAAAGGCCGCGCAAAATATCACAAAACCTTCGCTGACTTGGGCCATCAAAAAATTGAAAATTTTTTAAAAATGTTTAACACGCCGATAAAAATTATTTCGGAACTAAAAAAACAGCCGCGAGGATTTAACATTATTATCGCAAAAAAATAAGATATTTGCATAATAAAACATAATCGACATGTCTAAGTTAAAAACCAACAAATCAATATTAAGTCGCCTTAAAATAACCGGGGGAGGCAAGTTATTAAGGCGCCCGACAAATCAATCGCACTTCAATGCTAAAGAATCTTCCAAGCAGACGAGGATAAAGCACGGGATTAAACCGGTGAAAAAAAGCGACTACAAATTATTCAAGAAATATCTTCCATATGCCAAGAGTTAAACGAGGAAAAATCGCCTTAAAAAGGCGCGAGAAAATACTAAAATACACCAAGGGTTTCAAATGGGGCCGCAAATCAAAAGAGCGGGCCGCCAAAGAAGCCCTGCTTCATGCGTGGACCCATGCTTATCGCGATAGGAAAGTTAAAAAAAGAACTAACCGCGCTCTTTGGCAAATTCAGATTAACGCCGCCGTAAGGCCGGAAGGATTAAATTACAGCCGATTTATGAGCGGCCTCAAAAAAGCCAAGATTGAGATTGACAGAAAAATTTTATCGGAACTGGCGCGTAATCATCCCGAAATTTTTAAGGAAATAGTCGCAAAAGTAAAATAAAAAATGCCGTTTTCAAAGCGGCTTTTTTGTACTAAATGTAAACATTCTTAACGGTTACATTTTCTCCATCGATGTAAGCACTCTTGGGTTTTTTATGTCGGAGATCACCGCAAAATTTACATATCCAATGCATTATGAAATTTGCATAATACCAGACATGCGGCGGACATTGATAGTCCCCATTGTAAACTCCCTTGTGGCCAGCAACCTCTCTAAGCTTGACAATGATTTCTTTTTTAGCCATCAGATAGCCTCCAGACATTAAGAGATATTAAAAGAACGAATATCCCTAGTCTATAAAAATTTCCTAAAAATTACAAACTATGCTCCAATTCGCCGGCAAGTAGAGAAATTTTCCTTGCCACGCCCCGATTATAGCCACCAATTTTTCCGTCCGAACGGATCACCCGATGGCAGGGAATTTTCGGATTAAAATTTTTATTTAAAATATTACCGACCGCGCGCCAAGCGCGCGGTCGCCCGGATAAAACCGCGACTTCTTTGTAAGTCGCGGTTTTTCCTTTGGGAATTTTTTTAACAACCTCAAAAACTTTTTCTTTGAAATCACCCTTCATAATTTATAAATCATCTGGAGTCAAACCGGTATGTTTAGCGATACGATTAAGCATGCGGGGTCCTAACTCTTCACGATCGTGAAATGCAAAAGTAGTATCCGGCCATCCGGTTCTTTCAAGAATTCTGTGTGAGCCTTTTTGCCGTTTGACATGCCAACCGATTCGCAAAAGGGCGGTTAAAACGTGCCCCGCTTTAATGGCGCGCCATTTCATAATCAAAAAGGCGAGAAACTGGCGCAAGTGCATGTCCCTGTTCTACTTTGTCGGCAAGTGTTCTCAAAGCAATGGCGTATACTTTTCGCAATGCCACTTGCTTCGTATGGCCGTAGGCCAATACCCCGGGAAGTTTTGGGACCTCGGCAATCCAGCGTCCATCATCCTCCCGATCAAATTCAATTGGAAAATAATTTTGTTTTTTGCTTATTTTTTGTTTTTTCATAATATATCAATTACATCTCTACTATATCTCTACAATAATGTAACGTCAACTAATTTAAAAATTAAGGCGTTGTTGCTGTCGTAGTAGAAGCTATAACTGGTTCTGACGCAGGAGAAATAACGGGCGTAGTAGTTGAGATTAAGAACTGTTCTGTTGTTGCTAAGGTTGAAGTTGAAGTAGTTGGAGTCGTGGTTGCGGTTAAAGTCGGTATAATCGGCGTGGTTGTTGCTATTGGCCCAACAGCTGTTATTACCGCTGGCGTGCCGATATTTGTAGTAGCACCACAGGCACCGGTAGAAACTTTAATAGTGTCGCCTATATCATCAATATAGATGCACTTAGGTTGGCCCGTAGTGCGGTTGTAAACCGTAACCCCGCTCGCCGCGCCGCCCCCAACCGTAAGCTTTTGAGTCTCAACGCTTTGAACAATCAAATTCCCCCCTTCATCAATCTTCCATAAGCCGTTCATTCCTGAAATGCTTTTGACATTCAATATAGAGAAGCCATTGAGATTGAGGTCGGAATTCATTGTTGACAGAGCGAAAGTTCCTTTGGCGGCGGTCAGAGTAGAAGTGGCAATTAGAGCATTAATCTGATTTTGCAAAGAAATGGTTGAGCTAGCAATCTCTTGAATTGATTTTACTGCATAGGCGAGGATATGGGTCGTATTAACCGACAAATAGCCATCTTTAGCGGCAGTCACCGCGCCTGGAAGAATTTGTTGAAGATCTTGAGCAATGAATCCTGCCTGATCTGGGTCTCCTTTTATAAAATCAAAGGTCGCCGGTTTGAATTGTTCAAGAATGTCTAAGCCATTTTCAATATACGCGATGTTTTTCTTTAGGCGCGCGTCGGAGGTGCAGGTTCCGAAAAGTCCAGTCGGGCTTGTATAGCAAAGCGTATTATTTTGGCCAGTACTTGATATTCCGCCATCAGAAAAGAAAGCGCCGGATGTTCCTATACTGCCACTTACTGACAAGGGCCTTGTCGGTGTCATCCCGATGCCGACGGTGCCGGCTGACGTAATCCTCATCTGCTCTGTGAGCGATCCGGCGTTTGTCGTATAGAACGAGATATAGGTACTTAAGGCGGTCAAGGAAGTGGTCTCTCGTAACAGTGCAATCAAAGGACCACGAGTTGATCCTGACGACTGGCCCGTGAACTGCGATTCGATTATGAGGCCCTGGTCGATGGTCGTGCCGGTGATATTCCCACCGGACACAAGGTTATTGGCTCCACCAAGCACAACCATTTGAGACACGCTCCCATTCTGCGTTGTGGGATTCGTCGTCCCGATGCCGACGTTGCCGGAGCTATTGACGTATAAACTACTGATTCCTGTTGTGGTTTGTTGAACATTCAAAGTGCCAAGAACAGCTAAAGTGCTTGTTGGAGTTGTTGTGTTTATCCCCACATTCCCATCGCTTCTGACAAACAAAAGAGAGGAAGTAGCTGAAGTGATGTTTAGAGCCGGAGTAACTCCGTTAGCGTTTGAGACATTAACACTCAAAACTGCCGAAGGAGAAGAAGAAGCTACTCCTAAGTTACCGCTGACATAAAGACCTGTGGTGGTAGCGCTGTTAAGAAAGTTAGCGCTGCCTAAAACATTCAAGGCGCCTAGTTGAGCACCGCCGGTAACTCCAAGCGATGTTGTAGTAGCCGCTCCGGCTGATAGAGAACCTAGGCTGGTTCCACCGGAGACAGTAAGTCCCGTTGTGGTGGCATTTCCTAAGTTAGAGTTTCCTGTCACCCCCAGAGATCCAAAACTGACCCCACCGTTAATAGTTAACGCGGTTCCGGTAGCATTTCCAAAAGCTAAAGAACCAAGAAGCGTCCCGCCGTTAACCGAGAGTCCGGTTGTGGTAGCATTTTGGAAAAGAGAATTGCCGGAAACAGTGAGCGCGCCGCCAAAATAGACATTGCCGGAAGAGTGGACGGAAAGAAGATTGCCTGGGGTCGTCGTCCCGATGCCGACTTGGCCCGCCGAAGTGATAACGAAGGCGGCCGTTGCCGTTGCCGATACCGAGGCCTGAAATAAATCGGCGGTCTGGCCGGTCGGGGCGTAGCCATAAACTGAAAGCGGACTCTTTGACCCGGCGGAGCTGGCAACCGATAACTGCGAAGGAGGCGTAGTGGTGCCTACTCCCACATTTCCGCTTGAATCAACAATGAAGGCGGTGTTGTGGGCGATAATTCCATTAGCGATAAAGTTGTGGGTGTTTTTGACGGAGATGTCCCAAACTTTTTCAATGCCACAATAATCAATGGAAATAATGCGATCCCAGAGAGTTTCATTATTAGCGCTTGACAACCATTCTTTTGTCCGCTTATAATGCCTCTGTATGAACAAACCTATTACTAACATTAAAGTGGCGCCTGGAATTTTAGAACCGAATCGCGCGTTTGAACGATTTGCCGCCAGCTTTGAAGGATTGCTGGAGAGTTTAGAATACGTTTCTCCAAAATTTTGGAAAGAAATCGAAGCTTCGCGAAAATCCGGAGTGGTATCGGCCAAGGAAATTGAAAAGCGGCTGGGGATAAAATGAACGGCTACAGTTTTACCAAGCATGCCGATCGCGACTTGCGCAAATTGCCGTTGGAGACACAAGGCCGCATCATAGAGAAGATCAAATACTACATTAACAGCGGAGATCCACTTCATTTCTCTGACTCCGTAGAAGGAGAACGCGGAAAAGTCTATCGATTTAGAATCGGCAACTACCGCGTTATTTTTGATTGGCTTAACGTACATATCCGAGTCACCAAAATTCAACCCAAGCCCAAAGCCTACCGCCGCTAACGCCTCTTCTTTTGGCAAAGCGATTTCGTTTCCCTCCCTCAAATCGCCCACCGGAATCCAGCCGTATTTGGTGAGATATGGATGGTTGGAGGTGGTGCGAATGGTTTTGCCTGATTGGGTTGTAATTTTGTAAACTGGCTTTTCTCCCATATCATAAAGCGCGAGAATCGGTTGCCACTCCAAGTGGCCGGTTTTTTCGTTTAGAGACAAAACTTCGTCTCCGGGTTTGATGTCAATAATTTGCGGTTCGTCGTAGATGTAGTCATCATCTATCGAGGTTGAACCTCGATAGGATTTCTTTTTTCGTCTTCGGCGGAGCCGCGTGTCTCCGGTAACGCACTGCCCCACTCTTAAAGTGTTGGCGGTGGTGTTTAAAATCCCCACTCCCAAGGCATTGCTAAAATAGCCACTGCCAAAAACATAAGTTGAAGTAGCGATGTTAACACCGTATCCCAAAGGAATTGTGGTGGTTGATACCGCCAGAGTGCTCGAAGCCACAACATTGTTAACATCTAAAGACAGCCATCTTAGAGTAGAGGTCCCTAATCGGTAGAGATTGTCTGATATGGGAAGAAGATCGCTTGCGATCCGGGCATTAACAGTCAAGGTATCGGTAACAGCATCGCCGATGGTGGCGTTGTTCTCTACGGTCAAGGTAGAGACGGTCGTAGTTGAAAGAGTAGTGCCTCCGCTAGCCGTGACTGACTTGGCAAAAACATCTCCTTCGGAGTCAACCATAAACTTGACGTTGCCGTTAACGGCGATGCCTAGTAAGTTGGAGTCACTTACTGATGAAGTGGCATTAAGATAGATTGAAGAATCACTGACGTTGGAGTTAGCAACATCGGGAGCCCAGGAGACAAAGGTGTGGGCTAAGGAAGGGGCTCGGGAAACAATCAGCTTATCAGCTTATCAGAAAGATAAGAAGTGGAAGAAGCGTTAAGGTTACTGAAGAAAGCTTGGTTTGAATAAAGATTGTTCCACCGAAAGCTGTTAGAGCCGAGGTTGTAGGTTAAGTCAGCTGAAGGAATAAGGTTTCCGGCAATAGAGCCGGAGATGGTAGCAAGGCCGCCAATGGTGAGACTGCTTAAAGAAGAATCGCCGGTGACGGTAAGAGAGCCCAAGGAGCCGGCGCCAGAAACCGAGAGGCTATTGAAAGTGCCCCCGGACTTAACAGTTAAAGAGCCGTTGATAACGGCATTGCTTGAAAGAGTGAGATAACTGGCCGAGAGACGATCAAATCCGGTTTGGACTTGGGGAGCGATGGAGTAAGTGGTTAGAGTAGCCGGGCTTCCTTGGACAACAATGCTGGAGATTGGGTAACTGGGAAGAAGTTTGGAAATTCCGATTAAAGTTTCTAAAGTTCCTAAAATAGTTTTCTTTTGAATTGAGAGGTCGGCTTTGATTAGAGCGATCTGATCTATGGAGACGTTTTCTAAAGC
>Ga0209515_10001719_pt1 | contig 35613 bp, 28 predicted proteins | sample Subgroupgradi54m_FD_187454 | JGI IMG/M metagenome (GOLD analysis project Ga0209515, IMG submission 187454) | Subsurface groundwater microbial communities from S. Glens Falls, New York, USA - GMW60B uncontaminated upgradient, 5.4 m (SPAdes)... ... | reverse complement strand
TTCATCCATGAGTATCTACGATCAGGAAAAAGCCTGGAGCGATTTTCGCGTCGGGCTGATCACTTTCATCAGTGTTTCCTTCGTGGTTCTCGGCGTGACGTTCGCAGGAGGAGACAAAGGACTTCTGTTTCATAAAAGCATGATGGTCAAAGCCCGCCTCTTTGACGTCAACGGATTGAAAAAAGGTTCTTCGGTCGCGATGGGCGGGATGACGATCGGGAAAGTATCGGACATCACCTTTGTCCCCGGCTCCCAGAGAAATGAAATCGAAGTTGCCATGATTCTCCGTACCGATGTACGCGAGAGAATCAAAAAGAATTCCGTGCCCTCCGTGCGCACCCAGGGAATGATGGGAGACCGCTACGTCGATATCTCAGCCGGTAGTCTTGAAGCCCAGCCTCTTGCGGACGGTGGAATCCTGATCGGAAAGGAGACTCCTGATTTCGACACGACCCTGCGACAAGCTTCGGAAGTTTTAACCGAAACGCAGAGAGTGCTCAACGCGGTCAATGAACAGCGCGGATCGGTGGGACAATTTTTCTACGATGAAAAATTTTACAACAATCTGACTGAAATCACGACGCGGCTCAACGACTTGATTGAGGACTTCAAGAAACACCCCCGGAAATATATCAAATTTTCCCTGTTCTAACTGAATCTTTACAAAATGCGGAAGGTTCAATAAAAAAGTATCTCCCCTCCCTTGATGGGAGGGGAAAGGGGAGGGTGAAGACTTCACCCCCACCTATCCTCCCCCATCTCAGCCAGAGGACTGATCCGTCCTTCGGCGGAAAGGGGGAGGAAGTGCATTGAGCAGTTTGCAAAGATTCAGTCCATCATAAAAATCCCAATGATCAAATTTCGCTACAAACTTTTCTTGATGGGTCATTGGTGATTCATTTGTCATTTGGGTTTTGGATTTTGAACTTCAGAAGGAGACAGGCAGAAAAGATTGCCTGTGCTCTTTTGGTGCCGGCTATTGGGAAAGCCAGCGGATCAGACTTGAAAGCAGCCGGACATAACGATCTCCGACTTCAATCCAGATATCGCCCTTAATATGAATTCTCACCCGTTTCTTTCCCCAATCCACCAGTCCCCCGCACCAGTGGGGAGCGATATCCGTGGCGAAGGCCGCAACTTTTTTCGTGGCATCTCCGCCGACCACCAGCACGGGATACTCGATCTTATCTAAAGTCAACTTGCAGGGTTTCTTTCCTGCCCGCCAACTTCTCTCGGTTGCCCCCACGCAACCTTGGGATTTGGGCGGGCCTGTCCTGCCGGTTACTAAAATTTTTCTGGCCGCAAGGAGGATACGGCTGTCCTTTTTGGGACGGACACGATTCAAACCGCAGATCACGGGCAGATCATTCATCGGCACAGAATCAAGAACCGCGTGACTGCGTTTTGGGAAAAGAATAGCACCGCTTGAAAAATTCACCCGGTCATCGCCCGGCTGGCAGTGAACCGGAAGTATTTTCTCCACCAAAGAATCACGCCATTTTCCAAACGGTGCGGAAAAAGAACTCCACCCGCCGACCATAAGAAATCCCGTTCCATGAGAAACCTGCTCCACCAAAAGTTTTTCAGAGTCACGCGGAAGCTGACGGCGCGGAAAGTCGCTCAAGATGATGACCTCGTAGCGGTGGCGGAACCAGCGCGGACTGAGACGAGCCGAAGGCGGGAGATGAACGAATTCCGCCCTGAGCGATTTCAAAACCCCAAGCAGATAATTGGCCGGCCCGCCGACCGGACTGTCTCCCGCATAAAGAACCCGCATCGCCGCCTCCCTAAGTAGTCGCAGCTAAGTTTTTGTATATTTCAATCAAACGTCAAAAGGTAGTCGTCAAAAGGGGTCACACCTATTTTAACGAAAAAGGGGACAGGCAATCTTTCCTGCCTGTCCCCTTTTGGTGGTTCAGCAGGAAAATAGGTGTGACCCCTTTTCTCATCTGGAATAGGAAATTCTGTCCGGCAATTCATTCTCATCCCTGCGCTGAGAGGGAAAATATTCCTGTAGTTTCTTCCCCGTCATCAAAACCGCTTCGACTATTCCCTCCGCAAATCGATTTTCTTTGAAACAGGTTTGCATCCTGTGAATCATCTCATTCCAAAAATGAGCTGGTACTTTTTCATGAATGCCCTGGTCACCAATAACGCAGAAACGTTTGTCTTGGACCGCAAGGAAAATCAGAACGCCGTTCCGATGTTGGGTCTTGGTCATCCCGATTTTCTCGAATATTTCCTTGGCGTGAGGCAGGACTTCCTTATCTCTTCCCCGCGCCAGATGAACCCGTATCTCACCGGAAGTTTCCTTTTCGGCCTCCCGAATAGCCTGGACAATTTTCTCTTTCTCTCTCGTTGATAAAAACAATAATGGGTGCTTGCTCCGCATAGTCACTCCTCATTCACCAGCTTCCGCTGGCTCCTCCGCCGCCAAAACTTCCGCCCCCGCCCGAGAATCCCCCTCCCCCTCCGCTATATCCTCCGGAACCACCCCCGTAGAAACCTCCCCGGGAAGAAACGCGAACCTCCATGAGAATTTGAAAAAAGATTCTCAGGAGAAAAAAAAGAATGGCGAACCGTACCCACCATTCCAGAAATTGGAAACGATAGGGATACTCGTGATGCTGCCACGTATAAAGAGTGTAGCGGACCAAATCGGCGATTGAGACGGCGATGGCAAATAGAAAAATGAAAAATAAAAGGGCTCCCGAAGATCCTTCCCCGCCGCGCGATCTGGCCAATCCTTTGAATTCTCCCTGCGTGGCCTGACAAATGGCCGTCACGCCTTCCAAAATTCCGTTTTCATAATCCCCTTTTTTGAAATAAGGAACCGCCACCTCGTTGAGAATCCGCCCGGCCAGAGCATCGGGCAAAACCCCTTCGAGACCGTACCCGACTTCGATGCGCATCTTGCGATCATTTTTAAAAACCAGGAGCATGACGCCGTTGTCGCGGCCTTTCTGTCCCACCTTCCAGATTTCGCCCAGCCGCATGGAAAAATCCTCCAGCGATTCTCCCTCAAGACTCGGAAAGGTAACGACGATGACCTGATTGGAAGTTTTGTTTTCGAAATCATGCAGAAAGGCTTCCAGCTTTTCCCTGGCCTGAACGGAAAGAACGCCGGCTTTGTCCGTCACATATCCGTCCGGACGCGGCGGAACCTTCAGGGCATAAAGCAGACTGGTCGAATAAAAGGAGAGGAGAATTCCGAGGAGGAATCCTATTTTGAGCTGTCGTCGCATGAATTAAGTAAGTAAGTTGAGTTCTGCAAATTCAGTCTGTCATCGCGAGTCCCCGAAGGGGACGTGGCGATCTGGGCTTGAGATTGCTTCGCTTCGCTCGCAATGACAACCTAAGATAGCAGAACAAGTTGTGTGAAATAATATCAAAAAACGCAGAACTCAAGTAAGTAATTAAAAACGGGTTAACATTTCATTTTTAATGCAAAGATCAAAAAGCAAATATCAAAATGAAAATGCAAAATTCAAAAGCGCTAGCAACATCCGACACAGCTTTTACGTTTTTGCGAGGGATCGCCAGAAATCTTTGAATTTTGGGCTGTGTTTTTGATCTTTGCAGTTTGATATTTGCAATGGATGAGTCATCGGCTTGAAACACACAAAAACTTAGGCGCGTCTAATTAGAATTTGACGGCGGGTGCCTTGGCCGCGCCTTCGTCCGCCCGAAAATAAGCCTTTTCCTTGAATCCCATGAGATGGGCCACGAGCACCTGGGGAAAGGTACGCCTCAGAGTATTGAATTTGAGGGCGACATCGTTGAAACGCCTTCTCTCCACCGAAATGCGATTCTCCGTTCCCTCAAGCTGAGTCTGAAGCACAAGAAAATTCTGGCTCGCCTTCAGGTCGGGGTATTGTTCTGCGATGGCAAGCAGACGGCTGAGCGCTGATGAGAGCTGCCCTTGCATAGCCTGAAATTTTGCCAGCGTTTCGGGATTGTTGACAATATCCGATGAAAGATTCATTTGGGAAATTTTCGAGCGCGCGTCAATCACACCTTGAAGCGTCTGGCGCTCATGAGCCGCGTACCCCTTCACCGTCTCCACTAGATTGGGAATCAGATCAAGCCGTCTCTGATAAACATTCTCCACCTGAGCCCAGGCATTCTTCACACCTTCTTCCCCAGCCACCAGTTGATTGTAAATTCCTCCGAACCCCAATCCCCACAAGAGACCAAGCCCCACCACAATAAGAAGCGCGATCAGCCATCCTTTTTTCATCTTCATGCCTCCTGATTCCTCTTGATTAACGAGACTCCCGGAAATAAGCTTTATTTTGACAACGCCGATATTTATTCTACCTCAAAACCTTCCATCCGCCTAATTCTGAATTTTAAAGGGGATGAAGCTTGACGCCATCCCAAAATGTGGCAAAATAGGCCCCTCATGCAATGGGGTCTGTCATCCCGATGCAAAGTGCAAACACCTCCTCCACAAGACTGGCGGATCCTCGCCACCAGAACGTCAGCGAGTCCGTCCGAGCTTTTTGGCGGACGTCCAAGTATTTTGGCGGAAAATACCAAAATGACAAATTTGAATTTCAAATAATGACCGATCTTTTAAATCCGGATAAGCTGAGAAGAAAAGTTAAAAGTGAATCTTTGCAAAATTAATTTCAAGCGCGTTTCTCCAGAAGGGGACAGGCAATATTCCACTGCCTGTCCCCTTCTGAACTGAGCGAGAGATTCTTCGCTACGCTCAGAATGACAAGCGAAGGACTCAGGATGACGCGGTTTTGTTAGGCGCACTTAGCGTTTTAGGTTGTAATTTTGACTTTTTAATTTTGAATTTTGAATTTTTTCGTTTTGTCATTTTGATTTTTGATATTTGCATTTTGATTTTTTCTCGGGGCGTAGCGCAGCCTGGTAGCGCACACGCTTGGGGTGCGTGTGGTCGAGAGTTCAAATCTCTCCGCCCCGACCACGACAGAAGACAGCGGCACGGTAGGAGCCGCTGCTTCTGTCGCCCCAAAACCGCTCGTTTTGGGGTAAGTCGATTTTTGCAGCTCGGATCGACTGCAGTCTTCTATTAACTTAAGACTTGAGTTCTGCGTTTTTTCACACTATCCCTTCTCCCCCAAGGGGGAGAGGGGAAATTTGTAGAACTCAACTTAAGACTATGTCTAATACCGCGCTAACCCACAGCCGTAAGCGGTCACTCGCTTCTTTCGAAATCCTCGTCCGTAATGTCCGCCAAACATTCGTTCTTGGACAACAGCGCATTGAACAGGAACGGGTCCGCACTTATTGGAAGACAGGCTGGTACATCAGGCAGCATATTTTTCTTAACAAGGGACGCGCGGAATTGGGCGGCCGCACGATAGAAAAATTAGGCGGCCAGCTTGGTGTTGACCCGAGCGTGCTTGGCCGGCTAAAACTTTTTGCGGAGAAATACCCAGTTTTGGCCACGTGGCCAAAACTGACCTGGAGTCATTTCCGGCTTTTGATCCCGATTGAAGACGACAGGACAAGGCTGGAACTCACTGACCGTGTTAACCGCGGCGCGTGGACGACGGACAAGCTCGAAGCAGTCATCAAAAAAGAGCTTCGCGATGAAACTAAAAGTCTCACGGACGGGCGCAGCCCGCGAACCCTAAAATCCAAGCTCGAACTCCTCAAACCCAAACTCGGCACACCCTACACTTACCAAATCCTTCAACCTGAATCGGTCCATCCTGAAGACAATGAACTTCTGATTGACCTGGGCTTTGAAGTCACTCGTGGTGCTGTCATGGAGCATCCGCGGACAAAATTAAAAGTGGGTGATATCATTGAATCGGTACTGCGGGAGGTTCGGAAAACGGTTTTTGCGCGCCCGAAATATGATCTGGTTAAATCGGAACGGACCCCAGCCGATCTTTTTACTTACCACGCTTGGGTGTTGCGCGTGGTGGACGGAGACACGCTTCGCGTACAGGTTGATTTGGGATTCGGCGACCGGATCCGCCAATACCTGAGACTTCGCGGCATTGACACTCCCGAAATCAACAGCGCGGAAGGCAAAAAGGCAAAGGCCTTTGTCGAGAAATGCCTCAAGCCAGCGCCTTACATTCTTCTGCAAAGCTCCAGGTCCGACAAATACGACCGCTACCTTGCTGATGTTTTCATCCCGCTGAATTCAAAATCAACGTTCCGTCCCTCTGCCCCCGAAGCCGCAATCTCTTATGAAGATCAGAAATTCCTGTACCTCAACAACGAACTCCTCCTGCGCGGCCTGGCCGTTAGGATGAAGTCTTGAAAATGTTCCCTGGCCGCCGACGGTTTAATGGCGGCCGCTCCACTTTTGCCAGCAACCTTGTACCGTGTCTATTTGATTTTATATGGAGCCACGGTACTGTGCTGAGCGAAGCACTTGTCATGAGCGGCGTGGATATTTATACCGTCTCCAAACTTCTCGGTCATCACGATGTAAAAATCACCGAAAAGCATTACGCGCATTTAACACCCAATTTCCCAAGCCAGTCGATCACTCGCCTTAACCTGGCTCCCTATCAGCAGACTGCTCTTGAGTAAAAATAAGGTATTGCCATGTCCCTGCCTTCCCCAAATTCGGGCATCAATGGAAAAGCGATTGACCGAAGGAGGCCTTTAGAGGTGTATTACTTTTAATTTTAGAAAGGTATCCGTAAGGTAACCAATAGGGAAGAAAAAGTAATAAGTCCAAGCTATTAACGCCTGTTTATCCTGTTTAACGAAATGACAAAATACGTCACTTGGTGAAACGGGATACAATGGACTGGCCCAGGGGAGTGGCAGGTTATTCCCTTCTTGACAGGGCGGGAAAGTGTGCTAGATTGGGCATGTAAAATCGTTATACGAAGGTAATCCAATAGGTTACTTATGATGAATAAAAATACAATTCAGGGATTAGGCCAAAAAGAGGCGGAACTTGTCGCCCGCCTATCTTATGATAAAAAAAAGATCGTTCGAGCCGAGGAGCTGTATCGTCTCCTTCCAGGAGTTAAATACAGGAAGCAATTTGTTTACAATCTTAAACAAAAAGGTATTTTGAGCCCCATCAAGAAGGGGGTCTATATCTTTACCCCGCTTGATTCAATTCCTTCCGGCCGCCGGGTTAATGAGATGCTTATCCCCCCACTTTTTTTTCCCCGCAAAAACTATTACATCGGATATTCAACGATGTTTAACTACTACGGATTTATTGAGCAGCTCTTCCAGGTAGTCTACGTCATTAATACTTCCTTGTGCCGTGAAAGGGATATCACCGGAATTACCTATAAATTCGTAAAAGTTTCCGAGGGCCGGCTCTATGGCCTTGAATGCATTAAAATCGAAGGCACTGACGTCATGATCAGTTCCAGAGAAAGAACCCTTGTCGATTTAATCTATTTTAACAAGCCGGTCGGCGGCATTGTTCCCGCAACGCAGATTTTCAAACGGATTGCCGGGAAAAAAGAATGCAATATGAACAAGTTAATAGAATATGCGGCGAAATTTCCGAACATCACAACCCGGAAAAGAATCGGTTTGATTTTGGAAAGCATGGGAGTCAAAAAAAACCTTTTGCGGCCGCTTATCAAAAGCGTTGAGAAAACATCAGTCATTTCATTAAACGGCCCTCGCAGGGGAACCATTAACAAAACATGGAGAATTATTTCCGGTGCTTCACGAAAATAAGGAAGAATTTTTAGAGGTTTTAAACCGGGCGGCCATGGGGAATGACTTTTACCTGCCGCACATTGAAAAAGACTATTACCTGACATTGATTCTGTCTCGAATCCATGATCTATCGGAAGATCTTATTTTCAAGGGCGGGACGTGCCTCAATAAAATTTATTTTTCTTATTACAGGTTGAGCGAAGACCTTGATTTCAGCATGCAGCTTCCGGCCTCAACGCTTACGCGCGGAATAAGGCGGAAAGCGATTCAGCCGGTCAAGGACAAGATCAAAAAATTTGTAGAGCAGTTCGGAGTCAGGCTTGATGAAACAGAGGAACCGGGCAGGGACGAATCCAAGCAATACATTTACTATTTCGTCTATCAATCCGCGTTAAGGCCAGTTGAAGAAAAGATCAAGTTTGAAATTGGTCTCCGGTATAACCCTGTTTTGAAAACGGACAAGCGTAAAGTACGGCATCATTTTTTGCATTTGTTTACCGGCGAGCCGCTTTTCGACGGTGGTGAAGTCCGCTCCCTAGATCTGAAGGAAGTCGTTGCCGAAAAGCTGCGTGCGGCCGCGATCCGTAAAATCATTGCCCCGCGCGATTTCTATGATCTGGACTTTATTCTGAGAAAGGGTTTTAAAATTGCTGACCCGGAAGTGATGGAATTATTTCAAAAGAAACTCGCCGAAGACCGCGCGGACACCGATCTTGCCAAATATCGCATTAATCTTGGCAGACAGGATAAAGAAATTAAAGATATGCGCTCACGTATTAAAGAGGAGCTCTTTGAGGTTTTGACCGCCGAAGAACGCAAAAATTTTGATCTCGATTCTGCACTTAAACGGATTAACAGTGTTTTTAAAAACGTATAAATTTGAAAGTAGGTACATGCGTTATGACCGAACGCCTGAAATCCTATAAATTGAATGTGTATAAGCTATCCGCCGACGGTTTGTGGCGAGGCCTGTCCCCTTCGGCGGTGCCTGGCACCCGAATTTGTAACACCAAATTTCCTAAGCCAATCGATCACCCATCTTAATCTGGCCCCCAGAAGCAGGATACCGGGAGTGAAGAGGTTTGGTCAGGGTTATCCCATCTTGACAAATAGGCTACTCACAAGTAGTCTACTTACGAGTAGACTAGTGGATAAGAGGGAAAATCATGAAACTTATCAATCGATTAGACGAATTAACAGGCTTGGAAGAGTACTGGAAAAAGAAGGCTGCCCAGCTTGTGGTCATTTACGGCAAACGGCGAGTCGGCAAAACCTCGCTTATTAAAGCCTTTGCCCAGCCTAAGCCGCATATTTACTTCCTGGCTGATAAAACAACCGAGAGTGAGAATCTTAAACTCTTAGGCTCAGCCGTCGGTAAATATTTCAAAGATTCTTTGCTAGAAAAGAATGGGTTCAAAGACTGGTATGACTTATTCGAATATTTGAAACAACATGTCAAAGAAGAACTGGTTTTTGCCATTGATGAATTTCCCTATCTCGCTGAAGGAAACAAAGGCGTTTCTTCGATGTTTCAAAAGGGGTGGGATGAAACTTTAAATAAGCTTCCGATTTTTTTGATCTTATGCGGTTCCAGTATCGGGATGATGGAAAGCGAAACACTGGCCTATAAAGCGCCTCTTTATGGACGGAGGACCGCGCAAATATTGGTCAAACCGTTTTCCTTTTTTGATGCCTGGAATTTTTATACGGATCTTGATTTTGACGAGTTCTTAAAAATCTACTCGGTCACCGGAGGTAATCCCGCCTACCTTCTGAAGTTAAAAGATGCGAAAAATTTGGAAGATGCATTAAAACAATGCGTCTTTAAACCTATCGAACTGCTTTTTGAGGAAGTCGAGTTCATCCTTAAGGAAGAATTGAGAGAGCCCCGACAATATATGAGTATCTTGAGGGCCATTTCGTTTGGCTGCCGAAAATTTGGCGAAATCGTCAATGAGACGGGCTTCGAAAAAGGCTCACTCCACAAATATCTATTCACGCTTGAAGATTTGCATCTAATCGAGAAAGAAGTCCCTGTGACAGCGAAGAATCCAGAAAAATCTCGCCGCGGACTTTACCAAATCCAGGATCAATTCGTGAAATTTTGGTTTAACTATGTCTATCCCTACAAGGGAGAAATTGAACTTGGGAATACGACCTCGGCTTTCGTGCAGTGGGAAAAGACATTTGACGGGGTCGTGGCTCAAAATTATGAACTTATCACGCGCGAAGTTGTGAGAAAACATCAGAAGGAAATTTTCCCGTTTTCAAGAGTGGGCCGCTGGTGGGAAGGCAATGAAGAAATCGATCTTATTGCGCTGAATGAAAATACGAATCAGATTCTATTCGGCGAAGCAAAGTGGTCGAATAAACAGGTCGGCACGAATATCTACGAAGACCTGAAAACTAAAGCGCAAAAGGTCGGCTGGGGAAAGAAGGGCCGCAAGGAATACTTTGCTCTATTCAGCAAAAGCGGCTTTACGCCTGATATGAAAAAGCTGACGAAGCAAGAGCCGGTTCTTTTGTTTGAAAAAGACAAATTGATCCGCCCATGATGGTTCTGCATTAAGAAATATGAACTTGAGAATTTAATGAAAGTAGTCGCAATCAACAGACCGAACAGACCGTACCGATTCCGCAGGTACCGCTATCGTTTCCACGGTTTTCTAAAGATTGCACGGTCTTTTACCAAAGGAGGTGAAACATGGGCATTCATTATCTCGCGGTTTTGCTGGCAGGTGTGGCGGCCATGGTGGTGGGCGGGTTGTGGTATTCCCCGCTTCTTTTTTCAAAGGCATGGATGAATGAGGTGGGGCTCAGTCAGGGACAGTTGGAAGAGCTGAAGAAAAAGGGGATGGCAAAGACCTATACCCTCGCCTTGGCGATGTGCCTTCTGACCAGTTGGTGTTTCGCGTTTCTGGCAGGCAAGGTGCGCATCGTTCATCCCGACGGTGCGATCAAACTGGCCGTTCTTATCTGGACCGGCTTCGTCCTGCCGGCGGTTTTTTCGCCCGTGCTTTGGCAGGGAAAATCCCTCAAGCTTTTTGCCATCAACGGCGGCTATTACCTGACCATCCTGAGCGTGATCGGACTGATTCTCGTGGCGCTCTAGGAAGCGGTACCGGTTCCCAATTGAATCCTCTGGTGATATAATTTGGCCTCCCCATAGGGAGCTCTAAAAACCTTGGAGATTTTATCATCCAATGAGCACAGCCACTTTATTTGAGAAAATTTGGAACCGGCATGTGGTCACGGCTTTGTCCGACGGGACAGCGCTGGTCTACATCGACCGGCATCTTGTTCATGAGGTCACCAGCCCTCAGGCCTTTGAAGGTCTGCGTCTTACCAGACGAAAGGTCAGAAGACCGGAACTCACCTTTGCGACCATGGATCACAATGTACCGACGGTAGACCGGCTGAATATTCGGGACCCCATCTCCAAAGCCCAAATCGAAGCCCTCACCAAAAACTGCGCCGAATTTGGCATCACGCTTTATGATTTGAAAAGCGATCGCCAAGGCATTGTCCACATCATAGGACCTGAGCTTGGCATCACTCTGCCCGGGCTCACCATGGTCTGCGGTGATTCGCACACGTCCACTCACGGAGCTTTCGGCACACTGGCCATCGGTATCGGAACTTCGGAGGTGGAACACGTCCTCGCCACCCAATGCCTGCCCCAGAAAAAACCCAAAACCTTCAAGGTTGAATTCACAGGACGCGTGAAATCCCCCGTCACCGCCAAAGATATGATTCTAAAACTGATCGGTAACATCGGCACGGCGGGAGGCACAGGTTATGTTCTCGAATATTGCGGCGAGGCGGTACAAGCCCTTTCCATGGAAGAACGCATGACGATTTGCAACATGAGCATTGAGGCCGGCGCCAGGGCGGGAATGGTATCGCCTGATGAAACCACCTTTCAATACCTTGCGGCCGGCAAGCGGCCTTTCGCACCGCGAGGCGAGGCGTTTGAAAAAGCCGTTTCGTTTTGGCGGACTCTCGCCACAGACGCAGAGGCAAAGTTTGACCGCGAGATCCGTCTCGACGCTTCTCAAATAGCTCCTCAGGTGACGTGGGGGACCAATCCGGGAATGGTCACCGATGTCACGGGTTTTGTACCGGAGCCTGACCAGGTTCCAGGCTACAGCCGAGGGGATGTCGAACACGCACTTGAATATATGGGGCTTCGTCCCAAAACAAAAATCACGGATATCAAAATCGACACGGTATTTATAGGGAGCTGCACCAACGCCCGCATCGAGGATTTGCGCCGCGCGGCCTTCTATTTAAAAGGCCGCAAAGTTGCCAAAGGCGTCAAAGTTCTTGTGGTTCCCGGCTCGCAGCAAGTGCGGCATCAGGCGGAGACCGAAGGGCTGGACCGCATCTTCAAGGAAGCGGGTGCGGAATGGCGCGAATCAGGATGCAGTATGTGTCTGGGAATGAATCCGGATCAGCTCCAGCCCGGCGAACGCTGTGCTTCCACTTCCAACCGCAATTTTGAAGGACGTCAGGGTAAGGGCGGACGGACTCATCTGGTGAGCCCGGAAATGGCATCGGCCGCTGCGATCGCCGGTCATTTTGTGGACATACGTCAATGGCCAACCATCTAAAAACAAGTACAGGCTATCTATTCAAGGTAAAAGTCAAAACTAAAAAGTAAAAAGAAAACGAAGGAGAGGAAGAAGTAAAAGAACAAGTCAAAAAGGGGAAGAGAGAAAAATACAAGCCGGAAGTTCAATAAATCACTCAATTCAATTGCATTAGTCAAGATGACTGTTGACAGTTAACCTCTTGGTTTCTCCGTTAATTGATGTTTGTAGTTTCTGATGCTTGATATTGTTCTTTTTCCTTTTTCTTTTACCTTTTAACTTTTTACTTTTGCCTTTCGAGGAGTTAATCCATGGAACCTTTTAAAACTTTTCGGGGCGTGATCGCCACGCTGGACCGCGCCAATGTGGATACGGATCAGATCATTCCCAAACAATTTCTGAAATCGATTGCCCGGACCGGATTCGGCGAGAATCTTTTCTTCGACTGGCGCTATCTTCCCGACGGTCGGCCCAATCCTGACTTCGCGCTCAACCAACCGCAATTCCAAAAGGCCTCGATTCTTGTTGCCCGCAACAATTTCGGCTGCGGGTCCAGCCGCGAACATGCCGTCTGGGCCATTCAGCAGTATGGGTTCCGGGCCGTGATCGCCCCCGGGCAAAATCGTGCAGGAACGCAGGTGCCGGCTTTCGCCGATATTTTCAAAAACAATTGCTCTAAAAATTCCCTTCTCACGATCGAACTTTCTGAAGCGGAGGTGGATGAGATTTTTCTAATGGTGGACCGCTTCTCCGCTCTGGAAGCGACGGTGAACCTTGACGAGCAGCGACTCACCCTGCATCTGGCCGAAGAAATCTCCTTCCATTTCGATATCGACCAGGGAGTCAAGAAGCGTCTGACCCACGGGCTGGATGATATTGGGCTCACGCTCAAATATGAAGAGGCCATACGCAGGTTTGAGGAAAAACACAACCCTCAAATGTACCGTTGAAAAAAGAAATCGAAAACTGCTGAGCCTGGAGCAACTACGTAAGTAATCAAAAATGGGTTAACATTTCGTCTGATAGGACCCATGAAAACCTATCAGAAAACAAACAGTCCATGAAAAAATTCAAATGAAGCAATGCCAAATGAATGACCAATCCCAAATGACAAATCCATCAAAAGAAATCCCAAACCCGGAAACTTTTTATTCTTTTATTTGTCATTTCCCCGATTCATTTGCCATTTGGATTTGGTGATTTGTCATTGGCTTGAAATACACAAAAACTTAGATGCGGTTGCTTATCGGATGATGGTGAGGCTGGAAGTGTAGCCGTGAATGTAGTTTTTCCGGTCAATGGGGCCAAGCTCCCCGTTGGCGAAAAATCCCGTGAGCATGAGCGGACCTCTCAGCGATTGAATCATCTTCACATCATGATCCGTCTCACCGTAAAGACCTTTTCCCCGGCCGCAGCAGCTCACTAGAAGCGCGCCGCATTTTTTCGCGTCTCCTTCTCGGCTGCTTTTCTTCAAAAGAACTTTGAGGTCCTCCTTGGAAGTCTCCGCGTCTCTCAGCTGGAATTGAAGGGTCTGACCCGTCTCAATTATTTCACCTATCGACAGGGCGCCGACTTCCTCATCAGTGGCAAGAATGTTACGAATAAGAAAATCTCCTCTTTCCAATTTCAGACGCCCTTCATCCATGGCCAGCCCCACAAACAAAGCATTTTGAGCAAGTCGTTGATCCTTGACGGAGAGTTTGAGAAACAAATCCGTCAGAACTTTTAGAGCCGGTTTTCCAGCCAGCTCGTAAAGAATATTGCGGTCGGCCTTCGTGACGGTATAAGGTTCTCCGATGGGACGGCACCCCTGGGAAACAACGATATCAAATTCAATCTCACCCGAAAGAGCGAGGCCAACCGCCCCCTCCGAAAAAACATCGTCGCCGAGCAACAGCCAGTTTGGGGAATTCATGACCGTCCCGCTCGCCAGGCCCCCGACCACCGGTGAACCCTGATAACTTTCGTTGAAAAGAGAAAGCAGTTTGTTAACATCGGTACTCATGGGATCCGCAAGAAGGATAAAATTCGGCCGGTCGGTGGGATAAAGGTCAAGATATTCCACCAGACCCTTGCCCGACTTCATGGTTTCAAGACCGACCGGTGAGAAAGAAAAAGGAGAAATTTTCACAGAAGGGAGATGCATCGCAAGCATCGAAATGGCGGGCTGCATTTCGATTTCATTCTGATCTCCGATCACACCGCAGGAATTGCAGCCAATCAGTGCGGTTGGGGAAACAAGTTTTTTAAAATCCTGAGCGAGCTTGGCAGCATCCAGCCCCTCGTATCCCTCGGAAACAAAAAGGACGGCAAGATCACAGCTTTTTCCCTGGAAATCCTGATGGATCTTGGAAGCCAATTCTTCGATGGCTTTGCCCGGATCTTTGGCCCGGGATAAACCGGATGAAAAAAGTTTCGCCTCGCCCATACTGTTAACCCCTTCTGATTTTTAAATGATGACCCCTGAGAAATTCAAGCTTAGCTTACTTTTCAAATTATATCATACCTTTCAGAATTTAAAAACGCCGGAAGAAAAAAAGGCGGGCAGGAGACTCCCCGCCCGCCTTGCTTTTCGTCCCGCCAACGGCGGGACACTATTTCAACGAATTCTTTAACTCAGCACCTGCCGAAAACGCAGGAACCTTCTTGGCCTTAATCTGAATGGTCTCACCAGTCTTAGGATTGCGGCCCGTTCTAGCTTTTCTCTGCTTCACACGGAAACTGCCAAACCCGACCAGCTGAACTCTCTGCCCCTTCTTGAGAGACGATTTGATCGCCTCAAAAGTGATATTGATGGCAATCAAAGCTTTGGCTTTGGAAAGTTTGGTCTTCTTAGCTACCTCATTCGCAAGTTCTGCCTTATTCATAGAAATTCACCCCCTCTCGGTTTTTAAATCAAATTCTTTCACTCGATCTCCATTTTCGCATCACGAAGCATCAGATCTTCCACTGCCTGCAACGCGTTCTTTTCTTCAAAAAGAACTTTGTAGATTTCATGCACAATCGGCATATCAACGTTATACTTCTGAGCAAGTTCCATAGTAGAGCGAGTGGTCTCGACCCCTTCCACCACCATTTCCATCCCTGACAAAATTTCTTTCAGGGTCTTGCCCTGAGCCAGGAGTTCCCCCACCCCGCGATTGCGGCCGAATTCGGAGATGCAGGTTGTCACCAGATCACCCAGACCCGAAAGCCCAAAAAAAGTGTTGGGATTCGCCCCCATACGAATGCCAAGGCGCGTGATTTCAAAAAGGCCGCGCGCAAGAAGAGCCGCCTTGGAGTTGGAACCGAACTTCAATCCGTCACAGGCGCCCGCCGCAAGAGCGATCACGTTTTTGAGGGCCCCTCCCAGCTCCACGCCCACCACATCATCCGAGGTGTAAATCCGGAAGCGGACCTCCATGAAAGCCTCCTGAACAAAACGAGCCACGTCTCTGGACGCCGAGGCCACCACCACGCAGGTCGGAATATTTCTGGCCACCTCTTCCGCGTGAGAAGGACCCGACAGAACGGCAATCCGGCGAGTGGGAATTTTCTGGGCAATGATTTCGGAAGGACGCATCAAGGTCTTTTTCTCAATGCCTTTTGCGACGCTCACGAGAGTCTTATTTTTCAAAGCATCGGCCTTGACTTTGTAGATGACATTGCGGAGATACTGAGTGGGAATCGCAAAAACGATGAGTTCACTGCGCCTGATGGCTTCGTCAAAATCAGAGGTGATATAAAGATTCTCAGGAAGAGGAATCCCTTTGAGGAATTTGATGTTCTCTCTTTTTTCTCTGAGAACTTTGACGTATTCGGGAAAGGCGCCCCAGAGAGTCGTCTCCTGACCCTTGCGATTGAGCAAGAGGGCCAGAGCCGTTCCCCATCCTCCATCTCCCAACACGGTCGCTTTGACTGCGGATGACACGATGATTCCTCATTGAAAAGGCTTGAAAATAAAGGGTTCGCGAGGCGAGACGTAATCTAACACGGAAGAAAATACCTGTCAACGCACAAATCTTATTTTTCTTCAGTCGAGAGACTGAAGCTGGGTTTTGCCGCGGATTTCTTCCGGAACACGGATAGGTTTCCGGCTGCGGTCGACAAAAGCATGAACCGTATGACCCTCCGCTACTTTCTGTTTGGCCTGATTCAGAATGCGGTAGACGAATTTCATCGAGGTTTTTCCCAATTCGCTCACCGCCACCTGAATGGTCAGAAGATCATCATACGTCGTGGATTGAAAGTAACGCGCAAAGGCTTCCACCACCGGGAGGAAAATGCCTTTCTCCTCGTATTGACCGTAGGCGACCTCTAAGGAGCGAAAATATTCCGCGCGGCCCATCTCAAACCAGACAAAATAATGGGCATAATAACTCACTCCCATACGATCCGTCTCGGCATAGCGGACCCTGAAGTCATGCTGAAAGATCGCCACTTGAGCCTCCTGCTCCGAAAAAATGGTAAAGAACTGTTCCCAACCCGATTCCGATAGAATCATACAGCACGTCCACCAGACATCCCGAACGGTGGGGAACAAAAAGTTGGTGAAATTCATCCGTTGCCGCGTAGAAAAGGCAGAAAAGAACCCCTCTTACCAGAAAACGATTTTTCAGCGTGCCGTAACGGGACTGCCTGAAAGCACGGAAGGTGAGCAGGGGCAGGAAAAAATATTCCAAAGGATGGGCAAAAAAATCTTTGATTTCAAAGCCCAAAGCCTGATCAGGTCTTGGAATACTCGAGAGGAAGAAAATAAGTGCGAGGTAGGCGTACCACGGAAGCCAGTAAACGAGAAAAGGGTTCAATGGCCTGCGGAACACTGCTTGGCTGAACCGCTGTCCCCCTGCTTTGGCGGGGGACTTTCTTTCTTGGTCCCCTTTTCTTCCTTTTCCCTTTTCTTATAACTTTCACTTCGATAATCCGTCTGATAAAAACCGCTTCCTTTGAAAAGAATTCCGGCGCCGGCGCTGATGAGGCGCTTCAAAAGGCCTCCGCAGGACGGACACTTTTTCAAAGGCTTCTCGGTCATGGATTGGAATTTTTCCATGGCCGTTCCGCATTTTTGACATTCATATTCGTAAGTAGGCACCGTTACCTCCCCAATGAAAAACTAAGCCTGCTTAAAATTTTCTTTCACGCGATCGACGAAACTTTTGTGCTGGGATATGTCTTCCCCCCTCAACTGGCCAAATTCCTCAAGAAGCTTCTTTTGATCCTCAGAAAGCCGGGTGGGCACCTGAATCTTTACCCGTACAAGTTCATCTCCATGACCGTATCCGCGGACATCGGGAAGGCCTTTGCCCTGGAGCCGGAAAACTTTTCCGCTCTGTGTCCCGGCGGGCACTTTGAGTTTGATTTTTCCATCCAACGTTGGAACTTCCGCTTCACCACCGAGACAGGCCACGGTAAAAGGAATCTCAAACTCACAGTAAAGATCCTGTCCATCTCTTTGGAACAAGGAATGATCCTTGACTGTGATCAAAACATAGAGGCTCCCCCGAGTACCTCCCCGCTTTCCGGCTTCACCTTCCCCGCTGATTTTAAGTCTGGAATCCGATTCAATCCCGGCCGGAATTTTTACACTGATCTTACGCGTTTTCTCGACACGGCCTGAACCATGACAGGCGCGGCAAGGTTTGTCGATTTTTTCTCCTTCTCCCTGGCAGCGCGGGCAGGTACGCTGAAACATGAAGAATCCCTGCGAAATCCGAATCTGACCCGAGCCGCGGCATTCCGGACAGGTAGTTTTCTTAGTCCCCGGGTCGGCACCCACACCGGAACAGGTGTCGCAGGTCTCCTGTCTGGGTATATTCAGCAGGACCTCCTTGCCACGAGCCGCATCTTCCAACGAGACTTCAAGATTGTATTGAAGATCAGCTCCTCGCTGTGTTCTTCCCTCGCGGGACCTGCGGCCGCCGCCTCCGAAAAAATCTCCAAAAAGATCTCCGAAAATATCGCCGAAATCCCCGAACGCGCTCTCGAAACCTTCGAAGCCGGAAAACCCCCGGCCGCCCAAAGAGTGGCCGAATTGATCATACTGGGATCTTTTCTCGGGATCACTCAGGACAGCATAAGCCTCAGCGGCTTCCTTGAATTTTTCCTCGTCCTCTTTGCTCCCCTTGTTGCGATCCGGATGATATTTCAAAGCCAGTTTCCGATAAGACTTTTTTAGCTCCTCGGTTGAGGCCGTTTTCGAAACTCCTAAAACTTCGTAATAATCTCTTTTTCCCGTGGCCATACTCATCGGCTTTCCACTTATTGATCCTGATCCTCAGGTGGTGTTTCAGGTAAATCGGGAATCAACGTCTGTTTTGGCTGAGATATTCGGACCCTGGCCGGTCTCAAGAGTCTTCCTGCCAGAAGGTAACCAGGTTCAATTTCCTCCACAATCGTCTCATCGGGATGATCCGCTGATTCCACGTGGCCAATGGCTTCATGAAAATGAGGATCGAATTTCTTGCCCAGGACCTCCATTCGGACCAATCCATGAGCGGCAAGAAAAACCGCCATCTGTTTTTGGATCAGGACAATGCCGTCTTTAACTGAAGAGGTTCGGTCCTGACCGGAAGTATCCGAGTGCAAAATGGCCCTTTCGAAATTATCCAGGATCGGAAGAAACCCGCGCATCAACTTCTCATTCGCGAAACGGACAAACTCTTCCTTTTCCTTGCTGAGCCTTTTCTTAGCGTTGTCAAAATCCGCATGGGTCCTCAGAAGCCGGTCCTTGATTTCTTCCAGCTGCTTCTTCAGCCCCTCAAGCTCTTTCTTGGTGTTCTCAAGCTCCTCGCCTTTTGCAAGGAGAGCCTGATATTCCTCTTCGGTGAGCTTGATTTTTTTAGAATGTTTTTCCTGTTCCATCATCGGCTGCAATTTGATTTCTCTAGCACCAGCGTTCAAGAGCCTGGCTCAATTCCCTGGAAAGATAATCCACAAAAGATATCACCGTGCCGTAGCGCATTCGGCTCGGCCCCAAAATCCCGATGACACCCACGACTTTGTCCCGGTACTTGTAGTTTGCAGTGATGAGAGAACAACCCCATATTTCTTCCCACTTATTCTCTCGGCCAACATGGACCTGAACTCCCTGGTCATGCTGATCACTGCGCAAAAGATTAAAGAGCTGGTCTCTTTTCTCCAAAGCCTGAAACAGGAGGCGGCTTTTATCAATATTCTGGAACTCTGGTTTCTCCAGAATATGACTGGATCCCTCCAGACAAATCCTGGTCGTCTCCACCTTCTTGAGGGACCCCTCCACAATCTGAAGGGCGCGCTTGTAAAGAAGATAGAGTGAATCCTTGTGCTGTGAGAGCCTTTTTGAGATCTCCTGCGGCATCTCACACAAGGGCCATCCTGCCAGCTCTTTGTTGAAAAAATTCGTGATTTTCTTGAGGATGTCCTCAGATATTTCTTCTCTCATATCGACCACTTGATTTTGAACAAATCCTGTCGTCGTCACCCAAATCACCAAAACATGCGTCAAATCCAGACGATGAAGACTGATTTCCCCGAAAGAAAGATCCTTCATTTCGGGATAACTCACGATGCCGGTTTGCTCGGTCATTGCAGCAAGAATGTGGGACGCCTTCTCGATAAGATCGTTCAAACCCTCCATTTCACTTCTAAACTGTTTGGAGATATCGGCAGCAAGGTGCTGAGAAATCTCCTCTCTCTTCAGGAGATAGTCAATGAAATAACGGTACCCTAAGTCGGTCGGAATCCGGCCGGCCGAGGTATGAGGATGCATCACCAAACCGGCTTCTTCCAAATCACTCATCTCATTGCGTATGGTAGCCGGCGAAAGATCGAGGTTATATCTTTTGGAGATCATTCTTGAACCCACAGGCTCTACAGTCTCCACATAAGAGTCTACAATAATGGAAAGAATCTTTTTTTGCCTATCCGTCAGTTCTTTTTCCATGTGAGGCACCTCTTTGGCTAAAGAAATATGGGTGGAAGTGTTCGGCTTCTGGTAACGGCTTATTTTCTGCTTTTGCTCAGTTCCAAACTCGTGAACTTTCCAACTCCCGCAGGCTCTGGTCCGCCGAAGGAGACCGATCCTTCAAAGCCTTTCCTCTGCAACTCCAATCATTCCAATAAATTAGCACTCTCACTTTAAGAGTGCCAAACTAAATATAATATGGATGGTATTGCATGTCAAGAGAAAGGTCCTGCTAAAAGCCTTGGGAGATATAGGGTTAAAGCGTTTAAGAGGCTACCGAGCGGGATAAAAGCTCGACAATATCGATCTTTTTTCTCCGGTAGAGATCAAGATCCGGCTTCTTCATTATATATGAGACGCCGAATAGCGGTTCCAGCTTCACATATTCGTAATTCTCATACCAGTATCCGCGAATCACCGTCACGCATTCCCGCATGGCGAGATCAAGCAGATAGTAAATATCCTTGAGAGCCTCTTCATCATCAATCATCGCCGTAAGCCCGCGTTTCCCTCCCCTCAAGCTGCCACTAGAAGGTGCGGCCGCATTCACCGACGCATGTTTCTTAAGCGTCAAATTGATACGTACGGAAAAATATCCCTTTTCTTTTCTCTCAGGATCAGGATAAACGTAGCCAAAAGTGACGCGCCTGTTTGTGAAAGTGTTTTGAATTCTTTCATCCTCGGTAAGGACAGGCTGCAATCTACGGGAAATCTGCTGCGACAGAAAATCCTCCAGCTTGATTTCCTCCAATTCAAACTCTTCATGCCACTTATCGACGTTCTCATACAACTGCAATTCAGGCGGAAAGGTAACTTTCTTCAGCGTTCCGGTCTCATCAATATAATAAAAAGGGATGACACGGTTGATTTTATAATCACCCAGATATTTGGTCAGGACAAAAATGTATTCTGCCTCAAAGCGGCTTGGAAAGCTAAAATGATAATCTTTGTACTGCGGCTTGGGGGTGTAATTCTCACGAACCTTGGCATAAACCAAAGCTTCATTGGCACGGCCCGCAATCGAGCGCACGGATAAAAGTTCATAAGAAAGTTTATCTTTAAGCTGAGCTTCCAGAATCACCGAATAAAAAAGAGGCGAAACGCTTTCCAAGTCAGCTCCGGGAAGAAAATAGGCATCCAGAATTTCCCGTGTATTTTTCTTGCCGAGATCTTTGAAAACACCCGTCACCGGCCTTTTCCAAATAATCGGATAATTTACTTTCATGTCATGATAAACTCTTTTCCGATACTCGGATCTTGAAATATCCCAGAACCTTACCCTTTTGATATCCTGCACATAACCAACCAGAATCAATGTGATCCCGGTCAGTTGAGTGTCGGTAGCCTTCAAGACATAAAAATCAATCGGCTTATCCGTACTTAAGATGACGCGAGATGTTGAAAAAAGAACATCCTCTACTTTATCCAAAGTCTCAGGCGAGATTTGAAGCAAGCTGGACAAGTCTTTCACTTTGCCTCGAGCAAGAATCTCCTCGAAATCCGTAGAAAAAAGTTTCTCAAGAGGCATGTAAACACCTATCGTCTTTCCCACGATCTTGACTTCAATGTGGTCAATACCGTATTCCTTTTTGCAGATTTCCCGCAGAGAGGCCTGGATTTTGGCCTCAGGATAGGAATGTTCACAACCTGTGGCAGAAAAAAAACTGAGAAGAAAAAGAAAAAAGACAAACCGGGAAGGAGATAAATGCTTCCTCATCTTCTTGATCAGGTGTTGAAAAGGATTGGTTTTTTTCTCAGGAGGTTTTTGTTTCAGAAGAATCAGACCGTGAAGTTGGTTTCTGACCATAATTACCAAGCAAACGCGGGTTCACCTTCCCATATTCGGCAAAGATGGCTTCAATTTCATCGTACTCAAGCTCTTCGCGCGTCAGAAGTTCTTTAGCGAAACGCTCGAAAACGACTCTTTCTTTCTTCAAAAGCTCCTCGACTTCCCGAAGAGACTCCTGAATAATCTGATTCGTATCATTGTTCAGTGTATTTTTGATATCATCGGAAAGCTGGGACTCGGGGATTACCGTGAAATCACCCACCAGCCCTGACTTTCCCATTCCCAGTTGCCAGGCCATATAATGTGCGATGCCCGTCGCATGCTTAAAGTCAGAAGCGACACCGCTGGTGGTGGTTCCGAATTTGAGCTTTTCAGCCGCATAACTTCCCAACGAAGTTTTGATTGAAGCCATAAGCGACTCGCGGTCCTGCGTGTGCCATTCTTCTTTGGGAGTGTGATGCACCACACCTAAGGAAGACTTACGCGGAATGATGGAGGCCTTGAAAACATCATTTCGCGGGTGCAAAAGATAAGTGATGATGAGATGACCCGTTTCATGATAGGCGGTCATTTCCTTTTCACGCTGGTTCATCGTGATTTTATGCTTGATGCCAAGCTCGACCCGCTCAAAAGCTTCCGTAATATCCTTGTAGGCAACAGCTTCTCTGCCATTTCTTGTGGCTATGAGAGCGCTTTCCTTAACGATATTTTCGATTTCCGCAGGAGATTTTTCCACGGCTTTTCTTGCCAGACGTCCGATATCAACTCCAGCTTCGTGTTTCACCTTCCCGAGATAATATTCAAAAAGTTTCTCACGACCTTCCAGACTTGGTTTGGAGATATAAACTTTTCGATCAAATCGTCCGGGTCTGACAAGGGCCTCATCCAGAATTTCCTCAGGAGCGTTCGTGGCTCCAATCACAATGACATTTTCAGGATGGGCTCCCAAACCATCCATTTCGACCAAAAGCTGGTTCTGAGTGGTGTTGGTCTCCTGACCGCCGAATTGATTGAAAGTCCTCTTGTGGCCCATAGCATCCAATTCATCAATGAACACAATGCAACCGCCGAATCCATAGGCTAGACTCCGTGCCTTTTTAAAAAGCTGACGCACGCGCGAAGATCCTACTCCGACAAAGATCTCATTGAATTCACTGGCCGCCATGGAAATGAAAGGCAGTTCGGCTTCTGTAGCAATTGCTTTGGCAAGATAAGTTTTCCCGCAACCCGGGGGACCCACCATCAAAATACCGCGCAGAATTTTACCGCCGATTCTCTTCAGTCGGGCATGATCCTTGATGAGCTGAACCACTTCCCAAGCCTCTTCTTTGGCCTCATCAATTCCCACCACATCCGAAAATCTCACATTCACATCCTTGCCTTTGACATTCTTCTTTTCCATCTTGGCCAGTCCACCCCGGAGAACCACCTGATACATGTACACAAAAACCAGAGCATGAACCATACCCAGAAGAATAGAAATAGGCATCTGAGCCAGGGTAATATTGCGGTAAAAGGATTCCAAAGACATCATCCCCCAAATGGAAAGGATAACGAGGGCAAAAACTCCAACACCCACCAGGATTTTCCCCCGATGATTCATCCATTCCATTTTCAAACGCCTATGGTAATTCATCTTATGTCCTTTCAATGACTTAGTACTTTGATATATTTCTTTTGGATCACCTATTTTTTTGCAAACCCTCTTAAGCTTACATATTTTGGGCTCAAAAGTCAAGGATCCCAAGTGCTACCTAAGCTATTGTGAATACTACAGTAACTATAATGACGGCAAGAAATTCAAATTACTTTACCAGCTTTCTTTTTATGGACCCTTCCGCTGGATTTACGATGTTTCGTTTTACTTTTTTCGATATCAGGTGTTTTATTGATAGGGCTTGAAGTCATAAAATCATCAAAAGAATTCATCTTAAAGGTGGGGGATGCAGGCCCCTCGCGCACTTTTTTCTCCTCACCAGGCTCCGGTGCCTTGACCGACTCTGTTTGAGTCAATTGAACGATATTTTTTTCCAGCTTGAAACCGTAGGAAAAAAAACTTAGTGACAAACACACTCCTCCTATCAGCCAGCTTGAGCACGGCACTACCTTCATAAATCGCATCTGGTAAACTCACCTTCCTTCTAAATCTTAAACTCCTGACACTCTTTTGTCAAACCGACCTCAGATAACAGAGGAATAGGCCGGGTTACCTCAGTCAGTCTTGCTGGATCAAACTTTTATCTGCTAGGTTTGATTTTGAAAGGTACTTTTCAAGATAAAGGTAGGTATAGGAGTTCCTGGGACGCTCCGTGGCCATAGTTTTCAAAGTTCCAGAAAAGACCAACTGACCGCCTTCATCACCGCCTTCTGGACCTAGATCAACCAGGTAATCAGCCTGACGAATGACTTCCATATTGTGTTCGATGACAACAATCGAATGCCCGTGCGACAAAAGTTCACGGAAGGCCTGCATCAGAAGCTTTATGTCGTGATAATGAAGTCCTGTCGTGGGCTCGTCAAACAGATAAAGAATTTTACCCTTATTGCCCTCCGACATTTCGAGAGCAAGCTTCATCCGCTGAGCTTCTCCTGCTGAAAGCGTAAGGGCCGATTGCCCGAGACGAAGATAACCCAGTCCCACTTTCCTCAAGATAGCCATTTTTTGGACAAGATCCTGGTGCTCTTCAAAAAAACTCGCCGCTTCATCAAAAGTCATTTGAAGGACGTCGTCAATATTTTTACCCCGGTAACGAATTTCAAGAATGGACTTTTGATAACGCTTCCCCTCACATTTTTCGCACTCCACATAAATATCCGCAAGAAAATGCATTTCCACCTTGATCTTGCCGCTTCCCTCACATTCTTCACAGCGGCCGCCTTCGACATTGAAAGAAAAATCGCCTGCCTGCAGTCCCAAATGACGTGCCCGCTCCGTACCCGCAAAGGTTTTCCGAATCTGATCAAAAGCCTTGATGTAAGTAATGGGATTAGAACGCGGAGTGCGTCCGATAGGTGATTGATCCACCAACACTATATCCGCCACATTTTCCCATCCGGTGATGGAACGAACGCGGCCCAAATCCTGCACAGGTCTGCCACGATAGCGTTGATAATGGCTGTAAAGAATGTCGTAAAGAAGCGTGCTTTTCCCCGAGCCTGAAACACCCGTGAGAACTACCAAACATTCTAAAGGAATCTGCAGGCTTAGGTTCTTGAGATTGTGTTGGGCAGCTTCTTTCACTCGAATCCATTTCCTAAAGGAAGTTGTATCCCGGCGAGTTTCCGCGCCAAGAGTTTCTTTCCCTGAAAGATACCTTCCTGTCAAAGAATCCGAACCAAGAAGCTGATCAAAACTACCCTGAAACACAATTTCACCTCCTTTCTCACCGGCATGAGGTCCAAGATCCACGACTTGATCAGCTGTCTCGATCATCTGACGGTCATGTTCCACCACCACAACGGTGTTGCCTAAATCACGTAGTTTCTTCAAAATCCGGATCAAAAGCTCGTTGTCCCTTTCATGAAGCCCGATGCTGGGTTCATCCAGAACATAAAGTGTGTCTACCAAACTGGAACCTAAGGAAGTTGCCAGATTGATTCTCTGAGCTTCCCCTCCCGAAAGAGTTCTTGAAAGGCGATCCAGAGTAAGATACCCCAATCCGACATCCTTCAAAAAAATCAGACGATTCCTTATCTCCAGCAGAACCGGGCCTGCAATTTCTTCCTCATGACTGGGAAGTGCCAGGGAATGAAAGAATTGATGAAGTTCTTTGATGGTCATTTTAAGAAAATCAAAGATCGTCTTCCCTTCAATTTTCACAAGAAGCGCCTCCGATTTCAATCGGCTGCCGCGGCATTGTGAACAAAGAATGTAGGCCCGGTATTTCGATAGAAAAACTCTGATGTGCATCTTGTAGGTCTTCTTTTCCAGATAATCAAAAAAATCAGTGACGCTCTCATATTTCGGATCGGTTTCATCTCCCTCCCACACAAGTTTCCTGTGCTTCTCTGGAAGCTCACCGAAAGGCTTATGAATATCAATCCTTTTCCGCTGACAATACTTAAGAAGCTGATCGAAAAACCAGCTGGAGCTCGGTTTTGTCCAGGGCTCAATCACCCCTGCTTTGATGGATTTGCTTTCATCGGGAATGACCAGGTTACGGTCAATCGCAATCACCCGGCCGAATCCCTGACACATCGGGCAAGCTCCCAGTGGACTGTTAAAAGAAAAAGTATTAGGCGTAGGTCTCTTATAATCGAGACGGCAGCGGGCGCAGTGGAAACCTTCGGAGAGTTGGAGAGTTTGATTCTGAACCTTGATGGCGGCAAGTCCCTTACCATATCTAAAAGCTGTTTCCAGTGAGTCCACAAAGCGAGGTTTAGAATCGGCTTCGATATCCATTCGATCCACAATGACCTGAATCGCATCGGCATGAATAGATTTTTTCGCCTTCTGGGAAAGATCCACGATTTTCCCATCGACCAAAATCCTTACGAAACCCTGCTTCTCAAGTTCTCCCAAATATTCCGCCAAATACTTTTTGGAAGAGTCCCCAAGTAAAATACTGAAAAGGATCAAAGCCTGCTCACCCTTAAAATTCCGAATGAGGTGCTCAGCAACCTTCTCAGGACGATCCGGTTCCACCACCTGGCCACAGCCTGAGCAATAAGTTCTTCCAATTCGGGCGAAAAGAACCCGCAGATAATCATTAATCTCCGTCTGAGTTCCCACGGTAGAACGTGCGTTCGTCACCACATTCTTAGCCTCAATAGCAATAGCAGGAAGAATACCCGTGACGGAATCCAAATCCGGTTTTTCCATTCTTTCGAGAAATTGCCTCGCATACGCAGACAGTGATTCGACATAACGCCTCTGGCCTTCCGCATAGAGCGTGTCAAAAGCCAGTGACGATTTCCCCGATCCGCTCACCCCCGTAACCACAATAATGGAATGATGTGGAAGCGTGATGTCAAAATTCTTCAGGTTATGGGTTCTTACCCCTTTGAGATGTATAGCATTCATGTTAGATCAAGAAAGACTTGAGAAATAAATGGTTTAGACGGTTGTTTTTCAGGTACCAGATCATCGAAAGGCAGAATCAAATTTCTGTACAGGCGGGGATGTTTACCCCGCCGTTGGCGGGACCCGTCCAGTCTTGGGCCGGAGCGATCCCATCATCCTGTGGGAAAAGCCGTGGGGCTTTACAACCTCGAAGGAAAAGCTTAAGAAACCGTCTCGTTTACTCTTGATTAAAAATATCTCTACGGTTCGAGCAGAATTTTTGCTGTGATCTCGGTAAGTTTTGCTCCAAGGGTGTTCTCTATTAAATCATTCAGAGGATGGCAAACTGGCAAAAATCCGTTACTCTTTATAAGCCCCCAGGGTCTTATCGATAGCTTTCAATATGTCTCCTGCCCCAATCACCGACTGCGATTCGGGTGCCAAAGAGACTGAAGTCTTTCTCCGCCCAATTCTCTTCACCAAAATCATGCAGGTTCTCTTGTCAGCATCCAAAGAATCCCAGTATTTCTGATTCAAAGCAATGATCACGCCCTGTTCTTTGTCAGTATGGGACAAACCCCACGGATAGACATTATCCAGAACCCGCAACACACCTTCATAAGTAAAGTCAAATGGACGATTGTAAATCAAAACTTCATCATATTTGACCAGAGGCTGATGCACGCACCCCCCGAGAATCATTGCAACCAGCAGGAAGCCTAAAAACCTACTCATACGCTTCAATGGAAACCTCCCTCGATTTCAAAATGGTTTATGACTTTAAAAATCGTACTTCTATAGCTTTTGCGTCATCTTGAGAAAGCAGCTTTTCTGACTTACCGTTACCTGCCTCAGCAATACTTTCCAAGATTTCGCGCTTCAAGTCAAGATCAAAACTTTCCCGTCAAGCGAATGAAAGGCCCCTGACTCGAAGACCGGTAACTGTTAGTCTTTCTCAAATCATCTTCAAAATCCGTAAAATTATAACCCACTCCAATCCGCGTATAATCAAAAAGTTCACGATCCAGTTCGATCAAAACACCTTGTTTGAGAGTCTGGCCCGCTCCCTGCTGCGTCAGGACACGGTATTCCGATCCAAGATCCCACTTGCGGGTGATATGAAAATTAATGCGGTTGACCCATAAATAATTGTAGACATCAATAGCCCCTGCAATCCCTGATTTCAACTGGGAAAGTTTGAAAGCAAGTTTTTCCACCCACCCCAGATAACGATTGAAATCATAGGCTCCTTCCAAAGCCACGATATGGGCCGTATCTTCCACCACCACCCCCGTGCCAAACCTGTCCACAGGCTGATGATCATCCAAAAAGGTATAACGGGTGAGGGCATTAAAGCGATCCCACTCTACCGGACGGAAGGAAAATCCCGTATTCAATTCCACGAAATCTGCCAAAGAGTTAGAACGGTCAAGATCTCTTGTCTTGGAAAAATTAAACCGTCCGAAAAATTCAAGATCCTTGGTAATTTTTATCCCTAAGTTGTTATAACTCAGCCACTGACGATCACTGGCGGTCGCTTCGCTTACCCGCCTGAATTCCAACTTGCTCCCTGCCTCAAGAAAATCACCTTCTTTATAATTGAAGGCGGCAGAATAAGCATTGTGAACAGGATTTCCTAGAAACGCTATTCCCGAACCTCCCATTTGATCCTGTTCGTTGCGCTCCACTGTAAAAATACCTCCCAAACGATCGTCGAAGAAAGTACGCTCGTAACCCAAAATATTTCTGGCGTAATTGCTGCCGCGGTAACCGGAATATTCCTTCTCAGAGAAAAGCCGGCTGCGGTCATCCAGCACATGAGAAGAGCCAAGCGTGGTTTTGATTCCCTCACCGTAATCCTTTTCATTTCCTCGAGCAATGGTGGCGTAAGTTGTGGCAGTCTCCGTGTTGCGCGTCTCAAAGCGAATCTGCGTGGAATCTCCAAGATTACCGAAGTTTTGCTCAACGGCAACTGTTGACTTATCAAGAACCTTCGCTTCAAGCCCAACACCCGCCTGATTGTTAGACTTGCCCGTTTGATTAACCGTCACTTGCCCCCTGATATAAGGCATATATTTTTCAGTAAGATGGTAGCCGATTTTTGTGCCGACGGCATCATCAAAATTATTGGTCGCGAAAAGAGAATTGGTCAACCGGCTTGCTTCAGGTATTTTGACGTTGGAATGACGATATTCCAGCAAAGTCAGTATCTTCTCATCGTCAAAGACTGCCTGGGCCGTGTCAAAATGACCACTGTCAATATCGGTAGCGGTAGCGAGATTTTTTTTCTCCAGATGAAGGTGGTCTTTACGATAACGGAGGGTAAAATTGTTGGTCACATGGTAGGCAACCTCAGCACCATATTTTTTCATATCACCTTGTGAAAATACCGTATCCGCATTGCTAAAAAACGGATTGTACTTCTGCACATAACCGGAAACGTCCAGTTTCTTAAACGGTTTGCTTTCCACACGAATCACATAGGCCTCGTTACGACCCTGACTTGAGCTGCTCCGGTTGGCACTATGAAAATTGGAAAAACTAAGTCCGCCATTCGTGGATGAAAATCCCTCAAGTTGAGGATTTTCACTCTGAGCATATTCACCCGTAATCCTGGTGTTGGGGCTGAGCCGTATTTGGGTATCCACGCCCCGAAGCGTGTAATTGTCTGCGTTGGGTGGATGCTTGTCTTCCACATAAGTACCCCCGACGCGAACAAAATCACTGAAATGCTGGAATCCTCGAAGTCCTGACGTTCCATAACCCAGAACCTGGGATTCCTTGTACTCATAATCTACCGTCAGCACGTTGGTTTGTCCCTCAAGCAGGCCTTGATTGATCACGGTATCAGAAATCGCAACCGAAGAAAGTGGTTTCTTGAGAATAATCCTTCCTTGATCGTAGTCAATTTCATAGCCGGTGCCTGAAACAAGTTCTTTTCTCGACAAAACCATGTTGGTAAACTTGTCACGAACTTCCACACGGATTTTTTCACTGCCCTCTACCACAAACCTTTTTCTGAGATAGTAAAGAGAGCCTCCTGTTCCAGAAAATTCATTGTGGTCAGGAAGCTGTTTTTGTTCCGTATGGAAAACAGAAAAGCCGGCTTTGGAATCACCGTAGCGAGTTGTCCCCAGTGTTTCAAAATGCACCTTCCCTCCAGAACCCGTTCGATTGTGGCGTGTAAGCTCCGTATCCGTGAAATCCGTATTGAAAGATCCCCACTTGAGAAAGGATTTATCTTTTTCAATCAGGATGAAAAATGGACCCTGAGTCTCACTGGCTGAATAATCAACTTGAGAGCCATCACCATAAACAGGGTAATACTTGTCGGGATCAATATTGTTGAACAGTTTGGACCGTCTTTTCGTATTCTTTGAATCGTAAGAGGACGTAATGAGGAACTTTCCTTTGATTTTCCCTTTGAGGTAATAAGAAACTCTTCCGTCCTGATAAAAGCCGTCCCGGAATCTGTCCTCTGCCTTAATGGTCTCAATATTGCCTGTGAAACTATTCCTCCCTAACTCTTCCTCACCCAAACCCACCATAAACATATAATTGTCTTTGATCTTGACTTCTTTCTGGACACTGAGAGACTCCCCATTTTCCGCCGTGGTCGTGACCTCTATTTTCTGCGTTCCGTCAGGTAGAAACATCGCCGTCTCGAAACTGCCGTCTTCCCTGACGGAAACAATCTGCTGATTCACCAAAAGCTTATTTTTCGAAGGAGTTTTCCCCTGGACTCTAACCGCCGTCCTGCCGGTAAGAGGAATACTTCGTTTCCCGTCCTTGGCCATATTGAAATAGCCGACGGAAGAAAAAGGTTTAAAGCTTGAGGAATTTTTCCATGTCTCTACTTTTGTCTCCACTCTGAAAAATTGGAGAGGTGCCCAATCCTCCCTGTCTTTAGAATCTGTCACAATCAGTCTTACCGCATAATCTCCAACCTCAAGAAGATTGCCGGCGTTATCCTTACCGTTCCAGTGAACTTCCTGAGGGGGAGCCCCTTTCCCGATTCCTGTCCACACCTCTTGACCCATTTCGTCGCGCACATCAATCCTCCATTCCTTGATCAAATTCCCGTAATTGGTGTGCAGGCGAAAATGGACTTCTCTTTCAAGAAGCCCCTTACCAGCTTTAAGAACAGAAGGATCCATCTCCATCGAAAGTTCGGGATTGATACGATCAAGCTCCTGAATCACACTCATCATCAAATTGTCATGGTATTCCTCCGGCATATCATCCTCCGGCAGTTTGACAGCAAAATTCACTTTGGCAAGAAGTCCTTCGGTAATTTTGGCAAGATAGGATTCCTCCGTAACAAATTGAGTCCCTTCAGGCAGAGAGTGCCAATCTACTTTAACAACGTGCCTTCCCGGCAGCACTTGAGGGATGTGATACTTTCCATAAGCATCGGTATAAACAACGACACCCTGTTCTGTAGCAATGCGGACATTTGGAATTCCTTTTTCACCGGGATCTTGAACTCCATTATGATTCAAATCGTTAAACACTTTTCCGATAATGGTCCCCAGATGAAACAAAGGATCTGGCTCAACTATAATCACAATATGAACCGTATCCGACAGGGCCACCCCTGAACCATTCCTGGCCACGAGGGTGATTTCATAACGTTTCCCCGGAATAGCACCTGAGTTCAACAAGGCAGCAAAAGCAAAGAGACTTTCCTGTCCTCCCGCAAGATTGCCGACATTGAAAATCACCGAACCCTCCCGCTGAGCTACTTGCTTGCCATCCAAATAGGCTTGTTCTGGATTGATACTGATTCCTCCATTCGCTTTGGCCTCAACTTCGATAGGACCAAGCACATCCGCACTCACGTTCTGAAGGCTGGTGGAGATCATCGTGAGATCACCGGGATTCCGAACCTCTGCTTGGGACGTGGCGTTGATGACGATTGGAAAACTATTGAATGATCCCTTTACATCGTCAAAATCAACCTGGCTGGTCCCGCCGGCAGTTGCGGGCTGAATCCTGATCACAAAAGCAACCTGGCTGGTCCCGTTGGGTGCTGCCGCGCCGACTGAGATACGTCTGAAACTAGCCGAGGTAGTGGATAAGGATACATTGTTGGCTGAAATCAAAGTACCGGCTGAGTTCTGAAATTCAATCCTGAGTTGGGCTTCTTCCCCTGCCGCCAAAGTGTTGGCTCGGACCAAACCACTGAAAGCCACCTGATCATTCGGATTGATACCCGTCAGGAGCTGAAAAGTAAAGACCCCCACGAAACCACCTGCTACGGTTGTCGACTCATCAAGTCTGAGAACATTCCTGCCCGCAGGAGCTCCTGCAATCGCAGGATTGGAAATACCGCGGTTGGCAGTGTTGTCCCAGTTGCCTGAACCTCCAAAATTATTTTCAAAACTGGTGTTGCCGAGCAGATTCACTATATTTGCCTGGGCAGAAGTAGCAAGAAGCAGGAAGGCGGTTAAAAAAAGAAGTGTGATTGAAAAAAACCTGTTCATTAGAAGTGCTTGAGAGACACATTGACACCGAGCCGGATATCTTTCTCCGGCACCTCGCCAACAGGCTTCTCCTGTCCGTAGTGAATATTTTGATAATACTCAAAGAAGAATTTCGTTTTAAAAAGCCATTCATTGTTCAAGAAGCGATAGTCACGGAACGGCATCCAGCGCACTCCCCAGCCGTAGTAGAAACGATTCTGGAATGAAAAACTATGTTCGTAGTTGACATTATTCTCAAAAACAAAATAGGGCATCAAAAGAAATTCCTGATTGACTGGATTATTACGTAGAGGGAATCTGGGAAGCTTCAAGCCGAATTTAAACGCTACGGTGCTTTGAATGGACTGATAATCCGGCTCAGCAGAAAAATTGGTCTTGTTATAGAAAAATTCGCTGAAAACTTCTCCCCAAAAAAGATCATCCCCTTTGAAATAAGGGCTCTGATGACTGAACACATCAAAGCCCGGAAGGTCAATCCCCCATTCCTTAAACAGACCTACACCCGCTCTCAAATTGTGTGTTTTGACGTCGTCAGAATACTTGTCCTTAATATTATGCCGCTGAGAGTAAACGATAAACAGTCTGGTGTTGCGTATCCAATCAAGAATCGGAAGACCGTAAGGCTGATAATTCTGAAGGATAGCACTGCGGATAAAAGGTCTCCACTCGATGCCGGCGCCGACTTCCAGATTCGTCGCAAAATCCCGGCCGTCCGTCTGTACAGAAGGAATGGCTTCCACATAAGGATCAAGCGTGGTCCCGGCCACAAAACGGATCCCTCGGAATACTAAACGGTGGGACCAGAAAGCCGTATCCGAGCCAAAGTTTCTCTTATCAAAGTTAGTCGTGCGGTAACTTCCTTCAAACGTAGATTGATAGAGAATTCTCTCACCGGAAGGTTCACCGTAAAAAGGTCCATAAAAATATTCTGTGAAGCCCAGCCAGTCCAAAGCCTTAATGGCAAACTCTTCTTCAAGTTCCGTCCGGAGGGGCGGACTCGGTTTCTTAGGAAGTGGGGGTTCTTTGGACACTTCGTGAACTTTTTGAACAGCCTGTTCAAAATTCCCGCCGTGGTCTTCAATGGCCTTTTTAATTAGTCCCAGAGACTTCTCGGCCTCCTCAAGAGAACGAAAGGCACGGTTCCCTACCCAATAAAGTTTGGTTTCTGTTCCACCCTTCGCTGGAAGCGAAAGCTCGCGGACACTCATCCCATGAACATCATGAGCCACAACCTTTTTGGTGAAATACTTCCTGGCCTCATCAACAGAATTGACATCCCTTAAGATGTGTGTGGTGAGGGTATCGTTCTTGAAACCGGTAACCACGGCAAAACTTGAATTCCAATCTGGAGCAGGGTGGGAAACAAGAGTGAAACCTTCCACTTCAAAAACTTCTCTTTCCAGCTTGACCACATGGCTTAAGTAGAATGTGTCACGCAAAAGAAATTCTGTTGTGGAATTCTCAGATACTTGATTTGCCTCAAGTAAAGGAATGGCGGAAAAGCATATTAAAGCAGTGAAAAAAGCTATGTAAAGTCTTCTCATAAGCGCCCTAATTATGAGGGAATTATATAGGAATCTTATGGGATTCGCGAGAGAAAATTTAAAGCCGAACTTGCTTCAAAACTTTAGACTTTATTTGGCAGTATTTTTTGGATAGAGATATGGACTCTAACTATTTATAGAACTTAAGGTTATGTAATTTATCCTAAAAGAAAGGGGGGTATTTTTAGGGAATCGGAATCTCTTGAGGGCGCAATTTTCTCAACCACTTTCCAAAGTAACGGCGCCGGAACCACCTGAAAATAAGGGAAGGTTTATCGAGAGAACTTAAAACAACGCAGTTTAGTACCTTTTTTCGCTTCATATTTAAAACTTACCCGTCATTTTTGAAATAGTCAAATTTATTTACGAAGACACTCGGAACATTCGATATTAAGCGAGTCGAAGGATTACCTTTAAGGAAACCCTTCGACTTCGTCTCATTTCATGAGGCTCCGCTCAGGGTGAGGGGTCGGAAAACACCCCGACCCCTCAATTAAATAACCTCCGTGAAAAAGGAACTCTAAGTTGGCTGCAAAATAATTCAAGATCCTCCTGGCCGATTCTCTTCCCATATCACCGTCCATTCTCCTTGAAACAAATGGGGAAAAAAGGTATAACGGAATTCCTATGAAATACCAAAATGGCTTAGCAAAAAGGGCCGCTCTCTTGGTGGTATTTATCCTTACTTACTCTTGCATCCCTCAAGAAATCCATGCGTCGCTTTTCAGCTTTAAACAATCCTCTTCCCAGTCAAACTCCAACAAAGTAACGACCTCGGGTAAAAATGGTCAAGATTATCATTTAACTCCTGACCAAAAAGCTTACTTTGACCAACTCTTCAAAGAAACATGGGCGTGTCTTTCAGAACTCTTCGAACCCCAGACGGGTATTCCCTATGATTCCACAGCCAAGCAACCGGTCACTTCCACCAGCAATGTGGGACTCTATCTTGCCTCCGTAGCGGTGGCCTATAAAACCGGCCTGATTTCCAAAGAAGAAGGCCTCAAAAAAATTCAAACCGCGTTTGAGAGTCTGGATAAAGTTCGGAAATGGAGGGGTTTCCCGCGTCCCTGGTTTCGTGTTAAAAATCTCGAACCGGCCTTCGGAAATGAATTCTCTTACGGTAGTCACACCGCTAACCTATTAGGAGGCCTCACGCTTGCCAAAATTATTTTCCCGGAACTTGAAGGAAAAATAGAGGCCTTTCTTGCCGGCATGAGTTACAAGGATCTTTATGATAAGGATACAGGCTGGCTTAAGGGCGGGTACAATATGAGTCAGAACAATTTTGCCGTCTTTCAATCTTGGGGAAGATGGTATTACAAATTCTTTGCTTCCGACACAAGGCTTTTAAGCTTCTACGGTATCGCGCGTGATGCCTTTCCTCTGGATCACTGGAAAGCTCTCGTACGCACTGAATGGCGAAAAGATGGTTACTCTCTTCTTACCTCAGGCTACGAAGAGGGCGGGCTTTTTACTTACTATATGTCCGGCCTATTTCTTGATGAAAGAAAATTAATGATGGGAAAATACCAGCGAGACTATGCCTCAGTTCAAATGAAACATGCCGAAAAAATAGGGGCTCCTGTATGGGGCTGGTCGTCTTGCGAAACACCTAAGGGAAAATATCTCGGTTACGGC
>Ga0209515_10001718_pt1 | contig 35618 bp, 40 predicted proteins | sample Subgroupgradi54m_FD_187454 | JGI IMG/M metagenome (GOLD analysis project Ga0209515, IMG submission 187454) | Subsurface groundwater microbial communities from S. Glens Falls, New York, USA - GMW60B uncontaminated upgradient, 5.4 m (SPAdes)... ... | reverse complement strand
TGGTGAAGAAATAGATTTTAAAAAACACCATTTCAAATTAGAGATAAAATCACCTACTTTTCATCTCATGGAAATAAAACAAGAAAACCCTATCATGATGCGATTTCTTCTTGATCTATAGATTAAATTATTAAATAGGATTTACTTGTTTGATTCCTGTTGGTAGACAAAGAACTCGAGGAAATAATGAAAAAGAAAATGGTGGAAATGACATCTCAAAAAGAGTCAGAAATTTTAGAACTAACAGATGCAAATTTCGATACTGCTATTGCTGGCGATAAACCGGTGCTCATTGATTTTTGGGCTACTTGGTGTGGTCCGTGTCAGTTCATGCTTCCAATATTTACTAGATTATCAAAGAAATACAAAACTATCAAATTCGCTAGAGTAAATGTTGATGATGCTCAAGGTGTTTCTGCAAGATATGGTGTCTATGTAATTCCAACCTTTATCGTTTTTAAAAATGGTCAACCAGTAGACAAGGCAGTTGGTGCAGTTGGCGAACCAGGTCTTCACATGCTTGCACAGAAATATGCCTAGTATCCATACATAGGATTTTGCTTTCTTTGCATTTGTACTATATCCTGTAACACTTGTAATTCTTCAGGAGTTAATTTGTGAGCATATTTCTTAAGCAAAAGCTTTGCCTCTGGTGCCGGTGGAAAGGAATAGAGAATTTCTTCTTCTGATATTTGCCTGCCTATTGTTATGTTTTGGATTGAAACAGCAACTTCTTGTCCTTTTTTAGCATCTTCAATATTTTTACCACTATCTTGTAGTTGGTGAACTGTTCCTATTTTTCTTCCAGATGCATTCATTATTGGAACTTTTTGTCTAAGAGTACCGACATCTACACGAATACCAAAAACAGCAGGATTACTTTTTCGAAATATGTATCCTTTTAGAAACGTAAATTTGCATACTGGTGTAAGCTCCAAAAAAATTGCATTTTCCTCGTTTGCTGTATCTTCGTCAACCCAATGAGTGTAATTATCAATTAAGCTGTAAATTACTTGATCATGGAAAATTTTGATGTGATTTGCGTCAGCTTCTTCTTGGGCATCTTGTAAAATTTTAACATTAAATGCAATTACAATACCTAGATGTCTGTCCTTTTCTTTTATTGCAAGTGCTTCAATCACATCACGTCTTGTTACAGGTCCGATATCTGCCATAGATATTGGCACATTTTGACGTTTTAAAAGTTCAGTTAAAGCTTCAAGAGAACCAATTGTATCACATTTTAGAATAACTCCCTTTGCATCTGTTTTAACAAAGACTGATTTCATCTCAGATTCAACTAATTTTTTTAGATCATCAACATGAGAATCATCAGAAGTAGCATAGACAGGACTTCCTGGAAGAACTCCTTCAAGGTCAGGTGAGGCAATTTTAACACCTGCTGCAGCCGTGACTTTGTTGACATGCTTAAATTTATCCCTTGGATCCCGCATTTCATCAAGCGGCTTTGGTAACAGCATTGCTTTTGCTTTGGTAACAATTACAGAATCTCTTTTTGCTAAAACTATGGAATCACCTTTTTTGAGGTTACCATCAATTAAAATAATGTTTGCAGTTACACCCAAACCAATTTCTTCTTTGACTTCTAGTACAATGCCTTTTGTAGATTTTTCTTTTTGGTCAAGTTTTTTTTGCATGTACTGTTGGGTCAGACCTACTAGTACAGCAAGTAGTTCTGGAATTCCTTCTCCGGTTCGTGCACTTATTGGTACTATGGAGATTTCTTTTGTAAAATCCTTAACCCTATAGAATGCCTCTGAATTATAACCTAGAATAGATAGTGTTCCTACAACATTGTAAAGTAATTCATCAAGTGCAGTCTGTATAGATGGATCTTGTTCTTTTATTGATTGTGAGATAAATTTTGTATTAGTTTTTTTCCAGCCAGAAATCTGATCTACTTTGTTTAATGCTATAACAAACGGCACTTTTCTACTCTGCAATATCTTCAAGCTTTCATTAGTTTGTGGTTGAAATCCTCTGTTTACATCAACTACCAATATTGCAATATCTGCAGCAGAACCTCCACGAGCTCTTAGATTTGTAAAAACTTCATGTCCAGGCGTATCAATTACAAGAAGGCCTGGAATTTTGTCCTTCCCACCACTTAGTTTAGCAAAGAGTGGACCACAGACATTCTTAATTGTGTCAGAGGGAAGAAAACTTGCGCCGATATGTTGAGTAATACCCCCTGCTTCTCTTCTTTGAACGCCAGTTCCACGAATTTTATCAAGTAGCGAAGTCTTACCTGAATCTACATGACCTAGAACTACTACGATTGGCTGCCGTATTTGCAACTATTTTCACTTGAATACTACAGCTACTTCCTTTTCAAAACCTTCCTTGGAATCTGAGGCATGAATTATGTTGTCTGTTAACCCAAGTGCAAAATCACCCCTAATTGAACCTGGAGATGCCTCAAAAGATTTTGTGGAACCAATCATAAGTCGCGTTGTAGCAATTACATTATTACCCTCGATTACTGTAGCTATTACTCTGCCGGAGGTTATAAATGACACAAGCTCACCAAAAAACGGTTTTGATTTATGGGCAGAATATAATTCTTCAGCCATTTCTTTTGTAAAAGTAAACATCTTGAGTTTTACTATTTTGAATCCTTTATTTTCAAACCTTGACAGAATTTGACCAACTAATTTTCTTTCTACTCCGTCTGGCTTTATAATAAAAAGCGATTGCTCAGCCATTTTACTTTTTGACCTTTATTCCGCCCTTTACGTATTTGTTAGTCCACTTTAGTCTTCTTGGATCCCGTTTTAAAACAAGCATGTTTTTTTTGCATTTTGACGAACAAAACCAGAAAACAGTTCCATCATTTTTAACAAGCATCGTTCCTGATCCTTTTGCTACTGGTCTATTACAAAAACTGCATGGTTTTACTAGTACGCTCAATTTATAATCACTTTATTTTTCTAGCTTCACGTTCGGTTTCACGTAACATCAAAATATCGGACATTCTTACAGATCCTTTTACATTTCGTGTTAAGATTCTTCCTTGGTCTTTTCCTTCCATTATTTTTACTCTAACTTGTATAACCTCTCCGGCAATACCGGTTCTACCAACAATTTGAATAACCTCAGCTGGAGTAACTCTTTCACTGCTCATTTGTTAACTTGCCCACCTTTAATTTGTGAAAGTGTTGCGACGATTTGATCTACTATGTGTTGAGCATCTCCTGCATCAATAATGGCTGCAGCTGCAGAAGTAACGTCTATTCCAAGAGCCTTACCTAAATCCTGCTTGCTTGGAACGAATGCATATGCTGCACCACGTTCCTCACAAAGTATTGGAAGGTGTGCCACTACTTCTGGAGGTTCCACGTCTTCGGCAATTATTACAATTTTACTTATCCCACGTTCGATTGCTTTTGTAACCTCGTTTGTACCCTTCTTTACCTTTCCACTCTGCTGGGCTACTCGTAGTGCCTCATAGATTGGACTGACTAAGTCCTCAGGTACTTGGAATTTTACATAATAAGCCTTAGCCACATGTATCACCCATTGGGATCATTTCCATCCCTAGTGTGCTTCCAATTGGTTTTAAAAGTGTTATCTGCCAAGAATTGATTTTATTTTTGACATGTATTTTGTAAAAAGATAATTGAGTTTTTCTGGAGAATCGGATTCCGCATAAATTCTTACTATTGGTTCTGTGCCGCTCTGTCTAACCATAACCCAATTTGATTTATCAAATATTATTTTGATGCCATCAGTCGTATCCATTTTTTGGCTTTCTTTCATCAATGTCTGAATTATTTTTATTGCATCTAGTTTTGAGCATTCGATTTTACCTTTTGTGGTAAATAATGAAGGTAAAAGTTCCAACTCCTCTGACATACTTTTGTTTGAATGTGCAAGTAAATCAAGTGCTAAAGCTAATGTCATTGCACCGTCCCTGACTTGATTATGTTTTCCATACATAAATCCCCCATTTTCTTCAAATCCAATTATTGCTTTTGTAATAACCATTTTTCGTGAAACTTCTACACTTCCTACTTTCGTTCTAATAACTTGAGAGTTTGTCATTTCTGCAATATCTTCTATCCCAGAGGTAGAATTAATTGTTGTAATCAGTTTTGATTTTGGATTTTTTTTCAAAATGTATTTAGAAAGAAGAAGTGCGGATCTATCGCCGGTTAGAATTTTTCCATTGTTATCACAGAAAATACTTCTATCCCCATCTCCATCAAATGCAATTCCAAGATCTGCCTTGGTTTTAACTACTTTTTTTGAAAGATCCTGTAAATTTTCTGGGGTGGGTTCAGATCCTCTTCCTGGAAACAACCCATCAATTTTTTCATTGATAGTTATCACCTCACATCCTAGCTCACGACATAATCTGGGAGAAGTTATTGCCTGTGCTCCATTACCCAAATCCATTACTATTCTGAATTTTCTAGCCTTGATTTTTTTAATGTCAATCTGTGCCTTTATTCCGTTTAGGTAGGTTTGAATAGCTTTTTCTTCCTTTTTCGTTTTGCCAAATTTCTTTGGGTTTATTTTCCATTTCTTTTTAAAAAAAATCTCCTCTACTTTTAGTTCATCCTTCCTTGAAATTTCTACGCCATCTTTTGCCGTCGGTTTTATACCGTTATATTGTGGAGGATTATGTGAAGCTGTTATCATTATACCTCCATTGTAACCAAGCCTTTTTGTTGCAAATTGTAAACATGGTGTAGGAACTAGTCCCACTATTGCACAATCAAGTCCCGCTGAATTCAAGGAAGAACATACTATTTTGGAAATTATAATACTAGAATCCCTCCCATCATATCCTATAAGAATAGGACCCTTTTTGAAAAAATGCGCGAGTGATAATGTAATTTTAGATACAAAATCTAAAGTAAAGTTTTCTCCAAAAATCCCTCTAATTCCATTTGTTCCAAATAGCTTTGCCATCTGACCATCAACAATAGATAAATTTGTCTTAAAAGTCATGGTGCATGCGGGAATTGCCAAGCCTGGTCAAAGGCGCAGGGCTTAGGACCCTGTCTTTTAGGAGTTCGTGGGTTCAAATCCCACCTCCCGCATTTAATGTGCTACACAAAGTTGCATTTCTTTGTGATTTGTAAAATGAGAACTGCAAAAATCTTTGGAACATTCATAACAGTGCCAGTCTCCAAGTGTTGAACATACTGAACAAATTCTTACAGGATTATTGTGATCATAGCTTTTTCCTCTATTGCGATTCCTTTCTGGACCTCTAGATCTATCCATTATTTTTCCTCAGTTTTATATAAAATTAAAAAACTCAAACTCTCATCGCTCACGCATTATAGGATTGGAGTTTATAGCATCCACGCATTTTATCACTACGAGATATCTCAAAAGGGTATTTAAGCATTAATAAAGTGTGGCTTGCCAACAAATTCAGAATGAGTAAAACAACTGTAGAGATAACTGTAGTAGGTAGAGACCATGAGGGAGTAGTAGCAGGCTTTACAAATTTTATATTTCAAAAGGGTGGTAATATTGAAAAAATTAATCAGAATGTAATCAAGGGTTTGTTCGGAATGTATCTTGAAGCATCATTTACACAAAAAATTAACATAAAAAAATTTAATCAGGAAGTTGAACGATTAGCAAAAAATCTAAGGATGGAAGTAAATGTACATCATGAAGCTGCACTTAGAAAAAGAGTAGCAATACTTGTAACCAAAGAATCTCATTGTCTTCAAGCCATTCTTTACGCTAGAGCAAAAAACCAGTTAAAAGGTGAAATTATAGTAATCATTGGTACTGAAAATACACTAGCTCCTCTTGCAAAAAAAGCAAAGATTTCGTTTGTACTTGTTAAAGATATTGACCAGTCAAAAGCTGAAGAAAAAATACTCACCATAACAAAACAGTATGATATTGATTTAATAGTTTTGGCAAGATACATGAGGATTTTGTCACCAAACTTTGTATGGAGATATCCCAATAGAATAATCAATATACATCCATCACTTTTGCCAGCATTTCCAGGTGCTTTTGCGTATGTGCAAGCATATGAACGCGGTGCAAAGATAGTTGGGTGTACAGCACATTATGTAACAGAAGATTTGGATCAAGGCCCAATAATTTTCCAAGATGCTTTTACAATAGATTCAGATGAAACTGTAGAATCTCTAAAAAAGAAAGGCCAAAAAATTGAAGCAGAGACGCTTTTGGAAGCAGTAAAAATGCACCTAGAGGGAAGACTAGAAGTCTACTGGGGAAAAGTCCATGTCAAGTCAAAGCGATCTAGATGATTGAAGTTAAAGATCTTTCAGATCCCTCTCTGAGTAAATTAATAAAAACCAAAAGACTGGTTGCTCTCATTCCAGTTGGTTCCATGGAACAACATGGACCCCATCTACCAGTTTCTACAGACTCTGATATTGTATCTGAGATTGCAAGACGTGTTTCAGAGAAGACAGGCTTTTTGCTCCTGCCTACAATAAATTATGGTGTTTCATTTGAACATCACCCACTTTTTAATCTGAGTATAACAAAATCAACATTACAAAAATTTCTAATAGAGCTATGTGTTTCTTTATCAAAAAATAGAATCACCAAGATCATAATACTTAATGGTCATCATGGAAATCAATCAGCTTTAAAAAACATTCCTAAAATAATGAATGAAATTTCAAGGGGAAAAGTACAGATTTTAGTATTTTCCTACTGGCATTTTATGAAAAGAAAATTTGATCATGCTGGATTTGTTGAAACGTCATTAATGCTTGCAATAGCAAAAAAAGTTGAAATGAAAAAGACACGTAAAGGATTCAATATTGATAAATATTCTGAAAAACAAAAACATAGATTAAACAAACTCGCAGCGAAATCATTTTTAAAGGTAACAAAAAATGGCGTATGGGGAGATCCTACTAATGCAACTGCGAAAGATGGTAGAATAATCTTATCAGAAATTGTACAAGGTTTTCTAAAAACGAGTCAAAATTGCCTTACTGATAAAACCCCAAAATTACACCAATGAAATTTTAATATATACCCTCGATACAGGGGGTAATAAGTGAAATAAATGTCAGTAGACATGGCAGTAAAAGTATTGGATGAAAGCCTCAACAAGGTCGTTCTTATCAAACTTAAGGGCGGCAAAGTAATTAGAGGAAATCTACATGGCTTTGACCAACACATGAACCTGCTACTCGACTCTTCAGAAGAGATCCCTTTGGAAGGCGAGTCAAAAAGTCTTGGAACCATAGTTGTACGCGGAGACAATGTGGTAATCATCTCACCACCGCCAAAGTGATTGTATAATGACAAAAGGAACAACCTCAATGGGTGGCTATACAAAAAAGCATACCCATATCAGGTGTAGAAGATGTGGAAAAAATGCATTTCATGCACGCCACAAACGTTGTGCTAGTTGTGGATATCCAGATGCAAGAATAAGAAAATACACATGGATCAAATGGTATACCTAGATGGAAGAATTAGTTCTAGTTTTGAGTTCTGTTGCAGGTGCATGTACAGCAGTTGCCATGGACAAAATTCCAAAGCGGAAAAATAACAGACAAATTCTTGGAGCAAGCCCAACCATTAAAAACCAAATTCAATCACTCAAAATAGAAAAAGAGATTCTTACGAAAACCATATCAAGATTATATCAACATGAATCTGAACTCTCAAAAATACAGCGTGATAAACTGTTACTTAGGTACCAACACCAGCTTGGTCTTGTGATAACGAAGATTGAAAAACTTGAGACTGCAAGCAAGCATCCAGATCTTGGTCCTCTTGGGGATGGATTGATAACATTAATGGATCAGAAACTATCACAGTTAGATCAAAGACTAAATGAAATTTCTTCCAAGATTACAATTACTACCATTCCTGCACCTCAAACAAAACAACCTGAATCAACCAAGGAAATTATTCAGGAAAAACCGCAGATAAAGAAAATAGAAACTAAAATGGAGGCTCAAAAGTCAAAAGAAGAATATACGACAAAACCATTTATCGAAATTCCAATTCCAGAGAACCATAAATCAGTAGAGATTACAACACTTACAGAAATTCGAAATAGAATACCAGTATTCCCGTTAGATCTTATAAAACCAGCTGTTGCTACACCAAAACAAACTGAAATTCAGCCAGTAATAGAAATTCCACAACCTATCATAGAAAGTTCTCATCCTGAACAGATACAGACACCTATTGAGAAAAAAATTCAGATTCCTGCAGCATTAAAGATTACAGAAGAAGAAAAACTGGAAGAAGATGATAAAGATATTGACAAGATTAAAAGCGAAATAATGAAAGCACTATCAAAGCTAGAACAAGTAGAGGTAGATTAATTGACACTGGATGATGCCTTTAAGGCATTGTCAAGCGATGCATTAAATCTCGTTAAAAATAACTATGTGTTGGGACTTGGTAGCGGAAGGGCTGCTACTGCCATAGTTAGATCCCTTGGTGCACATCTAAAAAAAAACAAAATTAAGATTAAGGCAATCCCTACCTCTTTACAAATCAAGATAGAAGCAGAGAAAGGAGGGATACCAATAATTGAAGCAGATCAAATAGATCATATAGATATTGTTTTTGATGGTGCAGATCAAATTGATGAAGATAAAAACATGATAAAAGGAGGAGGCGGAGCACTATTACGCGAAAAAATTCTAATAAATATAGCAAAGAAAGTTGTCATAATTGCTGACGAATCAAAATTTGTTAAAAAATTAAACAAAAGTGTTCCAGTTGAAGTACATCCATTTGCAAGAAACACTGCGGCAAAAAAAATTCAAAAATACGGTGGTAAGCCAAACTTGCGTGTTATAGAAAGAGGATATCCTTTTGTAACAGAAAACGGGAATATAATTCTGGATTGTGATTTTGGCAAGATAATAAAACCAAAAGAGCTAGCTGCAAAAATAATAGAGATTCCTGGCGTTATAGAAGTCGGACTCTTTACGAAACCAGACATAATATACAAAGCAAAAGAAAATGGAAAATTTGATATTTTAACTTAGAACAGGTCTTGTGACAAATTTTCCAAAACCGGGCTTACCTGCTATTTCAAAGTCTTCGGCAACTATTTGTCCTCGTACTAGTGTTTTAACAGGCCATCCCTTCAGATTCCAACCTTCGTATACGGTATAATCTGAAAAGCCATCAAGAAATTGACTTGAAACTTTGTTCTCTTTTTTCAAGTCAATAATAGTAATATCAGCATCAGAACCATTTTGGAGGCTTCCTTTTTTTGGAAACATTCCAAATATTCTTGCAGTATTGAGGCTTGTTAGAGAAACAAGTTGTTCTAATGTCATCCTACCTTTGTTTACACCCTCACTAATTAAGATCGGCAACATCGTGCCTATTCCAGGAAAACCAGCTAGTGCATCCCATACAGCATTTCCTGCTAGTTTAAGATCTAATCTGTTTGCAACGTGATCTGTTCCAATTGAATCAACAGTGCCCAGTTGGATTTCTTTCCATATTGCATCTACATCTTTTGATGTTCTAATTGGCGGCATTACTTTTGCAAGATATCCTTTTTGTGATTCGTATGATAGTGTCATATAGTGAGGACAAGTCTCAACAAAAATTTTTGTACCATTCTTTTTTTCATCTTTTATGGCATTCATAGCTCCTTGTGACCCAATATGAACAAAGTATAAAACACATCCTATTTTTCGAGCAATTTTAGAAATAGTTCTAATTGATTTGATCTCAGATTCAATGGATCTGCTTTCTGACCACGCCCCAAGTCCATCTTTCTTTTTTTCTTTTCCTTCCCTTATACCACATGAGCACATATGATAATCCTCAGCGTGAACCAAAACAGGACATTTGAGTGATGCTGCCATTGAAACCATTTTCTCAATTATTCCCAAATCCATTTCCACTTTTTCTTCTTGTAAGGAATTTGTTCCAGGAACCATATCCATATAGACATGACCTACATCTTCCCCCAAGTTCATGTAAAGCTTGAATGAGTTAATTCCTTTTTTTGTACAAAATTCCATTTCTTCAACTTGATTTTTCTGAAGTATTGATGCGTGAATTGTATAATCAACATAATGAGAAGTTGAACTTTCCAAAAGGTGTGAATCAAGAAGCTTTTTGTACGAACCGCTCAATCTTAACATCCTCATCATTGTAGTAACTCCTCCAATTGCTGCTACTCGAGATTCTGTAATCGCGGCTTTTTCTATGGGGGAGTAGACACCATAATGGACGTGTGGATCTATAACTCCCGGAATTGACACTAAACCTCTAGCGTTAATTCTTACATCAGATTGTGGGACTTCAGTAGTAAAATTAACAATCTTACCATCATCAATTACAATGTTTTTTTCCACTATTCCACTTGGTAAAATTATATGTGAATCAGTAATTACCGTATCAAAAGTCATCAAGTGATTTTCTTTAGAATCCCAGTATTATTCTTTGAGAGTAAATGAATAAAAACAGATAACATTCTTGATAACAAAAGGGCCGGTAGTCTAGTGGTAGTGATGCCGCGTTCGCAACGCGGATGTCGGGGGTTCAAATCCCCCCCGGTCCACTTTCCCGTTTCTCACAACCTAGAGCTAAAAATCAGTATTTATGACTAATTGCAGTGTCTAAAAACAGTTAGAAAAGTTGGATAAAAAAAGTTATTTTAGATTTGTACTCGTTAAAGTAGACGCTTCTAATTTTCTTATTGTGGAGTTATTACAGCAGTTGGACCTTGGTTAGGATTCACTACTGTTATCTTTACTGAACCGCTGCTCTGACCATTTCCATTACTGACTGTAAGCGTAAACTCTAACACCTTTGTTTGACCTATGTCAACATTTGGTGCAAAGAATACTGGATGAGCAGTGCTAGCGAAGAGTAACATTACAGGATCACCTCCAGTCTGTTTCCAAGAATATGTTAGAGGTTTACCAGTGCTGGCACTACCATCCAAGGTAACTTTAAGTCCTGTATTAACAGTTTGAGGAAGACCGGCATTAGCTACTGGTGGCATTAGTTGAACTGGAAGTGGATTTATTGTGACCGTCATTTGACATGATGGGATATCCACAAGACCGTTACTAACAACAAGTTGGAATTTAAGTTCATTACCAGCAGCGCTAAACGCGGGTGCAGTGAATGTTGGGTTTGTATCAACAGTAGATGATAATGCTACTTGTGCTCCTGAGATTTGTTTCCATTTATAAGACAATATATCATTACTTGGGTTCGTTACTGTTGTTGAAAGTGTTACTTGAGATTTCTCATTGACTGACATATCTGCACATGAAACTGTTGGATTGACATGAGTACTTTTAACGTAAACTATTATTGTGCCACTTGATTTACCACCATGTCCATCATCTGCTGTAATCATAAACGATAGGACTTTGTTTGTGTCTGGGTAAACTATCGGTGCAGTAAATGTTACAGTTGAATCAGAATAAGATGATAATTTGACACGTGGGCCTGAATACTGTCCCCATAAATATGATAATTTATCATTGTCTGGGTCAGTTGCAGAACCTGAAAGTGTTACTTGAGTTCCCTCATCAACTGTAAGAGGGGTATTGACACTCACAACTGGAGGACGATTAACATGTATAACAATAATGTTGATCGAAGTTTGATCTATTCCACCATGTTGATCATCTACAACAAGTCCGAATCGAAGTAGTTTTACTTGGCCCTCATCAACTGAGGGCGCAGTGAATGATACTGTTGGATCAGTAGTAGAAGATAATTTTACTGATGCACCAGCGGTTTGTGTCCACGCGTATGATAATTTAGCATTATTTGGGGATGATGATTTTAAACCTGAAAGTTTTATTTGAGTATTTTCATTGACTATTAGGGTATCAGCTGGTATAACATTACCTTTGGTCAGCATGAAACGATCATAGTGTAAACCAAGATAGGCCAATTGCTGCACGTAATAGCAATCGGGAGTTAATTGACCGCTGTTATATTGATTAATACAATTATCAATAGATCTATCAGTACCTACATTACTAGACGGGGCAGTTTGTGCATATGTCACAAGATTGGGCAATGTAGCGGAAAAAACCATTAATAACGACAATAGCATAATAGAAAATTTGTAATCCAATTCGTTAAAACTGGTAATTTACACTGATTAAAACCTTTCTCTTCATTGTTTTGTCAATTAAAACAAAAAATTATAACCAATCCATTTCCGATCTTTTTTCAGTAGGTACTTCTTTTGATCCCAAATCTATACAAAAAACAATATACAGCTAAAGGTAATAACGCAAATAATGAAAGTGTTTAATGGAAAAGCAGCTGCCGTTGACTATATGTCAAATCATACATTGACCTTTTCTACACCTGAACTTACACTAACAAGATTTGCATTTTGGCTTGGTGATATGGTACCAGATCCTAGGAATCCGGGTCAAACTATCCCAAGATTAATGACCTTTATTGAGGAAAAAGATTTTGCCCCAGTACCTATTATTGATGATGAGACGTTTGTCCCAACAGGCGCCGTAAAATCAGTAGGTAGTGGAATTTATGGAAGTGTACAAACTGAGACTGGTTCTACCACAAAATTTTGTCCAGAATGTGGTTTTAAGCTTTCATCCATAGCAAAATTTTGCACACAATGCGGAGCCAATCAAGATTGATAAATTTTTAAAACTTTAATTCTACTACAGTTTTTTGTATTTAGATTACTAAACTTTTTTGCCGCATTTAGTACAGAACTTTGCTGTTGATTTTAATTGTGCTCCACAAGAAGAACAGATCGGTCCACCAGTCATAGATTTTGGCATCAAACTTGGTTCCGGTGTTGGGAGCGCTCCAAGATTACTAAACGCCGTAGCTGCTGAAATTATTGAAGGTGGTCTACCAGGTCCAGGCATTGTTGCAGCTGAAATATGAGTAGGTGGCGGACTAATACCAAATCCTCCCATATGTGTAGAATCAGTTACCTGTGTAGTTCCTGATGCAGAACCACCAGCAATTCTATCAAGAGACTTTTTCAATTCAAAAATTACTTTTACTGCAAGAAATTCTAATGCAGAGTATGCAACAACATAATCACCAAGTTTTTCAAAAAATTCTTTGTCTGACATTTTTCCATGTTTGTAAAGTGTATTAGCATCAAGAAATGATTCGTAGTATCCCTGAGAGTTGTTTAAAAGATTCTGAAGTTTGTCAAAAAGTAGGTTAAGTGTATCTACATCTCCAAATGACATGTAAAAAGTTGCGTTGACCGTTATTAATTATTTTAGATTAAAATTCACAGGTCTAGTTTTTACGGCTAGGCCTTCTCTAGTGCTTTATCTATCATGTTTTTGTAAGAGGCCTTTGAGGCGGCTCCTACTTGCTGCGCAATTACTTCGCCTTTGTTGAATATAGCAAGCGTGGGTATACTAAAGACATTATATTTTGAAGCAAGTTCATTGTTTTCATCCACGTTTACTTTGACAAAGTTGACTTTACCAGAGTATTCACCAGCAAGCTCTTCAACTACTGGACTAACAATTCTACACGGACCACACCACTCTGCCCAAAAATCGACAAATACTGGGATCTGTGAGTTGATTACTTCAGTTTGCCAAGTTTTTGCATTTACAGGTTTTGCTTTTTCCATTTTTATCTAATTTTATTAATTATAACATCCCTAAATATATTGACCTATTTTAAATGAGGTTTTTTTACCAGCGGCTTTTTAAACCGTTGTAGTGTTTACCACTACCAGAATGTCTTTCACTGTATTCAGATCTTCCACCATATTTACGACCTCCGTTACCATAATGACTTCCTCCTCCTCTACCATAACGACTTCCTCCTCCATATCTACGGCCTCCACCGAATCTTCCTCTAGAACCAACTTCTCTTTTTAGGGTATCTGGTATTTTTACTTCAATTCCTAGTTCTTTGTTAAGATCAGTCATCTTTACTTTTGTCAGTCCAGATATTGCCCTGAAATCTCCAACAGAAGAATAAGATACTAATGTAATTGCTCTTCCTTTACCACCGGCTCTTGCAGTTCGTCCAATTCTGTGAAAGTAAACCAAGTTCTGGTTTGGAACATCATAATTTATTACAAGTGCAACTTCTGGTACATCTATTCCTCTTGCAGCAACATCAGTTGCTACTAGAATGTCTACTTTCCCCTTTCTGAACATGTACATTGATTTATCACGGCTAAATTGGGACATATCGCCTTGAATTGAAACAACGTTAAAGTTCGCCTTGGTAAGTTCATGTGCAACTCGTCTTGTTCTATCTTTTGTAGAACAGAATACTAAAGTTTGACCACTCCTGTTCTCTTTAATGAATTTCATTAGATAATCAGTCTTTTCACGGTCTTTAATGATTAGAAATGCTTGATCAATTCCCTCTAGGCTCAAGTCATCTGCATCTATGAAGATCTGCTGTGGATTCCGCATGTATTTTTCAGCAAGTCTGAGTATTTCTGGAGGTATTGTTGCAGAAAAGAGTGCAGTTATTTTTTGTTCAGGGGTCAGATCTAAGATGAATTTAATGTCATCAATGAAACCCATATCAAGCATCGTATCAGCCTCATCAAGTATTACATACTTGACGTCATTCAGCTCAATCGACCCTCGTTTCAAGTGATCAATAAGTCTCCCTGGTGTTGCGACAACAATCTCAACACCTCTTTCAAGATCTCTAAATTGAACATTGATGCTTTGTCCACCATAAATGGTAACATTTCTTACTCCTGTATACTTAGCAAATTTGCTAATCTCCCCTGAAATTTGAACTGCTAGTTCCCTTGTTGGAGCTAAAATTAGTGCTTGTATTCCTCCTTTTGGAACAATATTTTGTAGAATTGGTAATGAGAATGCAGCAGTCTTACCTGTCCCCGTATGCGCCTGACCAATTACATCCTGACCTGAAAGAAGAACAGGTATTGCAGCTGCTTGGATTGGAAATGGTTCCTGGAAATTTATATCCCTCAGTCCGTCTAGTATGGATTTTTTAATCCCTAATTCTTCAAATTTTGTCAATTTATTTCATCATCTTTCTTAAGCAATGACAGAGAAAGCTCATTGCTTATTCCGTCATTATTTTTGATGTAATAACTCAGTTTTTGCCTATATTAACCCTTTCCAATTTATTGAAAAAAATGACATTATTTTTTAAATTTGTATAGTATTTGAGCATGTGATGGATTATTTCGAACTAATTTTTTATAATATTTAGATCTGATACATACTTAAATGACTTTTAATTATCTTAAATTATGAGCAGCGATTTACGATTAAAAAAATTAAGAGGTTCTGGAGGATATATCATGGCATCCGTTTCAGATGAACAACAGAGAAAAGGAAATCTTGGTGGTCCGGATCTATTTTTGGCACCAGTAGGCAGAATAGATGTAGATAAGATTTCGAAATATTTTTGCAACACCTGCGAGAAGGATTACGAAGGTAGCCCAAAGATAGATTACGAAACGCCAAATGAGATGGTGGCAGATAACTTGATCCTTTTGGAAAAAGGGCAGTATGTTTGCACAACCTGTGGTTCTGTACTTGCAGAATATAGAAACTTTAGCAAACCAAACGAGAATGCGGAAGTCGGATTAGCGCAACCACAATCTATAGCAAGTGAAAATTTAGTTGAACCTTCTCTTTCTAGATATACACCGCAACAACAAGATAGTTACCAATCAGCTCTCTCTTCTTCAGGTGTTACAACTTTTAATTCCATAACTGGTTTAGCTGTTTATGATTCTGAAGCACGAAAAATTGGCGTCGTAAAACAGGTTGGAATTCAAGTAGGCCAAGCCGGCGTTGTCATTGTAGTTACAAAAAACGATGGGAGAGATGTAGCAATCAAGTGGGATGAAATAAAAAAAATTGGCGAAATTGTACTATTAAGTGGTACGACAGAATCCAGTACAAAATGTATTGGGTGTGGTTATGTGAACAATCAAGACTCAAAATTCTGTGAAAGTTGCGGTAAAAAGATAAAATAGAATGTACTATGTTAAGCAAGATTTATCTTACTAACTAAAAGGACAAAATGTGATTGAAAAAACGTTCTGGAACCAAAGCAATTGTTAAAGACGTAATAATTGTTGCAATAGGTATTGCAATCATTTGGGTTGGTTTACGTGTTGCCTTTGGAACAGAAAATCCATTTTATGTGGTTTCAAGTGGAAGTATGGTACCCAATCTCAATGTTTTTGATGTCATCATAGTGCAAGGCAATGTTCCATTAGATCATCTCAAAGTAGGAGATATCATAGTTTTCAATAGACCCAATGGGCATGACAGAGTCATCGTACATAGAGTAGCTGAGATTCTAAATCAAAACCCTCTTGTTATTAGAACAAAGGGAGATGCTAATCCAGGTTCAATCCAAGGAACCGATTTCCCAATAACCAAACAAGATTACATAGGTAAGGTAGAATACGTAATACCACAGATAGGATATGTTACCAGAATACTTACTCCTCCCATAAATTACATCATAATTGCAGTAATAATTGGAATAATGCTTGTCAAACAATTTGGTAAAAATAAATCTGAACCAGAAATTCTTTCTGATAAACCAGTTGTTGAAGAAAATCCTGGAAACCCGAATCCTATAACCTCAAATGAGTTTGATAAAATTCCTGATGGTGAATACACAAAAACAAGTGTAGAAAATAAAGATTCGAAAGAATCAGAACCAAAAGACAGTTAATTTTGTAAGAAATTGTTGTAAAAGAATTTAGTTCTGAGTTTTACTTATTTTGAATACTCGCTCAAAGTAATCTCCTTGTTCTGGTGTAAGATCCGTGGTATCTTCTTTTACACTAGCTAGATTCTTTGCAAGCTTTTTCTTGTATTCAAGTTGCATCAGACGTGCAATGTTAATTCGTTGTGCTTGTGGCGAACCTGCGCCATGCATTGATTCTGTGAGATATCCTACTGCATTTCTGCCCATAGTCATGTTTTCAATTAGTCTAAGAATCCTCATTCTGTTTTCAACATCCACGCCCTTTCTTCCTTTTAGATATTTTCGAAGTATTGGTCCTGTTTCTGGATTTCTAAAGTCCTTTTCGGATGGAAGAGTGACCATAAGACCACCAGCAATATCCTGAGCTAATCGACCAATTTCATATGGAAATCTTGTGACGTTGTGTTTACATACATTAGCAAGCATATCATCGTTTAACCAAACACCAGATTTTATTCGATGAGCTTGATATGATGAAGCAATTCCTGCGGCATATATGGTCTCATTTAGATGAGTCATCTCCACAAGTTTGTCTTTGATGTGAGACACAGATGGGATTCCATTATAGTCTGCAATTGTTGCAGCTGCACCGATTAGTACATCTCCAAGACCTGTTTTACAAACATAGCTTCTTCTGTGGTAACAAGTAAACCTTTCAACAAGCATAGAAGCGAATTCGAATTCGCCGTTCATAAATATATGTTCCCATGGAATGAAAACGTTATCAAAAATTATCATAGCCTCCTGCCCAGAAAACTTTGCATTTCCAGAATCAAGATCTCCTTCTTCCATACTTCTTGTGTCACATGATTGGCGTCCATAGATGTAGGTTATTCCAGGAGCATCAGCTTTTACAGTTCCTACTATTGCATAGTCTTTATCATTTTCTTGTAATCTCATCGTTGGCATAACAATTATCCAGTGAGAGTTGATGCACCCCGTCTGGTGAGCTTTTGCGCCTTTTATTACAACTCCTTTGTCATTTCGTTCTACTACATGTAAGTACACGTCAGGATCTTCCTGTTCATGTGGAGCCTTGCTTCTATCTCCTTTGGGATCAGTCATAGCACCACCGATTACTAGATTTTCAGTCTGTACTGTTTTTATAAAATCAATTAATCGTTTATGATAATTTGTTTTGTATTTTTCATCTATTTCATAAGTCACAGAATAAAGTGAATTTAATGCATCCATTCCAACACATCTCTGGAAGCATGTTCCAGTATTTTGTCCAAGCTTTCTTTGCATTTTATTTTGGTTGACAAGATCTTCTGGGCTTTGCACAATATGCAGAAATCGATTAATTTTTTGACCAGTTAATGAAGATTTAGCTGTAGCAAGTTCTTCTTCTCTTACAGCTAAATCATATGTTTCAGCAACTGCGTTAATAGAAGGCCTAATTATTGGATGTTCTACTGGATCTTTGACAAGCTCTCCAAAAAGATAGATCTTGAGGTTTCGTCCCCTAAGACTGTTAATATACTCAGCACCAGTCCTTATTGGCATACCAGCTATTCCCTCTCAAAGCAATATAAATATTCTAAAGTTGTTTCATTCAATAAGAAAACATCCAATATCAGACAAGGCCAATTCTTACATCTACTACCTTACAGCCTTTACCATTTTCAAAAACTAGTACCGGATTCATATCAAGTTCTTTTATTTCTTTAAAGTCGCTCACAAATTGCGATATTCTTTGTAAACACTCTGATAATTTTTTGGTATCAGATGGTTTTTCGCCACGAACACCTTGCAATAGTTTGTTTGTTTTTATAGAAGAGATCATTTCATCTGCTTCTGAATCAGTAATTGGAGCAAGTCTGAATGTAACATCTTTTAAAACTTCAACATAAATTCCACCCATACCAAACATTACCACAGGTCCAAATCCTGGTTCAAGTTTTGAACCAATGATTGTTTCTTTTCCTCCCTTCACCATTTCTTGTATTAAAACACCTTTGATAATGGCTTTTTTATCATATTTTTTTGCATTCTTAATTATTTCTTTGAAAGCTGATCTTACTTCCTGAGAATTTTTTAATCCTACCTTTACACCGCCAGCATCAGATTTATGAATAATTTGTGGAGATACTATTTTCATTACCACTGGATATCCGATTTTCTTTGCAGCTTGTATAGCCTCCTTATCTTTTTTAGCTAGGATACTTTTAGGAATTGGGAAACCATATGCACGTAAAACTTCTTGTCCTTCCTCTTCAAGAAGATTTTTTCTACCTTCTTCTTTTACTTTTGCAAATACTTTTTCAACTTTCTTTTTGTTTACAGTAAACTTTCGTATTTTGCCTTCAGGTGTCTGAGACCATTCAGCAAATCGCAGCATTGCATTTAGAGATCTTATTGCAGTTTCGGCATATCTATAATGAGGTACTCCTCCCTCTGCAAGAATTTCTTTGTTTTTGATTCCTTCGTCCAAACCCATTAAACTAGCAAGCATTGTTTTATCGTATTTTTTTGAAACCTTAACAATAACTTCTGCAAGCTTGTTGTAGTCCAAAGTTGCCGAAGGTGTGCACATTGCTATAACGGAACCTACATTTGGATGTGCAAGAACTTCGTTTAACACATTATCAAATCTATTAAAATCTGCATCGCCTACAATATCAACGGGATTTCTTGAAGAACCCCACGGTGGAATTACAGCATTTATCTTTGGTCTGATGTCTTCAATTTTTGCCATTTTTATTCCAAGCTTGGAACATGCATCTGTAGAGATTATTGCTGGTCCACCTGCATTAGAAACTATAACCAAATCGCCTTTTGTCGGAAGAGGCTGTTTTGAAAACGCAGTAGCGTGATCGAATAATTCCTCCATCGTATCTACCCTTATAGCACCAGACTGTTTTAGCAACGCATCATAAATTTCGTCTGAGCCCATCAGTGCACCTGTATGTGACATTGCAGCCTTTGCGCCCTCAGGACTGCGACCTGATTTTAAAACAAGAACTGGTTTTTTAACAGAATTAAGACGTGTAATCTGTTTACATATTTTCAAGAACTCTTGTCCATTTCCCAAGTCTTCAAGATACATTACTATAACTTTGGTTTGTTCATGCTCTGCAAGCATCTTGAGCATATCAACTTCATTGAGATCTACTTTGTTTCCCATACTAATTACTGCAGAAAACCCAATTCCTTGGGCACTTGCATCCTCTACCAGGGCCGCACATATTGCGCCACTTTGTGAAACAAGTGCGATTTCTCCTGATTTTGGAGTAACTTTGAGAAATGTAGAATTCATCATTGTTTGAGGAGCAAGATTCATCACCCCAAGACAGTTTGGGCCAATTATTCTCAGATTATACTGCTTTGCAATTTCTCCTAATCTTCTTTCAAGTGCTGCACCTTCTTCATTTACTTCTTTAAAACCAGCTGTAATTACAATAACACCTTTCAATCTCTTTTTACCACATTCTTCTAGCACTACTGGAACTACATCATTTTTTGTTACAACTACAGCTAGATCAATTTCTTCAGGAACATCCAAAACACTTTTGTATGCTTTTTTATCAAAAACTGTTTCTCTAGTTGGACTGATTGGAAAAATTTTGCCAGTATATCCCTTCAATATATTTAAGGTAATAGCACGACCAATACTGCCTTCTTTATCAGATGCGCCTATTATCGCAATAGATTTTGGAGAAAGAAAAACAGAATCAGTCATTTTTAACGAATTGGGATCAAATTGATTTGTATAATAAGTTTATCCGTACTTCAGTAAGATATTTTGTTTATTTATTACTCAGCTTCCAAGCATCTTTCCTGCAAGATTTTCGCTTCTTGCAATCCATTTTATCTTAAGATTGGCGTATTTCCCAATCAGACCCCAAGCTTCTCTTGCCAGAGTTCTAAGCTGATCACTATTAATGGCATATTCATGATTTAGTTGTGATACAGTATTTTTGGAGTCACTGTAAATGTTTATCTCATCATTAGAATCTAGAAATTTTTTTAACACCATAATTATTGCCGTGTATTCTGCCTGATTGTTTGTTATGTTTTGTTCTTTTTTGTAAAATGATTCTCCTGTCTCTTTTACAAAGAATCCATATCCAGAGTTTGGTCCACCTGAACCATCAACATAGATGTTAAGGACCATTTTTGTATAACCTCATTAATTTTACGCTCAAGTTTACAACTACCATGTATATCACAGTAGATGTTGATTGTGAAGTAAGTGACGCAATGTACGCATCATAACCTATAGTCAAAAAATAATATTGTAAGGTCCATCTAATTATTGTATATACTACTTCTCCTATCCCAAGAGAAGAAATAATTTTTATGAGATCTTTTTTTAGAGCGGATTTATCTATTTCTCCTGATTCAAGAACATATTTTTTTCTGTTATCGAAATAAAACAGAATTCCAAAGGTAGAAAAATAGACAACATAATCTACCATTAGAGTAAGTGTTGCATTTAGATAGTGTGCTTGCCCAGAAAAGAGCTGTGCGGCAATTGCAGAAATTATAATCGATGCAGTAAAACCAAGTAAAATGTTCTTGTTAAGTTTTATGTATTCCTTGTATTGCTGTTTCACATAGTCACTTTATTGGACTCACAAATAAACTAAATCTACTGTAATGTTATCCTAAGTAATATCAAAATTCCAGCAAGTTCTGCAACATGAACTGCAAGTAGGTAAGGTAAAAGTGCTGCAGCATAAAGTTCTGTCATAGAAAAATATGCGTATACTCCTATTACATTGTGCAAAAATAACAATCCAGCAAAAAATATCATCCCAAGAGGTAGCTGTGCTTTTGTCCTTGAATAGATCTTGATAAAAACCCCAACTAGAACTCCCAGTACAATCATGTTAGCTCCTGATACTATAGTACTTGCAGTCATTATTGGTTCCATTAGAAAAATTCATCCTTCCTTAGCATATTTACTTTGTTCCAATTTTGTTACAATTTCATCAAACGTTTCTAAATTCACCTCTAAAAATGTTGAAATGAAAAAAGTTGCCCCATATTTCTCCCCAACACGAGTTATGAGATTGTTTTTCTCAAGAACGCTGACATGGTGTTGAATTGCCTTATAATCTAGACTCAGCTCCTTTGCAAGCTGGTTCGCATTAAGCGGTGCCTTTCTTATAGTAGATATCAATCTAATTCTGTTTAAACCACCTTTTGAACCTGTAAATACAAACCACAATAGACGCTTTGCATACGGATCACCAGCCATTTTTGTAACAAGCTTCGTGTACCGTCAAACAATTAAAAGGTATTATGGATTACGATTATTAGACAGTTGTAAAGTAAGATGTAAAGTATTCCTTTGTATAATAAAAATATGTTAGAAAAAAGACGTGAAAAAACGTCATTTGCTAAGAGGCAAGTTTAAAGCAATTTCAGAATAAGCAAATAGTCTTTGTACCAAGTTAGATAGTCAGAATTCTATTTTCATTTATTTTTGTTCTTGTCTTTTTCATCATCATGATTATTTTTGTTCTTGTCTTTTTCATCATTATGATTATTTTTGTTCTTGTCTTTTTCATCATTATGATTATTTTTGTTCTTGTCTTTTTCATCATTATGATTATTTTTGTTCTTGTCTTTTTCATCATTATGATCATTTTTGTTCTTGTCTTTTTCATCATTATGATCATCGGTTGGTGGTGCTACAGGAGTAGTTGCAGTTGCAATTTTATTGTCTTTTTCATCATTATGGTCATCGGTTGGTGGTGCTACAAGAGTAGTTGCAGTTGCAAAATTAGAGTCTGCACTGTGTCCTGCACCATTAATTGATTGTACTTTGAATGAATAGGAATGTTCTGGTAATAATCCAGTGATAGGGACTGGTGATGATGTACTACCAGTATCTGCAATTATTGATGTAAAGCCGGAACCGGAATCTTCAAAGATTTGATAACCTGTAACTGGTGAACCGGTGTTTGCACCTTGAATGATACCAAGATCAATCTGTGTTGAAGATATAGCTGTTGCAGTAACAGTTGGAGGAGTTGCAATATTAGTTGGAGGATCTTGACCTCCTATTCCACATGTACCGGGTGCAATTTCAAAGGCTGCGGCACGTCTTGGCTCATAAGCCTCCATTGACCACATCACTTGTTTTCCTAGTCCAGCGAATGTCACAGTATCGCATGCCAAGCCTTCATCTCTGACGCCACCAGCACCTGTCGCAAAATCATATGCTGGAGCTAGTGTTGTTTTATTTACTACCCAAATATGGTTACAACCATTTGAACCCTGAAATAGAAGACTTCCTCCAATAGCAAGTCCACTGTTATAGCAGCCTGTTCCTGTCCATGTGAAGGACTTCAATACATTTCCTAAAGCATCAAAGTGAGTTATGATTGTGCTAGCATCTGGACTGTAATAGAACGTGTTGTCTGTGCCGTCGTATGCCAAACCATCATCTAAGACTGTACAAACTAAAGTGCTTGAGAACTTTGTTGTAGTTCCTGTCACGCTTTTGCTTGCATCTAGTTGTATTGCAAGTATATCACAGGAGGGATTTTGTTTGGCAGGTCCAGCATATATTACATTGTTTACAGAATCATATGCCAATGCCCCCAATCCACCTTTGATGCTATAGCTTTGGTCTACAACACCTGTTGTTGGGTCAGCTCTGTACAAGTCTGTCGGTGAATTATAGCATGAATACCACAGATGCGTTCCATCAAATGCAATTCCTACACCAATTCCGGAAGAGCATGGAACACTGAAAGTTCTTATTGTAACTGCACCTCCTGTAGCTGCTTGAGCTGATTGAAAGTTAAGTAGAAATGCAGCCCCAAGAATGAGTATTAGAATTATTACTGATGTTGTTGTTTTAGTCATTGCAAAATCATATTTATAGTAGCTGCTAATAAGGCAGTTCTGCCAAATTTGGTAATCAAGATCACAGTTAAGGCTTTCAATCCCGTATATGTTATAAAGTGCAAGAGACCAAATCGCCTAAATTTCGCAAAGGTATTTGCTGGTTTTGTCAAACCTCTTGCGATATTATCAGATATACGCATAAAGATTGCATAATGGATTATTTTCGCAAGTCAAAACGCGGTCAAGTGATCAAATCGTAGAGGCGATATTATGACACTCAGGCTTTCTCAATTTTTTGACTTTAATATACCGAATTGCTATGTTCGAGCCCAATGAGACAGTTACTATCTTGGTCTTATTTTGGACCCACTTTTGTAAAAATATTAGGTTTTGTTTAGTTTTATTCTACAAAATGCACCTGCAAACCCATCAGTGACATATGAAATTAGTTAGAATTACGATCTTCTGACATAAGAACTGATTCCAAATCTACTTCCAATTCTTTTAATCCTGACCACCATTCTCGAAATTGTTCCATCTATCTTATAACTACGACAGATCTCTTCTTTATAGATCTACCGATTATATTGTATTATTAAAAGATGTAGAGTTTTCATTTTACAAATTATCTTAATACAATTGTAAAATAAATTTATACAGAATCACATATTAATAGGAAAAAAAGTTGTGAGAAATGCAAGAAAAACTAACATGTGGAAGATGTGATTCTGTTTTAGATGAAATTGGATGGATGCGGTTCAATTGTACAAAATGTGGAAATGATTATTCAATTGGAAGAAAGATGGTGATTGAAGATCCTATACAAATAATAAACAGAAAAGTATCCGAACAGAAATTAGATTAACTTTTGGTAAGTGAAATTGGTCGCACGATGAATTGATTATTTTAGTACCTCAGGGGGTTTTTCAAAGACTTGTTTGAAGGAACGTGGTTTTCCATCCTTGAAGATGTCTTTTGCACAATATTGCATGGAAAATGCTGCCATTTGATCCAAAATTGGTTTTAATGCCTTTCCTTTCTTTGAAACAAAATATTCTATCTTAACCGGGGTGCCAGGATAGACGCTTCTCTCTATGAGGCCGTTTCGTTCCATCTCCCGTAGTCTTACGGAAAGTGTCTTTGGATTTATCCCTTCAATTGAATCAAGAAACTGATTGAACCTTGTTTGTCCAAGCTGAGTCATATTTCGCATGATGTGAATTGTAAATTTTTTTCCTATTATCTTGAAAGTGTTGTCTATCGGACAGCACTTCATGTTATCCATGATTAACTTTTGTTCTCCGTCTTTCAACTTACCTAATTTTCACCTAATAACTATAACTTCACTTCCTATTTTATATACTTACCTTTCTATAGTAACTATCGATAATAAAGTATGGAATGCAACAACGAATCATGCAAAATGGAACACGAAGCAACTTGTGCATGCGGCTCAGACAAGTCATACCATGAATGCTGTGGGTGTGATATGCCAGATCCTGTAGATCAGGCCATGATGATGTGGCACCAGGCATTTTTTGATGCCTTCCACGAAGTGCAGGTAGAAAAACTGAAGAAAAGAATAGAGGCCACGCTTGGTCCTACAATGGACAAATCAGCCGATGCTGTATTTGAAGCTGTTACCAAGGTCTGGACCTCTATGCTTACACAGTCTGAGGCAAAAAAAGAGCTTGCATCAAAGTTGCAGAAAATATTTTCTGAAACAAGTAGGAAATAGGTAACCCCCACACACACCTTTTCCTATCTTTTTTTTAAAAAAGCGACATAGATTTTAGATGAGTTTATTTTGTAGGTTCCATTCTGTTAAGACCCAACTACTAATAATGATTCCATTTTAGACCCACAATAGAATCACACATTAATGCCTTATCTTGTGATCCGTAATGCTTTCAAAGTAATATTAGGAAGTTGTTATCTATAATAGGACTACTTACGGCATGACACAGATTCTCTCAAAACCACATCTAAAGCAAAAATACACAAAAATCACAATTACACCACGACTTTGTTACTTCAGATCTGAAAATCCAGAGAATCAATCAGACTTTGCTACAGAGATATCATATAGCATAACAAGGAAAAACAAATTCATCCATCCAAAGTTCTTCTACGATGAAACAGGCTCTAAATTATTTGAAGAGATATGCATGTTGCAAGAATATTATCTTACAAGAACTGAGCTTGAAATTTTACAGTCAATAAAACTGGATATGGCAAATCATTTGAGTGATGATTATGCATTAATAGAACTTGGGAGTGGTTCTGCCACAAAAACAAGGACACTTTTAGAAATATTGACTCAAAAACAAGAATCTATTGAATACTATCCCATAGACATCTCTGAGATACTAAAAGAAAGCTCTGAGAATCTACAAAGAGATTATGATAATTTGAATATCACTGGGATTATTGATCAATATGAGACTGGATTAAAATTTATAAAAAAACTGAATATTCAAAATCAATTAATTGTTTTTCTCGGATCTAGTTTAGGGAATTTCAAACCAGAAGAAAGCATGAAATTTCTTAAAAAAATCCGAGGTATAATGAAAGAAAATGATTTGTTCTTACTGGGTTTGGATTTGGTAAAGGACACGAAAATTTTAGAAAAGGCTTACAATGATAGTAAAGGTGTAACTTCTAAATTCAATTTGAATCTATTAAAGAGAATCAATGATGAATTAGCTGCCAACTTTGATTTAGACAAATTTGAGCATGTAGCATTATTTAACAATGAAGAAAAAAGAATAGAAATGTACCTTCGCTCAAAAGAAAAACAGGAAGTTCTCATTTCAGGCATAAATCTTGTCTTAAAGTTAGAGAAAGATGAATTGATTCACACAGAATACTCTTACAAATATACTGTATCTGGGATCAATGACATGGCAGAAAAGGCTGGCTTGAAACCTGTGAAAATATGGCATGACAAGAACAATTATTTTGCTCTTGTCCTTTTTTCCATTAAAAATTAAACATCTTCAGCACATCTAAATCCTGCAAACATCCATCTCTCGTCTGGTCTGAAAAAGTTTCTATAGCTATTTCTAATGGAATACTTGGGTGTTGCAAAAGAAGAGCCACGTAGAACTTTCTGACTGGTAAACCACTTGTCATTATACTCTGCAAAGCCAGACTTGAATCTAGGATATCCCACAAACTCTGACGAAGTCCATTCCCAAACATCTCCCATCATTTGATAACATCCGTAATGGCTTTTTCCTTGCTGGTAGGATCCAATTTCTGAAGGTGCCCAGATGTACGATTCTAAAAGATTTGCGTGATTTTCTGTAGGGGGTTCATCACCCCATGGGTAGATAGTCTTTTTCTGTTTAGTCTCGTTCCAGCACGCTGCTTTTTCCCACTCCGCTTCTGTTGGGAGTCTTTTTTTTGCCCATTTGCAATATGCGTCTGCTTCATAAAAACTCACATTACAAACAGGTTCATTTGGATTGATCTTTATCTTTCCTCTAAAGTCGTGTCTTAACCATTTCCCATCTTCTTTTTCCCAGTACATGGGAACCTCCCATCCATTCTTTTTTACTGCATCCCAACCATCAGACAGCCAGAATCTAAAATCTTTATATCCGCCGTCTTCAATGAATTTCAAATACTTTTCGTTTGTTACAGGAAAGGCATCTATCTTGTATGGATTCAAGTAGACTTTGTGCTCTGGAAGTTCGATATCATAACAAAAATCTTTGCCTGAATAGCCCATCTCATACAAACCGCCTGAGATCGTAACAGAAATGTTTTCAACTTTTGATGGTTGTGGCAGAGAGTTCTTCCTGACAGGCTTGTATGTACTCGCAAGAAGATGCTGAATGTCATAAACTAAAAGCTCTTGGTGTTGACACTCGTGATTCAAAGCCATCTTTATGAGATTTGTGTCATTTTCATCAATTCTGTTTTTAAGGAAATCTTCTACTCGTTCATTTATCAATTGATAGTAGGCAAGTGTTTCATTAACAGTAGGCCTAGACAATATGCCCCTTTTTGCTTTATCATGTGGTTGACCAAATGATTGATAATATGAATTGAAAATTCTTGAGAAATCTTTTGAATAAAATTCATAACTATTGTCCATTTGATTCATAATTATTTCGTAAAACCAACTCACATGACCAAGATGCCATTTAGGTGGACTCATAAAAACCGCAGTTTGAACTACATAATCTTCTTTTTCTAAAGGTTGTACTATCTCTAAAGTCCTTGCTCTAGTATTTTTAAATTCATATAATTGAGGGTTATCGCTTTTTACATTTTCAGTTGAAGCGGTGGTCATTGAAGTAAATATTAAAAAATGATATATGAATGATCCTCTTTACATGACTTTAGTATGAAAAATGATTGTGAGCATTTTGAATTCGCCAAAGAAAACATAACACAAAAAACCGATGGTTGTGAAGAATGTGAAAAAGAAAGCACGGATTGGGTAGCACTTAGACTTTGTTTAACTTGTGGACATGTAGGATGTTGTGATTCATCCGTTGGTAAACATGCTACTAACCATTTTGGAAAGACTGGTCATCCTGTAATGGTTGCACTTCCAACAATGTCTTGGAAATGGTGTTACGTCCATAAGAAATATTTCTAATTCCTGACAATTTTCTAATAAGAAAAATCAAATGATGAATATATGAGGCGTACAGGTTCTAATTCAATGAGATTAGAATCCACGGAGAAGCCAAACAATATGATTCTAGTTTTGGTTCCACTTTACGCCTAAAGGTTATTTTGCATTTTGGTCCATCTGAATAATTCCAAATTTGTTTCCTTCCGTATCCAAACATTGTGCAAAGTAGCCTACTCCTGGGATTGCCATTTTTGGTACAATTACCTTTCCACCTTGAGATTGAATCTTTTTTGCAAATTCATCCACGGAAGGAACGTCAATTGTATTTGTCATGCCAATCTGCCCCGGCATTCTCTTTGCTAGACCACCATTAATTCCTGGCTGCTTGTCATCCCCTGTCTTTACCATCCAATATTCCATTGGGCCATTCCACTTGTCAAACTTCCAACCAAAGATTTCCTGGTAGAATTTCTGTGCCCTAGCTGGATCATCTGCAGGAATATCAAAGTGAGTAATTCTTGGCATATGAAATTACTAAAGTCATACAATAATAACTTTTAGTTTCATTTTTGACTAGAGTTTATTTTATGGGTTCAGATCTGTTAAGACTCAGCATATAATCAGGGTCTATTTTAAGACCATGAAGGGTACTGGGTCCACAGGGATTCGAACCCTGGATCTTCGCCGTGTAAGGGCGACGTCATAACCAGCTGGACTATGGACCCAAGCAAAGCTCCGATTAAAAATGCATATAAGTTTAAGTAAATGAAGATTAAATTTCTCAAAAATTGTTCAGAATCTATATCTCTAATTAAAATTTTGAATGAAACTTTGTTACTTTTTCTTTACTATTGCTATGAAAAATAGGGCCAATATAACAAAACCTGCTAAGGATAACACAGTCTCTATAGTACCAGTTTGTATCTCTGAGACAAAATAATCCAACCTAGTAAGAATTATTGCTCTAATAGTCCATATTCCAAAGGTAAAATAATGAAAGTAATCTATCTTGCATCCATAGTAGCTGCAATAGCAGTAGTATTTGTGGCAACAAGTCTTACACAAGGCATCTTCGCAGAACCAAAGCAAACAGCAAGCCAATCTCCAACACATAGTACAGAGTCAGCAAGCTCAAACCATACTGTGCCTAGAAAAGATAAAGTCGGCGACATCCTCAGCGCTGTTATAAATATAGAAGGCAAGAAAGAGACAGTAAACATCCAATTATCTAAGATGCTTTTCAAGATTACGCCAAATTATGACAAGAATAGAGAAATTACAAGTTTGAACATGACGCTGAAACCAGAAATGCATGATAAATATAAAAAAATTGGATTCTCAGAAAAATCCAAGAAAACTGTTTTTGTCTATCCCATATTTACACAAGCAGCATACAATAGTAATGGTTTTTATAATTACTATAGAAAAACATGCGACACAAAATGTTTAACAGTAAATATTCCAACAAAATTCCAAAACACGTATACGGCTAGTGGTACGGCAAGTCTGGTTTTAAAACTACTTAATTATTCCCATATCACGGATATTGAAGTAGACAAAAATCCAGATATTTTAAAAAAATATGATAAAATAATAATATTACATAATGAATATGTTACAAAAAAAGAATTTAACGCAATAACGCACCACCCAAATGTAGTATATCTGTATCCAAATGCACTTTACGCTGAAGTCAAGACTGACTACAACAAAAACACAATTACACTTGTCAGAGGACACGGCTATCCATATGCAAATATGGCAAATGGATTTGCGTGGAAATACGATAACTCAAAGTATGAATATGATGTAAAATGTGAAAATTGGGCATTTTATAAAATAGACAATGGCAAGATGTTAAATTGTTATCCTGATATTTTCATATCTTCTGACCAGTCATTATTGGCTGCAATAAAGAATCGATGAATGATTCTGCTTGAATGGTGAAAAACACTATTGGTTTGTTATTTCTAACATACTGTGAAAAAATTATTTTTGCTAGCAAATGGACACATTATGGTTTGATTTTTTGATTTTACCAAAGCAAATCAATCCTTCGACGTGAAGGTAGATGCAATTAATGGTAAAGTTGTGACTATAGACCAAAATGTAGATAGTGCATTTAACGGGGACGGAGAAACAAACGATGATGGATAGAAAACCATCGAATTTTTTACATTATTTGTAAAATCTTTAGGACATCAAGAAATACAAATGCCGAATTTGAATGGTGTCAGAATCGGAAAGGATTGTTATTATCTATAGTGGCGTAGATTTCCACTTAAAATGCATTTAAACTTTGAGAATTTTGGATGAAAAAGAAAAACGTAGAAATTATCACTAATTGAATTCAAAATGTGAGCGATATAATTTTCTTTTCAAGCCCAATAGGTCTTGGACATGCAACACGAGATATAGCTATTGCTCAATATCTTGATAAAATATCTACAAAATTTGTCAGTGGGGAAGAAGCACCAAAACTATTTTTAGAATATGGTTTTGATGCAGAAAATACATATCATCCTCCACCTTTTGCTATCAATAACGGCAAATTACAAAATCCATTAAGATGGCTTTTCAAATATTATTCATATTATAAGGAATGTAAAACCATTTCATCAAGTATCATAGAAAAAGAAAAACCTAACCTAATAGTAAGTGACGAAGATTTTGCATCGCTTACGATAGGACAAGAAAAAAAACTAAAGACTGTATTAATTACTGATATCTTAGAAACACGATTTGTAAGTGGATTAGGTTCTTTAATTGAAAAAAAAATGAACCGTTCAATGAGAGAGATAACCCAAAAATGTGATCTTGTAATTCTCCCTGAAAATGGTCCCAACGAAGGCAACATAACAAGAGTGGGACCAATAGTAAGAAGTACTTTACAGACAAGGGATGAATTAAGAAAAAAATTTTTGTTTAATAAAAAAACAATTGTTGTAAGCATAGGAGGAACAAATGCCGGTAAATTTTTGATTGACAAAGTGATAGATTCCTTAGAAAAAATAAAACTAGATGCAGAACTTGTTATTGTTTCTGGTCCATCATTGAAAATTAATAATGACAAAATACGAAATCTTGGTTTTGTAAACAATTTACATGAAATTATTTATGCGGCAGATTTGATAATTTCTCTTGCAGGAAAATCCACAATTGACGAATCTAAACACTATGGAACTCCAGGCATTTTCATACCAATAAAAGGACATTTTGAACAAGAAGAAAATGCAAAAGAGCTAGGTTTTTCTTTCGATGACCTATTTCGTTTAGAATCTTTGATTCCTGAAAAAATTATTGAAAGAAGAATTCAACTAAATTTTGATGGTGCGCAAAAAGCTGCAAACTTGATCAAAGAACTTTTGTAATTTTAGTTATTTTGTTGGAAATTAATGCAGCCAGTTATTTCTTTGCACAACAATTCGTTATGAACAAGACCTACCTCAGGAACATATTGTAAAATATGATTTGTATTTTTGTCTTTGAATAGTTCACCTTGTTTAAGGTCATTCAATTGAATTCACCTACATAATTTATCAGAAATAACATAATTGCTTAACTCAGATTTGAGATTTAAGGAATGCGTATAATTTATCCGAATTCAAAAACATGAGAGAACCTGCATTTCTCACAAGATGGAGTTACCTTCAGAACTTCATTTTCACCCAATACTTTATACAAGGATTTTAAGAGTTGTAAACTAAGTTTTGAAAAATCTTGTAATTGCAAAGTTTGGTGGAAGTGCAATAGGAATTGATGGTAAGCTAATCCCCGTCGTTATTAAACGGCTTAATGAATTAAAAAAAGATGCCAAAGTAATTGCCGTCTTTTCTGCTCCTTTAACTGAACATGATGGTAAACAGAGATCTCTTACAGACATTGCATTAAAAATTGGTCAAATAGCAGAGAAAGGAAATCTAGTAAACGTTGAGGAATTGAAAAGACCATATCAAAAAATACTTGAATTTGTAAACAAGAAATACCAAGGTGATTGTAAAAAAATAATCGAGTCCTTTTTGGCAAAATCATCAAAGGCACTCAATGAAGCTATACAAAAAAAAGAATTTGCTGATGAAACAAGATCAAGAGTGCTTGCCTATTCTGGAGAAATACTCATGTCATATGTAATGGATTATGTTCTAAAAAGTGCTGGAATCAAATCAGATGTAATAGGATTTGATATATGGCCAATTATAACTGATAAAAATATCGAGTCTGCAAACTTTCTTGTAGGAGAATCCTCCCAAAATGTAGATACAGTTGAAGCTTTACTTGAAAAAAATGACGTGTTATCTATTGGAGGATTCATTGGAAAAACTATAGACGGATTAGAAACTACCTATGAAAGGGGAGGTTCTGATAGAACTGCTGCAGATATTGGTATATTGTTTAGCAAAAAATATCATACTAAAATTGATTTTGAAAAAGATAGTGCAGTCCTTTCTGCTGATCCAAGAATTGTAAAAGAGGAGCTAGAAGACATTGTACAGCTCTCATATAATGAAGCTAGAATTGCAGGCATGTTTGGAATGAAAATTCTTGATCCAATTGCAATAAAAGAGATTGTGGAAAATGGTGTAGATATGCCAATAATAATAACCAACATGAATAGACCTGAAAAATTTACTACTATTGAAAGAAATCCTAGCAAAAAAAATGGTCACCCTCTTAAGATAGTTACAGGAAAGAAGAACTGCGCAATACTACGAATAGAGAGTGTAGCTGCACAGAGTTTGTTTGAATCACTTGAAAAGGGCAAGAGATATAATGAATTTGTAATTTTATCTCCCTATACAAAAGATGACATTGAGTTCACTAGAATACTATTTCTTGATGCAGATTATGTAAAACGAAATGAAAGATATATCCTAGCATTTGATCCATTAGCTTCAATTACTTACAATAGAGGTGTCATTACTTTGATAGGTGACGAGATGTGGCGTGTACAACAGATCGCATCCAAAGCTAGTTCCAAGATAGGCGAAGCTGGTCTAAACATACTAAATATGGATGCACAAGAAGAGACTTCACGAATTATAATAGTAATCGAGGATGCTGGAAATAACATAGAAAAAGCAATTCGTACAGTTCATGCTGAAAGATCAAAAATCAAGTTCGTATAAAAATAAAAAAATGGAAAATTACTTCTTTCTTTTTCTGCGTGCAGCATGCTGATCTGCGATTCTCTTGTGTTTACCCGTTTTCCTTTTTACCATAAGAAAACAAATGAAATGACGCTAGTTAATTCTTGCTTTTTGTTATTTAATGTAGTAAAAATTACTGTTTATGAAAATATTATTTTGAAAAGAGAATTTGTTAATTAGCTGAAGCATTTGACCCCTACAAGCCTATACCTGTAGAAGTCAAAGTGGGTTTATTCTTGGGCCTCGTATCTAGAATCAGCCCGGCGTTACCCAAAACACGCGCTAATGTATAGTATACATCGGCAATATTTAGACCTGATCTATATAGATCCATTAGTATAACTAGAGATAGTCCATAAGATGAGAGCAACAGCTATCAACGCATACCACTTCCAGTTTTTTTTATTCATGAAAATATTTTTTGAGGTCAGATCCTCATCCTTTACTACAGAGAAACGAATTTTTCTCATCTCAAATCCATTTCCAACTAGGCCTATCACTAGAAGAGCAATCGCAGTAAATGAGAGGATTGGAACCATAGTAATAAACATCTCAGAACTAAATTTAAAGAAACCTCAGCTTCAGTTTATAAAATTAAAAACTGAGATTTCAAATATTTGCTAAGCACCCTCTAAATCCTGATTAATTCTTTAAATTACCAGACTCCGTGTCCTTTTCTATGAAAGAGCAAGGCAAAATATGGATGAATGGTAAGCTTGTACCATTTAAGGATGCCAAAGTGCATGTGCTTACTCATGCATTACATTATTCAACTGCTGTCTTTGAAGGAATTAGATGTTATAATACTCCAAAGGGCTCCATGATATTTCGATTACTAGAGCATGTAGATAGATTATTCAAGTCAGCACAAATGTATTCAATGAAATTACCCTATTCAAAAAATAAAATTTCTGAGGCAATAATAGAAACAGTAAAGGCAAGTAAATTAAAAGAATGCTACATCAGACCAATAGCATACTATAGTTACGGTGTACTTGGTTTAACTCCAACTCCAAACAAAATAGATATTGCTATTGCATGCTGGGAGTGGAAAATGGGCGAATCAAGTGCAGGAAAGGTACGTGGAGCAAGATGTAAAGTCTCAAGCTGGTTAAGGATAGATTCTAGATCCCAACCCATGCAAGCAAAAGCTGCTTCAAACTATGCTAACGCCGCACTAGCCAGAGTAGAAGCACTGAAAGATGGTTATGATGAAGCTATAATGCTAAATTATAGTGGGAAGGTGTCAGAAGGAAGTGCAGAAAATATTTTTCTTGTAAATAATGATGAAATATTTACTCCTCCACCAAGTGCTGGCATACTAACTGGCATAACCAGAGACAGCGTCATAAAAATTGCAAGAGCTGATGAAATTTCAGTAACAGAAAGAAATATCGATAGAGAGGATCTCTACGTTGCCGATGAAGTATTTATGACTGGAACAGCTGCGGAAGTAAAATCAGTAACAGAAATTGACAACATAGCAATAGGAGATGGAAAACCAGGCAAGGTAACACGAAAGCTTCAAAGTGCTTTTTCGAATGTGGCTATGGGAAAAGACGAACGCTTCTCAGAATGGCTAACTCCAATCTAAAATTGTGTTATACCTTAAATGAAATAAAATCCGGTCTGAAAGATTCAATTACAACACCAACACAATCATTTCATATGGTATTATCAATGGTTGATCAACACAAACCAAAGTGTTATCTATGTAATGAAATTTTTGAGAATATTGAAGAGTTACGAAAACATCAAGAAACAATACATAAAGAATTTATCGAATACCATAAAAATAGACATGATCATTCTCCTGCTCCAGGAGATGTAACAGTGTTTTAATTAGAAAGATTTTTATGGAAAAAAATTTCCAAAATGATTCTACAAAAATTTGTTGGTTCTGTAAAAAGGGTCGACATGACGAATGCATGAAAAAAATTCCTACTGATGCAATGTCTGAAGGCCCTCATGATTGTACTTTTGATACAAAACTAGTAGATTGTCAATGTGTGCATTAGAATAATTTTTCTAAAATGGCGGGTCTAGTGGGAACCAGCCACCACAATGGGACTATTTTGGACCCAGTTTATTCGTAAAATTATGGTAGCGGGCCCGATGGTTTTTCAACTGACAGTCAGTCCGAGCACCGACGATTTTGTGAAGAAAATGTTACAAAAAATGTGCAGTAAGCTCATTGGGGTAGCTACAAACTCCTTTCCAAATTTTTTTATAAAAAACATCTTCTAGAAATGTGTTCAGATCTCATATTCATCGAGGGCAACCTTTGCACCAAGTAACACTGGCCCCTGCGAAATTAGCACCGTTCAATTTATCATTTAAAAGGTTTGTATACAAAAAATTTGCATCGGAAA
>Ga0209515_10001717_pt1 | contig 35723 bp, 29 predicted proteins | sample Subgroupgradi54m_FD_187454 | JGI IMG/M metagenome (GOLD analysis project Ga0209515, IMG submission 187454) | Subsurface groundwater microbial communities from S. Glens Falls, New York, USA - GMW60B uncontaminated upgradient, 5.4 m (SPAdes)... ... | reverse complement strand
TCGACAGCCTCACCGACTACCGGCCGCGCCTGCCGATGCGCATCTATTCGGCCGAAGGTGTGCTGATGGGCGAGTACGGCGAGGAGCGGCGCGACTTCACCCCGATCGCGCAGACGCCGAAGCTGCTGCGCGACGCGGTGCTCGCGGTCGAGGACGCGCACTTCTACGAGCACAAGGGCGTCTACTACACCGGCGTGCTGCGCGCCGCGATCGCCAACCTGGGGCGCTCGCGCAGCCAGGGTGCGTCGACCATCACGATGCAGGTGGCGCGCAACTTCTACCTGCCGACGAAGAAGACCTTCACGCGCAAGGTCTACGAGATCCTGCTGGCGCTGAAGATCGAGAACCAGCTCTCGAAGGACCAGATCCTCGAGATCTACATGAACCAGATCTACCTCGGGCAGCGCGCGCACGGCTTCGCCGCCGCGAGCCAGACCTACTTCGGCAAGCCACTGGCGCAGATCACGCTCGCCGAGGCGGCGCTGCTCGCCGGCCTGCCGCAGTCGCCGCATGCGGGCAACCCGATCGTCAACCCCGAGCGTGCGATCACGCGCCAGGGCCATGTGCTCGAGCGCATGCAGGCCAACGGCTTCATCAGCGCCGCCGAGCGCGACGCGGCGCGGCGCCAGAGCTTGAGCTTTCGGGCCGCGCTCGAGGTGCCGGTGTACGCCGACTACGTGGCCGAGGCGGCGCGCCAGCTGATCTTCAGCCAGTACGGCGACGACGCCTACCGGCGCGGCCTGAACGTACACCTGACGGTCAACGCGGCCGAGCAGATGGCGGCCTATCGCGCGCTGCGCAAGGGCATCCTCGACTACGAGCGGCGCCAGGTCTACCGCGGGCCCGAGGACTACGTGGACCTGCCGGCCGATCCGGCCGAAGTCGAAGCCGCGGTCGCCGAAGCGCTGGCCGAACATCCGGACAACGACGAGCTCAAGGCCGCGGTGGCGATCGAGGTCGGGCCGCGCAAGGTCGTCGCGCTGCTGCAAAGCGGGACCCGGATCACGATCAGCGGCGAAGGGCTGCGCCAAGCCGCCGCGGGCCTCGCGGACAAGGCGTCGCCGAAGCTGCGGATCCGCCCCGGCGCGGTGCTGCGGGTGGTGCAATCCGGCAGCGACGCGAAGGGCGACTGGGCGCTGACACAACTGCCCGAAGTCGAAGGTGCGTTCGTCTCGCTCGACCCGCGCACGGGTGGCGTGCTGGCGATGGTCGGCGGCTTCGACTTCTCGAAGAGCAAGTTCAACCATGTGACACAAGCCTGGCGCCAGCCGGGCTCGAGCATCAAGCCCTTCATCTATTCGGCGGCGCTCGAAAAAGGCTTCACGCCGGGCACGATCATCAACGACGCGCCGCTGTTCTTCGACGCCGCGGCGACCGGCAGCCAGCCCTGGGAACCGAAGAACTTCGACGGCAGCTTCGAGGGGCCGATGACGATGCGCACGGCACTTGCGAAGTCGAAGAACCTGGTTTCGGTGCGCATCCTGCAGTCGATCGGCGTGCCGTATGCGCAGGAATGGCTGACCCGCTTCGGCTTCGATGCCGAGCGCCATCCGCCGTACCTGACGCTGGCGCTCGGCGCCGGCGCGGTGACGCCGCTGCAGCTCGCGTCGGGCTACGCGGTGTTCGCCAACGGCGGCTACCGCGTCAACCCGATGCTGATCAGCAAGGTGACCGATGCCAACGGGCGGGTGTTGAATGAAGCCGCGCCTGCGGAGCTCGACGAATCGATGCGCGTACTCGAAGCGCGCAATGCCTTCGTGATGAACAGCCTGCTGCAGGAAGTGACGCGCACCGGCTCGGCACAACGCGCCCAGCCCTTCCTGCAGCGCAGCGACATCGCAGGCAAGACGGGCACCACCAACGACGCGATCGACGCCTGGTTCGCCGGCTACCAGCGCCAGCGCGTGGCAGTCGCCTGGATGGGCTATGACACGCCGCGCAAGCTCGGCGACAGCGCCCGCGAAACCGGAGGGGGCCTGGCGCTGCCGATCTGGCTCGACTACATGGCGCTCGCGCTGAAGGGCCTGCCGCAGGAAGAGATGGCGGCGCCCGAGGGCGTGGTGAACCTGAACGGCGAGTGGTACTACGAAGAGTTCACGCGGCGCACCGGGGTGAGCAGTGTGGGGCTGGAGGAGAAGCTGTCGAACGAGAGCGACCGCAAGAGCATCCTCGATCTGTTTCGCAACTGACCAGGCGTCATCCCGACGAACGTCGGGATCCACTGCCGGTGCGATGCACGTTCGTGGAGAGTGGATCCCGACGTTCGTCGGGATGGCAGCCAACTAGCGGAGCGTCGAGTTCAACGCCGGCGTGCGAGCGTCAGCCCATCGCCGACCGGCAGCAGCGACAGGTCGATCCGCTCGTCGTGGTGCAGCTTGTCGTTCAAGGCCTGGATCGCCGCGGTGTCGTCCGTCTCGGCCGGGCGTGCGACGCTGCCGTTCCACAGCGTGTTGTCGATCGCGATCAGCCCGCCGCGGCGCACCAGGCGCAGGCAGCGTTCGTAGTAGGCGTCGTAGCTGCCCTTGTCGGCATCGATGAAGGCGAAGTCGTAGCTGGCCTCGGCGCCGGCGGCCAGCCGCGCGTCGAGCGTGGCGAGAGCCGGCGCGAGCTGCAGCTCGATCTTGTGCAACACGCCGGCGGCTTCCCAGTGCGGGTGGCCGATGCGCGTGTACTCGTCGCTGATGTCGCAGGCCAGCAGGTGGCCGTCGTCGGGCAGCGCGAGCGCGACACTGAGCGCGCTGTAACCCGTGAAAACACCGATCTCGAGCGCGCGCCGCGCGCCGATCAGCCGGACCAGCAGCGCCATCAGCTGGCCCTGCTCGGGCGAGATCTGCATGCCGGCGTGGGGGTGGCCGCGGGTCGCTTCGCGCAGCGCGCGCTGCGCCGGGTGCTCGCGCAGCGAGTGCGCCAGCAGGTAGTCGTAGAGCGTGGGGTCGAGGTTCAGGCTGCGGCGGGACACGGGCGGCTCCGGCGGTTTTCCGCCGGGTTTATCACAAGCGCGCGAGTGGCGCTGCGGCGCCTCTCAGCCTCTCAGTCCTCGTCGAGCAAGCCCTGGCGCCACAGCCCACGCACCTGCTCGAACGGCGTGGCGCCGGCCGAAAAAGCCTGCGGGTCGCGCACCAGGCGGATCCAGGCGCGGGTGTCGTGGTGCTCGCCGGGCCGGTCGTCGCGCACCTGCTCGAACCAGGCCTGCACCCGGGCGTAGTGCTGCGGGTATTGGGCCCAGGTCCAGGCCAGACCGACCAGGTCGGCGAAGCCTTCTTCACGCCGCGCCTGGCGCATGTCGCGCCGTTTCACGACCAGCTCGCGGTCGTCGTCGGGGGCTTCGGTGGCGGCGTCGACGAAGCCGGCCGGCAGCGTGTGCCAGGCGCCGCCGACATAGCGCCAGCAGTGGCCGATCTCGTGCGCGGTCATGGCTTCGATGAGGACCGGCAACAGCGCAGGGTCCACCCCGTTCAGCGCGGCTTCGGCGTGCGGGTTGCCGCGCATCGTCAACGCCAGCGTGCAGCGGCCGTCGACAAAGGCCATCGCGAGCGGCGCCTCGCCAGGGCGCTCGTCGGGCTGCACGACGATGTCCAGCGGCAGCTTCTGCCGTTTCGCGTACGACACCACCGGCCGGCCGGCATCGATCCAGCGCGCCTCGGTGGCAGTCAGAGCGTCGTCGGCGCGGGATTGCGCCGAAACGAGGCCCAGGATCCCAATGAGCACATGTTTCCACATGGAAACACATTGGACCTGGAAGTTGCCATTTCAGGGGCTGGATAAGGGGCGGGATCGCGGTTCATTTCGGTCAGTTCTTCATGCCGCGCGGCGGCGTCGTGTAACCGGTCACTGCAGCGGGCCCGGTTCGGCGCTGGCGGGTGCTGCGAAGGTGTCGTTGGGGTTGCGCACGCTGGCGCCGCCCGCATCGCTGTTCGTCGGCGGGGGTGAGCTCGCGCCGGCGCTGCGCGGCACGCCGGTGCTTGGGTCCCGGCCCATGCCGCTCATCACCCGGCCCAGCTCTTCGGCGGTCTTGGGCGGGTCGCTTCTTTCGCGCGCCATCGCGGCCACGCCGGCGCGGTCGCCGATGACAACGCCGCGGCTGCCGGTTTCGCGTTGCACCATCACTTCGCTGGATGCCGCTGCGCCGGCCGAATCGTCGCTGGGGGGCTGTCCCTCGTCGGTCGGCACGAGCGCCCCGCTGCCCGCCGGCAGCGGCGGCGCAACGACCAGCGGCCGGCGCGACGGTGGAAACGTCGCATCGATATCGACCAGCTTGCGCTTGAGCACATCGCGAAAGAAGTCGCCCACCAGCAGGATCGCGTTGTGCCCGCCCTGCCCCCAGTAGCTGCTGCGCATCGTGACGCGCGAGTCGTTGAAGCCGACCCAGGCGCCGGCGACCAGCTCGGGGTGCATCAGGATGAACCAGCCGTCGGTGTTGTTCTGGGTCGTGCCGGTCTTGCCGGCCACGTCGGCGCCGATGCCGAAGCGGCTCTTCACCAGCGTGCCGGTGCCGCGCGCGACCACGCCGCGCATCATGTCGATCAGCTCGACCGCGCTGTCGGCCGACATGCCGCGCCGCGTCTCGGCGCCGAAGTCCGCGAGCACGCTGCCGTGGCGGTCGATGATGCGCCGGATCATCAGCGGCTTGTGGTACTGGCCCTGGCGCGCGATCGTCGCGTAGGCGCTGACCATCTCGTACAGCGTCACCGGGCTGGTGCCGAGCGCGAGCGACGGCACCGGGTCGAGCCTGCTCTGGTCGACCCCGAGCGAGCGCGCCAGCGCGGCGATGCGCGGGATGCCGGCCTCCTGCGCGACCTGCGCGGTGATGGTGTTCTTCGAGTAGACCAGGCCGTCGCGCATCGGCATCGGCTGGTTGCTGGCGCCGCTCATGTCGGTCGGGCGCCAGAACTTGCCGTTGCCCAGCGCAATCTCGACCGGCCCGTCGATGAACGTGCGCTCGGTGCCCATGCCGGCTTCGAGCGCGGCGCCGTAGACGAAGGGCTTGAAGGTCGAGCCCGGCTGGCGCTCGGCCTGCGACACATGGTCGAACTGGTCGATGTCGAAGTCGCGGCTTCCGACCCAGGCGCGGATTTCGCCGCTGCGCGGGTCGATCGCCATGAAGCCCGATTCGAGGCGGGTCTTGTCGCGTTTCACACGCGCCATCAGCTCGGTGTTGCCGGCGAGTTTTTGCAGCGCGGCCAGCGGCGCCGTGCCGGCGGCGAGCTCCTTCTTGTACTCGGGCGTCTCGGCCAGGAACTCGGCCAGCAGGTCGCGCCGCGACTTCCACAGGTGGGCGAACGGGTCGACCTTGTCGCGCAGCTTCGCATACGGCTCGGGCGAGCCGGCGTTGACCCGCAGGCCGGCCTGCGACCACTCGACATCGGCCACCGCCTGCAGCAGTTGCGCCTGCTCCTGGACCGCGCGGGTGGCAATCGCCTGCAGCCGCGAATCGAGCGTGGTCTGCACCACCAGGCCGTCGGTGTACAGGTTGTAGTCGTGCTGGTCGGCCCACTCGATCAGCCATTTGCGCGCCTGGCTCGCGAAGTGCGGCGCGCTGCCGGCCAGCTCGGGCTGGCGGCTCAGCTTGACCTGCAGCGGCACATCGATCAGCTGCCGGTACTGCGCATCGGCCAGCACCTGGTGCTTGGCCATCTGCGCCAGCACGACGTTGCGCCGCTTCTGCGCGCGCTCGGGGTGCAGGATCGGGTTGTAGTAAGAGGTGCCCTTGAGCATGCCGATCAGGGTCGCGCTTTCGAGCACGTCGAGCTGCGCCGCCGACTTGTCGTAGTAGGTGCGCGCGGCCATCTCGATGCCGACCACGTTGTAGAGGAAGGGTGCGCTGTTCAGGTAGTTCTCGAGGATCTGCTTCTTGCTGAAGTTGCGCTCGATGCGCAACGCGGTGATCATTTCCTTGAGCTTGCGGTTGACGTTGCGGTTGCGCCCGATCTCTTCGGGGAACAGGTTGCGCGCGAGCTGCTGGGTGATCGTCGAGCCGCCCTGGGTGTCGCCGCCCAGGGTGCGGAACATCGCACTGAAGGTGCGCCTGAGGTCGACGCCGTGGTGTTCGTAGAAACGATGGTCTTCGGTCGCGAGCAAGGCCTGCAGCACATGCGGCGATACCTGCTCGAGCGTGATGCGTTCCTGCTGGCTGCGGGTGAAGCTGGCCAGCGGCTGCCCGTCCTGCGACAGCAGGACGCTGGCACGCGCTTGCTGCAATTGCTTGAGCTCGGTGGCGCCGGGCGCGAACGGCAGCAACGCGAGCACATAAGTCGCCAGCAGCAGCAGCAGCGCGGCCAAGCCCAGACCGGCAATCCATGCGGCACGCCGGGCGTGCACCCGCCACGAGGCTTCGCTGTCGGAGCCGGTCCAGCCGGGAAGGGTCCAGTTCATGCGGGGATCGGGTTCGCGCCGCGGCGTGCGGCAGGCTCAATCGGCAAGCGCCGTGCCCGTCGGCGTCGCGGGCATGTGCCTTGCCGGGAGCGCGATGGGCTGAAAGCCCAGCGAGAGCATCATGACCCTGCCTGTCGAGGCGTCACTGAACATCCTGCGCGAACGCCTGCAGCGGCGCGAAGCCGAGTTGCGCTCGGCGGTACTCGACGCCAAGGCCGCCGCAGCCGAACGGGCGAGCGCCCAAGGCCCGCAGGTCGAGGACCCGGCTGAAGAGGGCGAGCAGCGCAACCGCGGCGGCGTCGAGCATGCCGAGATGCAGCGCCATCTGCGGGAGCTCGTCGACATCGAGCAGGCGCGGCAGCGCATCGCCGACGGTGGCTACGGCGAGTGTGCCGACTGCGGACGCCACATCGTCGTCGAACGCCTGCTGGCCCAGCCGACCGCAACGCGCTGCGTGGCGTGCCAGAACGCGCACGAAGCGACGCATCCGCCGCTGCGCTTTGCCTAGGAGGAACTGTCACCCCGACCAACGTCGGGGTCCACGGGTCGTATTGCGCTGCTTCATGCAGTGGATCCCGACGTTCGTCGGGATGACAAGGCTTCACCTGATCAGCCACGAAGTTCAGCCCGATGCGCGCAAGCAACAACGCCCGGTTGGCATGGCGTGCACGCTGCACCTTCTGTGACTGAAGCATGTCGCCAATCAGGAGGCTTCAAGAACCTGCCCGGCCGGGAAGAACGCCGCCGAGTTGTGCCAGTCGACCGGTGTCTCGACCACATGGCGCTCAGGCGCTGCGGATCACGCTGATGTGTTCGGTGCCGCTTTCCGGCAGCCACACCTCGCCCGGCCGGCCGAGGATCTGGCGCACGCCGGCGTTTTCGCGCGCAAAGGCGAAGCGCTCGAACTGCTCGTTGCCGATGTCGAAGCGCAGCACCGCGTTGCTGCCCCAGTCGCTGACCCAGACCTTGTCGCGCTCGTCGACGTAGACCGCGTAGGCACGTGGCCCCTCGCCCGGCAGCTTCCAGGCGCGCCAGCGCTTGTCGGCCGGGTTGTACAGCGACAGCTGGCCGCTCAGCCATTCGCTGACCCAGATTCGGCCCTGGCTGTCGCTCCAGACGCGGCGCGCGCCCTGGTTCCTGGTCGGCGGCTCGACGACCGTCGACTCGCCCGTCTTGCGGTCGATGTGGGCGATGAACGATCCCGCCAGCGAGCACCACCAGACGTCGCCGGCCGGCGTGCTGCAGATGCCGTAGGGACCGCGCCCGCGCGGCGCGTTCTTCAGCGTCACCTCGCCGGTTTTCAGTGCCAGCTTGCCGACGTAGCCGCTCTGGCCGGTGAACCACAGGTCGCCGTCGGCGTCGAACGCGGCGGTGTTGAGGTTGGTGTAGGGCGACGCTTCGGGCAGCGCGAAGCTGCGGATCTCACGGCTCGGCCAGGCCACGCGCACGATCGCATTGTGCCCGCCGTCGGTGATCCAGGCGGCCTTGTCGGGGCCCTGGATCACGCCGTGCGGGGCCGACCCGCCGCCCAGCGCGATCAACTCGCTGCGCCCGGTCTTGGGGTTGAACCAGCCGAGGTGGCCGCTGCGCTGCGCGGTGAACCACACGCCGCCGTCGGGGGCGGGCGCGAGGTCGTGGATGCCGGTCGCGCGGGGCTGGCCGAGCGGCCACGACTGCATGCGCGCCGATTGCGCCGCCGCGGGCGACGGCAGCGCCGCGGCGAGCGCCAAGCCGCCGAAGGCAGCGAGTGTGTCGCGACGACTGAGCTTGGACGTCGAGTGCATCGAATCACTCCTTGGTCAGGTGTCTCGGCCGATTCTGCGCGGCTTGGCGCGACTCGCCAAACAGTCTGTTTCGCCGACTTCACGCCGACTTCACAGCGGCCGCGCAAGCGCCTTCGAAGATGGCGCTGTGCCCCGGCGAATCCGGGCATGGCGATTGCCGGTGCTGTTCACCGGGCGCTGAACCATGTCTTGCCGGGCGCTTCGTCGTGACGGGGGTGATGTGATGCTTGCGGTCAATTTCCATCTGATGGGCGGGATGCCCAACCGGCCTCAGCCGCCGTGTGTCGATCCGGGTGAGGTCGCTGTGCCGCCCGTGTTGCGCGCCGAATCCGCCGTGGTCGATGGCGCCGCCGTGCCGCGCGACGACGCGCCGCCCGAGGTGGTGCTGCGTCGCCCGATCGCGCTCGGCCTGTTGCTCGCCAAGGTTCGGGAGAACCTGCGCTGAGCCGCGTCAGTCCACGCGCAGCTTGGGGCCGAAGAAGAGCCTGAAGATTTCGGGCTCCTTGACCTCGCGCGTGGCCAGGCCGCGCAGCGTTTCGCGAAACGGCTCGGGCGCCGGGAGGTTGTCCAGCGTGGCCGGCAAGGTATTGGCCCAGGCCGCTGCAAAGCGCTGCGCCGATTCGGCCTGCGCCTGCATGCGGGCGCGGTGCTCGGCGACGAGAAAGTGCTGGTGTTCCGCAGGGTGCATCGTGGTCTCCCCGTCAATGGGTGATGTCAAGACTATCGGCCGCGCCGCGCCGCCATGAACCGAAATGCGGGGCGTAGCCGGGCCAGTTGTCGACGCCGGCCGAGCCGGCGTGACAAAGTTCCCTTGACGCGGGGACGTGAAGCGTCAGCGCTGCTGGAACAGCACCAGCTTGCTGTCGTGCGACAGGTTGCCCTGCGTCGCCTTCACGTCGACCTCGTAACGCATGCCCGGCACCTGCAGCTGCGGCTGGAAGCTGAAGCTGAAGTTGCCGGCGGCGTCGGCGATGATGCGTTCGCTGTAGAGCTTCTGGCTCATGCCGATCATGCCGGCCACCGACGCCACGCCGATCACTTCGGCATCGACGGTGGCGTTCGGCGCGGTGCGCCCGCGCACCTGCAAGCGCCCCGGCGCGACGATGGCGTTCGGGGTGTGGCTGGTGATCTCCAGCGGCAGGCCGAGCGCGGCGGTCGGCTGGTGCTCGACGACGAAGTTCCAGCTGCTGCGCACCGGGTTTCCGGCGGCGTCGCGTGCCGTCACGTCGGCCACGTAGCGGCCGGGCGCGAGTTCGCTGCGGTAGGTGAAGAAGTCGGACGAGACGCTGGAGTTCGTGGTCACGTCGCGCCCGCCCAGCAGCACCCGCACGCTGGCCGGGTCGACACCGACGCCGCCGCGGTCGTCGAAGGTGCCCGACACCGAGACCGGCCCGGTCGCGAGGATCGTTTCGCCGTCGCGCGGGTGCAGGTTGCGGATCGTCGGCGGCCGCGCGTCGACCAGCATGCCGCCGCGCCCCAGGTTGCTGCGCACCGCCTGGCCGTTGGCCTCGAAGGTGGCGACGATCGGCATGCCTTCGCTGATCTTGTCGAAGCGCCGGATCGTGTAGCTGCCCTCGTAGCGGCCTGGCGAGGTCTCGCGCATCGGCACTGCGCCGGCGACGTTTTCGATGTTGATGCTGGCACGCGCGCCCGGCGTGCCTTCGGCGCTGAAGCGCAGCTCGGTGCCGGGCTCGATGCGGTCGATCGGCCGCACGTTGAAGCGCGCGATCGACAGGTTGGTCGGAGCAGCCGGCCGCGGCGCCTGCGCCACCGGCGCGGGCGCGGGCGCAGCGGCGGCAGTCAGATGGCCCAAGGTGGTGGTGATCGAGCGGTTGTTGCGCCGCAGGGTGACGGTGGCGGGCGAATCGGGCGTTGCCCGGTCCCTGGGCCGCAGCGTGTACGAGCCTTCGTAGACGCCGTCATCGACTTCCTGCAGCACCAGCGTGCGCGCCACGCCGGCCACCCGCACCGTGGCGCGCGCCTGCGGCGTGCCCTGGACGCGGAAGAACAACTCGGTACCGGCGGCCACCTTGTCGACCGGTTCCATGTCGAAGCCGGTGATCTGCGGCGGCGGTGCGGCCGCGCGGCGCGGGGCCGCCATCGAATCGGCTGGCGCGAGCGTTGCGGCGCAAGCGATGGCAATGGCGAGTGGAGCAAACAAGCGCCGGGATTGGAATGAAGGCATGACGGCCTCCGAGTTGAGCTTTGGAAGCCCTTGTCCAGCAAGCCGCGCTCCCGGAGCGCGGCATGGGAAAGGCCGGCTCGCCGGTTGAATCGGGAGCGTTCGACGGCGTTCCGCGCCGGCGCGCGCAGCGGGAGCGCCGCTTGCTCCTGCAAGGGTGAAAGCCGCCCCCGAAGGAGACCACCATGCGATTTCGCACCCTGTTCGTGTTCCTGCTGCTGGTCGCGACCGGCCTGTTCGCGCTGCTGAACTGGCAGGCGTTCACCGTCCCGACCACCTTGTCGCTCGGTTTCGGCAGCGTCCAGGCGCCGATCGGGATCGTGATGTTGTGCATCGTGTTCCTGCTCGGCGCGATGTGCCTGGCGGTGGTGATCTATGTGCAAGGCGCCGCGCTGCTCGATTCGCGGCGCCAGGCCAAGCAGCTGCAGGCCCAGCGCGAGCTCGCCGACAGCGCCGAAGCCTCGCGCTTCACCGAGCTGCGCAGCTTCATCGACGCCGAGATGCTGGTGCTGACACGCGGCACGACGGAGCTGAAGAGCTCGATGCTGACGCGGCTCGACCAGATGGAGCAGCGCAACCATGTCGTGCTGCAGGAAACCGCGAACGCGCTGTATGCCCACATGGGCGAGCTGGAAGAACGGCTCGAACACCGCGTCAGCGTGCCGGGCGTGCTGCCGCTGGAAGAGCCCACCCGGCCCGAAGGCAACGGCAAGCCGCGCTGAGGAGGGCTGTCACCCCGGCGAAAGCCGGGGTCCACCCTCCATCGAAGCCTCGCCGGCAGCCAGTGGATCCCGACGTTCGTCGGGATGACCGCGTCGGGTGTGTAGCGTTTACCTCAGGCCGTCCTCGGGTTCGCCTTGATGACGGCCAGCGCCGCACCCAGCGGATCGAGCAGGATCGCGAAGCGGCCGACCCCCGGGATGTCGTTCGGCGCCAGCAGCACCTGCGCCCCGAGCTTCTGGGCCTGCGCGGCCTTGGCGTCGCAGTCGTCGACGCCGACGTACGGCAGCCACATCGACGCTGCGCCCGGGTTGGTCGACGGCGTGACGCCGCCGCGCATCTTGTCGCCGACTTTCAGCAGGTAATACGGCCCGTCGACCCCCACGTCCATCGTGTCGACCGTGTAGCCGATGAGCTTTTGGTAGAAGGCCAGCGCCCTGGCCACATCGGTGGTCCAGAGCTCGTTCCAGTACCAGTCGCCCAGCGGGGTGACCTCGGCGTCGGCGCGGTCCTCGTGGGCGCCGTGCCAGAGGCACAAGCGCGCGCCGGTCGGGTCGGCGAGTGCCGCGCCGCGCCCGGCCTGGCCGTAGTCGGTCGGGCCCGTCAGCGGGCTGGCGCCGGCCGCGACGGCGGCGGCGAAGGCCGCATCGACGTCGGGCACCGAGACATACGGCAGCCAGTGGCTTGCCACGCCGCTGGCATCGCTGCACAGGCCGCCGATGCCGACGTTGTGGTTATGGATCACCGGGTAGGGCGGCTGGCCCTCACCCATGGGCATGCGCTCGACGTGCCAGTTGAACAGCGGTTCGTAGAAGGCGCGCGCCTTCGCGACATCGTTCGAGACATGTTCGAACCAGACGAATTTTCCGCTCAGGGTGCTCATCGCAGGGGTCCTTTCTCTTCGCTTGTTGAACACTCCAACATAGCCCAGGAAAGGCGCGCCGAAAAGCCCCTCACGCGCCCGGTGTGGGGTTGCTTTCGGATGCCGGGTGCAAAGCCGGCGCGTGGTGGCGGCGCCGGACCAGGCGGCCGAGCTTTTGCACCGCGTCGTCGACGAAGGTGAAGATCACCGGGATCACCAGCAGGCTCAGGAAAGTCGAGGTGATCAGCCCGCCGATCACGACGATCGCCATCGGCGAGCGAAAGCTCGGGTCGGTGCCAAGGCCGATCGCGATCGGCATCATGCCCGCGCCCATCGCAATGGTCGTCATCACGATCGGCCGGGCGCGCTTGTGGCAGGCGTCGAGCAGCGCGTCGAGCCGGCTCACGCCGCGGTCGCGCCGCGCCATGATCGCGTATTCGACCAGCAGGATCGAGTTCTTGGTCGCAATCCCCATCAGCATGATCAGGCCGATCATCGACGGCATCGACACCGCCGTCTGGGTGATGAACAGCGCCAGGAAGGCGCCCGGGATCGACAGCAGCAGCGCCGCCAGAATCGTCACCGGCTGGACGAAGTCCTTGAACAGCAGCACCAGCACGATGTAGATGCACAACACGCCGGTCAGCATCGCGAGGCCGAAGCTCGCGAACAGCTCGGCCATCGCCTCGGCGTCGCCGACGCTGGTCTGCACCACGCCGGGCGGCAGGTGGGCGAGGCTGGGCAGCGCGAGGGCCTGCTTTTCGACTTCGCCGAGCGGCTGCTGGTTCAGCTCGATGTCGAAGTTGATGTTGCGCAGCCGGTCGTAGCGGTCGATCTGGGCCGGGCCGCTGGCGATGGCGAAGCTCGCCACATTGGCCAGCATCACAGGCCCGCGCGTGCCCGGCACCGTCAGGCGCGACAGCAGCTCGAGGTCGGCGCGTGCGTCGGCCTTCAGCTTGACGACCACCGGAACCTGGCGCTGCGACAGGTTGAGCTTGGCAAGGCTCTGGTCGTAGTCGCCCGACAGCGCGATGCGCAGTGTGTCGGCGATCGCCGCCGAGGTGACACCCAGGTCGGCCGCGCGCGCAAAATCGGGTCGCACGATGACCTCGGGCCGCACCAGGCTCGAGGTCGATGTGACCGCGCCGATGCCGGGGATGGTGCGCAGCTCGCGCTCGACCTGGCGCGCGTGCTCGGCCAGCACCCGGCCGTCTTCACCGGCCAGCACCAGGATGTACTTTTCGGACGAGCCGCCGAAGCCGACCTTGACGCGTGCCCCGGGCAGCGCGACCAGCGCCTCGCGCAACTGGCGCTCGATCGCCTGCTTGCTCACGCCGTGGCGCTCGGTGCGCGGCGTCATGTTGATCGTCAGCGTGGCGATTCGCACTTCGGCCGCGCCGTGCGGCGCGAACGGGTCGCTGCCGGTGGCGCCGCCGCCGATCGCCGTGTAGACCAGCTTGACCTGCGGGTTCTTCACCACCAGAAGGCGCGCCTGTTCGGCTGCGGCGTAGGTCTGCTCGTAGGTGCTGCCGGGCGGCAACGACACCGTGACCTGGGTCTGCGACAGGTCGTCGGGCGGGATGAAGCCGGTGGGCAGGAACCTGACCAGCATGAACGCGCCGACCAGGAAGGCGATCGCTGCCAGCGAGGTCTTGATGCGGTGCTTCAGGCACCACGCCACCCAGCCCATGTACATCTTCATCCAGCTCGGTTCCTTGGGCTCGCGTTTCGGCGGCTTCAGCACATAGGCGGCCATCATGGGCGTCAGCATGCGGGCGACGACCAGCGAGAAGAACACCGCGATCGCCGCGGTCCAGCCGAACTGGACGAAGAACTTGCCCGGCACGCCGGCCATGAAGGCGGTCGGCAGGAACACCGCGATCAGCGTGAAGCTGGTCGCGATGACCGCGAGGCCAATCTCGTCGGCCGCTTCCAGCGCGGCGTCGAACGGCTTCTTGCCCATCGCCAGGTGGCGCATGATGTTTTCGATCTCGACGATGGCGTCGTCGACCAGGATGCCGACCACCAGTGACAGCGACAGCAGCGTGACGATGTTGATCGTGAAGCCGAACAGGTGCATCGCCGCGAAGGCCGGGATCAACGACAGCGGCAGCGCGGTGGCCGACACCAGCGTCGCGCGCCAGTTGCGCAGGAACAGGAAGACGACGATGACCGCGAGGATCGCGCCTTCGTACAGCAGCATCAGCGAGCCGTCGTAGTTCTGCTGGACCGGGTCGACGAAGTTGAAGGCCTCGGTGAAGCTGATCTCCGGGTGCGCGGCCTTCAACTTTTCGAGCTCGGTGCGCACCCCGGCCGCCACGTCGACTTCGCCGGCGCCGCGGCTGCGAACGATCTCGAACCCGACCACCGGCTTGCCGTTGAGCAGCGCGCCCGAGCGCCGTTCGCCGACCGTGTCGGACACATTGGCGACCTGGTCGAGGCGGATCCGCCGGCCGTCGGTGAGCGCCACTTCCATGCGCGCCAGCTCCTCGGCCGATTGCACCGTCGCGATGGTGCGCACCGACTGCTCGGCGCCGCCGACATCGGTGCGCCCGCCGGAGGCTTCCTGCTGGGTCTGGCGCAGCGTGCGCGAGATCTCGGCCGCGCTCGCGTTCAGCGCCTGCAGCCGCGCCGGATCGAGCTCGACCCGCACCTCGCGCGTGACGCCGCCGACCCGCGATACCGCGCCGACGCCGCGCACGCTCAGCATCGCGCGCGTCACGTTGTTGTCGACGAACCAGGACAGCGCCTCATCGTCCATCCGGGCCGACGCGACGGTGTAGGTGAGGATGGGCGCGCCCGACAGCTCCATCTTCGAGATCACCGGGTCGCGCAGGTCGCCGGGCAGGTCCGAGCGCACCCGTGACACCGCGTCGCGTACATCGTCGACCGCCTGCTGGGTCGGCTTCTCGAGCCGGAACTCGGCGGTGACCGTCGCGCTGCCGTCCTGCACCTTGGTGTACAGGTGCTTGAGGCCCTGCACGGTGGCGAGCGAGTTCTCGATCTTGCGTGCGACCTCGGTTTCGAGCTGCGCCGGCGACGCGCCCGGCAAGGACGCGGTGACGCTGACGGTGGGCAGGTCGATGTCCGGGAAGTTCTGGATCTTCATCGCCCGAAAGCTCATCACGCCCCCGAGCGTGAGCATGATGAACAGCAGGACGGCCGGGATCGGGTTGCGGATGCACCAGGCGGAAACGTTGAACGTCATGGCGCGCTCACTTGGTGGCGGTGACAGTGGGGGCGGTGGCCGCCGGGGTCGAGCTCACCACGCGCACCGTGTCGCCGTCGCCGAGGAAGCCGCCGCCTGAAGCGACGACGCGTGCGTCCGGAGTCAGCCCGCCGGTGATCTCGATGCGCTCGCCGACGCGCCGCCCGACCGTGACCTTGGCCTCGGCCACCTTCGAGTCGGGGCCGACGCGCAGCACGTAGCTGAAGCCGTCGCGCAGCAGCACCGCGCTTTGCGGCAGCGTCAGGCCCTGCACCGCGCCGATCTCGAAGTCGCCGCGCGCGAACACGCCGGCACGTGCGTCGGGCGAAGCCGGCAGGTCGACGTAGACGATGCCGTTGCGCGTCTTTTCGTCGACGGTCGGCGCGACCATCCGCACCTTGCCGGTGATCGGCCCGGTGTTGCCCGGCGTCACGCTGACCGGCATGCCGGCCTTCAGCCGCACCAGCTCGTTGGCCGGCACTTCGGCGCGCCATTCGAGCCGGCCCTGGCGGATCAGGCGGAACAGCTCCTGGCCGGCCGGCAGCACCGCGCCGACGGTCGCGCTGCGCGCCGAGATGACGCCGTTGTCGGGCGCCAGCACCTGGGTCTGCTGCAGCCGCAGCTGCTGCACCTTGAAGGCGGCGCGTTGCCAGTCGAGCTTGGCCTTGGCGGTGCGCTCGGCCGTCATGTACTGGCTGATCTGCTGCGCGCTCAGGGCGCCGGTGGCCTGCAGCTCGCGGGCGCGCTGCGCGTTGGCCGCGGCCTCGGCGAGCGTCGCCTCGGCTTCGGCGATGCTGGCGCGCATCTGGCTCAGGTCGACCTGCACCATCTCGGGCGCAAACTGCGCCAGCACCTGGCCGCGCTTGACGACGTCGCCGACGTTCACGCGCACCTCGGCCAGGCGCAGCCCGTTGGCCTCGGTGCCGACGATCGCCTCCTGCCAGGCGGCGATGTTGCCGTTGGCGGTGATCTTCAGCGGCAGCGGCGTCGTCTGCGGCGTCGTCGTCGTGACGGTCAAGGCCGGCTTGGGCGCGGCCGAGGCGGCCTTCTTGTCGTCGGCGGCGTGGACCGTGAGGCTGATCAGGGCGGCGGCGGCGAGGGCCGCCGCGGCGATGGCAAAGGTGTGGCGCTGGGTCATGGTCTTGTCGCTTGTGATGCCCATCCGTGTCATCCCGGCGAACGCCGGGATCCACCGTGCGGAGGTGAACCAGTGGATACCGGCGTGCGCCGGTATGACAACCTGGGGTTGGTTTTCATTTCGATGCGTCGGGCGCGGCGGCAACCAGCGCTTCGCCGGCTCTCCAGCCGCCGCCGAGCGCGCGGTACAGCGCGATCCAGGCGGCGACGCGCTCGCGCTGCAGATCGATCTGCGCGCTGTGCGCCTGCAGTGCGCTGCGGCGCGCGTCTTCGAGCTCGAACAGGCTTGCCAGGCCGCCGCGATAACGCGCTTCGGTGGCGCGGTACGAGGCGTCGAAGCCATCGCTCGCGATGCGTGCGTCTTCGCTGCGCTCGGCTGTGCTCTGCAACTGGACCAGCGCTTGTTCGACTTCGCGCACGGCGCCGCGCAGCTTGCCGTGGTACAGCGCCGCGGCTTCGTCGTAACGGGCCCGCGCAGCGTCGACATTGGCCGTGCGGGTGCCGGCGTCGAAGATCGGCAGCGTGATCGAGATCGGGCCGATGGCCCAGACGCTGCCGTGCTGCTCGACGTTGCCCGACTCGAAACGCGCCGCGCCGATCGAGCCGCTCAGGCTGACCCGCGGCAGGCGTTGCGCGCGCGCGTTGGTCACATCGGCGCTCGCCGCCTCGACAGCGCGCGCGGCGGCGTAGAGGTCGGGCCGCTGGTTCAGCGTGTCGGCCGGTACCGCGCTGATGGCGATTTGCTGCGGCTGCAGCAGCAGCGAGCTGCTGCTCGCCAAACGGCTGCGCAGCTCGGGCTCGGCGATCGCGGTCAGCGCGACCAGGGTCTTCACGTCGATATCGCACTCGGCGCGCTGCGCGGCGAGTGCGCTCCGGCCTTGCGCCGCGCTGGCGCGCGACAAGGCTTCGTTGGCCGGCGACTGGAAGCCGGCCTTTGCGGTCAGCGCGGTGAGGCGCGCGGTTTCGTCACGCGACCGGGCATCGGCCTCGGTCTGCGCCAATTGCGCCGCGCAGGCGCGCAGTGCGACATAGCTGTTGGCGACTTCGGCGGCGACCGAGACCCGCGCGTCGTGCCACGACGCCTGCTCGCCCTCGAGGCGCGCCTGCGCAGCGTTGCGTGCGGCTTGGGCCGCGCCGAACACGTCGAGCTCCCAGCTCGCCTGCAAGCCGGCGTTGGCGGTGGTGCCGAGCGGCGTAACGAAGTCCTGCCGTCCGCGGGTGATGCTGGCATTCGCGTTGAGCGCGGGCAGCAACGCGGCACCGCTCGCGACACGCTGGGCGCGCGCCTGGGCAATGCGCGAGCTGGCCGACGCGAGGGTCGGGCTCACGCTTTCGGCGGCGGCGATCAGCTGCGCGAGCAGCGGGTCGTCGAACTGCTGCCACCAGCGTGTCAGGTCGCTCAACCGGCCCTGGTGCGGCAGCGGGGCCTGCCATTGCGGCGGGGCGAGCGCGCTCGTCGTCGGGGCAGCGCCCGGTGTCGTGGCACAGCCGCCGGCGGCGGCTCCGAGTAGCGCGGCGAGCGCGAGGCGCGAGAGGGATGGCAGCTTCATCGTCAGGTGTTCTTTCCGGGCTTCTTGGCAGCCGCGATGCGGCGCCGGCCTTCGGCATCGATCATGGCTTGGGCATACATCAGCAGGCGCTCGCCCCACAGGTCGACGGCTTCTGGCGTGGCCGAGAGTTGCGGCGCCAGCGCCTCGATGACGTCGCGGCTGACGAACAGGTGCACGCCCAGCCCGGCGATCGCGACGGCCAGGCGCTGTACCTCGTCGTCGGCACGCTTCAGGCCGAACTCGCGGCACAGCAGGCGCACCAGTGCGGCGTGCATCGGCTTGATGCCGTTGTCGATTTCCTCTTCCCACAGACCGGTGGGCTCGAGCATTTCGCGGCAGTGCAGCTTGATGCACAGGCGCGCGGTTTCGTCGTGCTTCAAGGGCTCGATGAAACCGCCGAACATGCAGCGCAGGCCGTCGAACAGCGAGCAGGTGCCGGCGAGCAGGCCCGACAGGTCTTGCGGCGGGGTGTCGATGGGCTCGAGGAAGACCGCGCGGTACAGCCCGGCCTTGTCGCCGAAGTAGTAGCTGATCGCGGCGACGTTGGTGTTGGCCGCCTCGGCGATCTCGCGGGTGGAGGTGTTGGCGAAGCCCTGCTGGGCGAACAGGCGCAGGCCGGTGTGCAGCAGCCGCTCGCGCGTCTGCTCGCCGTCGCTGCGCGGCGAGCGCTGTGGGCGTTCGGTCGAGGATGCCGCTCTCATCGCAGCGGCAATGTAGCAGTTAAATCAAACGTTTGATTGAATTAACCACGATGCCATCCGGACTGTGTCATCCCGACGAAAGTCGGGATCCACCGCTGACGAGCGCGCCTTCGAATGAGAGTGGATCCCGACTTTCGTCGGGATGACCGCAGGGCGCTCAGATATCGAAAAAGACCGTCTCGTCGTCGCCCTGCAGCCGGATGTCGAAGCGGTAGACGACTTTGCCGTCGCGTTCCTGGCGTTGCGCGATCAAGGTCTTTCGGCGCACTTCCCATTCGACCAGGTTGATGACCGGATCGGCGGCGTTGGCCTGCGCCTCGTCGCTGAAATACATGCGCGTGTTCAGGCCCAGGTTGATGCCGCGCGCGACGATCCAGAAGTTGATGTGCGGCGCCATGGCCCGGCCCTTGCGCCCGGCCACCGAGCCCGGCTTGATCGTCTCGAAGCTGTACAGGCCGGTCTCGAAGTCGCTGCAGGCACGGCCCCAGCCGCGAAACGCCGGGTCGATCGCCTTGCCCGGCTGGCGGTCGCCCGGGTGGGCGTACTTGCCTTGCGCATTGGCCTGCCAGATCTCGATCAACACGTCGCGCACCAACGTGCCCGAGCCGTCGCGCACGACACCTTCGATGCGGATTCGCTCGCCCTTTGTCTGCGGCGTCGTCAGCACGTTGCCGAAGTTGTTCTCGAAGATGTCGAAGCCGGCCTGCTGCGGCGCGAGGCCGATGTGCACATACGGGCCCGCAGTCTGCGACGCCGTCTCGCGTGGCAGGGGCATCGAAGGGGCGCTCATTTCGCACCCCCTTGCACCTGGTCCTCGAACAGCGTCGCGCGCTGGCCGCGCAGCACGATGTCGAAGCGGTAGGCGCGGCTGTCGAGCTGGACGAAGGCGCTCACATCTTGCAGCGCGATCAGGCCGCGGATCTGCGCTTCGTCGGGAACGCTCTTCAAGATCGGGCAGTTCGCGATCAGCGGGTCGCCCTCGAAATACATCTGCGTGATCAGGCGCTGGGCCCAGCCGTTGCCCGACAGCGCGTAGTGGATGTGCGCCGGGCGCCAGTCGTTGACGCGGTTGCGCCAGGGGTAGGGGCCGGGTTTGATCGTGCGGCAGGCGTAGTAACCGTTGGCGTCGGTCAGCATGCGCCCGCAGCCGCCGAAGTTGGGGTCGAGCGCGCCGATGTACTGGTCCTTCTTGTGCCGGTAGCGCCCGCTCGCATTGCACTGCCAGACCTCGACCAGCGTGTTCTTCAGCGGGCGGCCGAGCTGGTCGTGCACATAGCCGTGGACGACGATGCGCTCGCCGATCGGCAGCCCGTCCTTGGCGCAGTTCATCAACAGGTCGTGGTCCAGCGGCCCGAGCTCGCTCGCGTCGAACACCGGCGCGGTCACTTCGGACAGCGAGTTCTGCAGCGAGATCAGCGGGTTGCGCGGGCTGCGCAGGATGCTGCTCTTGTAGTTCGGCGCGTAGGCCGGCGGGTGCGACGTGGTGTCGCGCATCAGGAATTCGGCGCCGGGCGCCGGGTCTCGTCCCATCAACATCGGTGTCTCCTCGAACTGCGAATGGCGCAGACTTTAGGATTTACCTGTGCTCAAGTAAATTGATTTATCGGCGCTGGTTCGATTACCTGCGGTTAAGCTTTGCCGGCACCACACGCTTCGCGGCGGCAGCGCTGCGCACCGCGCCCAGCCAGGCCTGCAGCGTGGCCGACGGCGCGGTGTCGATGCGCAGCATCAGGCCGACCGGCTCTTCGGGGGTGATGCTCGCGGCCAGGCGCAGCATCGCGCCGCTGTCGAGATCGGGCTGGGCCGCGCCGAGGGGGGTGAACCACAGCGCGTCGCCGCCCAGCACCAGCGCGCGCGCCAGCACCACGTCGAGGGTTTCGACGAGCCCGGCGCGCGGCGCGATGCCGTGGCTCGCGAGGAAACCGTCGGCGAGCTGGCGGATCATCGTGCCGGCCAGCGGCAGCAGCATCGGGTAGGCCGGCAGCGCGGCCAGCGGCGGCTTGCCGCGGTACGCTTTGGCAGCCAGCGGGTGGCCGGCGCGCAGTGCGATCACCAGCGGCTCGGCGTAGAGGTGCTCGAAGCTCAGGCCCACCATCACGTCGGGCTCGGACAGCCGCCCGATCACGGCGTCGAGCTCGCGGCTTCGCAGCAGCTCGAGCAGCTGCTTGTTGCGCCCGCTGTGGATTCGCAGCGCGGCCAGCGGCCGCTGCGCGGCGAAGGCCGCCAGCACCTGCGGCATGAACGACGGCGCGACGGTGGGCAGCATGCCGATGCGCAGCGGCGCTTCGCCGGGGCCGCCGCCGACGCTGTCGACCGCCCGGGTCAGCGCATCGACGCTCGCGTTGGCGTGGCGCATGAACACTTCGGCCTCGGGTGTCAGCGTCGCGCCCTTGCGGCCGCGCATGAACAGCGGCGTGCCGAGCATGTCTTCGAGCTCGTTGAGGGTCTTGGTCACCGCCGGCTGGGTGATCGCCAGCGCCTGCGCGGCGCGCCGCAGGTTGCCTTGCTGCGCGACGGCGAGGAAACACTGCAGGTGGCGCAGGCGGATCCGCACCAGGGTCTGGTCGCGGCGCGTGGCGGGAGGCATGCGCGATTCTATGGAGCACGCGTAGACTGCCGACCACCGGAGACGCCATGAAGCCCGAAGACAAATTCAAGCCGCCCAGCGCCGAGGTCCAGGACCCGCCGCGCAAACGCGGCACCTTGTTGCGCGCCCTGCTGACCGGCACCGTGATCGAGATCGTCGGCACGCTGGCGGTGGGCCTGCTCGCCGGCCTGGTCTACGGGCTGGTGCTCGGCGTGCAGGGTTATGGCAAAGACCAGGTCGAGCAGATCCTGACCAATCCCGACCCCTTGTCCGGCTTCGGCCTGGTCGGCTCGCTGCTCGGCAGCGCGGTGTCGGTGTTCGCCGGCTTCGCCTGTGCGTCGATCGCACCGGGCGCGAGTTACCGGCCGCTGCTGATGCTGTCGGCGATTTCGGTGAGCCTCGGGTTGCTGGTCAGCGCCGACACCTACGCGTGGCACGTGTCGCTGGTCTATTCGCTGCTGACGCTCGCCTGCGTCGGCTTCGGCGGCTGGTTGCACCTGAAGGATAGAGGCGCCAGCGCCTGAGAGTTTTTCGAGCGTCATCCCGGCGAACGCCGGGATGACGTGCTTGTGCTACAGCGGCAGACTCGCCTGCACTGCCGCGTCCTGACCCGCAACCGGCGCGCCCGCCGGCCGCCGCTTCATCAGCACCGCGTGCGGCACATACCCGCGCGAGGCCAGGTTCCAGCCGTCGGTGGCCTGTTCGTCGCTGGCCTGCTCGATGCGCAACGTGCCGAGCTGGCGCGCACTCGCCTTCGCGACCATTGCCTCGCACTGCGCGGGGCTCAGGAGCTGCGCAAACGTGGTCCAGCGCTGCAGCACCAGCGGGTTGCGCCAGGCGTCTTCGACCGCCCAGCGTGCATGCAGCGCCTCGCCGCTGCGGCCGGCTTCGAGCACCCGCGGCAAGAAGGCGTGGAAGAACGACTGGAAGGCACGCCGCGCCGGCTTGCCTGGCAGCAGGTCTTCGAGCCGGCTGACGCGGTGGCTCCAGCCGGGCTTGAGCAGCTGCAGGCTGACGAAGGCCTGCAGCGCCTGCACCGGGTTGAACAGGCGCAGTCGGTTCGGCGGCAGCACCAGCAGCGGCAGCGCACACGCCGCGTCGTGCGGCAGTGGCTCGACGAAGCTGCACAGGGTTGCGACGCGGCCCCACTGGGCTGCGCTCAGGCCATCGATGCCGCCGAGTGCGCCGGCTTCGATGCGTTGCACGAACTGCAGCGCGTCGCGCAGCCCGTAAGCCGCCTTGGCGTGGTTCGCCTTCGTGCTCATCACCGCCAGGTTGCCGGCGGCGTAACCGGCGTCGTTGCGCACCCGGTCGATCGACGCGTCGCTGCTTTCGAGCGTCGACGCGCTGAGCGCGACGCGGGTGATCGGGCAGTGGCCCGCGTCGATCTGCTGCAGGTAGTGCGGCGTCACCTGGAACAGCTCGACGCTGCGCCCGCGCAGCCAGGCGTGTAGCCGCAGCTGCAGCCACTTGCGCACATGGCGCGAGGCCTGCAGCGTGCGGCTGCCGAACGCGGCCTGGCCGGCGAGCAGACCGTTGCGCAGCGCCGACGGCTCCTGCGCGTAGGGCGCCGGCGGCGTCAGGTGGTAGTGGGCGTAGTCCCAGCCAAGCTCGAAGCCGATGTGCTCGTGCAGGGTCAGCGTGGGCGCGGTGAAGAGTTCGGTGGTCATGGCAAGGCTCCGGGTCATTCACCGCGACATGCGGCGACACGGCGAAGTGTTGCGAGCCACTGGCTCATCACGTGAGCCAGCCGAATTGACATAAGCTCGCGCCACTGGCTCATCGGGTGAGCCACCCGCATGGCATACGGCACGCATGGACCGGACCGAACGTTTCTACAAGATCGAGCTGCTGCTGCGCAGCCGCGGCTCGGTCGCCTTCGCGGCGCTGCGTGACGAGCTCGACGTGTCGCCGGCGACGCTCAAGCGCGACCTGCAGTACCTGCGCGACCGGCTGTCGGCGCCCATCGTCTACGACAGGTTCGACAACGGCTACCGCTTCGAGGCCACGCCCGAACGCGGCGAGCGCCACGAGCTGCCCGGCATGTGGTTCAGCGAGAAGGAGATCCATGCGCTGCTGTCGATGCACCAGCTCTTGGCCGGCCTGGACGACGACGGCGTGTTGTCGCGCCACTTGCAGCCGATGGTCGATAAGCTGCAGGGCATGCTGGGCGCCGACCAGGGCGAGGCGCGCGAGCTGATGCGCCGCGTCAAGCTGATCTCGACCGCCAAGCGGCGGGTGCCGAGCCGCCACTTCGAGCTCTTGGGCAGCGCGCTGGTGCAGCGCAAGCGCACTTGGTTGCGTTACTTCAAGCGCAGCGACCGCAGCGTCAGCGAACGCGAGGTCTCGCCGCAGCGCCTGGTGAACTACCGCAACACCTGGTATCTCGACGCCTGGTGCCATGCGAGCGACGGCCTGCGCCGCTTCGCGCTCGACGCGGTGCAGGAGGCGAAGCCGCTCGACAGCAAGGCGCGCCACGTCGCGCTGCGCGAGCTCGAAGCCGAGCTCGACGCCGGTTATGGCATCTACGGCGGGGCCGGCGCGAAGCTCAAGTGGGCGACGCTGGTCTTCAACGCCGACGCGGCCCAATGGGTCGCCAACGAAGAATGGCATGCCGAGCAGAAGGCACGCTGGCTGCCCGACGGGCGCTACGAACTGCAGGTGCCGTACAGCGACCCGACCGAGCTCGCGATGGACATCCTGCGCCACGGCGACAGCGTGATGGTGGCCGGCGACAAGGCGCTCGCCGCGGCGATCCGCCAGCGCCTGCAGCGCGCCGCCGCGCTGTACGCGTAGCTTCGGTCTACGATGCGGGATTCGATTGACGTGAGGCCCGCATGAAAGCAACCTGGAACGGCGTGGTGATCGCCGAAAGCGACGACATCGTGGTGGTCGAAGGCAACTCCTATTTCCCCGAAGCCAGCCTGAAGCGCGAGTACGTGACCTTCAGCAATCACCGCAGCAGCTGCCCGTGGAAGGGCCAGGCCTATTACTACAGCCTGATGGTCAACGGCGACATGAATCCGAACGCCGTCTGGTACTACCCCGAGCCGAGCGAGGCAGCGGCCGAGATCAAGGGCCGGGTCGCGTTCTGGAAGGGCGTGACGGTCGAATGATGCGCGCCCGGCGCGGCCCGACGCCATGAGCCCGTCGGGCCGCCCCCAGGGCGAATGCCGGAGTGCGCAGCACAAAGGGACTCCATGAGCGACCTGCTGCTCGCCGCCGTGCACCGCCGCCGCCTGCGCGACATCTGGCGCTCGGCCGGCTGGCCTTGCCAGGACATGGTCGAGGTCGAGCTGCTGGCCGCCGGCCTGCTGGAGCGGGTGCGCCACGCGAGCGGTCACGAGACGCTGCGCGTCACCGACGCCGGTGTCGCCCTGATCGCCGAGACCTTGCAGCGCAACCGCGCCACGCGCGACGCGCACGAGGCGCTGGTCGAACGCGTGGCGCGCGAGATGACACGCAACGGCCGCATCGCGTGGCGCGGCTTGGGCCTGCGCGCCAAGGTCGGCGAGGGCTGGGCGATGGCGATGCCGGACGTCTATTCGGTTCGCAACACCAGCGTCGAGGATTACCTTGAACCGGTGGTTCACGAGATCAAGGTGCGGCGCGCCGACCTGCTCGCCGACCTGAAGCGCGAGTCCAAGCGCGCGGCTTATCTTCAGCTGTGCGGCGAGTGCTGGTATGTGATTCGCGAGGGCATCGCTCAGCCGGATGAGATACCGCTCGAGTGCGGCGTGATGCTGGCGAGCGAGGCCGGGTTGGATGTCGCGCGGCCAGCGCCGAAGCGGTCGATGCGGATGCCGTTTCATGCCTGGATGGTGCTGGCGCGGGCGACGCCGCTGGAGGGGTGGCAGGCGGATGAGTCGCAGGCTTGGTTGGCAGCGGTGGAGGATCCTTACAACCCTCACCCCGACCCTCTCCCCCGTACCCGGGGGAGAGGGTTGGGGTGAGGGGGTCTTTCAGCGCAACAAACGCAAGCCCAACCCCAACAGCAGCGCCAGTGCGAGCACCGCATCGATCCACACCACACTGCGCAGCGGCGGCGCGAGCGGCTGCGCCGCCCCCGCCAGCACGACAAAACTCGCCGTGCTGACCAGCCCCGCGCCGAGCGCCCACGGCTGCAACGGCGGCGACCCCGCAGCGATCAGCAGCAACACCCCGAGCACGCCGAACAGCAGCGCGCGGTGCCGCATCAGCAGCAGCAGCGTCGGGTCGTCGATGGCAACGCCGTACAGCGCCGCCAGGCGCGGTGCGCCCAGCACGCCGACAGCAGGCAGCAGATGGACCAGCCCGGCGGCCAGCAAGACCAGAGTAACGAGCAGCGGTGCGAGCTTCATGGCGCGCAGTCTGCGGCGCCGCGCGGCGCCGCGCCATGACCTCGCAGGTCATGTCGCCAGCCGCAGCAGCGGCACGCCGCGCAGCAACCAGCGCGCCTCGAACTGCTCGGCGCTCAGCGGCTCGCTGAACAGATAACCCTGCACGACATCGCAGTCGCGCTCGGCGAGGAACGCAAGCTGTGCCTGCGTCTCGACGCCTTCGGCCACCACCACCAGGCCGAGGCCCTTGCCCATGCGGATCGCGGCGGTGACGAGCGCGCGGTCGTCGGGGTCGGACGCGACATCGCGCACGAACTCGCGGTCGATCTTCAGCGCATCGAACGGAAAGCGCTTCAGGTACGACAGCGACGAATAGCCGGTGCCGAAGTCGTCCATCGCCAGGCGCACGCCGAGCTCGCTCAGCGCCGTCAGCGTCTTGCGCACCTCGGGCTGGTTGCGGATCAGCAGCCCCTCGGTGACCTCGATCTGCAGGCTGCGCGGCGGCAGCTCGTTGGCCGCCAGGCACTCGCGCACGCTCGCGAGCAGCCGTTCGCCGCGGAACTGGCGCGGCGACACGTTGACCGCCATGTACAGGCCGGTCCAGCCGCGGGCGTGCCAGGCGCGCAACTGCGCGCAGGCCTTGCGCAGCGCCCAGTCGCCGATGTCGACGATCAGCCCGGTGTGCTCTGCCACCGTGATGAAATGCTCCGGCGGCACCAGCCCGTCGTCGGGGCTTTGCCAGCGCAGCAGCGCCTCGGCGCCGATGACCTGCCTGCCGGCCGTCGCAACCAGCGGCTGGTACACCAGGCGCAGTTCATCGCGCGCGATCGCATTGCGCAGCTGGCGCTCGATGGCCAGGCGCCGCACCGAGCTGTCGTGCACCTGCTGGTTGAAGTAGCGGTAGGTGTTGCGCCCGGCTTCCTTGGCGTCGTACATCGCAAGGTCGGCGTTGCGCAGCAGCATGCTCGGGTCTTCGCCGTCGCCGGGGTAGACCGCGAGGCCCATGCTCGGCGTGACGACGAGCTCGCTCTCGCCGATGTCGAACGAGGGCGCAAAGGCGCGCACGATCTTGTCGGCGATGGCCTCGGCGTCTTCGGCCGCCTTGAGGCCGCCGAGGATCACCAGGAACTCGTCGCCGCCGAGGCGCGCGACGGTGTCTTCGGCGCGCACCGCCTGGCGCAGCCGGCGCGCCGCCTGCACCAGCAGCGCGTCGCCGACCGGGTGGCCGAGGGTGTCGTTGACCTTCTTGAAGTCGTCGAGGTCGAGGAAGATCAGCACCACAAGGGTTTCGCCGCGGTGCCCGGCGGCCATCGCCTGCGTCAGGCGGTCGAGCGCGAGCACCCGGTTGGGCAACCCGGTCAGGCTGTCGTACTGCGCCTGGTGGTGCAGCTTTTCCTCGGCGCGCCGGCGTTCTTCGATCTCGCGCAGCAGCTGGCTGTTGGCGTCGTTGAGCTCGTGGGTGCGCTCGGCCACGCGCGACTCGAGCTCGTCGTGTGCGCTGCGCAGTGCGTTCTCGCGCGCCGCCACCTTCTCCTGCATCGTGTTGAAGGCGGCACCGAGGTCGGCCAGCTCATCGTGGCCGGGCACGTCGATCGGATGCTCTTCGCGCCCTTCGGCGATCTGCATCGCCGCATCGCGCAGGCGCGACAGCCGGCCCGATACCGAGCGTGCCAGCAGGCCGATCCAGGTCGCGATCAGGGCCAGCCCGATCGCCGAGGTGGCGATGAACAGCACCCGTTGGCGGTCGTGCTGCGACTGCGCCTGCGCAAACGCGTCGTCGGCGCGAACTTCGGTGCTGTCGGCGAGCTGCTTCAAGGTGCGCGAAATGGCCTTGAAGCGCCCGCCCGACTCGAAGGTCGACAGGCGCTGCACGGCATCCAGCTCCATCAGGCTGGCGTGGCGCATCGCCTTGCCCAGATCGGCCTGGTAGCGGCGCCAGTTCTCTTCCAGGCTCGCGGCTTCGGCCGGCCGCTGCGGCCTGAGCTCGCGCACGAAGGCCAGCAGCTCGGGGTCGAAAGCGCCGCGCTCGGCGCGCAGCAGCTCGAGCTGGTCGGACATGGCGAACAGGTCGGTGAGGCGCGGCAGCTCGACCTCGAGCACCCGGATCCGGCTGATCTGCGACTGCAGGCGGTTCAGCCGCGCGAGCGGCCGCACCTGCGCCGTCAGCGTGGTTTCGAGCCGCGTCGCGGCGTCGCGGATGATGTGGTTCCCCACCCCCACCAGCGCCAGCACGAGCAGGCCGACGCCGGCGAAGCTGATCAGCAGCTTCGTGCGCAGCGTGAGCCTGCGCGTGGATCTCATCGTGGGACTCTGGCTCGGCACTACGGCGCCGCCTCGGTGGCCGTGGGGTGCAGCTTCTTGATCGAGCGCCAGTGGCCGATCTGCTTGGCGCGCCCGATGCGCTCGGTGATGGCCTCCCACTCGCGCGCGGTCCGGGCCATCGCCTCCGCCGCGCTGATCTTGGCCGCCGCCGCCAGCCACAGGTTGTTGTTGAGCGCGGCGATGTAGGCGCTGTCGCCGGGCAGGCCGGTGCCCGCTGGCGCGACGACGCCGAGTTCGCCGCGCAGCACCTCGAGCGCCTGCGGCGTGTACATCGCGCGGACCCGTTCGTCGCGCAGGTCGCTGTAGCGGTAGGGGTCGGCAATGCCGTTGGCGCTCACCGAGCGGGCCGAGTTGTCGGGGTCGGTGAGCCACATCGCGAACAGGAAGGCGAGCGCCTTGCTCTGCGCACTGGCCGGCACCACGAGGTTGTTGCCGTAGATGAACTGGGTGCGGCGCACCAGCCGGGCGCCGACCACCCGGCCCGGCATCGGCAGCGCCATGAACTTGCCCTTGATGGCCGAATCGTCGCGGTTCGAGATCTTGGCGGTGGCCGAGGTCAGGATCGTCGCGAAGGCGTTGCCGCGGATGAAGAAGGGCAGCGTGTAGCTGTAGTCCTTGCCCTCGTCGAGCGCCTGCGGCGGCGTGAAAGGCACGGTGGCGATGTAGCTCTCGGTCGCCGCGATGCCGGCGGCGGAGTTGATCAGCGGCTTCATCTGGTCGTCGAACAGGTACTGGTTCGGTGCCGCGCCCGACAGGTAGCGCGGCATCCAGTAGAACCAGCCGGTGAGCTTTTCGCGCGGTTCGGCCGAGCCGTAGAAGCCGTCCTTCGGGCGATGGAAGAACTCGACCAGGCGCTGGTAGTCGGCCCAGGTTTTCGGCGCCTTCAGCTCGCGTCCGAAGCGCTCCTGAAAGCGCGCCCGCTGGGCCGGGTCTTCGAGCAGGTCGCGCCGCACGAACAGCAAGGCGATGTCCATGTCGGCCGGAACCGCGACGATGCGATCGCCGAAATAGGCCTGGTGCCTGAGCAGCATGTAGCCGCTGTCGGGGTCTTCGGGCAGCGTGAAGCCGAAGCGCTTGAACAGCGGCGCCAGGTCCTCGATCAGGCCGGCGTCGAACAGGTCGCCGTATTCGTGGTTGCGCGCGATCGTGAGGTCGATGTCGCTGGCGGCGCGGATGAATTCGAGCGAGTCGAGCTGCGGCATCACGCTGGCGTCGATCAGGATCCGGGTCTGGCGCTCCCAGTCCTTCTGCAGCTCGTAGTCGCGGCCGAGGAAGGAGACCATGTTGCCCTGCTTGGCGCGCATCTTGAGCACCGTCTCGGGCTTGATTTCACCGCTCGCGATCAGCTGCTTGACGGCGGCGACGGCGCGCTCGGCCTGCTCGCCGGCGCGGGCCGCGCCGGTCAATGCGGCGCCCAGCGCCGTGGCCGCCAAAATGGCGTTCCAGAGTCCCAACTTCGCCCGCATCGCACGTCTCCTGCCGCCACCCATCCAAGATAGCCGGTTCCCACCGGGTCGACGGGCGGAAAAGGCGTGTCGGATTTCGCCTTTCGTGCGGGCTCATGCGGCGCTTCGGCCCATATGAAATCCTTACGCCGGCGCTGGTACGCTTGATCCATGACCGAACCCCGTCGAGACTGGGCCGCGGCGTTTGCGCTGGTGGCAGCGGCCAGCCTGATCGGCAGGCTGCTCGACAGCGAGATCTCGCAGACCAGCCAGGCGATGATTTATCTGGCCGCGGTCGTGCTGGCCTCGTACAAGCTCGATCGCCTGCCGGCCATCGCCTGCGCGCTGGCCTCGGTGACGGCCTTCAACTTCTTCTTCATCCCGCCGCGCTTCACGCTGGCGGTCGAGCATCACGAACACCTGATCGCGTTGGCCGTGATGCTGGGCGTGGCGCTGGTGGTGAACCAGCTGGCCGCCGGTTTGCGCAACGAGTCGCAGGCGGCGCGCTTGTCCGAGCGGCGCGCGCGCCAGCTGCAGCGCCTGTCCAAGGACCTGATCGAAGCCGGCAGCGAGGCCGAGGTGCGCGAGCTGGGCTTGCGCGAGTTCGAGTCGGCGTTCGCCGGGCCGTGCCTGATCGCGTTGCGCGACGAGCTCGATGCCGCGGCACCGCGCGACAGCACCCGCGATGGCCTGCGCTGCTGTGTTTCCGAAGCCGCCGTGCTCGGCCCGGGCACGTCGCGCTGGCCGGGTCTGGACGCCTGGTTCGTGCCGCTCGGCGACAAGGGCCATGTGTTCGGCGCGGCCTGCGTGCGCCCGGCGCTCGCTGCCGACGTCGATGCGCGCGAGCATGCCCAGGCCTTGTGCAGCCTGCTGGCCCACGCGCTGTGGCGGCTCAAGCTGTCGGCCGACATGGCTGCCGCCCGGTCCGAGGTCGAGCGCCACCAGGCGCAGCGCACCTTGCTGGCGGCGGTGTCGCACGACCTGCGCACGCCGCTGGCGGCGATCGTCGGGGCGGCGTCGTCGCTGCAGGCGCAACGCGACCGGCTCGCCGAGCCCGAGCAGCGGCGGCTCCTGGCCAGCATCGAGAACGAAGCCGCCTACCTGTCGATCGTCACCGAAAACACGCTCCAGCTGGTGCGCCTGGCCGGCGGATCGCTGCAGCTGCGGCGCGACTGGGAATCGATGGAAGAGATCATCGGCTCGGTGCTCGCCCGGGTGCGCCAGCGCGACCCGACCCGGCGCATCAAGTCGCGGGTGCCGCGCGAGCTGCCGCTCGTCAAGGTCGACCCGGTGCTGATCGCGCAGCTGCTGACCAATCTGCTCGACAACGCACTGAAGTACAGCGAGGGCGCGGTCGACCTGACGGTGCAGGCCGATGCCGGCGAGCTTTGTGCGACCGTGAAGGACCGCGGGGCGGGTGTCGACGGCGAAGATGCGCAGCGCCTGTTCGAGCCCTTCGTTCGCGGCGAGCGCTCGAGCGGTGAGCGCGGCGCGGGCCTCGGCCTGGCGGTGTGCCGCGCGATTGCGATCGCGCATGGCGGCAGGCTCACGGTCCGGCGGCGCAGCGGCGGCGGCAGCAGCTTTTGCCTTGCCTTGCCGGTCGAGGCGGAACAACCCGAGCAGGCCAAGGCATGAGTCGGGCCGAGCGCCGGGACCGGCCGATGAGCTCATCGGACGAGGGCTTGTCATGAAAGCGCTGGTCGTCGAAGACGATCGCGAGATCCGCACCCTGATGCAGTCGTCGTTGAGCGTCGAGGGCTTCGAGGTGCAGACCGCGGTGTCGGTCAGCGAAGCGAGCGCGCTGCTGCAGCACGACCCGCCCGACCTGGTGATCCTCGACCTCGGGCTGCCCGACGGCGACGGCGCGCAGCTGGTGAGCGAGATCCGGCGGCGCAGCGCGGTGCCCATCGTCATCGTCTCGGCACGCCATCAGGAGGCGCTGAAGATCGCGGTGCTCGACGCCGGCGCCGACGACTACCTGACCAAGCCGTTCAGCGTCGGCGAGCTGCTCGCGCGCATCCGCGTCGCGCTGCGCCACCGCGGCACGGCGCTTGCGCCGGCGCTGATCCGCCATACGCTCGCTGACCTGCATGTCGACCTCGAGCTGCGCCACGTCGAGCGCGACGGCGTGGCGCTGCACCTGACGCCCACCGAGTTCAACCTGCTCGCGCGCCTGGTGCGCAGCGCGGGGCGGGTCGTGACGCACCGCCAGCTGCTCACCGACGTGTGGGGCCCCGAGTTCACCGAGCACACCCACTACCTGCGCCTGTACATGGGCCAGCTGCGCGCCAAGATCGAGGCCGACCCGGCCGAGCCGCGCCACCTGCTGACGGAAACGGGCGTCGGTTACCGGCTGGCTGTCGAGTGAAGGCCGTCATACCGGCTCGGGCTGCGCCCGCGCCGGTATGACCTGGGTTCGGATCCTTATGCCTTCCTGATGCACCCCCATCGATAAACGAGACATGAACACAAACCGAGAACGCGAAGGCCTGGCGGCCATGACCCTGGGCGCCATCGGTGTCGTCTACGGCGACATCGGCACCAGCCCGCTCTACACCATCAAGGAGGTCTTCAGCGCCGACACCGGCGTGCCGCTGGACGCACTTCACCTGATCGGTGTGGTCTCGGTGATCTTCTGGGGGCTGATGCTGGTCGTCACGCTCAAGTACGTGGTGCTGATTCTTCGCGCCGACAACCGCGGCGAAGGCGGCATCATGGCGCTGACCGCGCTCGCGGCCAACGCCGTCGGCCTGACGACCCAACGCCGCACGGCGCTGCTGCTCACTGGCGTTCTCGGCGCCGCGCTGTTCTACGGCGACAGCGTCATCACGCCCGCCATCTCGGTGCTCGGCGCGGTCGAAGGCCTGGAGGTGATGACACCCGCGCTCAAGCCCTTTGTGCTGCCGATCTCGGTGGCGGTGCTGATCGGCCTGTTCGTCGTGCAGCGCCACGGCACCGGCACGGTGGGCAGATTCTTCGGCCCGGTCATCGTGCTGTGGTTCGGCGTGCTCGCCGTCACCGGCGTGCTCGAGATCGCGCAGCAGCCGGCGATCCTCGCGGCGCTCAACCCGCTGCGCGCGGTCGAGTTCCTGCAGTCGCAGGGCTGGCACCTGTTCGTCGCGATGGGCGCGATCGTGCTGGCGCTGACCGGTGCCGAAGCGCTTTACGCCGACATGGGCCACTTCGGCAAGCGGCCGATCCGCGTCGCCTGGATGGGCCTGGTGCTGCCCGCACTGGCGCTCAACTACATGGGCCAGGGGGCCTTGCTGATGCGCGACCCGAGCGCACTCGCGAACCCGTTTTTCCGCCTCTTTCCGTCGCCCTGGCTGATCCCGGCGGTGGTGCTCGCCACGCTGGCTGCGGTGATCGCGTCGCAGGCCGTCATCTCGGGCGCCTATTCGATGACCAAGCAGGCCGTGCTGCTCGGTTTCCTGCCGCGCATGCAGGTGCTCTACACCTCGGCCAAGGAGTCGGGCCAGATCTATCTGCCCGAAGTGAACTGGGTGCTGCTGGTCGCCGTGGTGCTGGCGACGGTGGGCTTCGGCAGTTCGACCGCGCTGGCCGGCGCCTACGGCATCGCCGTCACGGTGACGATGTTCATCACCACGCTGCTGACCTTCTTCGTGGTGCGCCGCGGCTGGGGCTACCCGCTGTGGCTGTCGCTGGGGGCCACCGGCGCGTTCTTGCTGCTCGACGCCTTGCTCGTCGCATCGTGCTCGCTCAAGTTCGTGCAGGGCGGCTGGTTCCCGCTCGTCATCGGCGGCCTGATGTTCACCGTGATGGCGACCTGGAAGCGCGGCCGCGCGCTGCTGCTCGAAAGCATCCGCAGCGACGATCCCGAGCTGCTGCCCTTCATCACCGCGCTGGCCGAAGACGACCTGCCGCGCTCGCGCCGCACCGCGGTCTACGCGGTCGCCGAGCCCGACACCGTGCCGCAGGCGCTGATGCACAACCTGAAGCACAACCAGGTGCTGCACGAACGCAACGTGATCCTGACGGTGAGTTTCCACGACGTGCCCTGGGTGCCTTTCGAACAGCGTGTCGAGGTCAAGCCGCTGGTGCGCGGCTTCTGGCAGGTGCGGGTGAACTATGGCTTCAAGAACACGCCCGACATTCCGCAGGCGCTCGAGCTGTGCCGCTCGCACGGGCTGGACATCAACCTGTTCGAGACCTCGTACTTCCTGAGCCGCGAAACGGTGGTGCCGACCAAGGGCGCGGGCATGGCGCACTGGCGCGAGAAGCTGTTCGCGGCGATGTCGCGCAACGCCGGCAGCGTGGCGGGCTTCTTCCGCCTGCCCAACAACAGCGTGATCGAGCTCGGCACCCGAGTCCAGATTTAAGACGGCCGTCGAGTCGACGGCCGCACGCCGCGCGCGTTTCGCGCACAACCCCAAGAAAGGCAAGGACCCCATGTTCAGCGACTTCATCGGCCACGCAGCGATGTACTTCGCAGTGCTCGGTTTGATCGCATTCGTCATCACCGCGTTGTTTCTATACGCCGCCGGCGTGGTGCGCTACATCCCCAACGAACGCATCGGCGTGATCGAAAAGCTGTGGAGCGCGCGCGGCTCGGTCAAGGCCGGGCTGCTCGCGATGAACGGCGAAGCCGGCTTCCAGCCCGAGCTGCGGCGCGGTGGCTTTCACTTCTTCACGCCGTTCCAGTACCGGGTTCACATCCGCCCGATGGTGTCGGTGACGCAGGGCAAGCTCGCCTACGTGTTCGCCCGCGACGGCATCGACCTGCCGGCCGGCCAGACCCTCGCGAGCAACCGCCAGGTCGACAACTTCCTCGACGTGCGCGGATTCCTCGCCGGCGGCGGGCAGAAGGGCCCGCAGCGCAAGATCCTGCGCGAAGGCACCCACATCATCAACCCGGCGCTGTTCGTCGTAATGACCGAAGAGGGCACCTACTCGCTCAACATGAACGAACATGAACGCGAGTACTACGACCGCATGCGCATGGTGCTCGACGAACGTGCGGCCTTCAAACCGGTGGTGATCAAGGAGCGCAACGGCGCCCACGAGTCGGACCAGCTCGCCATCGTGACGGTGCAGGACGGCGCGCCGCTGCAGCGCGACGAGCTGCTCGCGCCCGATGTCGGCGACGCCCACAACTCGTTCCAGGAGCCTGAGCGTTTCCTCGCTGCCGGCGGGCGCCGCGGGCGCCAGGAGCGGGTGCTGGTCGAAGGCACGTTCTACCTGAACCGCCTGTTCGCGACGGTCGAATTCATCAACAAGACCATCATCCCGGTCGGTTTCGTCGGCGTGGTGGTGTCGTACACCGGGCGCAAGGGCGAGGACGTGTCGGGTGCCGAATACAGCCACGGCGAGCTGGTGGAGAGCGGCTGCCGCGGCGTCTGGCGCGACCCGCTGATGCCGGGCAAGTACGCCTTCAACACCTACGCCGGCAAGATCGAGCTGGTGCCGACGACCAACTTCGTGCTGATGTGGAAGTCGGGCGAAAGCGGCTCGACCTTCGACTCGAACCTGCGCGAGATCACGCTCATCACCAAGGACGCGTTCGAGCCGCAGCTGCCGCTGTCGGTGGTGGTGCACATCGACTACCGCAAGGCGCCGATGGTGGTGCAGCGCTTCGGCAACGTGAAGCAGCTGGTCGAGCAGACGCTGGATCCGATGGTGTCGTCGTATTTCAAGAACGTCTCGCAGACCCGCACCTTCATCGAGCTGATCCAGTCGCGCAGCGAACTGCAGGCGAATGCGTCGATCGACATGCGCGAGCGCTTCCTCGCGTACTCGCTCGAGTTCCAGGAGGTGCTGATCGGCACCCCGAAGCCGCAGCCCGGCGACAACAAGATCGAGAACATCATGGCCCAGCTGCGCGACCGCCAGATCGCGCGCGAGCAGGTCGAGACCTTCGCGCAAAAGGAGATCGCGGCGAACAAGCAGCGTGAGCTGAACGAGGCCGAAAAGCGCGCCGAAAAGCAGGCCGAGCTGACCGCGTCGCTGGTCGACATCTCGATCAAGGAGAACCACGGCTCGGCCAACGTGAAGGCGGCCGAGAAGCGGCGCCAGGAGGTCGAGGCGCTGGCGCAGGCCGAGCGCTTCAAGCAGGAGACCGAGGGCCTCGGGCGCGCGGCGGCGATCCGCAGCGTCGGCGAGGCCGAGGGCGCGGCGATCAAGGCCAAGTCCGAGGCGCTCGAAGGCGACGGCGCCGACAAGCAGCTGATGCAGACCGTGATGCTGCGCCTGGCCGAAGCCTTCGAGACCGCGCGCGTGCCCCTGGTGCCGCAGATCCAGCTCGGCGGCGGCACCGACGGCAACGCCTTCACGACCTTGCTCTCCATCATGAGCTCGCTGCGCGCGCGAGAGCTGAGCGACGTGGCGTCCAAGCACTGACAGGCCCAGAGCAGTCATCCCGACGAACGTCGGGATCCACTCCTTGGAATCGCGCTTCGATCGAGAGTGGATCCCGGCGCGGGCGCAGCCCGGCCTGTCCTTGAGAGGCTGAGAGTCTTTCGATCATGCCCGCTCATCACGCCAGAAGCCGCCTGCTCGTCGTTGCAAATGCTCGCC
>Ga0209515_10001716_pt1 | contig 35734 bp, 33 predicted proteins | sample Subgroupgradi54m_FD_187454 | JGI IMG/M metagenome (GOLD analysis project Ga0209515, IMG submission 187454) | Subsurface groundwater microbial communities from S. Glens Falls, New York, USA - GMW60B uncontaminated upgradient, 5.4 m (SPAdes)... ... | reverse complement strand
TCGTCGCCGCGCAATCGAATGGTGGGTGCTGAGGGGCTCGAACCCCCGACATTCGCCTTGTAAGGGCGACGCTCTACCAACTGAGCTAAGCACCCAAAAGGAAACGTCGCTCGCGCCACCGCGTCAGCGCAAGGTTGCGCACGACATGCGCTTGTTCAACGGCGCCCTCAACAAAGGCGCGCTAGTTTACGGCATCCTTCAAGCCTTTGCCAGCTTTGAATTTCGGGTTCTTTGACGCCGAGATCGGGATCGGTTCGCCGGTGCGCGGATTGCGTCCGGTTCGTGGCGCCCGGCTCGTCACTGAAAACGTGCCGAAGCCCGACAGCGTGACGGTGTCGCCCGTACGCAGTGCGCTGGTGATGATGTCGAGCGCTGTTTCGACGGCGCGCGTGGCAGCCGCCTTGTTCAACTCAGTGGTTTCGGCCACCTTTTCGATCAGTTCCGCTTTGTTCATGTCGGCATTCCCTCGACGACGCAGTGGTGATGAAAAAAGAGCGCTATCCGAACGCCCGACCGCACAGGGCCGGGATTTATATACTCGTGAATTCGCCGGATTGTCAAGGAACCCGACCACCGAGTGGTGGTCGGGGTTACTGGCTTAATGCGCGGTAAGCGGACTGATCGCGTCGCGACCTTCCTTCGCAGCCGCGGTCGCGTCACCCTCCACCTTCTCGAGCGGTTGGGGCGCACGCTCAAGCGCGGCTTCCAGCACTTCATCGACCCAACGTACCGGACGAATATCCAGATCGTCACGAATGTTCTTCGGAATGTCGGCCAGGTCTTTCTCGTTCTCTTCGGGAATCAAAACCGTTTTGATCTGACCACGATGCGCCGCCAGCAGCTTTTCCTTGAGACCGCCAATCGGCAGGACTTCCCCGCGCAACGTGATTTCGCCGGTCATCGCAACGTCTGCGCGCACCGGTATCTTCGCAAGCACTGAAACCAATGCCGTGCACATGGCAATGCCGGCGCTCGGACCGTCCTTCGGCGTCGCACCTTCCGGTACGTGAACGTGGAAATCGTGTTGCTGGTAAAAGTCCTCCGCAATGCCGAGCTTGGCAGCGCGACTGCGTACCACCGTCATGGCGGCGCTTATCGACTCTTGCATCACATCGCCCAACTTGCCGGTAAACGTCGTCTTGCCCTTACCCGGCACGACGGCGGCTTCAATCGTCAGCAGCTCGCCACCGACTTCCGTCCACGCGAGTCCAGTAACCTGGCCGATCTGATTATTCGTCTCCGCCATGCCATAACGAAAACGACGTACGCCCAAATACTTATCCAGATTTTTCGGCGAAATGGTGACGCGCGCCTCAGACTTCTTCAGCAACAATTGCTTTGCCACCTTGCGACAGATTTTCGATATTTCACGTTCGAGATTACGTACGCCGGCTTCACGCGTGTAATACCGCACCACGTCCCGGACGGCCGCGGTCTGAATGGCGATTTCTTCCTGCTTGAGGCCGTTATTGGTGAGTTGCTTCGGAATCAGATACTGGCCGGCAATGTGAACCTTTTCGTCTTCGGTGTAACCGGAGAGCCGGATGACTTCCATGCGATCGAGCAACGGCGCCGGAATGTTGAGCGTGTTAGCCGTCGCAATGAACATTACCTCCGAGAGATCGTAATCGACCTCCAGGTAGTGATCACTGAACGTGTGGTTCTGTTCCGGATCGAGAACCTCGAGCAGCGCCGAGCTCGGATCGCCGCGGAAGTCCATCGACATCTTGTCCACTTCATCGAGCATGAACAACGGATTGCGCACCTTTACCTTGGCAAGGTTTTGCACAATCTTTCCGGGCAACGAACCGATGTAGGTACGGCGATGACCGCGGATTTCGGCTTCATCGCGTACGCCGCCCAGCGAGATGCGAACGAATTTGCGATTCGTTGCGCGCGCAATTGACTGCCCGAGCGAGGTCTTACCCACACCCGGCGGACCGACGAGGCACATGATCGGCCCTTTGATCTTGTTGACGCGCTGCTGCACGGCGAGATATTCAAGAATGCGCTCTTTGACCTTCTCGAGCCCGTAATGGTCGTGCTCCAGGATTTTTTCGGCCTCGGTAAGATCCTTGCGGATCTTGGTACGCTTGCGCCACGGCACATTGACGAGCCAGTCGATATAATTACGCACGACGGTGGCTTCAGCCGACATCGGCGACATCATCTTAAGCTTGTTGAGTTCGGCGTCAGCCTTGGCACGCACGTCTTTCGGCATGCCTGACTTGGCAATCTTCTTCTGCAACTCCTCGGTCTCATTCGGGCCGTCTTCGGCCTGTCCGAGCTCCTTCTGAATCGCCTTCATCTGCTCGTTGAGATAGTACTCACGCTGACTCTTTTCCATCTGACGTTTGACGCGTCCGCGGATGCGCTTTTCGACCTGCAGCAGATCGATTTCAGATTCGAGCACCGCCAGAATGCGTTCCAGGCGTTCGCGCACGTCCTGGATCTCCAGGATCTCCTGCTTGTCTTCGATCTTGAGCGACAAGTGCGCGGCCACGGTGTCGGCCAGGCGGCCCGGATCGTCGATGCCCGAGAGTGAGGTCAGGATCTCTGGCGGAATCTTCATGTTGAGTTTGACGTACTGATCAAACTCGTTGAGCACCGTGCGCATAAGGGCCTCGCCCTCGCGATCGGGAACCGGTTCCGCATCGAGCAACGCGATCTCCGCTGAGAACAGCTCCTCGGTTTCGACGTACCGCTGCACCACCGCGCGCCGCTCGCCTTCGACCAGCACCTTCACCGTGCCATCCGGGAGTTTCAGCAACTGCAGGATGCCGGCGATGGTTCCGAGTGTATGAATGGCTTCGATCGACGGATCGTCATCGGAAGCGCTCTTCTGCGCCACCAGCATGATCTGCTTGCCGGCCTCCATCGCCCGCTCAAGCGCACGGATCGACTTGCGCCGTCCAACAAACAGCGGAATGACCATGTGCGGGAATACCACCACGTCACGCAGTGGCAACACTGGTAACGTTGTTTCGGAGCCGGCAAGGACCCGCGGTGGTGTCGTCGGTTTAGTCGTCATGGGGCGATTTCAAATCCAATTAAGTAGTTACAGTTTAGTCTGCGGCCAAGGGTCCGGTATTTCAATGTTTCGCGGACGATTTCCCGTCATTTGCACTACGGGCACAGATTAACGGCCAGAAAAAACCCCGCGCGCGGCGGGGTTCTGGCACGGTTACCGCCCGTGTGATCGATGCGTCACCATCGTCACTGACTCAGCGAAGCGCGCTTAGGCGTGGATTCATCTTCGTCGGCGTATATCAGGATCGGCTTGGTGCCATCGGTGACCACGCTCGCCTCAATGACCACCTTCTTCACGCTGTCCATCGACGGCAGCTCGAACATGATTTCAAGCAGTGCCCGCTCCAGGATCGAACGTAACCCACGCGCACCGGTCTTGCGCTCGGTGGCGCGCTTGGCCACGGCACGCAACGCTTCGTCACGCACCTCGAGTTCGACGCCTTCCAGCTTGAACAATTTCTGATACTGCTTGACGAGCGCATTCTTCGGCTCAACCAGAATCTTCATCAGCGCCGCTTCGTCGAGCTCGTTCAGGATCGCCACCACTGGCAGACGTCCGACAAATTCCGGGATGAGTCCGAACTTGATCAAGTCTTCCGGCTCGACCACCTTGAGGAATTCCCCGACAGCCTTGGTGTCCGTCTTGCTGCGAATCTCGGCATGGAAACCGATACCGGTCTTCTCGGTACGGCTCTGGATGATCTTTTCCAGCCCGGAGAACGCGCCGCCGCAGATGAACAGAATATTGCGCGTATCGACCTGGAGGAACTCCTGCTGCGGATGCTTGCGTCCGCCCTGCGGGGGTACCGATGCAATGGTACCTTCGATCAGCTTCAACAGGGCCTGCTGCACGCCTTCGCCCGAGACGTCACGGGTAATCGACGGGTTCTCGCTCTTGCGCGAAATCTTGTCGATTTCGTCGATGTACACAATGCCGCGCTGCGCCTTCTCGACGTCGTAGTCGCACTTCTGCAGCAGCTTCTGGATGATGTTCTCAACGTCCTCACCGACGTAACCGGCTTCGGTCAGCGTCGTGGCATCGGCAATGGTGAACGGTACGTTCAGCAGCCGCGCCAGCGTCTCGGCGAGCAAGGTCTTGCCCGATCCCGTCGGCCCAACGAGCAGAATATTGCTCTTCGACAACTCAACGTCGCCGACCTTGCCTTCGTTCTCGATGCGCTTGTAATGGTTGTACACCGCCACCGACAAGACTTTCTTGGCGTCGGTCTGTCCGATCACGTACTCGTCGAGGATCTGGAGAATTTCACGCGGCGTCGGAAACTTCTTACGCGCATTCGCCGCATTCTTCTCTTCCTGAACCTCCTCGCGGATGATGTCGTTGCACAGTTCGACGCATTCGTCGCACACGAATACCGATGGACCCGCGATGAGTTTACGTACTTCATGCTGGCTCTTGCCGCAGAAGGAGCAGTACAAGAGTTTTTCGCCCTTGCCGTCCCCGCGTCCGCCGTGTGTGTTATCCGCCATCCGTCAATCCTCGCTGCTAATTCAGGAATTCCTTTTAAGAATGCGGCGTTCCGTCGGTCTTTGCAAGTAGAACGCGCAACGCTATATCCCTACTTTCTTATATAGCAGAATTCCCGGGCCCGGCGCCTCAGCTGCGCTTGTCAATAACCGTGTCTATCAGGCCGTACTTTACCGCCTCGCTTCCGTCCATGAAATTGTCCCGATCGGTATCGGTCTGGATTTGATCCGGGCTGCGGCCGGTATGTTTCGTGAGAATCTGATTCAACCGTTCGCGCACGCGTAAAATTTCGCGTGCGTGGATGTCAATATCGGTCGCCTGCCCCTGAAACCCACCCATCGGCTGATGCACCATCATGCGCGCGTGCGGCAAAGCAAAACGTTTTCCACTCGCGCCACCCGAGAGTATTAACGCGCCCATGCTTGCCGCCTGGCCGACGCACACGGTGCTCACGTCCGGCTTGATAAATTGCATCGTGTCGTAGATGGCCAGCCCGGCGGTCACCGCCCCGCCCGGCGAATTGATATAAAGATGGATGTCCTTGTCAGGGTTTTCGGACTCCAGAAACAGCAACTGTGCCACCACCAGGTTCGCCATGTGGTCCTCAACCGGCCCCACCAGAAACACGACGCGCTCCTTGAGCAGGCGCGAATAAATATCGTATGCGCGCTCGCCGCGTCCCGTGGTTTCAATCACCATGGGGACAAGCCCCAGCGCCTGCGGCTGCAGTGCGCCGTCGTTCCGTTGCGTGTATGTCATGTCATTTCCCGTGAACACAATTGAAACTATTGGCCGTTGGCTTGCGCTTCGAGCTGGAGCAATTCCTGGAAGGTCACTGCCCTCTCTTCGACCTTGGCCTGCGTGAGCAGTTCTTCCACCGCCAGTTCTTCTGCGACCAGCGACTGGATTTGCGCCAGCCGCTGCGGTTGCTCGAAATGCCACTGCACGAAGGCAGCAGGCGACTCATATTCCGCTGCCATCTCCTCAAGCTTGGTGCGAACACGTGTCGGATCCGGCCGGATATTGCGCGCACGGATGACCTCCGCCAGCGCCAACCCCACCGCCACGCGCTGACGCGCCTGGTTGCTCAAGCTTGCCTCGTCGCTACGAATACCGGAGGCCTGCGCATAGCGGCGCAGGTTCGCCGTCTCGGCATCGACCAGGCTCGCCGGAACTTCGAAGTCATTGGCATCGAGCAACGCCTTCAGCACATGCGCGCGAATAACGCGCTGCGTGCGCTGCGTCGCTTCGCGCTCGAGATTCGCTTTGATCTCGGCACGCAGTTGCTCGACATTGCCGTCTTCCACACCGAGTTGCTTCGCGAGATCCGCGTTGACGTCCGGCAGTACCGGTTCGGCAACCTCGTGCACGGTCACATCGAACTCCACCTTCTGGCCGGCCAGCGGCTGATGGCGGTAGTCGGCCGGAAAGGTAGCGACAATATGGCGCGTCTCGCCGCCCTTGGCGCCGACCATTCCCTTCTCAAGATCGTCGATCAACGTGCTGCTGCCCAGCACCGTGAAGAAATCCTTCGCCTCGCCACCGGGCAACGGCTCGCCGTTCATGCGTCCGGCAAAATCTATCTTCACACGATCGCCGAGTTTGGCTTCGCGCGTGAGCGGGCTCCAGGTCGAGCGCTGCTTGCGAATCGTTTCGAGCGTGCGTTCTACATCGCCGTCGGCCACGGGCGCCACCGGTCGCTCGATGGCGATACCGACGATGTCGAGCTTCTTGATGTCGGGGTAGATTTCGAACGCGGCCGTGTACTGCAGGCCCTTGTTGCGCGTGATCGTCTGTTGCTCGATGCGCGGTCCGGCCGCGGGACGCAGGCCTTCTTTCACGATCGCTTCGCGCAGGCTGGTCTCGATAAGATCGCCCGCGATCTCGTTCATCAAGCGGTCGCCATACTGCGTTTCAACCATCTTCAGCGGCACTTTGCCAGGGCGAAATCCCGGCATCTTCACCTGCTGCGATAATTTCACGAGCCGCTGGCTGAATTCTTTTTCTACATCCTCCGCCGGGAGGGCCACTTTAAGCTTGCGGCCCAATGTTCCGACGGTTTCGACCGAAACCTGCATGAATGAAAACCTCGTTGGATTGCTTCTTTAATATTAGGGTGAAAGCGCGAAACCGGTACGTCAATTTGTGGAGGAATAATACCGGTTTGGGCGCATGGGTTCCAACTTTGCGTGCCGGCAGGCGGGATTCGGAAATATGACTGGTGCGAATGGAGGGACTCGAACCCCCAAGGGTTTCCCCACTGGAACCTAAATCCAGCGCGTCTACCAATTTCGCCACATTCGCGTGGGTACAATATTTAACCACGGCGCATTAGCGCTGCGCGATCACTGGCCAGAAAAAACAAAACGGGCCTGTATCTATTGATACAGGCCCGTCTGTCTTATGTTGGTGGGCCGTGAAAGACTCGAACTTTCGACCCGGTGATTAAGAGTCCCCTGCTCTACCAACTGAGCTAACGGCCCAACATTCTTGATGTACACGCCATCTCCGGCGTTTTACATAAACTGGGGTGGACGATGGGACTCGAACCCACGACAACCGGAATCACAATCCGGGACTCTAACCAACTGAGCTACGCCCACCATCAAGGCGGCGCATTATACTCAGCCCGCGCCCGAGCTCATAGTGCCAAAACACCTCTCAGACTGAGATGGCGTGCCCGGCTGGAGTCGAACCAGCGACCCCCAGCTTAGAAGGCTGGTGCTCTATCCACCTGAGCTACGGGCACAAATCGGATCGGCCCTGATTTTAGCTGCCGCCGCGGCGTTATCACTATCCCGTCCGCGACGCATAACTGGTCGGGGTGAGAGGATTCGAACCTCCGGCCCTCTGCTCCCAAAGCAGATGCGCTACCAGGCTGCGCTACACCCCGTCGTAAACGAGCTTAACACGGCGGCCCCTGCAGCGGCGACCGGACCGTGAGGCGGCGCACTATACGAATCCGACCTGACAGCGTCAACGCATTCGTCCGGCGCACCCATCTTCGTTCCTTTCCGGAAAAAGAGGGAGCTAGGCGAAGCGGCGCTTCACGCACTTCCACGTGATCACGGGACGCTTGGCGCACCGACGGCGCGCATGCGATCATCCGCAGCCTCTACGGACCGCCCGCCCCATGACCGCACGCATCATTGATGGCAATAAGATCGCACAGCAGCTGCGCGCGGAAATAAAAGCGCGTGTGGACGCGCGCCTGCGTCAAGGGCAGCGGGCGCCGGGCCTGGCCGTGCTCAAAGTCGGTAGCGACCCCGCCTCCGAGGTCTATGTGCGCAACAAGCGCCGCGCCTGCGAGGAAGTCGGCTTTCGCTCGTTTGCCGACGATCTCGCGGCCGACATCACCGAGGCCGAACTGCTGGGCCGCATCGATGCCCTGAACCGCGATCCGGCCGTCGACGGCATCCTGGTCCAGTTACCGCTGCCGGCGCATATCAATTCCGAAGCCGTCATTGAGCGCATCCACCCCGACAAGGACGTGGACGGTTTCCATCCGTACAACATTGGACGCCTGGCCTCGCGCATGCCGCGGCTGCGTTCCTGCACGCCATATGGCGTGATGCGATTGATTGCCACCACTGGCGTAAAGCTCGAAGGCTCCGAGGCCGTCATCATCGGTGCCTCGAATCACGTCGGCCGCCCGATGGCGCTCGAACTGCTGATGGAAGGCAGCACCGTGACGGTGTGCCACCGCTATACCCGCGACCTGGCGCAGCATGTGCACCGCGCCGATATTGTAGTCGTCGCCGTTGGCCGACCGGGGATCGTCAAGGGTGACTGGATCAAGCCGGGTAGCGTGGTGATCGACATCGGCATCAATCGGTTGGCGGACGGCAAGCTGGTCGGCGACGTCGAGTTTGAGTCAGCGAGCACGCGCGCGGCCTGGATCACGCCTGTACCGGGCGGCGTTGGACCAATGACGGTCGCGATGCTGCTCGAAAACACGTTCACGGCCGCCGAAGGCCTGCCCCCGGTCTAACGGGCCACCGAAGCGCCGGGCGTGCTTCAGTCACTCAAAGCGCGTTACCGCCGGTGGCGCATCGCGCGCCATCCGATTCCGGATCGACTCTGGTCAGCCGCATTGCGTTCGGTTCCTTGCGCCCGGCGACTCTCTGCAAACCAACGTCTGCGCCTGCGCGACCTCAGCACCCTGTTTCTCCTGGACAAGCACTTCACCACCGCGCATGAACTCGCCGTCACCGACGCCATGCGTGTGCACATCGCCATCAAGGCCTGCGTGCCGGTCCTGGCGTTGGGTATTGAATACTACGCCCACTTCAAAGGCATCGTGCTCTATCCGGGCGAATTCCGCGTGCACGAAAAGCGCGAAGACGAAACCGGTGTCGTGCACGAAGCGGTCAGCGAGCTGTGCGGCCAGTCGCTGTCGCACGGACCGATAGTGTTGTCATGGGAAACCATTGCGAGCGAAAGCTTTGATGCCGGGCAGGATCTCGTCATCCATGAATGCGCGCACAAACTCGACACATTAAACGGAGATGCCGACGGCTTCCCGCCGCTGCATTCCAGCATGTCGGCACGCGGCTGGACGGACGCTTTCCGCGCGGCGTACGACCGCCTCTGCGATGACGTAGAGGCGGGACGTGAGCCGAGGCTGGATCCGTACGCCACCGAGGACGCCGCTGAATTTTTCGCCGTCGCCAGCGAAACCTTTTTTACCCGACCCGACATCGTCGCCGAAGATTTTCCGCAGGTATACCAGCAGCTGGTGGCGTTCTACCGACAGGACCCCTACTCCGCGCCAAGACAATGATCCCGCTGTGTGACTCGCCGGTGCGTGTTGTCGTTTACCTATTCAACGCTTAAAGACGTGGCAGGTGGCGGTGCGGCGTTTGCCGCGCACGTCGGGGACTTCATTGGTGGGACGGTACTCGTGCCTTTCTCAGGCACTGCGACCTGCCGTTGTTAGCCGTCAGGAACCGAAACGGGAACGATAGTTCTGGTTAAATTCCACCGACGGCGACTGCTGCGCGCCGTTGCGAGGACGTATCAGCAACGTCAGCGCCTGGGACGCCGCATACGCAAAAACCAGCGCAGCCAGTCCAATAAAGACGCCGCTCGCCATGAATTCGATCCCTTCCATGAAATTCGGATCGTCACCGATTCCGGGAAACAGTGCCCGTACCAGCGAACCGAGCACGTTACCCAGCCCCTGGTTGGTGAACCATACAAACAGCCCGCCGCCGATCGCGATCAGGCTGACAAAGGCGCAATAGGCCTCGCCGACCATCTTGAGCAGCGATACCAATATCGCCAGCGCATAGAATTCACCAGACTTTATTTCTTCGATCTCGCGCGCGCGCAGAAAAAATATATGCACGGCCGCATACACTGCCACCACATAAAACGCCTCGAAGAAAACTCCACCGAGCACCCGATTCGGCGTCATTTCGAAGGTGAGCTTGCCGACCTTGAAAAAGATCGTAAGCGAGAACAGTGCGATCAACGCCGCCATGGCACGCAACGCAATTGAAACGACGCGACTGAAGAACGCCGGCTGCGCCAGACGCTCCAGTACCGCCTGCATAAAGAAAGAACGATATTTTTCCACGTCGCTTCTCCGACTTGCCGGACTGCCTCCGGCGAAGGCCTGCGGTTATACTAGGCGCCGAAACCCACCCGGCCGCACGTTTAAATGAACATGTACAAATCATCATCCAAAACACCGGGCTTGCATACTTGTCGAGCCTACCATTCGTCGGCCATCCACAGCGCTCCACGCTCCTGATACGCTAACGCCACGCCATGCACCAGTATCTTCATCTCGTTCGCCACGTCCTCGACCACGGTACGCGCAAATCCGACCGAACCGGTACCGGCACGTTATCGGTGTTCGGCCACCAGCTGCGCTTCGATCTCGCGCACGGGTTTCCGCTAGTCACGACCAAAAAGCTGCACACCAAATCGATTATCCATGAGCTGCTCTGGTTCCTGCGCGGCGAAACCAACGTTCGGTACCTGAAGGAAAATGGCGTCTCGATCTGGAACGAGTGGGCCGACGAAAACGGCGACCTCGGGCCAATCTACGGCTACCAATGGCGCTCGTGGCCGGCCGCCGATGGCCGCCACGTCGATCAGATCACGCAACTCGTGGAGCAGATTCGTCGCACACCCGATTCGCGCCGCCTGCTGGTATGCGCCTGGAACGTGGGCGAGATCGAGAAAATGGCACTCCCGCCTTGCCACGTGCTGTTCCAGTTCTACGTCGCCGACGGCAAGCTCTCCTGCCAGCTCTATCAGCGCAGTGCCGATATCTTTCTCGGCGTGCCGTTCAACATCGCCTCCTACTCGCTGCTGACGCTGATGCTGGCGCAGGTGACCGGCCTCAAACCAGGCGAGTTCATCCACACCCTCGGCGACACACACCTGTACTCGAACCATCTCGAGCAGGCGCGGCTGCAACTCACGCGCGAACCGCGCCCGTTGCCGCAGATGCGCCTGAACCCGGAACGACGCACGCTCGAAGAATTCGTGTACGACGATTTTGAGTTGATGAACTACGATCCGCACCCGGCCATTAAAGCCCCGGTCGCGGTATAGGCGGCATGATCTCGCTCATCGTCGCCATGGCCGAGAACCGCGTCATCGGCCGCGATAACACGCTGCCGTGGCGACTGCCAAACGACCTGCGTTACTTTCGCCGCGTCACCATGGGGCACCCCATCATCATGGGGCGCAAGAATTACGCCTCCATTGGAAAGCCGCTACCGGGCCGCACCAACATCGTGGTTACCCGCGACCGTCACTTTGCGGCCCCGGGCTGCACCGTCGCGCACACAATTGATGACGCCCTCGCCGCCGCCGGCGATGACCCGGAAATTTTCATCATCGGCGGCGCCGAGCTGTATACCCAAACGCTCGCGCGCGCGCAGCGGCTTTACGTCACGCAGATCCACGCCGAGGTCGCAGGCGATGTGCATTTCCCGGATGTGCGCGCGGCCGACTGGCACGAGGTCGCACGCGAACGCCACGAGGCTGACGCTGAACATGCATTTGCCTACAGCTTTCTGACATGGGAGCGCACCGGATGAAGGCGCTCGGGTATTGGCTCGCGCTCGCCTTGCCGACCTTCGCCCATGCCGCCGGTCCGCCGCCCGGCGCCACAGACAACCGAACCCTCGATTTCGCCGTTGAGTTCGCCAACAGCAAGTCAGTCTTTCACTACAAGGACGGCACGTCGGCCGACACCACGCTTCGATCGCTCGGCGTGACCTGGTATGAGCGAATGTCGCCACGTGTTGAATTGGGACTCTACGGCGGCCACGCCTTTCTCGCCCAGACCGGAAACGTGACTACCGCAGGCATCGAACCGGACGGCTATTACGCCGGCATCGGCGTACGCGCGGTGCTCGCGCAAACGCGCCCGCTGCAATTGTTTTTCCACGCAACGTATTCCTATCAGCGCGTGAGCAAGAACGACAGCCTGCAGTCCGTCACGCTCTCTTGGGATCAACCGCAGGCCCAGCTGGGAGTGGCATTCGCGCCCGTGGGGCCATTGCGCGCTTACGGAGGAATCAGCTGGGGCCGCATCGACGGACAGGAGCGTGCCACGGGCACGACGACGCGCACGATCAACTTCGAGACACGTCGTCACAGCGGCGGTTTCGCGGGACTGGATTTCGCCGTCGAACAGGACGGCTACGTCGGCATGGAGGCCCACGCCGGACTCGATCGCGGTGCCGAGATTTACTTCAAAAAGCGTTTTTAGGCGGGGTTGAAACACGGAGGCTGTCGAATCGACAGCCTCCGTAGAAATATCACAACGCGGGGCGTAGGACGGATTTAGGACTTACGCGACATCAGGCGATCTGAGCCGAGAGTTCCTTGGCCTGATGCTTCTGCTGCTCATTGCCTTCGGCCATCACCTCTTGCAGGATGCTCTTCGCCCCTTCAGCGTCGCCCATATCGATATAGGCACGCGCCAGATCGAGCTTGGTGGCCGTCTCGTCCCACTGCGGTACCTCACCGGCGTCGCCTGACGGGGCATCAGCCATCGGGGCATCGGCAAGCGACAGTTCGGTCTCCGGCGCCGCAACCGCCACGTCTTCCTTCTCGCCGAAATCAAAATCGATGACATTGCTTGCGCTGGAAGACGGCTCGAGGTCCAGATCGTGGCCGCCACGCGGAGACTCAAGCGCCGCGCCGGGAAAATCGATCGACTCGCCACCGGATGCCGGTTTGGCCGCGGTGCCCATATCGAAATCCAGACCTTGATCGGCACTGGTGCCGCCAGCGGCGGTGGCAGGCGCGTGATCCAGATCGAAATCGAAGTCTGACTTTTCCGGCGTCACAGTTTCCGGACCCGCCATGATGCCCGTCTGCGTATCGCTAAACGCAGCCGTGTTGGTTGACGGCGGTAACGTCGCCTTCATCTTGGAGGTGTCGGCAAAGCTGCGCTTGGCCGCGGTTGTCCCGGACGCTGCGGCAGCGCCTGCGCCACCTTTGAACATCGGATTGTCCGGATTGAGCTTACGGCCCAGATCCTCAATCTTCGGCCAGTTCTTGCTCGGACGCCCGCCCATGGCGGCGTACATCTCTTCTGCGAGTGTCTCAAACGCGCGCACGTCGCTGCGGTTGGCGTAGATTTCCAGCAGCTTGACCTTAATCTCTTCACGCGCCGGATTCTTGACGATCGCTTCCTTGAGAATTTCTTCGGCGGTCTCGTCGCGTCCGTAGGCGAGATACACCTCGGCCTCCGCGATGGGATCGACTTCATCCGTATGGATGTTGCCCATGCCGCCCTGGCTGAAATCGCTCAAGAACGACGTATCGCCCGAGCTCACCACCTGACCCGACGTATCGGTCGTCAGTGCCGGCTCACTCGGATGACCGGAAATCGCATCCGATTGCAGGATGCTCTCTTCGAATTCAGCGATCGACTTGCGCCGGCGACTCCAATATACGTAACCGATTACCGCGAAGATCAAACCGACGCCGCCCAAAATCGGCATCAGCAAATCGCCGCTCAGAACGCTGTCCAGCAAATCGCCAAGGAAGCCCTTCTCTTCCACCGGCGACGGTGCGACGGCGACGGGTTTCTTGGGCGCGACGGTCGCCGGTTGTTTGTCCGGCGCCGCAGGCGGCGTCTCTGCCTTCGGTGCTTCGGGCTTAGGCGCTTCGGCAGCCGGTTTCTCAACGGGCTTGGCCGCTTCAACCTTCGGTGCCGGCTCTGGTTTTACTTCCGGCTTTACCGGTTCCGGCGCCTTCGCCACCTCAGTGGGCTTGGCCGCTTCAGGCTTTGTACGCGCCTGGGCCGCCGCGAGATCTTTTTGCTCGATCTGAATCAGCCGCGCTTCGCGCTTCAGCTGCGCGCGCACCTGCGAAATCTTTTCACCCAACTCCTTGGTTTCCATCTGGCGCGACGCCGCGGATTCCTCGCTCGAGGCAACGCGATCGGCGAGGACCTGTCGCTCTTTCGCCGCCGGATCCTTGCGCGTTTCGCCTTCGGCCGGTTTCTTGTCCGGCGTCGTCTTGTCGCCTTGCGCCGTCGAGCGCACGATCTTCAGCAACTCGTCCTGCGGCGGCGCAGATTTTTCCGCCGGCGCCTTGGCCGCCGCCGTAGTCGTTTCTTTCTTGGCCGGTTCTTTTACTTCGGCCGGAGCCTTCGCCGTCGTTTGCTTTGGCTCGCTCTCAACTACTTTAATCGCGCTGCTGGCGCCGGCGAGTTTGATCTTGTATTCCTGCCACGCGTCGAAATGCGCGCGGAACTGCGAGCGCGCCTGCACCGCTGACACCGACTCGATCTCCGTGCCTTCCGGCACCTTCAGAATCTGGCCAGCCTTCAGATTGTTGACGTTGTTTCCGAAGAACGCCTGGGGATTGGTCCGATACAGCGCAAGCACGGCCTGCTCGATCGTGTAGTTATTATTGGTGCGAAATTCTTCGGCGATGCGCCACGCAGTATCGCCTCTCTTCACCCGGTAGTCGCCACCCGCGGCGATCGACGGCGTGCGCTCACCACCCATGGAAGGTGTCGCCAGCGGTTCGACAACCGGTTTGGATTCTGACGCAGCCACGGAGGGTGCCGGCGTGATTTCCGCCGGCTGACTCGCCAACGGTTCCCGCGCCGTGGTGTCAGCGGCTACCGGCGACTGCGCGGCGGCCGGCGTCGGTTCAGGCGACTCGACGGCAGGTGCCAGATTCGATTCTTCCTTTGCGGCGGGTACGGTTGCTTCAGGTTTCGCAACCGCTTCAGTTTGCAACGGCTGCGCCATTGGTGCCGGCTCGGCAACAGCAGGCGCGGTGCTCGACGTAGCAGACGGGGCTTCGATGCCGGCAGGACGGCCCGCGGCTCGGCTCGGCGGATCAATGAGCGCGGTGTACTCGCGCACCAGACGGCCGCCGGCCCACTCGGCGCTCAGCAACAGGTGGAGAAACGGTTCTTCGATCTGTTGATCGGTACGGAGTTGAACGAAATAATTACCATCCGCACGCTTCGAGATAGTGAATTTAACCTGCGACAGAAATGGCAGAAGTTCGACGCCGGCCTGGTCGAAGGCATCGCGCGGCGCGAGGGCGACCTGAAGGCCTTTTAGTTCCTTCTCTTCAATCGAACTGATTTCGATTTCGGCATTGAGGGGTTCGTTGAGTGCGGAACGGACGGTCAGCTTCCCGAGACCGAGCGCATATGTCGCCAACGGAAAAAGCGCAACCAGTGCGCCTGCCATCCATCGCGCAGCCACCGTTGGCTGCCTATTGGTGTGATGCATTCAGTCTCATCCCCGGTTCTTTAATAGACCTCTCGGTTCCCCTGGATCTAATCGCTTTCCGACCAAAACTCTTATGACACCTTGGGTTACATAGTCATAATAGTAATAACCATTAGGAATCGCAACTAACTATAGTGCCCCGTTAGGCTTTTACCAATTGGACCAGTTGGCACTTTTCTCAAAGCCAAGCCACCTGAGGGGTAACGGTTCGCTTGTACCTTTGTATAGTCGGCGGGCCGGGATCATTCAATCCCGACCCCAAACAGGCAGATTTATTGAGGCAGCCACCGCAGGTGTGAACTAACGTTCGAGCAGGATACGAAGCATGCGGCGCAACGGTTCGGCGGCGCCCCACAAGAGCTGATCGCCGACGGTAAAGGCCGACAGATACTCACCGCCCATGGGCAATTTACGCAGGCGCCCGATCGGAACCGAGAGCGTGCCAGTTACTGCCGCCGGTGTGAGTTCTTTTATCGTGATTTCACGCTTATTCGGTACCAGTTTCACCCATTCGTTGGCCGAGGCGATCATACCTTCGATCTCATCGAGCGGTACGTCACGGGTCAACTTGATGGTGAGCGCCTGACTGTGGCAGCGCATGGCGCCGATGCGCACACAGATGCCGTCCACCACGATCGGGTTCTTCGAGCGACCCAGAATCTTGTTGGTCTCGGCCATGCCTTTCCATTCTTCCTTGCTCTGACCGTTGCCGAGATCCTTGTCGATCCACGGGATGAGGCTGCCCGCCAACGGGACGCCGAACTGCGCGGTCGGAAAACGGTTGTCGCGCAAGGTGCCGGCCACTTCGCGATCGATATCGAGGATCGCCGAACCCGGATCATTGAGCAGTGACTTTGCGGCCAGATGCACTTCGCCCATCTGCTGCAGCAACTCGCGCATGTTCTGCGCGCCGGCGCCGGAAGCGGCCTGGTAGGTCATCGAGGTCATCCACTCCACAAGGCCGTTCTTGAACAGACCCGCGAGCGCGATCAGCATCAGCGACACCGTGCAATTGCCGCCGACGTAGTTCTTCACGCCGCTCTTGAGCGCGGCGTCGATGACGTCCCGGTTCACCGGATCGAGAATGATCACCGCGTCGTCGGCCATACGCAGTGTCGAGGCCGCGTCGATCCAATAACCGTTCCAGCCGGCCGCGCGCAGCTTGGGAAATACTTCGGTGGTGTAGTCGCCACCCTGGCAGGAAATGATGACATCCATGGCCTTGAGCTCATCGATGTTCTTGGCGTCCTTGAGCGGCGCCACATCCTTGCCGATGGCCGGGCCCTTGCCGCCCACCTGCGACGTGGTGAAGAAGACGGGATCTATCAAATCGAAGTCCCGCTCTGCCTGCATGCGGCCCATGAGCACCGAGCCCACCATGCCGCGCCAACCGATCAACCCTACGCGTTTCATTGTTTACCTCAGATCAAATTTAAAGTTTTTACCAATTCCCCTTCCCGCTTTCAGGGGGAAGGTCGGGATGGGGGTCAAATGTCTCAGGCGTCACCGGACACACTCCACCCCCTTCCTCATTCCTTCCCCTAGAAATAAGGTGGACGGAGACGAGCCGAGCGCGCTCGCGCGCGACCTCGTTAGATCGCGGCGACCACGGCCTCACCCATTTGCGCCGTGCCGACTTTCTGCGTGCCTTCGGTATAGATGTCGCCCGTACGCAGCCCCTGATCGAGCACCTTCGATACCGCTTGCTCGATACGCACGGCCAGCGCCGGTTCGCCCAACGTGTAGCGCAGCATCATCGCCACCGACAAAATTGTAGCGAGTGGGTTGGCGATGTTCTTGCCGGCGATGTCCGGCGCTGAGCCGTGGATCGGCTCATACATACCCTTGTTGTTCGCGTCGAGCGAGGCCGACGGCAGCATGCCGATGGAGCCCGTGAGCATCGCGGCCTCGTCGGACAGAATATCGCCGAACAGATTTCCGGTGACGATGACATCGAACGCCTTCGGCGCCCGCACGAGCTGCATCGCGGCGTTGTCGACGTACATGTGCGACAGCACGACATCGGGATATTCCTTCGCGACCTGCTCCACAATCTCGCGCCACAGGCCCGATGCTTCGAGCACGTTCGCCTTCTCTACCGAGCACAATTTCTTGCCGCGCTTGCGCGCCGCATCGAAACCGACGCGCGCGACACGGTCGATTTCGTGTTCGGCGTAGAGCATGGTGTTGAAACCCTGGCGCTCGCCATTCGCCAGCGTGCGCACGCCGCGCGGTTCGCCAAAATAAATATCGCCGGTGAGTTCGCGCACGATCAGGATATCCAGACCGGAAACAATCTCGGGCTTGAGCGACGACGCCGATGCAAGCTGCGGATACAGGATCGCCGGCCGCAGATTTGCAAACAGCTTCAACTCCGAGCGCAGCGCCAACAGCGCCTTTTCCGGACGCACGTCGCGCGGCAGCGTGTCGTATTTCGGGCCGCCGACGGCGCCGAGCAACACCGCGTCTGCCGCCTTGGCGAGTGTCAGCGTCGCCGCGGGAAGTGGGTGCTTGCTCAGGTCATAGGCCGCACCCCCCACCGGCGCCATTTCCAGCTCGATTTTCAGGCCAAAATCACGCTTTAACCGTTCCAATACTTTCACCGCCTCAGCCACCACTTCGGGGCCAATGCCGTCACCGGGCAATACTGCAATCTTCTTGGTCATTGTTCCCTTACTCAGTTTATGTAGGGTGCGTTCCATGCACCATCGACTCGACTGGTGCGTGGAACGCACCCTACATTTTTTAATTGATCAAAGACTCCTAGCCCAGAATTACGAGAACAACCACGGCGCGTCTTTCTTGCGTCGCTCTTCGTAGGCGCGGATCTGGTCAACGTGCTCGAGCGTCAAACCGATATCGTCGAGGCCGTTCAGCAGGCAGTGTTTGCGAAAGGCGTCGATCTCGAACGCGAACACCGTGCCATCCGGTGTCGTCACGCACTGCGCGGCAAGGTCCACGGTCACTTTGTAACCCGGCGTTGCCGCCGTTTCACGGAATACCTTATCGACGGCGTCGCGCTCGAGCACAATCGGGAGCAGGCCGTTTTTGAAGCTGTTGTTATAAAAAATGTCGGCATAGCCCGGCGCGATAATGGCACGAAAGCCGTAATCGAGCAGCGCCCACGGCGCATGTTCACGCGACGAGCCACAACCGAAGTTATCGCGCGCGAGTAAAACCTGCGCGCCTTGATAACGCGGCTGATTCAAAATGAAATCCGGATTGATGCGCCGCTGGCTGTGATCCATGCCCGGTTCACCGGGATCGAGATAGCGCCATTCATCGAACAGCGTCGGCCCGAAGCCAGTGCGCTTGATGGACTTCAAATACTGCTTCGGAATGATGGCATCGGTATCGACGTTCGGCCGATCGAGCGGCGCCGTCAACCCGGTCAATTTTTCAAACTTTTCCATTAGTTCACCTCCCGCACATCAACGAAGTGACCGGCGATGGCGGCCGCCGCGGCCATGGCCGGACTCACGAGATGCGTGCGCCCGCCCGCGCCCTGGCGGCCTTCGAAGTTCCGATTTGATGTCGAGGCGCAGCGTTCGCCCGGCTCGAGCCGATCGGCATTCATCGCGAGACACATCGAGCAGCCCGGTTCGCGCCATTCGAAACCCGCATCCGTAAAGATGCGATCAAGACCTTCCTGTTCGGCCTGGTGCTTCACCAATCCCGACCCCGGCACCACGAGCGCGAGCTTGATGTTGCCGGCCACGCGCTTGCCCTTCACCACCACCGCGGCCGCGCGCAAGTCCTCAATTCGCGAATTCGTACATGATCCTATAAAGACCTTATCCACCGAGATATCGCGCATCGGCGTGCCGGGCTTGAGTCCCATGTACTTGAGCGCGTTTTGCATACCGATGCGCTTCACCGGATCGGATTCCTTTTCCGGATCGGGAACGGCGGCGCCTACGGCCACCACCATCTCCGGCGACGTGCCCCAACTCACCTGCGGCTGGATGTCGGCCGTATTCAATACGATCTCTTTATCGAACTGCGCATCGGCGTCGCTCTTCAACTCGCGCCACACCTTGGCCGCTCGGTCCCAGGTCTCGCCCTTCGGCGCATACGGACGGCCGCGAAAGTATTCGACCGTCTTTTCATCAACGGCAATCATGCCGGCGCGGGCACCGGCTTCGATCGCCATGTTACACACCGTCATGCGCCCTTCGACCGTCAACGCCTCGATCGCCTGACCGGCGAATTCAATCGCAGAGCCATTTCCACCGGCGGTGCCAATACGGCCAATGATCGCAAGCACGATGTCCTTCGCCGTCACGCCCGGTGGAATCGCACCATCGACACGCACGCGCATGTTCTTCGCTTTCTTGAGAATCAAACATTGCGTCGCCAATGCGTGTTCCACTTCAGAAGTGCCGATACCAAACGCCAGCGCGCCGAAGGCGCCGTGCGTCGAGGTGTGCGAGTCGCCACACACCACGGTCATGCCCGGTAACGTGGCGCCCTGCTCCGGGCCGATGACGTGCACGATACCCTGCCGCGCGTCGTTCATTCCAAACTCGACAATGCCGAAGTCGCGACAGTTTTCATCGAGCGTCTCGACCTGCAACCGCGACACCGGATCGGCGATACCCTGCGAACGGTCCGTCGTCGGGACGTTGTGATCCACCGTCGCGAGATTGGCATTCACCCGCCACAACCGGCGCCCGGCGATGCGCAGCCCCTCGAAGGCCTGCGGACTCGTCACCTCGTGTACGAGCTGACGGTCGATATAAATAAGGCAGGTGCCATCGTCGTTGGTACGTACGACGTGGGCATCCCAGAGTTTGTCGTAGAGTGTTTTTCCGGCCATCTCGCCCTGTCCCTGATCGTGGAAAGCGTTAAGTTGCAGCAATCTTAGGCAGCAGCTATAAATAACTCAAATTCATCTTTTACATATGAAGGATTCTATTCAGTTATGGATATATCAGGCCTGCAGGCGTTCCTCGCCGTCGCCGAAACTGGCTCCTTTTCCCGGGCCGCGGAGCGCATTTACCTCACCCAGCCCGCTATCAGCAAGCGCATCGCCGCGCTTGAACAAGAGCTCGGTGCCCGGCTGTTTGACCGCATCGGGCGCAGCGTCCGGCTTACACCCTCCGGCCAGGCGCTGGCGGTCCGCAGCCGCGCCCTGCTCAAGGATTTCGAGGACGTGCGCCGTGTCATCACCAACCTGGCCGGCACCATCGGCGGCGAGCTGCGCCTGGCCATGAGTCACCACGTCGGCCTGCATCGTCTGCCGCCGGCGTTGAAACAATTCCACGACACCCATCCCGATGTGCGTCTGGACCTGCGCTTCATGGATTCGGAACAGGCATGCCAAGCGGTCGCACAAGCCGAACTGGAACTCGCCATCGTCACGCTGCCGCCCGAGAACGATGCCGTATTGCGTGTCGAAGCAATATGGGACGATCCGCTCGATGTGGTCGTAGGCCGGAATCATCCGCTCGCCAATGAAGCGTCGATCACCTTGCGTCGTCTGCTCGAATTCCCGGCCATTCTTCCGGGGCCGGGAACATACACGCGTGAAATTATTCTAACTGCACTCGGTAACCTGCGCGATCGCGTGCAAGTCGGCATGGCCACCAATTATCTCGAAGTCCTCAAGATGCTCGCGGCCATTGGTCTGGGCTGGAGCGCGCTTCCGCGCACCATGATTGACGACAGCCTGGCAGTGGTCCAGATTGAGAAGGTACGTATCGGTCGTCGCTTGGGACTCGTCACACATGGGGGCCGCACCCTCTCCAACGCGGCACAGGCGATGATTCGCATTGTGCGGGAGACGGCATGACCTTTCTGGAGTTACTGCAAGCGCTCGAACACCGGCTCGGGTATCAGCACCTACCGCTGAACCCGCAGGCGGCGACGCTCAAGCAGATATTCGAATGCAGTCCGGTACATCACGAGCTGATGCACCGGCTGGTGCAGGCGCTGTATCAGGCCAACGACTGCAGCACGTTGCACGACAACGTCGACAAAGACACCTGCTTCGCCGCCATCGGACCGGTACGCCAGCAAACACTGAAAACCGCATCGACCGATGTCGATGCCTATCGGCTGCTGGATGAACTCTGTCATGCACTGAACGAGATCTTCACTGGCGGGCGTCCCACGCCGACCGCCGACGCCCCCGTCACCAAACTGCGCGCTGAAGTGATCCCGCTCGATCCGGCGCGTCGTCGTCGCAACCGGCGTTAATCGCGTTCGCGAATCCAGTAGACCGCGATGAGGAACGCGATCGCCGCCGCCACGGCCGCGATTGAATACACCGCCGCCGGCCCCAACGGACTCCACAGTTGTCCGCTGTAAAAGCTGCCGACGGCACCGCCGACACCGAAGCACGCCGTGCCGTAGAGCGCCTGCCCGCGATGCTGATGACGGCCAGTGAAGAAACGCGACGTCGCCTGCATACCGGCGGCGTGAAACGTTCCGAACGTCGCCGCATGCAAGACCTGCGCAAGCACGAGTACCGTGAGGCTCTCTGGAAAAAATCCGATCATCAACCAGCGCGCCGCGGCCAGCGCGAAGCTCGCCGCCAGCATCTGGCGTAACGTCACGTGCGCGAACAAACGCGGCATGACCAGAAACACACCGATCTCGCACACCACCGCCAGCGCCCACAGTACGCCGATGACCGTCTTGGAATAACTAAAGGATTCAAGATAGATCGAGTAGAAGGTGTAGTACGGACCGTGGCTGACCTGCATGAAAAAGCCGGCCACCAGAAACGCCATCACTTCCGGCCGCAGGATAAATTTCAGAAACGATGTCGGCGCTTCGATGCGGCCGGTCGCCTGCCCGTCGGTGATGACGAGGCTGCATACCCAAACGCCTAGCAGCAGGAGCAGCATGGTCGGCAACACCCACCACGGCCCGTAGGCGTCAATCACCGGCCCGAGCGCCACCACGCTCGCGATGAAACCGATCGATCCCCACAACCGCACGCGCCCGTACGAACCGCCGCGCGCGCCGAGATGATTCAGCGTCAGGACTTCGAGTACTGGTAACGATGCGTGCCAGAAGAAACTGAACACCCCCATCACCGCGGCCAGCCACCAGAAGCCGGTGCCGAAAAATACACCGGCAAACGCCAACACCGTCAGCAGCGATGCCGTACGCACCACCGAGAGCCGGCTGTGATGATGGTCGGCAATCCAGCCCCACACGTTGGGCGCGACGATACGCGAGACCATGAGCAAGGCCATGAGACTGCCGATCTGGACCGGCGTGAACCCAAGCGACTTGAGATAGAGGCCCCAGTAGGGGACCAGCACACCGAGAACGGCGAAGTAGAAAAAATAAAATGCCGATAGCTGGAGGTACAGCTTGCTCACACCGAATAAACGCACTGCCGCCTCCGCTGGGTTATCACGCCATGGTCTGGCGCGCCACACTCTTGACCAAGACGACCGCGGCGTCAACGTTGGCGCGCATTGCTCCCAAGCATGAAGCGGACCCACAGCATCGCGGCGATCGCGCCGGCCAGTTGCGCTAACACAAACTGAAACACGTCCGCCGGTCGAATCCCGGAAAACGTATCCGTCGCCGCGCGCGCCATGGTGACGACGGGATTGGCAAACGACGTCGAGGCCGTAAACCAGTAGGCGGCGCTAATGTAGCAAGCGATCAGCATCGCGGTGCGTTGCGGTGTGAGGCGATTCCCCAGCAGGATCGTGAGCAACAGGCCAAACGTGGCGACAAACTCGCTCCACCACTGCGCGGCGCCCGTGCGCACATGTGTCGAGGCGAACAGGGGCGGCAAATCAAACATCGCGTGCGCGATTATCACTCCCAAAAATGCCCCGGCTATCTGGGCGCCGACGTACGATAGCGCCGCTTTGGCGCCCAGACTGCGGTTCATCCATTCAACGAGCGTCACGGCCGGATTGAAATGCGCACCGGAGAGCGGCGTGAACAGTGAGATCAACACGAACAACATCGCGCCGGTGGCGAGCGCGTTGGCAAGCAACGCGACCGCGGCGTTACCATTCGCCAGGCGCTCGCCCATGATGCCCGAGCCGACGACGGTCGCGAGCAACAGCGCCGTACCGAGGCCTTCGGCCAGTAGTCTCGTGCGCATGGAATTAGAGCGGCGGCTTCTCGCCAATCGCTTTGACTTCCCGCAGCAACGACAGGCGATCCAGCTTGTCGATCGGCAGCGCCAGAAAAATGCGGACGCGGTGACTGATCTCGCGGAACGTGCAATCGAACGCGGCACGCTTCTGCGCATCGGTGCCTTCCACCGCCGCCGGATCGGCAAAGCCCCAGTGGGCGCTGATCGGCTGGCCGGGCCACACGGGGCAGACTTCGCCGGCGGCGTTGTCGCACACCGTGACGATAAAATCCATTTTGGGCGCGTCGGGTTGGGCGAACTCATCCCACGACTTGCTACCCAGTTGGTCCGTCGGACAGCCGATTTGCTGAAGCTTCTCGATGGCAAACGGATTGACGCGTCCGGTAGGAAAACTCCCGGCGCTATACGCCTTGAAGCGCCCGTGTGACAGCGCATTGATAAGACCTTCGGCCATCACCGAGCGCGCCGAGTTGCCGGTACACAGAAAAAGAATGTGATAGACCTTATCGCTCATAATTATTTCTGCTCAGCAGCACGCCGACGATTTATTTTCTGCATCGGCCGACGGGACACAGCAGCCCGCTTCCGGTTTGTCATTCGCTGTCGTCTTTACCGGCACGCAACACGCGCCGCTTTCCGGCTTAGCCTCGGTGTCCTCGCCAAACACCGGCACGTTACCCAGCGAATGAAACGTCTCCCACGCGATGCCGGAGGGATCGGTGGTCCAGTACTTGTCCGACTTCGCATAGCAACAGGCGCTACCCGTCTGCTCGACTAAACCGGCATCGGCCGCTTCCAGGTGCGTGCGCATCTGTTTCAATTCGCTGTCGCTCTCGACCTGCAGACCGAGATGATTGATCCCGACCGCATGACCTCGCTGCGAAATGGCGAAGTTGATGCGCGGGTCGTCGAGCATCCACTTGGCGTAGTCGCTCTTGGCAACTGACGGTTCAGCGCCAAAGAGCGCCGAATAAAAGCGCGTGCTGTCTTGCAGATTTTCAACGGCAACGTGGACGTGAAAGCGTTTCATGATGACACCTCGCGAATAAAGTTGAGAATTACCGCGTCGAAACACGGCGTTTGGTGGCCGCCTTGGCCTTTGCCTTTTTTGCCGGGCGCGTGGGCGCGCACGTGGTGGTTGCGCAGTCTGGCGCGCACGCTGCCGCATCCCCGGCGCAGCAGTTCTCGGTCAGGAACCCGAGCAATTCGTTCATGCGCGCATAGTTGGCCGAGTAATAGATGTACCGGCCGTCCTGGCGCGCCTCGATCAAGCCGGCGTGCGTCATTTCCTTCAAATGAAACGACAGCGTGGCGGGCGCGGCCTTGACCGATGCGCCGATCTCGCCGACGGACACCCCCTTCGGGCCGGCCTGGACCAGCTGCCGAAAGATGGCAAGCCGGGTGACCTGCGCGAGGGCCGACAGTGCGGCGACAACCTGTTTCGTTTCCATATTTCTATATTAATCGAAATATAGAATATGTCAACGGCACCCCTTGTCCGACCGATCGACGAGCGCGATCGAACATTCCGCTTTTTTTGGTTAAGAGGAAAAAAACTTGAGTATTCGGTGCGCAAACCAAAAACAAAATCGGGCGGGTCACCCCGCCCGATCGGCAAAATCACCCCAGCACCTGCATGCGCTTCTACTTCTTGTAAATGAGACCGACCGCGACACCGGCGAGGATCGACTCCGCCATGCCCGCGATCGCCCAATAGACCGACAGCGACATCGGGATCGGCAACACCACGTACCACACGAACTGCGGCGCCACGCAGGCCAGCAGGCCGAGATAGATACCGTAACGAACACCCTGTCCGACGCCGCTCTTATTCTTTTCGTAACCCTTGATATAAATGAGCACGAACATAAGCGCGAAAATTACGTGACCGATCCACATGATCCACATCATGCTCATCAGTTCGGGCATCGGTCGCCATACCGACGCCGTCTGCATGTAGATGTCCTTCAGCAGAATCTCATTCGAGATAAAACCAACTACACCCATCACGACAAGTACGGCAAGACTAGCGGACAGCCAACGCTTGATATTCATTCTTATCTCCTTAGTGGGTGATTTAGAACATTACCGACTGCGTGAATTGAGCAGCGCCTTGGCTTCCTGTTGCCCACGTTCGTCGCCGATGCTTTCGGCAACACGCAGCGCCCGTTCGGCATACTCCGCCGCTTCTTTTGTTTTGCCTGCGGCGGCGAGACTGCGCCCCGCGCCCAACAGATCGAGCGCAATTTTGCCCGGCGCGGCGGCCTGCTTGTCCAGCGCGAGCGCCTGCTCGTAGGCGGTAACTGCCTGGGCGTGCTGTCCGCGATGCGCGGCGATGTCCGCCAATATCCGCAGCGAATTCGCTTCTTCAATCGGGTCGTTGCGACGGCGATTTAGTTCCAATGCCCGCTTCGCATCGTTCTCGGCGGCGTCCAACTGTTTGCGCGCCAACACCATGCGCGCCTTGAGGTTAAGCATGCGTCCCGCGAGTTCGCAATTCCCTGCCGGACACAGACCTTGTGCGCGCTCCAGCCACTGCGCAGCATTCGCAGAGTCGCCGGCGTCGAAATCGAATACGGCGCGCCGGTAAGCGGCCTCCGCTTTCAGCGCCTCCGGCGTCGTCGCGCTGCGAGCCGTCAATAACTGGTCGAGCGCCTGCAGCGCAAGCGCGCGCTGACCCAATTGATACTGCACCGTGGCGATGTTCAGCAATTCGGTGGCCGCGCCTTGTCCATTCTCGATCGACGAGTAGAGACGCAATGCATCGTCGTATGAGGCCAGCGCCTCTTTCATATCGCCGCGGCGAAACGCCTCGCGGCCGCGCTGATCCGAACGAAGCGCAGCCTCTTCGGCCGCCGGCAACGGCGGTGGCGGCGCCGAACCGCAGGCGCTCACGGATACGATTGAAACGACAAATATCGCGCGAACGACTTGGTTCATTTTGAATGACCGCCCTGCGGCGGCGTCGCGCCGTAACTGTCCATCGGCAACACGCCGGCCTTGGGCTGTTCGATGTTGTTGCTGATCGGCCACGTGCGGCTCACCGAGTCGACCACTCTCTTAGAGCTCTCCACGACTTCCTTGCCGCCACGAACCGCGGCCGGCAAATCGGAGCGTGTTACTTTTTCGAGATTTTCGAGGTTGCGGTTCGCGCTGCCGAGCATGGTGTCGGCGTGACGCACGACGTTGCGGAGATCCTGAATAAGCGGACGCACTTCGTCGTTCAGGTCTTCGATCAGCTGGCCGACACCGCGATCGCGTTCGAAGCCAATCTCCTCATCCTTGGCCAGCGCCGGAGTTTTTTCCGTGCCGGGCGCGATCTCGATGACGTTGTCGCCGATCAAGCCTTCCTTCAGCAGGCGCGCCTTGGAATCCTTGCGCACCCACTTCATGTAGGTATCGTTAATCTCAATCGTGACCTTGACCGTCGCCTGCTCGGTCAACGCCAGCTGCTTCACCTTACCGATGTTGAATCCCGACAACTTGACCGCCATACCATGGACGATGTCGCGGCCGCTGTCGGTGACGAAAAAGACCGTCGTCTTCGGCACAAACAGTTCCTGCTTGATACCGATCGAGACCAACGTCAGCGCGATGCCAGCGGCGGCAAGCCACAGAAAAATACCAATCTTCCGGCTGAGGTAGCGGAAGCGTGCGTCATCGTCTCGCAAAATTGCCATCTGCTTATGTCTCCAGCGCGATCTTGATGTCGGCCGACACGCGTTCGGAAAACGGTTCGTCCGGCAACAGAAACAACGACACCCGGTCGCCGCGTGCGCGGTGAAATTCAAGTAGCACTTTCAGCATACGCGTCGCCGCCTCGCGCTCCACGCCAGTGAAAGGCGCATCGTAAATCATTATAGGCGGCTCCATTATCATCGCGCGCACCATCGCCACCCAGCGCCGCTCCGTCACACTCAACTGGTCAGGCAATCGGCGCATCAAATGGCGCAGCACCTCGTCCTCCAGCCCCAAGGTCTGGAATATCGTCACCACGGTCTTCTCGATTTCGGCCGCTGCGGTCCCACGGTGATACCACACCGGCAACACGATGTTTTCCCACGCCTTCAGATTACTGATAAGACCGCCGTCGTGCGGCACCGTGCCGACCTGCTGTAACCACTCCAGGCGTTGCTGTTCGGTCAGTGCCAACACGTCGCGTCGCGCCAGATCTACCCGACCCGACTGCGGTGCGCTCGCGCCCGTCATCACGCCCCACAACTCCTCACGTTGTTCCTGTACCGCGCACATGAACCGCACCACCTGGCCCGCCGAGGCGCGGCAGGTGAGATTGTTAAATGTCCGCGTGGAGACTTTCTCCAGCTGCACCGTGGGCGCCGCACTCATACGAAAAAGATATACGTGATCACGACGTCGATCAGGAACAACGTCATGACATTTTGCAGCACGGCGCGTGTGACGGCGCGTGGAATGTCGGTGAACGAGCGGCCGACGCGCAGGCCATACAGGCACGAGGTCACGGAAATCACCAGGCCGAACACAAACGCCTTGAGCAGCGACACCAGCACATCGGTAAGGCTCAGCAGATCGACGATGCTGGCGAGGCCGCGCACGAACGAAAAATCTCGCACGAAGGCGGCGAATCCAAAACCGCCGACGATAGCGATCGTCTGAAAATAAAACGTAATCGCCACCACAGCAATCGTAATGCCGGCCACACGCGGTACAACAAGGTAGTCGAGCGGATCGATACCCAGGCGCCGCACGTTGTCGATCTCGCCACGCACACCCATGGTGGCGAGCTCCGATGCCGTCGCCGCGCTCGAGCGCGCAATCACGACGATGGCCGACAACAACGGACCGAGCTCGCGCACCAGCGTCCACAACAGGATACGTGCAGTGACACCGGGGTTGGCCGTGCCGACAAGGCTGGTGATCTGCGTGGTAATGACGACGCCGGCAATGATCGCAATCATGCTGACCGCGCCGATGGCCTGCACACCACTGAAATAAATCTGGCGTTGAAACACGCTGCGTACCGGCGGCAACCGCAACACCCAAAGCCGTCGCAGTACGTGGTGCAGCATGTCGAAGAAGTCGCGCCAATAAAGCAGCGCCGACACTACCGGCCGCCCAAGCGAATCAGGATTGATTATTGCCGCCATGAAAGCCCGCCTCCCCCTGTCAGGGGAAGGGCAAAGGTGGGGGCGGAATCTTCACGCATGTCTTGCTCGCTGAAAATTTTTCGGCCGTTCGACACACGGACCCCATCCCAACCTTCCCCAGACAGGGAAAGGCGTTTTAGTCGCTTTACTTCGCGACGCCAGGAATGACCGGCGTCGTGCGTTTCACGTCCATATTCTGCGCGCGGTCGCGCAACGCGTGATCCATCAGCACAATCGCTAACATAGCCTCGGCAATGGGCGTCGCGCGAATGCCGACGCAGGGATCGTGACGGCCGGTGGTAGTAACGTCCGTCGCATCGCCAGCGACGTTTACGGTGTGCCCCGGCAAACGGATGCTCGATGTCGGTTTGAGTGCAATCGACACCACGACATCCTGCCCGGTCGAAATGCCGCCCAGAATTCCGCCGGCATTATTAGAGAGAAAACCCTTCGGTGTGATCTCGTCGCGATGCGCCGTGCCCTTCTGTTCGATGGCGGCAAAACCGGCGCCGACTTCGACGCCCTTCACGGCATTGATACTCATCATGGCGTACGCGACGTCGGCATCGAGACGGTCGAACACCGGCTCACCTAACCCAACCGGAACATTCGAGGCCACCACATTGATGCGCGCGCCGACCGAATCGCCTTCCTTGCGCAAGGCGTCCATATAGTCTTCGAGCTCGGCCACGCGCGACGGGTCGGCACAGAAGAACGGGTTATTGTCGACGTCGTTCCAATTCTTGAACCCGAGTTTGATCGAACCGAGTTGCGCCATGTAACCGCGCACCTCGACACCAAAGCGTTCGCGCAGCCACTTCTTGGCAATGGCGCCGGCGGCCACCCGCATCGCGGTTTCGCGTGCCGACGAGCGCCCGCCGCCACGCGGATCGCGCGCACCGTATTTCTGGGTGTAGGTGTAATCGGCGTGACCGGGACGGAAACGGTCGGCGATCTTGGAGTAATCCTGCGAACGCTGATCGGTGTTCTCGATCAGCAGCCCGATGGGCGTTCCGGTGGTCTTACCTTCATATACACCGGAGAGAATCTTTACTTCGTCGGCCTCGCGCCGCTGCGTCACATGGCGCGATTTGCCCGGCTTACGCCGGTCGAGCTCGGGCTGAATGTCGGCCTCGGAAAGCACGAGTCCCGGCGGGCAACCGTCGACAATCGCCACATAGGCCGGGCCATGCGATTCACCTGCGGTGGTGACGGTAAAAAGCTTTCCGATTGTGTTTCCGGACATTTTATTGAAGCCCAATCATGTCTTTGTCTTATGACTTCGATATTACCGGCAAACGCCAGTCGTCACAAACTCCTTACGGGTTTATGAATTCGCTTTTGACTTCGACACGTTCGGGTGAGCGCGCGAAAATCCAGCTCACGCCGAAGCCGGCCATGAGCGAATGGTCGGTGCGCATCAATGGGCTGTCTTCGAACACGGCGCCGTTCAGGCGATCGTAGCGCGCGAAGGCGCCGACCCAGAACGAAGGAAAGTGTTTGCTCAGCGAGAGCGTCACGCGCGATCCGCTGTATCCGGCGCGCGCTTCGTACACGGGGCGCGTCGGGGTGGCAAACTCCTGGCGCACCTCGTAGTAGTAATCGTGATACTTCTCGCTCGCGTAAAGCGGCCCCACCGCCGCACCCAGATCCCAGCCACTGCCCGGACCGAGATTCAGAAAATCCACGTTCAGGCGCGGCGAGAACAGCCAGCCGATGTACTCAAAGCGGGTCGTCATCACGGCGTGCATCGGCAGGAGCAACGCAAGCTTTCGGTCGCGATTTTGATTCGCGTACAGCAACCACTGCACCGACGGTCCGGCTTCGATGACCGGATCGAGATCCGGCATGCCGGCGCGCGCCTGGTTCTTGTCGCTTTTGGCCGGTGGCCCGAGGTTGACGCTGATATCGAGCACGGCACCGTCGGTTTGCACGAGGTCGCTGCGTACGCCGCCGCGATCGACCTTAAACCTGTCGCCGCGGTAGACAAAGTATGGGATCGGCAAAACATACGTGTGGCGCTCGTCGGAGCCGCGATAATCGGGAATGCTGGCGACGCCGATACCGCCGCCGATCTCCCACAGCGGTTCTTGCGCCGCCGGCGTCGAGACCGACGTCAATATCCCCCATCCTAACAACACCGCGCACAGCGCCAGTTTTCTCATTGCGTTCTTATATAAGGGCTACGCCACCGATAATAGTCATAAACATACCTCAACACGAATGAGCGCGGCGTTTCTGCATATAATTTGGCGACAACAACCAAATGTGCGCCCCCATGCGTGGCCGTCTAACCGCTCCCGTCTACTCTCTTATACTCGCGCTGTTGGCATGGGCACCGTCGATAAACGCCACGCCGGCCGCGGAGCGCGCCGACGTGAGGGCCGCCAAGGACTGCGTCGCCTCCAGCACGCTGCCCTGCCGTCACAGCAAAGGCCTGCTGTGGAAGATCGAACGCGCGGGCGACAAGGCGAGTTATCTGTTTGGCACCATCCACGTCTCCGACCCGCGCGTCACCACGCTGCCGCAACCGGTTCAGCAGGCGTTCGACACGGCCCAGAGTTTTACCATGGAGGTCATCGTCGATGGCGCCGGCCTGACGCACATGGCCGAATCGATGTTCTTCAACGACCAGCGCACTCTCGAAAGCACGATCGGTAAAGAACGCTACGCCGAGATCCGGCACCTGTTCGAGGTGCGCAAATTGCCGTTGAACGACCTTAACAAGAAGAAGCCGTGGGTGATCGAGATGATGCTCTCGACGCCGGCCCAGGCCGGGCTCCCGCTCGATTTTCAGTTGCAACTGCGCGCGACGCTGCAGGGCAAGCCGACATATGGACTGGAGAACATACGCGACCAGATCGCGGTCTTCGACGAGCTGCCGATGGCCGATCAAGTTTCCATGCTCGAGGCCACCTTGCGGTACTATCGCGACACCGGGGCCTTGATCGAACAAATGGTCCAGGCCTACGTGGCGCGGGACCTGGTGCGTATTATGGGCCTTATGGACGCACCACCCGGTGAAGACCGTCGATTGCATGAGGCCGTGATGGAACGCTTACTGGCAAACAGGAACGTACTAATGGTGCAACACATGCGTGCGCGTCTCGATGAGGGCAATGCCTTCATCGCCGTTGGTGCCGGCCATTTGGCCGGACCGCGTGGCTTGTTGATGCTGCTGGAACAAAACGGTTATCGCGTCAGCCCGGTTTACTGACAGACGCATGCCGCGCAAGCGCCCCTCACGCAAGACGCACCGACGCGGCGACGATTGGGCAACCCTTCCCAAGGAACAACTGCTCGAGTTGCCGATTCGACGTCTCGGTCTGCGCGGCCTGGGCGCCGAGCTCGAACCATTGGTGGCCGAACTGCATAAGGAATTGGCCGAACGCGGATTCACCTTCCGGCCGCACATCTGGCTCTCGGACGAATGGTTTTCTCCCGACGGCATCCCCGGCTTCGCGGTTCCGTTTTATCTCGCGCATCCACGACTCAAACGCCTCGAGCAGGAATTCATGCTCGAAGTCGAAGGCGGCACGCCCGAGCACTGCCTCGCGCTCATGCGTCACGAAACCGCGCACGCCATCGCCAATGCGTATCGGCTGCATCGCCGCCGCGACTGGCAGCAACACTTCGGTCGTTCGAGCCAACGCTATCCGACGTTCTACGTACCGCATCCCTACAGCAAGCGTTTCGTCATTCACCTCGACAACTGGTACGCGCAAAGTCACCCGGACGAAGACTGGGCCGAGACATTCGCCGTCTGGCTCACGCCCGGCCTCGATTGGCGCACGCAGTACCACGGTTGGCCGGCGCTGAAGAAACTGGAGTATGTCGATCAGCTGATGCAGGAACTGCGCGAGACGAAACCGATGCTGCGCACGCGCCGCGAGCAATCGCCCGCACGCAGCATGCGCATTACCTTGCGCAGTTACTATCGCACCAAGCAGACACGCTACGGCGCCAAGCATCCTGCGTTCTACGACGAAGACCTGCGACGGTTGTTCGCCGCCTCCACGCCCGAGCAACCGCTGGCGGCACGCTGGCTGCGTCGCGAACGCATGGAGCTGACTTCGACCGTCGCTACCTGGACCGGCGAATTTCGTTATCGCATCGATCAGGTGTTGAAAGACATGATCAAGCGTTGCGACGAACTTGGATTGCGCGTGCACTCAGAGAGTCCGCAACTCAAACTGCACGCCGTCGCGTTTCTTACCAGGCTTGTCATGGATTACCTGCATACGGGAAAATTCCGGGTGCGAGTATGAAGCGGCGCTTTCATATGTCAGGACGAACGAAGCAGAGTCGCTTTATGAACTTTGTGCCGACAAAGACGTAAACAGGGCTTCTTTAGTGAAAAAACTACGAGTCATGATGTTGGTGCATTCCACGCTGATCCCGCCGGACGATCTGAAGGCGAAGGACGATCCGCGCATGGAGAAGTACCGCACCGAGTACGACGTCAAACAGGCGCTGCTCGCGCTCGGCCACGAAGTGCAGGTGATCGGCGTGTACGACGATCTCGGTCCGATCCGCAAGACCGTCGAAGAGTGGAAGCCGCACATTGCCTTCAATTTGCTCGAAGACTTTGCCGGCATCAGCGCCTTCGACTATTACGTCGTGAGCTTCCTGGAAACCCTGCGCCTGCCCTACACCGGCTGCAACCCGCGCGGCTTGCTGCTCGCGCGCGACAAGGCGCTCTCGAAGAAGCTGCTGTCGTATCACCACATCAACGTACCCGGCTTCATTGTGTTCCCGGTCGGCAGCAAGGCGAAACGCGCCGGCAAACTGAAATACCCGGTAATTGTTAAATCGCTCATGGAAGAAGGTTCGGTCGGTATCGCGCAGGCGTCGGTCGTGGAGACCGCGCCCGAACTGATAGAACGCGTGAACCACATCCACGATCGCATGAACGGCGACGCCATCGCCGAAGAATATATTCAAGGCCGCGAGCTGTACGTCACCGTGCTCGGCAACCAGAAACTCGAAATCCTGCCGATTCGCGAACTCGCCTTCGGCGAAGTCCCGGCCGATGCGCCGCGCGTGGCAACGTACCAGGTGAAATGGAACGAGGACTACCGCAAGCGCTGGGGCATCGAATACACGTTCGCCAAACATTTGCCGAACGGCATGACGGAAAAAGTGCAGCAGCTGTGCAAGCGCATCTACCGCGTGCTCGACATGAACGGCTACGCGCGCCTGGACCTGCGCCTGACCGCCGACAACAAACTCTACGTGCTCGAAGCCAACCCCAACCCCGGCATCGCGCAGGATGAAGACTGCACTCTCTCCGCCATCAAGTCCGGCATGAGCTACGAAGAATTCATCCAACGCCTGATCGGCCTCGGCCTGGCCAAAGCCCGCGTCGCCCTGGATTAAAGATTCCCCTCTCCCGCCTGCGGGAGAGGGTCAGGGAGAGGGCTGCCGCGAGGTGCGCTCTGCCTATCCAAAAGCAATTTCTCACCGCAAAGGCGCAAAGGACGCAAAGTTTTGTTTGACGAAGAGAACGCTTTTCTTTGCGCTCTTTGCGCCTTTGCGGTGAAGAGTTGTTGTTGCAGTGACCTCGCTGCCGACAATCCCACCTCCCCGTCTCTCAGCATTTTTGCGGCGGTTTGTGTAAACTCCCTGAGATTACAACGCTTTTAGACGACCTCGACCCGTGACCGCTGCCCTGAATTCCGCCCGCCTCGCGCGCCTGGCGCAACTCGATAAATTACTCCAGACCCGCATCCTGGTGCTGGATGGCGCCATGGGCACGATGATCCAGCGCTACAACCTCACCGAGGCCGACTATCGTGGCGAGCGCTTTGCGGACTATCCGTCGGACCTGAAGGGTAACAACGACCTGCTGATCCTGACGCAGCCGAAGATCATCCGCGATATTCATAGCGCGTACTTCGACGCCGGCAGCGACATCATCGAGACCAACACCTTCAACTCGACGGCCATCTCGATGGCCGACTACAAGATGCAGTCGCTCGCCTACGAACTGAATTTCGAAGGCGCACGTCTCGCGCGCGCCTGCGCCGACGACTACGAGCGCAAAGATCCGACACGCCCGCGTTACATCGCCGGCGTCCTCGGTCCGCTCAATCGCACCGCTTCGATCTCGCCGGACGTGAACAACCCGGGTTTCCGCAACGTCACCTGGGACGAGATGATCGTTGCGTACACCGACGCCGTGCGCGGGCTCATCGACGGCGGCGCCGATATCATTCTTATAGAAACGGTATTCGACACGCTGAACTGCAAGGCAGCGATCTCCGCCGTCGACCAGTACTTCGAAAAGATCGGCTACCGCTTGCCGATCATGATTTCGGGAACAATTACTGACGCAGCGGGACGAGTGTTGTCGGGCCAGACCGCCGAGGCGTTCTGGAATTCAGTCGCGCACGCAAAACCATTGAGCATCGGACTGAACTGCGCGCTCGGCGTTACGCAACTACGCCAGCACGTCGATGAAATCTCGCGCGTCGCCGATGTGCGCACGAGCTGCCATCCGAACGCTGGTTTGCCGAATGCCTTCGGCGGTTACGACGAAACGCCGGAGTTCATGGCCAAAGAAATCGGCGACTGGGCGGCGCAAGGCTTCCTTAATATCGTCGGCGGCTGCTGCGGCACGACGCCGGCGCATATCAAGGCGATCGCGAAAGCGGTTGCCAGCGTGCGTCCGCGCGTGCAACCGAAGATCGAACCCAAGCTGCGCCTCTCCGGCCTGGAGCCGCAGAACATCGGCACCGACACGCTATTCGTGAACGTCGGCGAGCGCACGAACATTACTGGCTCGGCGGCGTTCAAGAAGCTCATTCTTAATAACGAATACCCGAAGGGCCTCGACGTCGCGCGCCAGCAGGTCGAGAACGGTGCGCAGATCATCGACATCAACATGGACGAAGCCATGCTCGATGGCGAACAGGCCATGGGCCTGTTCGTGAACCTGCTCGCCTCCGAGCCTGACATCTCGAAAGTGCCGCTCATGATCGACTCGTCCAAGTGGGACGTGATCGTCGCGGGCCTGAAGCGTAGCCAGGGCAAACCCGTCGTAAACTCGATTTCGCTCAAAGAAGGCGAGGAAGCCTTCCTGCACCACGCGCGCCTCGTGCGTCGCTACGGCGCGGCCGCGGTCGTGATGGCCTTCGACGAAACCGGCCAGGCCGACACCAAGCAACGCAAGATCGAAATCTGCGAGCGCGCCTACAAGCTACTCACGGAAAAAGTCGGCTTCCCGCCGCAGGATATTATTTTCGACCCGAACATCTTCGCGGTCGCGACCGGC
>Ga0209515_10001715_pt1 | contig 35775 bp, 41 predicted proteins | sample Subgroupgradi54m_FD_187454 | JGI IMG/M metagenome (GOLD analysis project Ga0209515, IMG submission 187454) | Subsurface groundwater microbial communities from S. Glens Falls, New York, USA - GMW60B uncontaminated upgradient, 5.4 m (SPAdes)... ... | reverse complement strand
AGGATTTGAAGGTCAGAGCCATGTTTTTTCACCAGAAAAAACAGGCGAGACGGGGTCGCGGAAATTTCCGAGCGACGGCGAGGAAATTATCTGTGACCTAATCCTCTACCGCCCACAAAGGAGCTTTGCGACTGCAGTGGGCGGTAAGCAAAGTATCTGCATACTTTGCGTCAGGATTTGAAGGTCAGAGCCATGTTTTTTCACCAGAAAAAACAGGCGAGACGGGGTCGCGGAAATTTCCGAGCGACGGCGAGGAAATTATCTGTGACCTAATCCTCTACCGCCCACAAAATTAGTTATTTGAATTTTCCTCCGAGAAAAAAATTCCTTTTTGAATTTGTTTCAGTACGCGTTTCAGATAAGGAATAATATTTTTCGGCAAGGCATCAAGCGGAAACCATTTCAATTCGTCGCATTTTTCTGACTCTTTGTTTTCAAGCTTGCCCGTCCATTTTTCCGTTTTGTAAAAGAAATCAAAGTAAACTCTGTTTTCAGACACTCTGTGCATCACATGAACAAGGACGGCGTCTTTCTCGGCAACTTCAATGCCTATTTCTTCTTTTACTTCGCGTTGCATTGCTCCAAAGACTGTTTCAGTTCCTTCAATATGTCCGGCTGGCATGCCATAAAATCCCCCACGCCAAACAAGTTTAGACCACCTCTGCAAAAGCACCTCGCCACCTTTAGTGAGAATGAGACACGAAGCGGCGTAAAAATTTGGTCCTCTGTCCATATTTATTTGAATCCCTTTCTTAAATCTTAAATCTTGTATCCCGTTAGAGTTTTTACAAACAATAATTCAAACTCTTTCAGGGTTAACATTGCTGATATAATTCAGGCGAATAAATTTTATTACTAAAAACTCTAACGGGATGAATCTTGAATCTGGTCTCTTGAATCTACTATTATTTCGCGTGCAAGTACATATATATATCTTCCAGCGCCTTCACCGCGTCGCCCGCAGCGATGTTGTTTTGGTGATAGAGTCCGTTTGTACAGTCTCCGGCGCTCCAGACGCCGTCTAGTGTTGTTCTTTGGTTCTTCGGGTCAACGACGATTTGGCCGAAGGAATCCAACTCAACTAGCTTTGATACAAAGTCGGTCGCGGGAATTGAACCGACTTCCACAAAAATGCCTGTGGCCTTCAGTTCAACTTTGTTGCCAGTTTCTCTTTCTTTGTAAACAATTGATTCCACAAATTGTCCTCCTCTGACTTCAACTATTTCGGCGTTAAGCACCGCGTGCATTTTCGGATTCCCAAGCACTTTTTTTACAGTTACCGGGTCGGCTTTGAATTCATCTCGTCTATGAAGAAGCACGACGCTTTTGGCGTAGGCGAGGAGTTGCGCAGAGGTTTCAAATCCAGCGTTGCCTCCGCCAATGACCACGACATCCATGTCGGCAAATAGCGGACCATCGCAAGAGGCGCAGTAAACGATGCCTTTGTTTTCATATTTTTCGGCGCCAGGAACATTTAATTTTCGGCGACTGCTTCCAGTGGCGATGAGGAGAGTTTTTGCCGTGTATTCGCCCTTATCTGTCGTTAGAAGGAAGCTAGTCTCTTTAGGCTTGGTTATTGTTTCTTGGTTTTTGGTGATTGAAGTAACCATTTCACCTTCACGGATTGTTACGGTATCTTCGGCATAGACCCTCAAATGTTTTTTGAGATTCTCTGCCAGTTCAATGCCACTGATTGTCGGCGTGCCAATCCAGTTTTGAATGTCGGCAGAAACACTGCTTTGACCGCCAAATTCTTTGGCGATGAAAACGGTTTTCAGGCGTTTACGCGAAGCGTAAACGCCTGCCGAAACGGCGGCGGGGCCACCGCCGATGATGGCTAAATCGTAAAGGGTAGATTCAAGATTCATGATTCAAGATTTAAGAATAAAAGACAAGGTGAATTATAGCAGGGAGGTTAGAGAAAACCAAACTACCCCCGATTTTCGCGGCGAAAATCGGGGGTAGTTTTCTTGAATCGTGAATCTTGAATATCATTTCTTCGCCCTGCGAAGAAATGCGGGAACCGCCCCCCAATCATCGTCAGAATCGTCAGTCATCTTTTTTTCTTCCATCTTTGGCATTTCTTTGGAAACGGAGGGCGCTGGCATGGCGTTATAAATTTTACCCTTTTTGTCTTCCGCCTCGGCGCCAAACAGACTTCGCTTTGGCATGTTTTCTGGAAAACCCGAAGCGATAACGGTGATTTTCACTTCGCCCTTTTTCAGTTTTTCGTCGCGAACAGTTCCGAAAATAACTTTGGCGTTTGAATCAATTGATTCGGTGATAACCTTGGCGGCGTCTTGGATTTCAAACATCGTAAGGTCGTCCCCGCCGGCGATTGAGAACAGCACGCCTTTAGCGCCGTTGATTGAAAGTTCAAGTAGGGGAGAGTTGATGGCGTTTTTGGCCGCTTCCTCGGCGCGTTTTTCACCGGAGGCCGAGCCGATGCCCATCAAAGCGCTTCCAGCATTTTCCATAATGGAGCGGATGTCTGCAAAGTCAATGTTGATGACGCCCGGAGTGGTGATGAGGTCTGAAATTCCTTCAACAGCTTGTTTCAAAATTTCGTCGCACATGGCAAAAGCGGCGCGAGCGGTGGTTTCTTTGCTAATTGTGCTAAGCAGTCGGTCGTTTGGAATGATGATGATAGCGTCAACCGATTTGCGGAGTTCTTCAAGGCCTTGTTCCGCGAGACGCATTCTTTGCGCTCCTTCAAAGAAGAACGGTTTGGTAACGACGGCCACGGTGAGCGCGCCGATTTCTTTGGCGGTTTTTGCAACTACAGGCGCAGCGCCTGTGCAAGTGCCTCCACCCATTCCGCCAGCGATGAAAACCATGTCCGCGCCTTTGATGGCTTCTTGAATTTCTTCTTTGGTTTCTTCAACCGCGCGTTTGCCGAGCTCGGCGTTCATACCGGTGCCAAGGCCACGAGTGAGATTTTTGCCGATGTGGATTTTTTTCTTGGCGAGGGTGTTGTGAAGGTCTTGGGCGTCGGTATTGACCGCGATAAATTCAACTCCTTTTACTTTGGAGTTAATCATGTGGTTGATGGCGTTTTTGCCAGAGCCTCCGACTCCCAACACTTTAATGCGGGCGAACGCTTCAACTTCGGGTGTGATTTGGGGCATAGTATTAAAAGTTAAAATTAAAAGCTAAAAAGTCAAAATAATAAGAAAGACAGCCAAAAATTAAAGTAAAAGCTCAATATCAAGCACTTCTAAATTTTGAGTTTTGCCCTTTGCGCTTTAAGTTTCCCTATCATAGCAGAAAGGTTTAAAAAAATACAAGGGTTGACCCCGTTAGAGTTTTTCATTCTAATAAAAGCGATTTTTCAACGAAATTTTTGCTAAAAACCAATTAGTGGCCTATCGCGTCAGTAAAACTCTAACGGGGTTGACATTAAATCAAGTCTAAAGTATAAAGTAACAAGAAAAAAGTCCCAAAACCAGTAAAAATCAACAAAAGGTTTGCGGTGAAAACAAAATCAGGCGGTGAATTGAAACAAGTCATAGCGGTTCGGCATGGTGAGTACGGCGATGGTTCGAAAGAATTAAATGCGGAAGGGTTTGAACAGATTGAAAAGTTGGCGAAACAATTGAAAACAATAGTCAAGCATAAGCATAAGGTCGCAATTCTTTCGTCTCCACTGACTCGGGCAAAACAAAGTGCTGAAATTATTGCCAAACAATTTGTCGGGCAGGTTGAAACTTGCGACGAGTTGCGTTCCGATGGGTTTGGTGATGGGGCAGAGCAAATGGAAGCAATCCTCAAAATGAGAAACGGAGCTGATGTTGTAATCGCCGTTACTCACTACGAGGCCCCGTCGGGAATCATCAACGCTTTTTCACAAAAGCTCTTTGGGCTAGAAGTTTCCATGCGCGAGAGTGAAAAAGGAGATGGCCTCATGCTTTGTCTCAAAACGGGCAAGGTGTCGGAGGCGCTTTTTCAATAGCCCTTTTGTTTTTAGTCGGTCCCCGAGTGTGTAACACGCTCGGGGGATTTTTTATATAGGACTTACGCATTTGGCGCATTGCTTCGTTGCTTCGTTCGTTTGCTCCCGCGCAGTATAATCATACAGCTTGGTCGCAAGCCTCACTCGCGCCTCGCACTGCATCCAAACGCGTAAGTCCTATTTTGTTATCCATGGAATGGTTCGGCCGAAAGGTAGAATGAAAAGTGAAAAAAAGGGGGACAAGATAGCTTCAAAATATCGTACAAAAAATTTTGCCCCAGAAATTTTGTGGCAAAATTTCTGGGGCCGATTTCATTCTTGATTCGTGAATCCTGAATCCTGATTCTGCGATTCTTGCTTTTCCTACGGCAAGAATTGCTTGAGCCACGAAACAATATCTCTCCCCGCTTTATTGGCAATTCTAATTCCACTTAACCCTTGGTCTTCTTCGCTAAGCCCCAAAATGGACAGTCCGTAAGCCACTGACCAGGCGGAGTCCTTGATTTGGTTTTTGTTGACATCGCCCCAATTAACACTGGCGATTCGCGACGGCAATCGTAGCGATGTCTTAGCCAACTCCGCGATGTTTTCAATGGACGCGCTTCCGCCTGTAATGACGATTCCTGCCGGCAGCAGGGCATTGCGTCCGATTTTTTTGAGGTGCGTTTCAACAAGCTCAAAAATATCGGAAAGCCTTGCGGCGATGATCTCTTCCAACTTCTTTTTCGGGTATGTTCCGCCGACAATGGCGCCTCGTTTCAAATCCTCCGCTTCTTCAATTGAAATTTTTAATCCCAAAGCGATGTCGTTCGTCACATCAATGCCGCCCAGCGGAAAAACTTCAACCGAAATCGGCACGCTATTCTCAAACACGGCGATTGACACTGTTTCCGAGCCGATATTCGCCAAAACGCACCCGGCGATTTTTTGAGTTTTGGAAAGCGTCATTAAAGACGCGGCGATTGGCGAGGCCACTACATCAAGCACTTCCACTCCGGCTTCTCCGACCGTTTCAATCAAATCGTTAAAGTGTCGTTCAAGGCAAGTTATGAAAAGGGTTTTGGCTTCAAGTTTCGCGCCCTTCATGCCCAAAGGTTTTCCGTAAATCGCCTTGCCGTCAAGTTTGAATTGAATCGGCACGGTCAGAATGATTTTGCGGTTGATGGAGTAAGTTTTTGGAATCTCCGATTGGCTGGCTTCCACGGCTTTTTTCATGTCAAGCTCGGTGATTTCCGAATCGGCCCTAGAAATGACCACCCCGCCGGTTGAAGTGATTCCGGAAAGTCCCACACCGCCAATTGAAAGAAAAGCTTTTTTAATTTTCACGCCCGTGGCTTTTTCCGCTTGGTTCAAAGCGAGACGCAGACTTTTTACCACTTCTTCTTGATTTACAATATAGCCATGTCGCAGTCCAAGAGACTCGGCGTAGCCGACGCCTAAAATTTTTGGAAAAGTTTTTTCATTTCCCCCTTTCGATTCATTTGCGCGCGCGTTTTCCGCCACTACCACTTTGATTTGGTAGGAGCCGATGTCTATGCCGACTGAAAGGTTTTTGGACATGGCAGAATAAATCTGAATTTTCAATTTTCAATGACCAATTTTCAATCAATTAAGAAATTCTTAAATTGATAAATTGAAAATTTATTGAAAATTGTAAATTGTAAATTGATAATTTAGAAACCAAGTTGTTTTCGAAATTTGGTTTCTATTCTCTCCATTCTACTACCATGTTCCAATCCTTCCAAATGCGCTAAACCGTGGATAAAGAGCAATCCTAGGAAGTTTTCAAGCTCCCGTCCAAATTTTTTTGCCTCCTTCCGCGCCTCTTCCAAATTTATAAAAATTTCGCCCTCCGTTTTTGATAGGGGAAAGCTCAAAATGTCGGTCGGCTGGTTTTTGTTTCTGTATTTTAAGTTAAGTTTCCGCAGAGTTGTCCGCGAAGCGAAAACCACGCTTAACTCGTAGGCTTTTCCCAGCACGGCTTCTTTCATGGCTAAAAAAGGCAATCCGCCAATTGGCGGATTGCCTTTAGCCATATTCGTAATAGTGAAGTTGCTGTTTTGTTTCAATTTTTTCTTCTTTTCTACCATACCACCTACTACTTACTACAATACTACTTACTATCTTCTACCTACTATTCTTCTCCACCATCTTACCAAGTTTTATAAGCAAATCCACTTCCTTCCGTCTGCTGATTTTTTTCAAGGCGCGCTTTTTTCTAGTGTAAGGGGAGATGTTTCGGTCTTTATATCGCAGAGATCGCACCCGGGGCAAGATGCCCGCGCCTTGAACGCGCTTGGTAAATCGTCGGAGGACTGCCATGCTGTTTTCCGTTCCGGTTTTTACAACTTCCACATTGGTTGCCATAGTGAAAGCATATTACCACAAGCCGTGTTTTTTGCAAAGGCGGTCGCGAATAGCGCACTACGAATGCGCGCGCACGAATAAAAACTTAATTTCGCAATGCTGAAAATAAGAACATATGTTCTTATTTTCAGCATTGCGTGATTTGGTGGTCAGTCAGTCGTTCACAAAAAACGCCCGAGGTTTGCCTCGGGCGAGTGATATTTTACCTGGCTACTTGTTTTCTCCGTTCAACATTTCCTAACGCAAGAAAGCGTCCCTGGCATTTTTTGCAACAAAACCAAAGTTTCTTTTTGGGATTGTGTCTCTTATCAATTTGCACCCTGCTTTTTGCAATCCAAAATTTTCTTTTGCAAGAAGACAGAGAGCAGTGAAATCTCACCATTTCTGGGAGCGTCCGAAGCAGTTTTTTGTCTACGAGAGGCATGAACCTATTGATGTAATAATTTAGGCGGTCAAAGTAAATACCCATCTGTCTTCCAAGAGCGCTCAAACCGCCAGATTTCGCGAGTAGCGCCTCAAGCCCTTCTTTGCTTGCGAGTTGTGCCGCTAATTTCTCCCTGCTATGTCCCAACAAGCGATTAGCATACCAAAGCGTTGTGCGTTGGTTTGGGTCCGCGGATAGACCCGCGGCACCAAGGATTTGGTAACCTCTTTGTTTGGTGATGTGGATAATTCCGGCCCTGCTAAAAAGCTCTTTCTTGGTATAGCCGTCTTCAGTCAGAGACTTTTTGATTGCTTCTTTGCCGCCGAGCTGGGCAATGTATTTTTCAATCACACTTCTTCCACTACTGTTTGTCGCGTTATGTCCCCGGTTTTTTAGCAGTCGCATCTTGCTGCGAACCTTCAGAACATCTTGGTCTGACAATCCAAATTTTTTCCCCACAGCGCCATCGGTTTCTGCTTGCCAGTTGCCGGTCTTTAGATATCCCACGAGCAATTCCAGACGATAAAGTTTTACAGTCAGTGGCGCCAAGTGGTGGTTGATTGCCAGTGCTACATGAGAGAGTTTCGGATTTACGGCGATATCCATTTTTGCTTCACTTGCAATTGACCCGACCAAATCATTTACGCTTGAGGTGAGAATAATTGGCCGACGGCCATCTGGTCTGTATAAACCAAGCGCGCAACGGAACCCAGAAACCGTTTTAACAGATATTTTGAGCGTTGTCGCCATCTCATCATCTGATTGGGTTTCCCAATTATCTTGAATATAATTAACAATGACCGACGAATCGGTTCTGCTGTCTCGGACCTCATTTCTGTTCTCTGACGCTAAAAGTCCCCGCCACAGGATTGCATGGATGAGTTGGTTCATTTCAGTGTGGAGCATCGTTGCAACCGCCCCAAGACGATTACCAAGCGCATCAACAATTTCAATGTTCATTTTTACCTCTCTTTGTTGACAAGGATTCTAGGCTATTTATATCAGATTAAAGGCAAAAAAGAAAGCAAGGGGTATCAATACGAAATAACGAAAGGGAACGAAAATACGAAAATATACGAAAACTTTTTCAGCATCACTACGGTTTCCGTATCATTTCGCCCGCCTGCCATAGACTGGCACTGTCGGGCAGGTATTTTTGTGAATTCTTATGTTCGTATTTTAGTATCGGAGTATTTTAGAAATTTAGCAACTATAGTTTTTTTAGATATTTCGGCAAGTCGCAGATTTTTATGGTGTCTTGCGAGCGGTTGGACATGTCCCGCACAATCGCTGTTTCTTCCAGCGCTTCTTTTTGTCCCACAATTATGGTGTAGGCGATTTTCATATTTTCGGCAACTGAAAGTTGTGAGATAAGTTTGTCTCGGGAGATCGCTTGATGTGTCGGGATTTTCGCTTGGCGCAAAATTTCTATGATTTTCAAACTTTTCATTTTGGCTTCAAAGCCTAGCTGAATAAAATAAATTTTCGGTTTGTCGTACTTGAGATTTTTGCATTCGTTCGTCTCTTTGAATGTCAGACGCAAGCCGACGCCCGGCAGGTCGTTTTTCATGCCGAGTTTTTTGCCGATATTGCCGTAACGAATGCCGATTCCCAAGGGCTTGCAAATTTTTCGGCTTTCAGGATTATTGATTTCAAATATGGTTTGGCAGGAAAAAGCCCGATTGCCGACTAAAAAGTGGTCAATCTCGTAGGGGATTTGGAGGATTTCTAGATACTCCAAAACTTCTTTGAAATGTTCCCGAGAAAGTTCCGAGAGAAAACTCACGGATTTAGGCGCATCTTCTTTGATGATTCTGCACTTTTCGTTTTGGCAGGCCATTAAGTCAAAAACATCTTTTTTGAAAATTTGTCGGCAATGAGTCGGCAAGATTTCAATATTTTTTCGGTAATAAGCCGTCAGCTCGCGCGTAAAGCGGGCGACGCTGTCTCGGTCGCCGATGCTGTTGATATGGACGAAGAGATTTTCCACGCCTTGTTCCTTGAGAATTTCAAAAGCGGTTTTAATGAGCAGGGCTTCGGCGATGCTTTTGGAAGTGCCGATGATTTCAAGCGACACCGTCCTTTCTTTGCCGGCGGTTTTCCTGCCCTCGTCTTCAAGCAGAATTGGTTTGCCGAAATAAAGCATTACCGGCTGGGGCAAATGCTCCATTTTCTTTTCGGTGTACAGGCGGATGATTGCCACTTTTTCTTCTACGGAAAAACGCGCGGGGGCCTCGCCTTCTTTGGTTTTTGACTCTTGCTCGCTAATAGCGCGACTTTTTTTGATGTCATCTTTGGTAATGACAGGCGTCTCCATTGGCGTGAAGCCGTAATAGAGGGCGGTTTCGGCGGTTAAATCAAGATTTTTGTACCAACATTCTTGCGCATGTACGCGCCGTTTTTTGCTACCCTCTACCCCTTTTGAGATTTTTATGATGGAGGTCATAAAATAATTTTCAATTATCAATTATCAATTTTCAATCAATGCTCTAATTTTGAAAATTATCCATTTTTCTCTAAAGGCTTTCTTTGCCCGGGAAAAATCCCATAACATTGAACGGGTAGAGACGGAGAAGAGGACGGCCAACGATGGCGCTTTCGGGAAGTGGCCCCCAACTTAACGAATCATAGCTTACCTTGCGATTGTCGCCTAAAACATAGTAATGGGTTTCGCTCAAGATTACGGTGGTTTTCGGTTCCGATTTTTTATTTTGCACGAAAGATTGATTTAGAAGGAAACCTTGGGGATGCTCGGCGTTTTTGACGGTGATTTTGTCGCCCTCAAACTCCAAAGTGTCTCCCGGCAGGCCGATAATCCTTTTTATCAGATATTTATTTTCTTCCGGTCGTTTGAAAATGATGACCTCGCCTCGTTTCGGTTTTTCCAAGCGGTAACTTAACTCGTCAACGATCAAGTAGTCGTTGTTGTGGAAGGTCGGATCCATTGACGGGCCTGAAACCATGAAGGGTTGGGCGACGAAAAAGCGAATTGGCAGGACAATGGCCGCGGTGATGAGAGCAAACTTGATTATGTCCCACCAAGAATCTTTTTTAGTGCGAGAAAAATTATTTTCCGTGTTCATTTCCGGAATTTTTTCTTTTTCATCACTCATGATGCATGAATTTTAGTACGATGACTCGGTTGACGCAATAGGGGATGCTGTGTTGCGTTGTATTTTTTGTTGCATTATCGTGTTTAGTGGTAGAATAATGATGTAAATTTATCATAATTTCAAATTTTCAATTATCAATTTTCAATCAAGTTTCAATTTGAAAATTGTTAAATTTAAGAATTCATTGATAATTGGTAATTGAAAATTGAAAATTCATAAAATGTCTCATTTTATTATCGTCGGTCTAGGCAATCCCGGCTCCGAATACGAAAATACCCGCCACAACACGGGGCGGATTTTGCTTGAAGCCTTTAGGCAGGCGCAAGATTTTCCCGAGTGGTCGTTTGATAAAAAGCTCAAAGCCTTGGTTTCCGTCGGGCAACTTGCAACTTGCAACTTGCAACTTATTTTGCCCGAAACTTTCATGAACAAATCAGGCGATGCTATGAAGAATATTCAAGATTTAAGATTTAAGATTCAAGCAAAGAAAAAAGAAATTTCCAATTTGGCGGTGATTCACGACGACTTGGACATTCCGTTCGGCAAATTCAAAATTTCTTGGAGCAAAAGCTCGGGCGGGCATAGGGGAGTGGAATCAATCATCAAAGCTGTCAAAACGGAAAGCTTCGTTCGCATTCGTGTTGGCATTTCGCCTACCACGCCTTCAGGCAAAATGAGAAAACCCCACGGCGAGGTGGCTGTGGACAAACACATTCTCGGAAAATTTTCCCCCGGCCAGCTTGCCACGCTCAAAAAACTTTCAAAAAGCATCAGCGACGCGCTGGTAACTATTGTCGCCGAAGGTCGCGAAAAGGCGATGAGCCAACAGGGAAGTTTTTAGTTTTCAGTCGTTAGGTTTTAGGTTATAAAAAATCCGCCAAGCAATGCGGGGCGGATTTGGGACGGAGGGAGGATTTTAGGTTGCAGGTTGGTCTTGTTGTTTTTGCGCAGTTGCCCTATAATGTCAACACCTTCATGGATTGTTCGAACCATATTTTATAAAAACAAAAGAAATTTTTCATGAATTTAAGCGCAATCATAAACAACTTCGCTTCGCCGTGGAATATCGGATTATTCTTATCATCACTACTTACAATAATTTTTATACTTTGGGATGGGAGAAGAAAAGAACTTTCTACTATTGAAAAATTGGGTTGGATTTTGTTGGTGCTAATGTTCGGCATTATAGTTGTACCGATTTATCTATATAAAAATCGGGAACTACCTACAATTTCTAACCAGTCTGACACTTCTTCTTACATAGTCCCGCGTGTTGTTGCGACTATCGGGGCGTTGTTCTTCACTATCTTTCAAATATTTGTTATTCACAATCAACTACTAATGGAAGCTCGCTATCTAGCAATCGTGTTTGCCCCACCTTCTCTGGGTATTGAAATTGTGGCTATTTTCTGCTGGTGGTTTGCGCTTAGGGGTCATGTTCTAGAAAGTCGAAGGCGCATGAAGTTTGCTATCAAAGGCGGGCTAATTCTCGGCGGTATCGGTTTTGTAGGTGGAATAGTAATGACACTAGGATCGAATCTAGGGCCGCTTGTCGGGATTTTTTTCACTGGTCCAATCGGCCTCTTCTTAGGGTTTGTGGGTGGTTATTTTTACTCTATTTTTCATACTCCAGAGCAAATATTGAAATAAATTGTACTCATGTGGAATTTTTGTGAAGATAATTAACAGATAGGTTTACCCCGATTTTTTTTGTACGATATATCGTACAAATTAAAATGAGGCGCGCTTCGTTAGCGCAAAGTTTTTGCGTAAATTATCGACTTAATTTGTACGATATATCGTACAAGTTTGTCATGCTTCAAATTTCCAATGATCCTCGATACACATAATTGATTGGCTATATTTGTACGATATATCGTACAAAATAGAAATTTGGTTATTGCTCGTCAAGCATTTGTCCCAAAGATTTTTTCTGCGCCTCAAACGGTATAACTGCCAAATCAAAAATCAGTTTCAAAACTTTATTCATCGGTGCGTGGCTTTTTACCCATGATGCGGTGTGCTTAAAATGATTTTGTTCCAGTCTGTTTTCAAAGCGGGCGACAGTCGAGGGACTGACTTTAAGCGTTTCGCTTATGGTGTGCGTTGCGGTGCCTTTTTGCGCCAAGTAAATCATTGCCAACCGTTTCGCAATCATTAGGCGTTCCGTCTTGGTCAGTATTTCTTTGAAAATTTTGGTTCTGGTTTTTGAACCAGTGTCGCTTAAAACGGCAATGATGCGGTCTTCAATTTCTCGCACCACTTTTTCCGCTACAGCGTGTTTAGATATATGGGGCATTTCAGTATAATAGCATAATTGTAATTTATACGATATATCGTACAAAATGGTAAACGATATATTCAAAGGTCAGAAGCCAGAAAGAGTCAGAAAGAAAGTGTTGCGCGTGAATGCTTTCCGCTCGCCATTATTTTGTATTTGTACGATATATCGTACAAAGTTGACGGGTTGATTCAAGTAGCATATTGATGTTTGCGCTGGAATCGCGGGATTATACAGAAAGGCGTAAGGAAGTCTTTTTGTACGATATATCGTACAGAATCAAGATTAAACATTTCAAAAAGATGAGAAACAGAATGGACGAATAGTTCTGTGCAATTGAAGAGATTTACCAGTCAACTCTCATCTCGCTATGAGGCAGTTGGTTTGGTTTTGTACGATATATCGTACAGATTAAAAATCTATAAAAAACCCGCCCTGTATTGCGTGGGCGGATTTGGGACGGACGGAGGATTTTAGGTCGCGGGTTGGTCTTGTTATGACGATTGCGTCGGGACTTTCATTTCCTTTTGCTTCTGCCGTTGGTAGACCCGGCATTCTTCCAAATGTCCTTTCATACAGTTCTGAATGATATTTTTGTGACAATACTGACACTCTTCGCAACAGACAATCATGTGCACAATGCCGTTGGGATATTCGTGACAACTGCATGCGCAAACAAGCGGGTCCATTTCTCCGTGTAGCATAATTTTCCTTTTATTCTACATTATTTTGCTTTTTTAATAATATCACGTTCCGAAGTTACAAACAAGCGAAAACAACCGCCCCGCAAAGCGGGGCGGTTGTTTTTCTTCGTCTTTCCTAAAATCTAACAGCTAAAGCTATTTCTTTTCTCCCGCAAAAGACAACGCCATCTTCTGCTCCTTGGCGTCAAAGAACGAGATTTTGAAGTTGTAAGTTTTACCGAATTTTGCAAGTTTTGGCAGGTGTGGTAGAATGCTTTCATATGGAAAAAGCTAAATACAATTTTGCCAGTTTGTTTGGAAACAGTCCTATTTTAGACGAAGAGAAACTTAGAGTAGGGAAACAAATAGAAGACATCGGAGGTCTTACATTTAAGATTAATTTTGATGAAGAAGGCTGGACCGCTGTGTGTAAGGAAGTTCCGGCGATTATTGCTTCCAATACCAACCCTACTCCAACAACTATTGAAATAGAATCTCAGATACGAGATGCTATTTTTTCCGCTTTTAATGTGCAGTTGCAAAAAACTTCTTCCGAAGTGGAGTCTCCTTTCAGATTTGAATACTCGATCGCGAAGTAAAGTAAAGAAAATAAATGGCTAATGAGGACATAAAGCGCAAAGCGTTGTTTAGTGGTTTGAATAATATCAAACAGTCTGATTGGATAAAAGCGGCGGAAGTTTTAGGATTAAGCGCTGTAAAATCAACGAGTGGCAGTTCTCACACATACAACATTCGCGACCCCCAAAATCCCAATCGTGAAGATGTGAGGGGGTTAATTTCCACTGTCCAAATTAATCTTTACAAACAAGCCAATCAGAAAATATTTAAGAGGTTTATCGCTTTTGGTATCGCAGAAGATGAAATTTGGAAGGCTCTAGGCAAGCTTTGATATTCTCTTAAAAAACAACCGCCCCCGCTTCGCGGGGGCGGTTGTTTGTTTTTCCTAAACGCTGAACGCTACACGCTATATCCTTATCATGACTTCTTTTCGCCCGCGAACGACAAAGCCATCTTTTGCTCTTTGGCGTCAAAGAAGGTGATTTTGAAATTGTAAGTTTTGCCGAGTTCCAAATTGGCGCGCAGTTTTTCTTCGTTGCCGAATTCGGAGATATGCACAAGTCCCGCCACGCCTTCTTCAATTGAAGCCAGCGCGCCGTGTTTGTTGAATTTGATGATGACTGCTTTGACCGCGTCGTCTTTTTTATATTTTTTGGCGGCGTCAATCCACGGATTTTCTTTGAGAGCTTTGATAGAGAGTGAAATTTTACCTTCCTTGATTTCAATGATTTTGACATTGACTTTTTGACCGATTTTGAAAAGAGCGCGCGGGTCTTCCACCAACGCCCAATCAATTTCAGAAATATGCACCAAGCCCTCCAAGCCGTCTTCAATTTTTACAAAGACGCCAAAGTCCACAATGCCTGTAATGTCGCCTGAAACTTCATCTCCGACAGTGTATTTGCCGACGATTTTTTCTTTGTCTTTAGTCTCGGGACTCTTTTCCGAAAAAATCAGCTTGCCTTCTTTGGGAATCGCCGAGATGACCGACACGGAAATTTTTTGGCCGACAAGTTTGCGAAGCTCTTCCAAGATTTTATCTTTATCGCCGTCGGCTACGCGCGGATAGTGTTCGGTTTTCAGTTGTGAAGCGGGCAGAAAGCCTGGAATGCCCTGCCACTCCAAAATAAGACCGCCCTTGTTTGCTTCCTTGACTGGAAGGTCAATAATTTTTTTGTCGCGAATGGCTGTTTCGGCTTCGCTCCAAATCATGGCTTGACGCGCCTCTTTCAAAGATAGTTCAATGTAGCCGTCTTCGTTTTCAACATCAACGACTTTAGCGGCGATTTTGTCGCCGATGGAAACTTTTTTGATGACATCGCGAGCGTTTATGTATTCTCTGCCGTAAATGATGCCCGTGCCGAAAGGGGGCAAATCAATAAAAACTTTTGATTTTTCAATATTCAAAACAGCGCCTTCCACGATGTCGCCCACAGCCGCGGGGTTCCCCGAATCTTTTATGATTTTACCCATCACGGTTTCCTTTTTTTCTTTTTCTTCCACCACTTTCAATTCTTCTTTTGGAACGCTATCTATTAAGTCGGCAACTTCTTTTAGGGTTGCCACGGCGTCATCTTTTTTCATAAACCATTTTTGGCAAGAGATTTATGAACCCATGTTCATAAGGTTAGCTCTTACGCGTTTTGTTAATTGCCTTTGCCAAAGCATTCCTACAAAAAGGTAGGACAGGCATGGGGGATAGTATACACGGAAACCGAAAGGTGGCAACCTGTCCCCCGATTTTCGCCGCGAAAATCGGGGGCTTAATTCTTTATCCTCTTTACTATTTTCTATTTTCTATTTACTATTCTCTATATATGATAATCACCTACCTCGGCCTTGAGGCTTTCAAAATCCAATTCGGCGATACTGTTTTGGCGCTTAATCCCGTGTCCAAAGATTCCAAACACAAAACCGCTCGCTTCGGAGCGGACATCGCACTCGTTTCTCTTAACGACAAAGATTTCAACGGCGTGGAAACCGTAACCCACGGCGAACACAAACCTTTTGCCGTGAACGGCCCGGGCGAGTATGAGATAAAAGGCATTTTCATTAAAGGTTTCAAAAGCGATTCTCGGTACGGACTAAAAGCCGATTCCAAAGAAACCCGCATCAACACGATTTACAGCATTTCGCTTGAGGGTATGAACCTCTGCTTTCTTGGCGCGCTTGATTCAAAAGATTTGTCTGCCGAAACCAAAGAGGCCCTTGATGATATTGATGTGCTGTTCGTGCCGATTGGCGGAGAGGGAGTGATGACGCCGTCGGTCGCCTATGAATTGGCCGTCAAGCTTGAACCCCGGTTAATTATTCCCATGCACTACAGCGACTCGGGCGATAAAAATCTAAAAACCTTTCTTAAAGAGGCCGGTGAAGAGGCAAGCAAACCCGAAGAAAAATTAACACTCAAGAAAAAAGATTTGGAGGGGAAGGAAGGAGAGGTTGTTGTGCTTGCGCCACAAATATAATCCGAATACTACAAATGAAAATGCGAATGCCACGAATAACGAATTCGTAGCATTCGTGATTCGTGGCATTCGGATAGTATTCGTAGATTCGGATTATATTATGTTTGATTATTTAGAAAACCTCCGCAAAAAGCCTATTCACTATCGCAAGCGCGTGGCGTTTTTAACAGCAACTATTATAACGGCAATTATTGTGGGCGTTTGGATTTCCACACAGAACTTTGCAATGTCGGAAGAAGTTGATTCAAAAGCCTTGTCGGACGATTTCAAACCGATTGAAGAAATTAAAAATAATGTAGCGAGTTTCATTGAGACGGTTAAAAAAATGGGCGCGGACATTTTTGGTTCCGCAACCACAACTCAATAATCCGAATCTACGAATACTATCCGAATGCTACAAATAACGAATCACGAATTCGTAGGTTCGTTATTTGTAGCATTCGCATTTTCATTCGTGGTATTCGGATTGTATTTATCTTTATTTTTGTTACAATAGTCAGACCATGCCAGACCGAAAAGACGACAAAAAACCGCCCAAAAAGCCCGAGGAAACAGCGGAAAAAGCCCCTCATGTGAATGTCATTTCCCGCAACATTTCAACCGAAATGCGCGAGTCCTATTTGGATTACGCCATGTCGGTTATCACTTCGCGCGCCCTGCCCGATGTTCGCGACGGACTTAAACCTGTGCATCGTCGCATTCTTTTTGCCATGAATCAGATGGGCTTGACTTCTTCCGCCAAATTCAGAAAGTCGGCGACTGTTGTTGGTGAAGTGCTGGGAAACTATCATCCTCACGGCGATGTGGCGGTTTACGACACTATGGTAAAAATGGTGCAGGAATTTTCCATGCGGTATCCACTTGTTCTAGGACAAGGAAATTGGGGTAGCGTTGACGGTGACCCTGCCGCCGCGCATCGCTACACCGAAGCCAAAATGTCTAAAATTTCGGCGGAACTTTTGCATGATATTGAAAAAGAAACGGTGGATTTTCGCCCCAATTACGACAACACCAAAAAAGAGCCGTCGGTTCTGCCCGCAGTCGTGCCAAATCTTCTTTTGAACGGCACCCTCGGCATCGCTGTCGGCATGGCCACCAACATTCCGCCTCACAATCTCGGAGAAGTGGTTGACGCCACAGTGCATTTAATTGACAACAAAGATGCCACAACCGAAGACCTTTTGCAATTCATCAAAGGCCCGGATTTTCCGACTGGCGGAATTGTTTTCGGCGCTAAAGATTTGATGCATGCGTACGGAAGCGGTCGGGGAGGTGTTGTTACCCGAGGTGTTGCCGAAATTGTGGAAAATAAATCGGGCGCGTTTCAAATCATTATCACTTCCATTCCATTTCGGGTGAACAAAGCCGAGCTGATTATGAAAATCGCCGACCTCGTCCGCGACAAAAAAATTGACGGCATCAAAGGCCTGCGCGACGAATCTTCCAAAGACATCAGAATCGCCATTGACCTAAAACAAGGCGCTTTTCCCGAAAAAGTGCTCAATTTTATTTACAAACACACCCAGCTTGAAGAAGCTTTTCATTTCAATGTGGTGGCGCTGGTTGACGGCATTCCGCAAACCCTGTCGCTCAAAGCCATTCTTGAAGAATTTGTGGCCCATCGCGTGATTATTGTCCGCCGTCGGACGGAATACGACTTGCGCAAAGCGGAAGAACGAGAGCACATTCTTTCGGGTCTCAAAAAAGCCCTTGACCACATTGACGAAATCATCAAGCTGATTAAAAAATCCAAAGATACGGCCGAAGCCCACCTCAACTTGATGAAGCAGTTCAAGTTTTCCGACCGCCAAGCATCGGCCATTCTTGAAATGAAGCTGTCCCGCCTCGCCGGTTTGGAGCGCAAGAAAATTGAAGATGAACTAACCGCTACCCAAGCGCTCATCAAAGCGCTTAAAGAAATTTTGAGTAGCCCCAAGAAAATTCTTTCAATCATTAAGGCCGAGCTCACCGAAATCAAAGCGAAATTCGGCGATGAACGACGGACGAAAATTGTGAAGCAAGGCGCTGGCGTTTTTTCGGAAGAAGATTTGATTCCCGACACCGAAAGCGTTTTGGTTCTTACCAAGGGCGGTTATATCAAACGCACCGACCCCGAAGAATACAAAAAGCAAAGACGCGGAGGCGTTGGCGTGGTTGATTTGGACACCAAAGAAGAAGATTTTGTGACTAATTTTTTGACGACTACCACCCACAGCGAGCTTTTGTTTTTCACCGATCTCGGCAAAGCCTATCAAATTAAAATGTTTGAAATCCCGGAAGGCAAACGGGCGACGCGAGGCAAGTCAATCATGAATTTCATTTCTCTTGCTGACAACGAAAAAGTTACCAGCATTTTGGCCATGCCAAAGGAAGTTAAACAGTCAACACTTTCGCTCCTCATGGTTACCAAATCCGGCGTCGGCAAAAAAGTGATGGCAGAAAATTTCCACGATGTTCGCCGAAGCGGTTTGATTGCTATTAAACTTCAGACTGGAGACCAACTTATGTCGGCTTCATTTGTGGAAAAGGGTGACGAGTGCATTGTCGCTACCGCCAAAGGTCAGTCCATTCGTTTCAAGGAAAGCGATGTGAGAGAAATGGGACGAAACGCCGGTGGCGTGCGAGTTGTGCGACTTCACAAAGGCGACACGCTTGTCGGCGCCGATGTCATTAAAAAATCTCAAAAAAATCCGAAACTTTTGGTGATTATGGAAAACGGTTACGGCAAGAAAACCGATTTGGAAGAGTACAAAACTCAAAAACGAGGCGGTTCGGGCATTAAAACCGCCAAAATCACGCCGAAAACTGGCGCGCTCATCGCTTCCAAAGTGATTGACGAAACCGAAACTGAAGAGGTGATTGCCATTTCCAAAAAAAGCCAAGTCATTCGCGTTGATATCAAAGAAATTCCGGTCATCGGTCGCCAGACGCAGGGGGTGAGGATTATGAAGTTGAGGGAAGGAGATGCGATTGCGTCTCTTACATGCTTATAATATATTCAACAAAATTTTCAATTATCAATTTTCAATTATCAATAAATTTTCAATGTTTTAATTTTCAAAATTGGAGAATTTCGGGTATTGATTGAAAATTGATAATTGCAAAATTGAAAATTAACATTCTTATGTTCAGCGACCCTCAAAAAAACCTAGAGCAATTTAATCTTGAACTCGGGGCGCGGGTGGCCGACCTCGGTTCTGGCGCCGGTTTTTACACGGTCGCCACCGCCAAAATTGTGGGCGAGAAGGGGCGCGTTTACGCCGTTGATACGCAGAAAGACATGCTCACTAAAATAAAAAACAACGCCACGCAGGCGAGGCTCTTAAACATTGAAGCCATTTGGGGCAACATTGAAAAACTTGGAGGCACAAGGCTCGCCGACGCTTCGGTGGACGCTGTTTTAGTTTGCAACATTCTTTTCCAGCTTGAACGAAAAGATGATTTTCCGCTTGGAGTCAAAAGGATTTTGAAAGTCAAAGGACGCGTTTTAGTGGTTGATTGGAAAGAGTCTTTTGGCAATATGGGGCCTCATGCAGACCATGTTGTTCCAGAGACTGTCGCTCGCGCGCTTTTTGAAAAAGTCGGTTTTACATTTGAACGCAGTATCCGCGCGGGGGAGCATCATTATGGTATAATCTTAAGAAGGGTATAGGGGTTAGGGTTTAGTCAGAAGCAGAAATAATTAAATCTTTTTTAACTAAACCCTACACCCTCTACCCTAAACCCTATCTCTTATGAAAATAAGCCCCTTTCAAGTCATCGTTCTCGCCATCTTTGCTCTGGCTCTTGTCGGCGGGGTTATTGTGCTGGCGCTTACTAAAAGCAAAACGGGAAGCGGTAGTGGAGTGCCAGTTGTAATTTGGGGCACAATGTCCTCGGCCAGTTTTAACGCTTCCACCGCTGACATTACGCAAGGCAACGGCGGATTGAAAATCAATTACATTGAGAAACGGCCGGAAAATTTTGACCAAGACTTATTGGAAGCTCTAGCTTCGGGCGCGGGTCCCGACGCTATTCTGTTGCCCCAAGATTTAATCGTCCGCCATCGCGACAAAATCTTGCCGATTTCCTACAACCAGATGTCTTTGCCGTCCTTCAAATCAACCTTTATTCAAGAAGGCGAACTTTTTTTGGATCCTAACGGCATTCTGGCGCTTCCATTTTCCGTTGACCCGTTAGTGATGTATTGGAATCGTGATTTGCTTTCAAACGCGGGGCTCGCTAGAGTTCCGCAAACTTGGGAAGAATTTATCGCCCTTAGCCAAAAGCTCACCGTCAAGGACAAGTCCGGAAACATTTTGAAAAGCGCTGTGGCGCTCGGCGAGTTTAGAAATATCGCAAACGCCAAAGAAATTATTTCCACCTTGCTTTTGCAGGCGGGCAATGGAATCAGCGACGGTTTAAAGTCTTTGCTTAATCCGCCGACCCTCGCCACAATCGGCGCCATAAATTTTTACACCGATTTTGCCAACCCGGTAAAGCCCGACTATTCTTGGAATCGCGCTCTGCCAAATTCTCTCAACATGTTTACGGCGGGCGATTTGGCTTTCTATTTCGGTTTCGCCGGTGAAATTTCAAAAATCCGCGACAAAAATCCGAACCTGAATTTTGATGTTACCTTTTTCCCGCAACCAAAAGGCGCCTCCGTTACGACCACTTTTGGCAAAATGCAAGGCTTGGCGGTGCTTAAAGCTTCAAGAAATTCCGCCGACGCAATCACGGCAGTTTTGGCTTTGACCGGCGTCGGCCCCCTCGGCTTACTTGCTAAAGCCACAGGCCTTCCGCCAGTTCGGCGCGATATGTTATCCGTTGACCCAAGCGACCCTTACCAAGGAATTTTCAATAATTCCGCCATTCGCGCTAGGGGTTGGCTTGACCCGAATCCGTTATCCTCATCGGCAATTTTTCAAGATATGATAGAATCTGTTACAGGAGGCGAGAGGGAAGCTGGCAATGCGATTGATGTGGCGGGGAAGAATTTAACTAATCTTTTTCGTTAAGATTTCCCCGAGGTTCAACCTTAAATCGGGAGAAAGGTTGAACCTCGGGGAAAAAACAAATGCCAAACAAGATAACAATTTTCGTCAGCGCATTATTTTTTTTGAGTCTGTTTGTGGCGTTTGCGCCCATAGCAGTGTCGGCGCAAACTGATACAGGGTTGGTGCCGTGCGGTAATGTTGCTGGCGCCGATGGAAAAATTTCTAACCCCTGCGGTTGGAATGACCTGATTAAGCTCGTTAACAACATTGCCAATTTTTTCATCATCGCGGGAACTGCCATTTCGGCTTTGGCTTTCGGTTACGCGGGGTTTCTGATGATGACTTCGGCGGGCGAGATGAGTAAAATTGAAAAGGCAAAATCCATTTTCGGCAAAGTAGTCATCGGTTTTCTTATAATGCTTTCCGCGTGGCTTATCGTTAACGCCATTGAAGTGGCTTTCATCAAAGATACTTCATTTCAGTCGCTTTTGGGTTCAAAACAGAATGTAACATCTTCGCCAGCCCGTCCCTAGTTTATATTCGTCCCGTTAGAAGTCTTGCTAAACATGGTTAAGAGAATAAATAAATGTTTGGAGCGCTTATCATATTGTTATCACCTAAATAAAACCTGAGGACTTCTAACGGGATTCGTATCATTCGCATCGTACATTTATGTATTCACGTATTAAAAAATTATATTGGCTCGTTATAGTTAGTATTTTTTCATTGATTTCATCTAGCATTGCTTTTGCTACTGTAACCCAGTTGCCCGACACAAGTCCCGCCATCATTAAAAACCCCCTCGGCACAACCTCCACCATTCCCGCTTTCATTCTTTTAATTTTAGACACCGCTTTTCCAATCGTAACTCTTTTGGCAATCTTTTTCATGATTTACGCCGGTTTTCGGATGGTTATCTTCGCCAGCAATGAAGAAAAACTTTCCGAAGCCAAGCGCGCCTTTCTCTGGACTGTTATCGGAGTGGCAATTCTTCTCGGCGCCAAAGTGCTTTCGGCGGTTATCTGCGGGACAATAAATCAACTTAATCCTCTAGCGCCGCTTAAATGTTCAATTTAGTATAATCCGAATACCACGAATGAAAATGCGAATGCCACGAATAACGAATGCTACGAATGGGGAGTGTGTACATCGTACGCGTTTTATTCGTTATTCGTGGCATTCGAGTGATATTCGTAGATTCGGATTATATTTTGTATGTTTGTATATACCAATTACGGTTTTTGCTCTGACTTCCGACGGCAAACCGACAAATCTAACCGAATTTGTTAATAATTTTATCAAGATATTGAATCCCGTCGTAATCTTTGTCGCGAGCTTCGGTTTCTTTGGTCTTCTTACAGGCATATTAAAATATGTTGGGGCGGGAGGCGATGAAGAACGACTAGGCAAAGCCAAACAGCTAATCATCTACGGCCTTCTCGGCATGCTTATCATATTTTCATTTTGGGGCATTGCCAATTTGTTGGCGAAGACATATTTAGGAGTGTGATAGATTTTCTTAACGAGTACGCGAGTTTTAGAAAATCATCACCCCCTCACCAATTTCACCGACACACCGTTTTGTCTATGCCGTAAATATTAAACCTGTAATATGTCGCGAATCACCTATCAAATGTTCGGTAAAATTGGTGGGGGGGTTAAGAAAAATATATTTCGCTTCGCTACATTATTTTTCTAAAATGTGATATAATATCCCTTATGAACTCGGATATTAACGCAAAAAAGAAAGACATAGCAGAAATCGCCAAGAAATACGGCCTTGATATGGTCGTGTTATTTGGCTCGCAGGCTACTGGCGCTCTACATTCAAAAAGTGATATTGATATTGCAGTTATCAATATGAATGATTCTGATAGATTTAAGGTTTACGGTGATTTCTGCGCTCTTCTTAAAAGAGAGGATATCGAAATCGTTAATATAAGCAATGCTTCGCCAACTCTCATGTATAGTGTAGTGAGAGACGGTGTTTTGATATATGAAAAAAAGGAAAGTGACTTTTTCAGATGGAAAATATATGCTATGTGGATATGGAGGGATACTAAGTGGCTCAGAGACCTACGCGATAAAAAACTTATTGAATGGGCCAAGACTACTTGATTTTTATGATCCAGAATGATACAAAACAAAAAATAGGAATACTTCAGAATTACTTGAGTAAAGTCATCTCCTACACAGTCCTTCCTATAGAAGAACTGACTAATAATTTTGAAAAACTATCCACATTGGAAAGATTGTTTATTCTTATGGCAGACGAGGCTTTTGATATAAATAGTGCACTATCATACCAACTTGGCAACAAGATTTCAGAGTCAAACAAGTCCACATTTTATGAGATTGCTGATTTGAAAATAATTACGCAAGAGTTTGCGGATAAGATTTCCCAATCTGCAAAAGTAAGGAATAATCTCGTACATAATTACGAGAATGTCCAGAAGAAAGCTATGGTTGAGGATATGAGGAAATTCGTGGAATTGTATACAGAGTATGTATCAATTTTGATTGAGAAGTTTGTTAAAAATGATTCCACAGAATAAACAGCATATTTGAGCCTGCCCGCCCCGCTTTGCGGGGCGGGCGAATGCTCTTAACCCCCACCAATGAGAACAGAGTCCGTAAAGTCCATAAAGTTGGGCCGGTGTTCCCAAGGTGGAACCTAAATCGGTAAAAAGGTTGAACCTTAGGAACACCGAGAATAAATCTGTGCTATAATTTCTTGAACAAAAAGATGAAAAAGATAAAATTGTTTTCAATCCAAAAATTTTTTATTTCTCTTATTGCAACGATTATTTTGCTTGCTGGATTTATCTCGCCAGTTCAAGTCGCTTTTGCCGCTTGTCCACCAACCCCCGGTGACCCGCACACAAAAGAAGTTCTTGGCCCATCGGGTACTTATGAATGTGTGTTGCCAGATGCGAATGGCGGAGCAAACGGCACCCTCACCAACATCTCCTCCGTCATCATCAGAATCACAAACATTCTGAACCTCATCATTCCGTTCCTTGTAGGTCTCGCCGTATTCCTCATCATTTACGGCATTTTCGGTTACATTTCCAACGCCGCTGACGAGGAGAAACGCAAGGAGGCCCGGGATTTTATTATTTGGGGCGTTGTCGGCGTGTTTATTATGGTTTCCGTTTGGGGACTTATCAACATTCTCGTCAATTCTTTCGCCACGAATAATTCAAACGCGATTGTTAAGAACACATACAACACAGGTGTTGTCCCAGAGCTGGGCACTAGTCCCACCCTGATTACTTTCATTGACCGTGTTAACGCCATTGGGCCGTACCTCATCGGTTTCCTTATCAGTATTGCTGTTTTTATCATTCTTCTCGGCATAGTCAATTACATTCGGCAAGGAGCCAACGAAGAAAAACGCGCCGAGGGTCGAAGTTTTATCATTTGGGGAGTTATCAGCGTTTTTCTAATGCTCTCCATTTGGGGATTGGTAAATATTTTAATTGAAAGTTTCAAGTTTAATAATCAGGTGCCATCTTTGCAAACAATTTTCAACAATCTTCAGGTTAAGTAGCTATCCACAGCCCCCTTGCTATTTGTTCAATAGGTAGTACAATATGCGATAAGTTATCATAAGAAAATAAAAAAGGTCGGTTTCTCGCGGTTTTCTATTTAGTTTTATAATTTATTAAATTATCAATAAAATAATGAAAAAAATCGTTATAGCTTCGTCTCTTATCTTTCCGGCCTTAACTTCGTTGGCGGCTGACCCTCTTACAAACATTTCGGGTGTACTCAACAGGTTTAGTTCGTTTATCAATCTAATCATCCCCTTCATCGTTGGTTTGGCCGTTCTTGTTATTGTCTACGGAATTTTCAATTTCATCAGTTCTGCTGGTGATGAAGAAGCTCGCGCTACCGCAAAGCAGTTCATCATTTGGGGCATTATTGGTGTCTTTATTATGCTTTCAGTTTGGGGGTTGGTGAATATTCTGGTGAATAGTTTCGGTACTAATAATGCTAGTAAGGATGTCAATGTAGTAAAAACTCAAGTGGCACCGGTACCTACAGGTACAGTTTTTTAACTAACTAAAGTTTGTTTTTATCCTTTAAAAATTTATTCCAATGAAAAAACTCGTTATAACTTCAGCTCTTATCTTTCCTGCCTTGACTTCACTAGCTCAGCTCACCACAGTTACCGAAGTCGTAATTAGGCTACAGAGTGTCATCAACCTAATCATCCCTTTCATCGTTGGATTGGCTGTTCTCGTTATTGTTTACGGAATTTTCAATTTCATCAGTTCTGCTGGTGATGAAGAAGCTCGCGCTACCGCAAAGCAGTTCATCATTTGGGGAATCATTGGCGTGTTTATCATGGTTTCAATTTGGGGGTTGGTGAATATTCTAGTGAATAGTTTCGGTACCACTAATGTAAACACATTTGGTGATAATAGCAAAGTCCCCGTTGTTGCGCCAACAAATATTATTGGCCAGCCTATCAATTTGTAATTGAATCCGCTCTTCGGTATCAAGTAAGTATTTATGAGTGAAGTTGCAAAACTCGTCAACAATATCAGCAAGTTCATTTTGAACCCGCTGATATTTTTGATGTTTGCTGTGGCGACTTTGGTGTTCATTTGGGGCGTTAGAGGTTTTGTCGGTTCTGCCGACGATGCCGAAGCTCGCAGTAAGGGAGCGCAACAAATGATATGGGGGATAGTTGGCATGGTCATTATGATTGGAGCCGTAGTCTTGGTTAACATTATCGGTAACACCGCGATAAAACTTTAGGATTTTTAATATATGGAGCCATGCCTCAACAAGTTGAAGCATTTTTTGCTTGACATACATAATTAGGTATGTTATCATATCCAACATTAATGTTAAATTAAAGCAAACATATGAAAAAACACATAAGAAAGATAATATTAGGCGCTGTTATTTTATTGGCTTACATGCCTTTTGTTGCTGAAGTTAAAGCCTATACACCTGATATACATTGTTACGAAAATCCAACTCTTTATCAACCTGCTCGTGTAGCTGGCGAAGCCGCTGTTTACACTTGCGGTTTACCCCTACCTACTGCTTATAGCAGTGTAGCCCAAAATTATTACCCTAGCGTTTCCAATTACCAAACCGCCAGCGTTGTGAATGCCGTGCAAAGTAATCCAGTTCAGACGGCGCCGAGACTTCCTAATACCGGAGGCGGGGGCAAGGCGCTTGCGAAAGCTCTTGGTGTAAGCACTTCGGCAAGCGATTCGTTTTCCTTCGTTCGTATGGGGGTGTGGCTCTTGTGCGCGGTGGTCTCGTTACTCGTTTTGATTCCTCTTTTTTTGGTGAGGTCTAGCGATAGGGAAGAGTTGCAATTGAAGGCTTAATTTTTAGCAAAAAAATCCCCGCTCCGATGGCCATCGGAGCGGGGATTTTTGCTGGAAGTTTTTTTTGGTAGGGAGGGGGAGTTAATGTTTGATTTTAGGCAATGTTGAAAATAAGAACATATGTTGATAAAATAAATATTGCGAAAGTATGAAGCAAAAGGACAAAAACAAACCAGCCCCCGCGCTTCGCGCGGGGGCTGGTTCTTTGGTTGAATTACTTTGTCTTTCACAATGTAACACAACTCAAGCTATCGCTTGAGTTGTGTTACTTTCAAAATATAAAAATCCAAGAAAAGCCCAGAAAATAAGAAATAAAAAAGCGGAGTTGATGTTATCAACCCCGCCTGTGTTTCAAGTTTACGCTAACGCGTTGGCGTGACGTAGACTCGAAGTGATACCGAATTTGTGTCCTTGGCTTTAAAGAACACTGTATATGGCCCAACCGGTGTCGGCGTTACGACTTGTTGTCCAGACCAGTCCTCCTGTTCTGGACTATCGTTGAATCGGGATAGGATGTGCCCTGGGCCCTCGATCGCCCAGTGTATGTACATATCCTTTCCTACGACCAAGGGTGTCCAACTGTTTGTATCTGGAGTGATACGAACAAAAGGTCCCTGACCAAGTTGATTGTTCGGTTGCACCACCGTCTGACCATAACTTCTTTGGTTGTCTTGCCAGACTCCCGGAAATAGAACCTTTATGAAGTGTATGGCCGTGAACAGGACAATGAAGCCTATGACTATCCTCCCAAAGGTCGCCAAGCCTCCAGTGTCGTCGGTCTGTACATGACCGCCAGCTTGAGGTGTTGCCGGTCCTGAGTTGGTTACCTTTTTGAATAGCCAGTGAATGATTTTTGCGAGAATACCTATTCCCACAAGCGCCTTTAATATGGACCACTCTGTCCATACATAAGATTTTGACAACCCCCACTCGCTTTTGAATCCCATATCTGGGAAAAAGAAACTCCCCACATATAGGACGACCATACCGATGGTAGACCACCAGAGTATTGGACGCAACCACTTACTGTCGCGATTCCAATGGTAGGCCATGATTATCAGACAGACAATGCCTAGGGCGCATTGTGGCACCACCAACCAATTGTTTTTAATCGGTATGTGGCTTAACAACCAGTAAGTCAGAGCCTCCCAAAGGAGTATGCCCCGCGCTAGGTCTATGTATCTTTCAGCGGATACGGAATACCACTTGCTAGTTTTTCCTGGCAAGATGGAATCAAGTAGCACCCCAATCAGACTTCCCCAAATGAAGAGGAAGGCGAGGAAAGCGGTGCACCATAGACCTGCAGAAGCTGTGAGAGTTGGCCACCCGAACCCGATGCCTATGAGAGCAAAAGGAAAAGGTAGGACAATGGCGATTTTGGCGAGTTGCTTTAGCCCCTGCAGGTACTCACCTATGCGAGTACGAGCAAGCATGACTGCTGGCGCAACACCTACAATGATGGCCATGGCTAACAGCTTAATAGTGTCTAGGATATTTTTCATATCTCAATCACTCCTTCACTGGTTAGTTGTTTTGGTTGTTGAGAGGGTCTTCTACCGCCCCCGCCGTTTGTTGCCACAGGTTTCTTTTTAGACTTTTCGCTTAGCAAAAAGTTTAGCAAAAGACCTAGAATGGCTATGCCCGTAAAGACGAGTATCGCAATCCTAGACCCTGTCAATCCCCACGCAACCGCAAAGGGTTTGGAGTTGATGACGCAGAGCGCAATGGCTCCTACGATGATTGACCAGTAGAACCAGCCAAAACCGAAGATGATTTTCCACGGCGACTTAAGAAGCTCACCGAGTCGGTCCGGCGGGGAAGTTTTCAGGCTTTCTTTCAATTGCCTGTTCTTCTCTTTCTTTTCCGCAACCCAATCTTCCAACGAACGATTCATCGGACGAAGGGATTCGGTGCTTTTTTTCCAGCCACTTGCCGTCCACCACCAGAAGTTATTCCAACCCTTCGCAACCTTTTTCGTCCAGGGTCCCTTTTCTTCTTTAGGAGGTTCCTTTTTTGGCGGTCCTTCGGTTATGAATTTCTTCATCGCCGAGTAAGACTGAAGTCGGTCTTGTATTTTTTTCTCAGCGATTTCTGTTTCTTCTGGTGATGTAGCCGTTGCCAACATGACCTCGGCTTCTCCAGAGATGAATTGCGTTTCCAAAGCCTCAATCGCCAGAATTGCAGGCCTTGATTTAGCGGCGTCGGGTTGCTTCGAAGTTTTTTCGCTACCCTCAGTGAGTTTTCCGTAAAATCTGCTCCTGAAGTTGTCAAAGAAGTCGGAAACTTTCTCAACAATATCCTTCACCACTTTCGGTTGGTTCTCGGCAGATGACTCGAGCCGTGACGAAAGGAAGCCGATAATGCGTTCCGCTGGTCTAGTGCGAAGCCAGTGATCTTTCGGTAGCTTGTTACTTGTGACATCGGCAAATTTTTGAGCCACTTCTCTGATTTCTGGATCTGCTAAGGAGATGAGCGCATTCAGGTCAAACCCGAATAGATGCTTGAACATCTCAAATGTCGGGTCCAAGATGGCTTTTAGGCTTTCTTTTTTTGGGGGGAGGGTTGTTGTATCTGCCATAAGTCCTTTCTGTGTTTTTCGGTTTGTTGTATTAAGTTGTCAGGGGGTGGTAGTTTCAACTACAACCCGCTCAATTTATAACTTTCAAAAAATTAGCACCCTTTTTATAGAAAGTCAAGTTTTTGCGTAGCGTTTTTATTGTAAAAAAGAAAAGCGAGATTGATAAATCAATCTCGCTTGCGATTTTTGTGAAAATTTCAAACGCTACTGCGTCAAGTAAATTTTCACCGGTACTTCATTTGTCCCCGCAGACTTGAAGTAAAAGTCGTACGGGGTTTCCAGAGGGGCCGGGAAAAGTTCCTGGTCGCGCCAATCTTCAATTGGCGATTCGTTATTGAAACGAATCCAAATGTGCGCTGTGGGGTGGTCTGGCACACAACGCATTTTCAGGTTTTTGCCAACCTGTATATGCGTCCACCCGTTTGTGCCCGCCATTTTGCGAACCCAACTGCCTTCTGGGTCCAGTTGTCCCGTCGGTTGCGCCACCGTCTGACCATAACTTCTTTGGTTGTCTTGCCAGACTCCCGGAAATAGAACCTTTATGAAGTGTATGGCCGTGAACAACACGATGAAGCCTATGACTATCCTCCCAAAGGTCGCCAAGCCTCCAGTGTCGTCGGTCTGCGGATGACCGCCAGCCGAAGCGGTTGTGCCACCAGCTGGGGATTTGGCCCCTCTTCCAAACAACAAACAGAAGAGAAGGTTCCCGGCGACTAGAACCAGCCAGAAGTACCAACCGTGGTCAGTACTGAACTTGTCCCACCCTTCCCGCCAGAATTCTCTGACGGTGAGGGTGATGACGATGCCTATAGTGAATGCGGACACACCTTTTAGGGTGATGTGTTTCCAAGCCCAACTCCACCACTTGCTTGTGCTATTTCCACTAGCGACTGCTGGGGTAGCAGTGGGAGATGGGGTTGCAGATTTTTTCCCTTTGATAATCCACCAAAGTACGATAAAAGCCGGCGTAAGAACAAACACCGCAAACAGAATCCAACCTAGACTTTTCATACCGTTCCTTCTGTTTTTGTGTTTTCAGTTTTTTTTGCTTCACCTCCTTTATCGCCGTCAATGTCAACATTGAGAAAGGGAACAGCACCGCTTCCACCGCCGGTGTTTAGGTATCGCATTTGTTTCCATTCCTTGAGAGCTTCCGCCTTGGCGAATTGCCCAGTAGGATCGTTTTCTTTTCGTGCCACCATCCGATCAATTTCAATTTTCAACCTAGCCTTTTCAAGCTTTTCGATCGTGTCGGCTTCTGCTATGTTATTGAGAAGTGTCACTTTTTTCGCGCCCTCTGCGGCTTCAATGGCGACTTGCCGAGCCCGTTTGGCCGCGTTTCGTTGCGTAACAGTCTTCTCTATTTCCGCGTCCGTGATCTTTTGCCCAATCAGGTGGATTGCCACGAGCATTACACCATTTTTGCTAATTATGCTCGGATTGCCACCGGCCTGGTCTCCGTTTAGCTCTGTAACAATGCGAAACCACGGAGAATCCTGCCCCTCAGTTGTTGATGTTGTAAGGGTGTCATATGTCATTCCACTTACAATCCCTTTTGCTGCTGACTCAACACTTTTCATCAATGCTGTTATGAAATAAGGGTTGCTGGGCTCTCTGAATTGCGCGGTGAGAGCGTTAGTTACCGCTATTTCTGCGGCGAATTTGAGCTTTACCGGTACATTTTCTGATGTTTCAGCATCACCAACCGTAGGTGGAACTAAGCCGGTAGCGATGCCAGTTACAACACTAGCGTCAATGCCGTATGTTCCGCTTGGAAACAAAGCATTTGTTATTTCACTACGGTAAACAAGTTCAATGTTCGCATCCGTAGCTGTCGTATCTCCATCTCGTTCGCCCTTAGCTTGGAATCGACTGAACATTCCTTCCCAGAGTTTTGCATCCGGGTTCCAACTCATAAAATACCAACCGAAATGAATTCGGAGGAATTGGGGAATTGGATTATGAACATTCATTAGTTCATATATTTGGTCTGCTCGGGTTATGTCTGGCAATGGAGTGCTGAGATTTTTCCAGTATTCCACATCAAGCTTTCTACCTTTGGTAATATTACCGTCGGCAGAAAACTCAACTTTCCAAATTTCGCCGTTGTTAGGGTTAACCCACTTTCCTTGTTCTTTAAGATTGGCTAGGACGGTTTTTACTACACCGCCAACCATCACAAAGTGGACTCTTCCTTGTCTCACTTTGTCGGTAAAGAATGTATCTCGTGAAGCGAGCATTCGCAGTATGATATAAAACCACAGTGCGACCCCTAGTATTGTCCCTATTAGGTAAATGAGAAGTAGAAACCAGTTCGTGAATCCAAGCTCATATAAAATCACTAAGAGTGCTATGGCACTAACCGTAATAGTTAGTGACAACACATTCTTTCGCCATTTCAAATTGAGCGATGTTCGATGTCTGATGGCCAATCTTTTAATCGGTCCACCAAAGAGGTAAGTTATTGTTGCCATCGCTAGGCCGACCAATAAGTATGGTGTGGCAGCGAGCCAACCGTTTCTAAACCATTGTATCGAGAAGAGCAGGATGCTTAAACCTGCAATTGTGAAAGCCATTTTCTTTTTCATTTCCGTCCTTCTTTTTTTGTTGTTTGTTGACTATTTAATTTTCAAGGGAATGCAGTTTTTGGCTACAATCCGGTCAAATTAACACTGCCGAAAGACTAGCATGGTTTTTATAGAAAGTCAAGGATTTTGCTTCGCATAAAGAGCTCGCTAATACCAATATACTAATGGGTACGAATATACTAATAGCTACTAATGTTTTATGCGGGATTAGTATTCATTGGTATATATTAGTAACATTAGTATATTGGTATGGCTTTAGCCAAATGTTTACTATGGAACGGTTTTGTAATAACATACGGGTCAGTTTAGCTGGTCATGTTTTCTTTGATTTATGAGAAATAGGAAGATGCTTTTGAGAGAGCGGAAATATGCGGATGGCGCGGTTTCGTTCAGTTTGGCAATGCGGTTGTTTTTTGTAGCCATTTTCTTTTATGTGATTGGCCACTTGTTGTTTTTGTCCCCCGGTTTTGATCCATTGCTTTGATATTGTTCGTCGCCCCCGTTCCGAGGGCGATTTTCTTTGTTGGATTTTTCGCCATAACTTGTTATTATATGATTATGAAAGTTTTTACTTGCAACTTGCAACTTTAACCTTTTAACTTATTTTATGTACAACTTTTCCAAATTTAATCAAAAAGGCAAGGAGGTGGAGGAATGGCTTGCGAAAGAACTTGGGAATATTAGAACTTCCCGCGCCACGCCGGCTATTCTTGACGGCATTTTAGTTGAGTCTTACGGCGCGAAGTTGCCAATCAACCAAATTGGAAGCATCGCAAGCGCGGACGCGCGGACGCTCTTTATCACGCCGTGGGATACCGGTTCAATTAAAGAAATTGAAAAGGCGATTTCCGCTTCAAATCTTGGACTTTCGGTTTCGGCAATGGACACGGGCGTGCGAGTGTCTTTTCCCGAATTAACTTCCGAAAGGCGCGCTTCGCTCATAAAAATTGCCAAGGACAAGCTTGAAGACGCTCGCATTTCTGTGCGGAAACTTCGGGACGAAATTCAAAAGGAAATTGAACTGGCGGAAAAGGCCGGTGGCATGGGCGAGGATGAAAAGTTTCGGTTGAAGGCGGAGCTTCAGAAATTAACGGACGCGCTTAACAAGAAATTAAGCTTTGGCGCGGAGAGGAAGGAGAGGGAAATTAGCGCGTAGCGCGCAATTACCAATAACCAAGAAACAATAACCAAAAGTGAGAGCGGGTTTTGGAGATCGGGTATTGTAATTTGTTTGGTGATTGTTTCTTGTATCTTGGTTATTCTAAAATTGGGTAAAGTGTTTTTATATACAATGAACATTCTCAACATCATTCTCAACATTTTAATTTTTTTAATAATTCTAGCGTTGCTTGTCCTCGTCCATGAACTCGGCCATTTTCTTGTTGCCAAAAAGAACGGCGTGAGAGTTGACGAATTTGGTTTGGGATTTCCGCCGAGAATTTACGGCAAAAAGTTTGGCGAGACGGTTTATTCTTTGAATGCGGTGCCTTTCGGCGGGTTTGTGAAAATTTTTGGGGAAAATGCGGAAAGTTTGGAAACCCCAGAAGGGATTGTGGAAGATTCAAGCAGAAGTCTGGCGCACAAAGGCAAGCTCATTCAGTCCGCCGTCCTCGTCGCTGGCGTTTCTTTCAATGTGATTTTCGCTTGGCTCATCATTTCGCTCGGTTTGGTTTTCGGAATGCCGACGGCTGTTGATTCGCAAAACGCGACTGGCGTAACGGATGCGCGCGTGGTTGTAACTTCGGTTGTGCCAAAATCTCCAGCCGAGCGGGCGGGTTTGAAAGCGGGCGACATGCTTTTGTCGCTAAAAACCGCTACAAAAACTCTTGAGCAAAATGTCAGTCCCGAAACGGTGCATAAGTTTATTGCCGAAAGTTCGGAACCGATTACTATTTCTTATAAACGAGGCGCGAAAATTTCCGAAGTGAATGTCGGGGCGGAGAAGGGGATTGTTCTAGGCGCGCGGGCGATTGGCATTAGTATGGATATGCTGGGAATTTTGAAATTGCCAGCCTACCGGGCTTTTCTTGAAGGCGGGGTGAGAACAGCGCAACTTTTCAAAACTGTGGCGGTTAATATCTTTTACTTTTTGCGCGACGCGTTTACAGGCCACGCCGATTTGACTCAAGTGGCGGGGCCGATTGGCATGGTGGCGCTTGTCGGCGAGGCGCACGACCTGGGTTTGGCTTATCTGATTTTTTTCACAGCGCTTCTTTCAATCAATCTCGCTGTCATCAATTTGATTCCGTTTCCAGCGCTTGATGGCGGACGGCTTGTCATGGTTTTAATTGAGGCTGTCAAGGGTTCACCTCTGAAACCCAAGCTTGTTTCCGGACTAAACACAGTCGGTTTTGCATTGCTAATAATTTTAATGCTGGCGGTTTCTTGGCATGATGTGTTGGGGTTGGTTTGATGTTCTATTGACAATACGACTGCCAGTGTGTTATGTTGCCAGTTAGTAAACAACCAACCCGAAAGGAAAAATATGGACCCCATGGACCCAGTTTCGTTAGCGCGGATTTTGCAAGTCGCAGGTAACTCAATAGAGAATCGGCGCCATAAAGAAAAAATCTATATCTTTCTTGCAAGTCGTTCTTTTATTTTCTCTAGCACACCGCTTAAGGTATAATCAGATTTCACTAAATAATATGCGGGTTCGTTTTTTGTAATTGCTTTCATAATTTTTTCCTCACTTGCGGACAAGTTCGTCAAAAGTATTATGGGGACATTCTTTCCGTACAAATCTTTCTGACGCAACTGATCCATCATGGTTAGTCCATCCATCACCGGCATTAAAATATCAAGCAAAATGAGATCGGGTTTTTCACGAAGCGCAAGTTCTAAACCAACTTGGCCATTTTTTGCTATAAGAATCGCAAAGCCCTCGTCACGCAGTTCATCTGCATATGCTTTGCAAATTACTTCTTCGTCTTCAACAATCAAAATTCTTGTCTTTTTATCTTCAGCCATAGTGTTTGTATTATAGCATGTCTAATAAAATTAAATATCCACAAGTTCCTTTTTGCCCGTCCTTGCTTTCATTCCGGTCATCGGAATAGCTACATAGAATGTAGTTCCTTTGTTTTCTTCCGAAGTAAACCATATTAACCCCCCAGAGTTATCAAGTATAGATTTTACAATATAAAGCCCAAGACCCGTGCCGTCAGTGTGTTTTTCTCTTGCATTGTCCGCTCTAAAAAATTTAGTAAAAAGTTTGTTCTGTTGATTTTTCGGAATTCCATAACCCGTGTCAGAGACAACGATCACAAAAGAATTCTCTGCCAACAATTTTTCTCCGAGAGCTTCTCCTTTATTCACTTCTTTACATTCAATATGTATCGTGCCTCCCTCGGCAGTGTAGTTCACCGCATTTATGACCAGATTACTCAACACCATACGAAATAAGGGCTCGTCTATCAACAATGAAATGTTTTTCTGTTGATGTATCTCTTCAAGTTTCAACTGCTTCTTATCAATAGCAGATTTCAATTCGTACAGAACACTTTGCACAACAGTACAAATATTTTTCTCATTAAGTTGAATAGTGAATGCTCCCATTTCAATACGCGATACATTTAAAAGCGCGTTCACCAGTTCTATCGAGCGTTGATTTTCAGAGTGTATATCGTTTAGGTACTCTTTTTGTTTTTCTGTCAGTGTTCCCATTTTGCCACCGAGCAATCTTTCGGTTAAAAGCTTGATAGCGGTCGGCGGGGTTTTGAGCTGATGCGAAGCAAGCGACACGAATTCACTTTTGGCTCGGTCAATTTCTTTTTCTTTGGTGATGTCGCGAAATACCTCAATTGCCCCAACTATTTTATTATCGATAATAACAGGGGTGACTTTAATCGCAACCGGAAATTTTGTTTTATCTTGCCGGACATAATTATAGGTGGGACCCGTAGTAGTAGTAGTAGTAGTAGTAGTAGTAGTACCGGCGAGTGCCAAAGAAACTGGCCTTTTCTCGCGGGGTACGACCTTCCCGTCGTCATCTTCAATTATAACTACATCGTATAATAATTTGCCCGTCATATTCTCGGGATGCCAGCCGAGCATTTCTTGGGCAGATTGATTCATAAGAATTACTTTTCCTTTTGCATCAGTCGCAATAACGCCATCGCCAATGCTTTCCAAAAGTGCCTCGTTTTTGGCGTTTGCTTCCTTTGTCTCTTTCCCCCCTTGAATAAGTTCTTTAACTAAGACCTTCATTCCCTCCAGGGTCTTTTCAATTCCCCATTTCTGTATAGCTAATTCTTCCCTAGTTTCTAAGGTCTTCTTTAGAACCCATCCACTATCTTCTAAATCCTCCTCATCAGTAAAGATATGAATGCTAGTATGATCATCTGACGACTTGTGGACAATTTTTTCTCACAATTCTTCCATAGTCTTCTACACTTCTCGAGCCA
>Ga0209515_10001714_pt1 | contig 35782 bp, 32 predicted proteins | sample Subgroupgradi54m_FD_187454 | JGI IMG/M metagenome (GOLD analysis project Ga0209515, IMG submission 187454) | Subsurface groundwater microbial communities from S. Glens Falls, New York, USA - GMW60B uncontaminated upgradient, 5.4 m (SPAdes)... ... | reverse complement strand
TAGGCTTTTCAAAAACGGGTCCTTCCCCTTTGATGAAGTCGAGTTTCATCCCCATCTCATTGGGAACGACCAAAATATCGCTGAAAAGGATTGCCGCATCAACACCGACGATATCCACCGGTTGGAGAGTGACTTCTGCTGCCATATCCGGGGCGTGACATAGATTTAGAAAGTTTCCGGCACGTTTGCGTACTTCCATGTATTCCGGAAGGTAACGTCCTGCTTGACGCATCATCCATACGGGGGTATAGGGCGTCTCTTTTCCGAAACATGCATCTACAAAAATCTTACTCATGGTGACCTACTTTGCTAAGAAAATAAAGACCGACGGAAACCGCCGTGATCGATAGAGCAAGATAGAATAGCTCTAGTGCTCCGTTAAACTCGGTTCGCCCGACTTTTTGAAAAAAACCTACGACGAGAACCATGACGATGACTTTAGAGATTTTGTCTTTGAGCTGATCGAGCGAATGGACCGCTAAAAGTTGGTTCTCTTTTCCGTGTTCATCTTTGGCCGGGTCGATATCCGAGATAAAAAGCTCATACAGACCGAAGGAGAAAATAATCATAACGACGCCGATGAGGTATAAATCAACGGCTCCGATGATCCCTCCGATGACATCTTCGTGGAAGTGTTCCGGATGTCCTTCCGTGATGTAGGAATTAATAACATAGCCAGCGGTATGATAGACATCAAAGCTGGCTATGGTAAAGAGCAAGATTGCCCCAAGCAAACCAAATACAACCGCTAAAACGATGATGAATCGCGAACTCCAAAGGCCATGTTCAAAGAGGTTTTCGATGAAGTTCATCTTCAGTTTCCTTGCATTTCAACCCATTTTTGGGCAATTCGTACGGCATTGGTTGCGGCACCTACACGGAGGTTATCGGCAACCACCCACAGGTGGAGTACATTTTCTCGGGTTAGGTCATTACGGATACGTCCTACGAATGTTTCGTTTTGGTCCATACACAGTGATGGCATCGGATAAATACTCTCTTCCGGTACATCCATAACGATAATGTTCGGAGCTTTACGTAAAATTTCTCGTGCTTCATCTGCATTCACGGCACCGTCAAAAGTGAGAGTCAGTGTTTCGGCATGACCGCGTAATGTCGGAATACGGACACAGGTCGCACTCACTTCGATATCTTTGTGCATGATCTTTTGTGTCTCATTTACCATTTTTAGCTCTTCTTTGGTGTAGCCGCTGTCGGTAAACGAGTCGATTTGAGGGATGGCATTCAACGCAATTCGGTGAGGGAATTTTTTCGGTTCCATATCGTCGAGTTTGAAGGCAAAAAAGGCCTGCATCTGCTCAACAAGCTCTTCCATCGCCGATTTGCCGGCACCTGATGTTGCTTGGTAGGTACTGACATCGATACGCTGCAAATCGTACGCGTCATCAAGAGGTTTAAGCGCCTGAACCATTTGGATGGTGGAGCAGTTCGGGTTGGCGATGATACCGCGATTGCGCCATTGAGCGATGTCTTCAGGGTTTACTTCAGGGACAACGAGAGGGACATCTTCATACATACGGAAATGGCTGGTGTTGTCGATCACCACTGCACCTGCCGCTGCTGCGTAAGGAGCAAATTCAGCGGATACACTGCCTCCGGCACTAAAGAGGGCAATCTCGATGTGTTCTTCATCAAAAATAGTTGGTGTGAGCTCTTGGATAACCAAATCAGAGCCGTTAAAGGTTACCGTATTACCGGCACTTCGAGCGCTAGCAAGGGGCACAAGTTTGGCAAGAGGAAAATCGATCTCCTCGAAAATACGTAAAATTTCTTCTCCAACAGCACCGCTGGCACCGACGATCGCAACGTTATAACGTTTCATAGGAAGCTTTCCTTGGGGATGAATGGAATCACCCTGAATATTTTTCCGCGATTATAGCTAAAGAGGACTAATAAAAAACTGTTTAAACTCTTCCAAATCCGCGTGCTTCTAAAAATAAATCATCGATACCGATCTTTTCCCCATCACTTAAAATGGCAGAACGCTCTACCACGGAGATGAGCTCACGTATATTTCCCGGCCATGCATAGTGAAGGAGAGCTTCTCGTGCCTCTTCGTCAAAATGTTTCGGTTCAAAATTGTATTGGGTGCAATTTTGGGCTAATACCGCTTCGGCGATCGGGAGTATTTCCGAGCGTCGTTCTCGCAGCGGCGGGATAGAGAGAGGGATGGTATTAAGTCGATAGTAGAGGTCTTCTCGAAAACTTCCCTCGATGATTTTTTTATGAAGATCGGCATTGGTAGCACAAATAATCCGTACATCTATTTTGGTGCTTTTGGATGCTCCTAGACGGCGAATTTCTCTCTCTTGAAGTACCCGAAGAAGTTTGGCTTGCAGAGGATAGGGCATTTCGGCAATTTCATCGAGAAACAGCGTCCCCCCCTCGGCAAGTTCAAACTGTCCTGTTTTCGCCTCCGTCGCATCGGTAAATGCCCCTTTTTCAAAACCGAAAAGTTCACTCTCTATCAAATTATCCGGAATAGCCGCCATGTTGATCGCAACAAAAGGTTTGGTGAATCGAAGGGAATGGTCATGGATGTGACGGGCGAATACCTCTTTACCCACGCCGCTTTCTCCTAAGAGCATAATACTCGCATCGGTAATAGCGGCTTTTGCAATATGGGCAAGCAGTTTTTCTAACGGTTCGGAGGTTGCTTTGAAAATCGAGTTTTCACGAGATACGGGAGAGATATTTTTAGGTGTTTTTTGACGAATTTTGCCGCTTCGTTCGATGGCTGCGATGAGGGTTTCGATCTCGAAAGGTTTGAGGAGAAAATCTTTGACCCCAAGCTGAATCGATTCGATAGCGCGGGTAAGGGTAGCATTGCCGGTGATAATAATGACCTCATAAGCACCGTCGAGAGTCTTTACAAACTCAATGCCGTCCATGCCGGGCATATTGATGTCGCTGATAACCAGATCAAAGGAATTGTCTAATTTTTTCAGGGCATCGCGGGCATTTTTAAAGGTATGGACTTCGTACGCTTTAAATTCTGCCATCGCTATTTCAAGCGATTTGCGCATATTGATATCATCTTCGACTATCGCAATCTTCATCCTAGCCCTTACTATTGTAGTAGGGTGATTGTAACAGAGCGATCATTAAATTCGACTGCATAGCATTGTGTCGGAAGGGTAAGGGTTTCAAGGCTTATAATAGCAGTATTGGTCAGAGTATCATTCCCTTTCAACCGGAGGGATTGTTGGGCCGCATATTCTAAAAAAGTGGTCTCTTCGCGAGTTAAAAGGCTATTGAGTGATTCATTGTTTTCACGGATTAAAATGAGAGGAATCCCTTTTTGAATAGGGCAGGGCATCATAGCTTTAGAGATGGTTAGGGATTCTTGGATACTCTGGGCATTTCGAGTGGTTAGCCGATACCCGATAAGGTAATCATCGGCTAAAAGGGAGAGGCTAAAGGTTATTGAGCAAATTGCGTATAGGATAGGGCAATTTCCATTTCTACTTCGCACAAGCCCTCTTTGAAAGTGGTATTCATAACATTAGCTCCACGAACAATCGCTTCGACTGAGGTTCGTGTGCTTGATTGGGTAAGCATCATGTTTTTGATGGTATCTTGACCTTCAACTTGAACTCCGCGAACTCGCTCAGCGATTTGGCGATAGCCATCCGCCATTGCGGCTCGTTTAGCAAGGGCATACGCTTGTGCGGGAGAAGCGGTAACGGATGGGGCAACTCCTTGTCCCACGACCGTAATGACCAATTCTTTACCTGATTTTACAATCGGTTCAACGCAGTTGCCATCTGTGCCGCTGTAAACACATCGGACATCGGATCGTTTAGACTCATCGCTTGAAAAAAATCCCGCATGAAGCGCAGTAACGCTGAGTACGAGAGTGAGAGCAGCAGAGATTCTCATTCGGTTTCCTTGAAATTTGGAATAATAGCTTATTAGAGCAAATACTATTCCAATTCTAATGACCCTTCGTCATTTTCGACTTCATCCTCTTCTTCATCATTCTTAGGACATCGTGAAATACTCTTCACATCATCCCCTTTGATGATATAGACACCGCTGGTGTTACGTCCCGATTTGGCAATACTTTGCATATCGACACGGATCATTTTACCCGCTTTGGTGAGGGCCATAAGATCCATTGTTTCATCGACCATAACACATCCGACGACGGTCGTACCGGTTTTCGCATTAAGTTTCATCGCGATTACACCCGATCCTGCACGGTTGGTAAGGCGGTATTCTTCGGCAGTAGTACGTTTACCGATCCCTTTTTCACTGACCATCAAGATCTCTTCTTCATCATTTTTGATGATATTGGCATCGACGACAACGTCACCTTCGATTTTGAACTTGATACCGCGAACACCACGGGTACTTCGCCCTTGATCACGGGTTTTCTCGATTTCAAATTTAATACATTGTGCTAATTTGGTGACGATAAAGAGGTATTTGGTCTCTTCCGTCGCAATATGGGCGGTGATGAGTGCATCATCGTCATCAAGAACGATCGCGCGGACACCGTTGCTTCGGACATTGGAGAATTCACTGAGTGCCGTACGTTTGACAACACCGTTTTGAGTGAAGAAAACAAGTGATTTGTTCTCATCAAAATCGGTTGTCGGGATAATTGCGCGGATCTTCTCGTCAGCTTCGAGATTAATGAGGTTAACAACCGCTTTACCTTTAGCCGTACGTGACCCTTCCGGAATTTTGTACACTTTGAGCCAGTGGAGTTGTCCGCGATCGGTGACAAACATCAAGGTATCATGCGTATTGCACGTATAGAATTTTTCGATGAAGTCATCGTCGTAAGTGGTTACGGCAATTTTACCTTTACCGCCGCGACGTTGTTTCTCATACGAAGCGGAAGGTACCCGTTTGATATAGCCGCGATGGCTGATGGTAACAATCATCGGCTCATTAGGGATCAAATCTTCGATATTGATATCATCGTAGTTGTCTTCGATATCGGTGACACGCGGGATATTGTATTGTTCAACGAGTTCGACGAATTCGCCTTTAATAATCCCTTTGAGAACCTCTTCACTGCGAAGGATACTCTCAAGATATTCGATGTGTGCCAAAATCTCTTTGAGTTCGTTTTCGATTTTATCACGTTCCAAACCGGTAAGACGTTGGAGACGCATGTCGAGAATTGCTTGGGCTTGGATCGGTGAAAAGCCAAATTCAGTAATAAGGCCATTTTTAGCCGCTTCGCCGTCATTGCTTGCACGGATCAGTTTAATAATCGCTTCGATATGATCGAGCGCTTTTTTCAAACCTTCTAAAATATGGGCACGTGCTTTTGCTTTTTCAAGATCGAAAATGGTACGACGGATAATGACGGTTTTACGGTGATTGATAAAATGTTCCAACATATCAAGGAGAGGGAACACACGAGGCTCTTGATTATACACCGAGAGCATGATGATTCCAAACGTGGTCTCCATGTTGGTTGATTTATACAGATTGTTCAGGACGATTTCACTCATCGCATCACGTTTAAGCTCTATAACGACACGAATCCCTTCACGGTCTGATTCATCTCGGATTTCTGAAATCCCTTCGATAAACTTGTCTTTGACCAAATCGGCAATGGTTTCGATCAAACGGGCTTTATTGACTTGATACGGAAGCTCATCGATGACGATAACGTCTTTGTTCGATTTTTTTTCAATATGGGTTTTTGCACGAACACGGATACGGCCGCGTCCTGTCTCATACGCATCCAAAATCCCTTTTTTACCGTAGATGGTTCCGCCGGTTGGGAAATCGGGAGCCTTGATAAACTGCATAATCTCCGGCAATGTTGCATTAGGATTATCCATTAGATAGACAAGAGATTGGAGAACCTCATTAGGATTATGAGGGGGAATATTGGTTGCCATACCGACGGCAATACCACTTGAACCATTAATAAGAAGGTTCGGAACACGTGTCGGAAGAACTTCAGGCTCTTGGGTTGTACCGTCATAGTTATCTACCATATCGACGGTATCTTTTTCAAGGTCTTTAAGTAATTCTCCGGCATAGCGAGTCATACGGGCTTCGGTATAACGCATAGCTGCTGCATTATCCCCGTCAACCGAACCGAAGTTCCCCTGACCGTCTACAAGCGGTGCGCGCATTGAGAATGGCTGTGCCATACGAACCAAAGCATCGTAAACGGAAGTGTCACCGTGCGGATGATACTGCCCGATGACATCCCCGACGATACGGGCTGATTTTTTGTACTTAGCACCGGCTGAGAGGCTAAGTTTGTCCATGGCATAAAGAATCCGTCTGTGTACCGGTTTAAGACCGTCTCGGACGTCTGGAAGGGCACGCCCGATGATAACGCTCATCGAGTAATCAAGATAACTGCTCTTGAGTGTGTCTTCTATATTAATGTCATTTATTTCGCTGTTGTCTAGCAGATCGTTCATGCGGTCCCCAAAAGTGAAGATAATATGGCTGATTATAGCCGAATGAGGCTTAAATTCTTAAAACCTGTTTTTTTAGCTTTAATTTGCTTAATTAATTAAATACGGTTACAATTATCCTAAACATTAGTGTTATGGAGTTTAGTATTTATGAAAAAAATTGAAGCGGTTATCAAACCATTTAAACTCGAAGACGTAAAAGATGCCCTTGCCGAAATCGGTATCACGGGTATGACAGTTAGTGAAGTAAAAGGGTACGGACGACAAAAAGGGCACAGCGAGTTATATCGCGGTGCAGAGTATGTCGTTGATTTTCTTCCTAAAATTAAAATGGAGATGGTAGTGGATGACGCGATGGTAGATCAAGTCGTTAACACGGTCGTAGAAGCGGCTCGCACCGGTAAAATCGGTGACGGTAAAATCTTTATCAGCGATATCAATCAGATTATCCGTATCCGTACAGGTGAAACAGATAGCGACGCAATATAATCCGTAGTCTTCTTTCAAAGCTTCGGCTTTGAAATCCTCTTTTATCTCTCTTCAAATTCAAATAAAATCTGTTTTTTTATTTTATACTGCATGGTGATTAAAAATTAATCAACGAATTGCATGCTACCTATTTGATTACTTTGTACAATGGTATCCGACATTCAAGTTATAAGGAGAAAAAATGAAAAAGTGGCTTTTAGCTTTATCGCTACTCGGCGTATCGGCATTTGCTGATGACGCTAACGCAACGGCTGTTGTTGAAGCAGCTGCACCTGTACTTAATTCAGGTGATACAGCATGGATGATGATGTCAACCGCATTGGTTATGTTGATGACACCGATCGGGTTGGCGCTATTTTACGGCGGTATGACCAGAGCGAAAAATATTCTTAATACCTATGCTATGGTATTCGGTGCTTTTGCTGTCGGATTTATTGCATGGGTTGTTGCGGGTTATTCTATTGCATTCGGCACGGCTGATGGCTCTATGAATCAGGTTATCGGCGGATTTGGCAATGTAATGCTTCAAGGGATCAGCTGGACTGATTTGACCAATGTCGAATTGGGTCAATTGTATCCTAAGTTCGTATTTGTTGTGTTCCAGGGGACATTTGCCGCTATTACTGTAGCAATCGCTTCAGGTTCTGTTATTGAGCGTATGAAGTTTTCTACATGGATGGTATTTGCTGCGATCTGGACGGTAGCGGTTTATGCTCCGATCACGCACATGGTATGGGGTGGCGGTTACCTCTTTAATGAAGGTACACTTGACTTTGCCGGAGGTACGGTTGTTCATATGAACGGTGGTTTGGCCGGTCTTGTTCTTGCTCTTTTGGTCGGTAAACGTGCCGGATATCCAAAAACAGCGATGAAACCTGCTAGTGTTATCTTGACAGCAGTCGGTGCCGGTCTTCTATGGTTCGGTTGGTATGGATTCAACGGCGGGTCAGCATTCGGTGCTAACGCTATCGCTGGGGTTGCCTACTTGACAACAACTATTGCGGCTGCGGTTGCAACGATCACATGGATTGCGATTGAATACATGGTATTCAAAAAAGCAACCTTGCTTGGTGCTGCTTCCGGTGCGATCGCAGGTTTGGTAGCGATTACTCCTGCCGCTGGATTTGTCGGTGTAAGCGGAGCATTCATTATCGGTATCGTGGGAGCTTTGATTGCATTCTTCGGAGTAATGGCGTTGAAGAAAAAATTGGGATACGATGATAGTTTGGATGCATTCGGAGTTCACTTCCTAGCAGGTCTATGGGGTGCGATTGCAACCGGTATCTTTGCTCTTAACGATAAAGCACTTCTATGGGATGGACCGCTAAAAGCATCCGATGACCGTATGGGACAAATCATGGTTCAATTAGAGTCTGTTGCAATCGTTGGTTTGGTAACATTGGTTGGTACGATTGTGGTTTACTATATCGCTATGGCTATCACCGGCGGTTCACGTGTTAACGAAGAACAAGAGAGTATGGGTCTTGACGAATCAGTACACGGTGAACGTGGCTTTAACCTATAAGGAGTAAATAATGAAAAAAATTGAAGCGGTTATCAAACCATTTAAACTCGAAGACGTGAAAGACGCCCTTGCCGAAATCGGTATCACGGGTATGACGGTAAGCGAAGTAAAAGGGTACGGACGACAAAAAGGGCACAGCGAATTGTATCGCGGTGCTGAGTATGTGGTTGACTTTCTTCCTAAAATCAAGATGGAAATGGTAGTGGATGACGCGATGGTAGATCAAGTCGTTAACACGGTCGTAGAAGCGGCTCGCACCGGTAAAATCGGTGACGGTAAAATCTTCGTCAGCGAGATCAGTAAAATCGTCCGTATCCGTACGGGTGAGACCGATATAGAGGCTATTTAATCCAGTTGATTAATTTTTAATCAACTTTACTTCTGCAATCTTTCTGATTGGTTATATAATGCACACCTTTATCTTAAATTAAAGGTGTTGCATGGATACTGCGTACGTTATCGATACCCTCTTTGCCCTTTTTTCAATCACTTTGATCATTTTAATGGTTCCCGGTTTCGCGATGCTCGAAGCAGGTTTGGTCCGTACTAAAAACGTTTCCAGCGTTTTGACCGTCAATGTGATGATTTATGCGGTGGCCTCTATGGCGTTTATTTTGATCGGTTTTCATTTTGCTTTTGGGGATGTAGCGAGTGCAACCATGAGTAAGTGGGCATTTTTTATGTTTCAAATGGCATTTGTCGGTAAGGCAATTAACATTATGAGCGGCGGGGTCGGAGAGCGGGCTAAATTGTTGCCGTTGACTTTGTTTACCATTATTATGGGGGCGCTGATCTATCCGACGGCAGTGAATATCAGTTGGGGAAGCGATTGGATCAAAGATACTATTTTTGATTTGAATTTCGTCGATTTGGCGGGTTCAACCGTCATTCACTCTACGGGCGGGTGGGCATTATTGGCGGCTATTTTGATCATCGGTCCGCGTAAAGGTCGTTATGTTCACGATCAAATTCGTGTTATTCCTGCTTCTAATATCCCTCTTGTTGTTTTGGGAGCAATGTTGCTATGGATCGGATGGTTCGGGTTTAACGGCGGTTCGGTGGGCGGTATTTCAACCAAAGAGTTGGCGGACAGTGTCGCATTGACCATTTTTAACACCAACGTAGCGGGACTTGCCGGAGCCATTTCTGCGGGTATTATCATTTACGCACGTTATAAACTCTTTGATATTACGATGATTTTAAACGGTGCATTGGGTGGCCTTGTTGCGATTACGGCTGGTCCTCATTTATACACCCTTTACGATTCGCTTGCCGTTGGTTTGATCGGCGGAGTATTGGTTGTTCTGGCTATTCCTATTTTTGACCGTTTTCGTATTGATGATCCGGTCGGAGCATTGTCCGTTCACCTGGTCAACGGTATTTGGGGAACGCTTGCGGTAGGTATATTTGCTTCGGATGCTGCAAAAGGGATAACTTTTTTAAATCAGCTCAAAGGGGTTGGCGAAATCGCAGTATTTGTTTTCACGGTATCGTTTGCGGCTATTTATCTAATCAACAAATTGGTTCCGTTCCGTGCCTCCGATGAAGATCAGCTTCAAGGGCTTGATGTCAGTGAATGCGGTCTGGAAGCGTACCCCGAGTTCAAAAGGGCAATTTAACTTAACACTCTTGTAACACTTCTTCGATACTCTTCTGCGGGGCTTTTTGCCCCATAAAAACTCTTTTACCAACCTCGTTGTATAATTTGCCATTGTTTAATATTGAAAGGGATTTTATGTCTATTTATCGTGAATATGATATTCGAGGGATTTTTGAAAAAGAGCTCAATGAAGCGACCATTACCCGATTGGGATACGCATTAGCCGAAGAGATGAGAGCGTATGGAGACGTTGTTGCGGTCGGATACGATGCACGTTCTCACTCACCCATTTTGTTTGAATATCTCACGGCCGGACTTAATGCCGGAGGGATGAAAGTATTGGGGATGGGGATGGTTCCTACTCCGGTAAACTATTTTTGCAATTATCAGGATTTTAACGGCGTTACTCCGTGCGCGTCGCTGATGATTACCGGATCGCATAACCCGAGCGAGTACAACGGATTTAAAATTACCATCAATAAAGCCCCTTTTTTCGGTGAAGCGATCTATGCCCTTGGGGGTAAAATAGAATCACTCCCCTTCCCTCCTAAAGTGGAAAGACAAGTGGTAGAGATCGATGCATTGAGTCGCTATAAACGCTTTATGGTCGAATCATTCGGCCATTTGCGCGGAATGAAACAGCGCATCGTCTATGACTGCGGTAACGGGGTTGCGGGATTGGCGATCGAAGATATTTTTAATGAATTGGAATTGACAGCCAAAGGGATTTATGTTGATCCGGACGGTACGTTTCCAAACCACCACCCCGATCCGAGCGAAGAGCATAATCTCGAAGATATTAAAAAACTTCTCGCAGAGGAGGGGGATATTGCATTTGCCTACGATGGCGATGCCGATCGTATTGCCGTATTGACTCCTAAGAATAATATCAAAGGGGACATGATGGCGCTGCTGTATGCCCTAAAGATGAAAAATCCGACCGTAATCGGTGAGGTGAAATGTTCGCAGGTTATGTACGACACATTACGTGAGCGGGGAGCTACCGCCGTGATGTATAAAACGGGGCACTCGAATCTCAAAGTCAAAATGAAAGAGCTTCATGCCGATTTGGCATGCGAAGTGAGTGGGCATGTCTTTTTTGCGGATCGTTATTTCGGATACGACGATGCGATCTATGCCACTCTTCGGATGCTTGAATTGGTGCATGAAGGGGTTGATCTGGATGCAGAGATCGCAAAACTCCCACAGGTGTTTTCCACTGAAGAGATTAAGGTCAAAACGACCGAGCAGGAGAAGTTTGTCCTTATGGCCAAGCTCAAAGAGCTTCTGCAAAATCCACCCTCCGATTTTCCTGCAATTCGTGAGATTATCGAAGTGGACGGTGTTCGGGTCATTTTTGATAAAGGGTGGGGCTTGGTGCGTGCGAGTAATACGACTCCGGTATTGGTTACCCGTTTTGAATCGACCGATGCTAAGGAAGCGCTACGATACGAAGAATCCCTTAATGCGCTGATTCAAACGGCCCAAAATCAGTTGAAGGTATAATTATGAAAACAATAACATTAACCATGCCGCTTGATATGCACGTCCATTTACGTGACGGAGAGATGCTCTCAACGGTTGCACCGCTAACGTCGTACAGTTTTAGCGGGGCGCTTGTGATGCCCAATCTCGTCCCCCCTATTACCACTCTTGATGCGGTAAAAGAGTATCGCCATCGAATCAAGGTTGCGATGGAAGCGGATGATTTTGAACCCTACATGAGTCTCTTTTACCAAAATTACAGCCGAGCATTTTTAGAAACGGTACAAGATCATATTAGTGCAATCAAACTCTACCCAAGTGGGGTAACGACGAACTCGGAAGGGGGAGTTGAGAGTTTTGATATCGAATCGATGCGCGAAACCTTAGAGGCAATGTCTGATTTAGGGATTGTTTTGTCTGTTCACGGTGAGACAAACGGTTTTGTAATGGATCGTGAAGCGGAATTTATGAGCGTCTATGAGATGCTGGCGTCCAATTTTCCAAAACTCAAAATCGTTATGGAACACATAACGACCGCTGAAGCGGTAAAGATGTTGGATCGTTATGAGAATTTGTATGCCACCATCACGGTACACCATTTAATGATTACCCTCGATGATGTGGCGGGGGGGATGCTCCGTCCTCATCTGTTTTGCAAACCGATTGCCAAACGTCCGGAAGATCGCGCGGCATTGCTGAGCGTGGCCCTTGAAGCGCATCCGAAAGTGATGTTCGGTTCGGATTCAGCACCGCACCCAAAACATGCTAAAGAGTCATGCGGATGCGGAGCGGGAGTATTTACCGCCCCCATTGCCTTGCAATTGCTTTGTGAGGTTTTTGAGGCACACGATAAACTCGATAATCTCCAAGCTTTTGTCAGTGATAACGCGCAACGCATTTACGGTATATGCGCTGAGTACAAAGAGGTTGTTTTAGTGAAACACGATTTTGTTGTTCCCGATATGTACGGCAGTGTTGTCCCGATGCGCGCGGGTGAAACTTTGAAATGGTCTATTGATCGTGTCGATTAATATTCTCTTGTTGGAAGATGATCTCCTTTTTGGTGAGTCGATTCAAGATTTACTCGAAGAGGAGGGGTATCTTCTGACTTTGTGCCGAAACGGACAAGAGGCACTTGATGCCACCTACAAACACCGTTTTGATCTTTATCTCCTCGACATTAATGTTCCCCTGATCGACGGACTTTCGTTATTGCACGAGCTAAGAGATTCTGCGGATGATACCCCTGCCATCTTTTTGACGTCGCACCGTGAGACGGAAGTGTTGTCCAAGGCGTTTGAATACGGCGGGGACGATTATCTGAAAAAACCGTTTGATACGGATGAGCTGCTGATACGTATTCAGGCATTGCTACGGCGCAGTAAAGGGAAAAATCGTCGATGTGTCGGGGACTTATGTTTGGATGAGGTGCATAAATCTGTTTTTTTAGGGGGGAGTGAAATCCATTTCTCCCTAAAAGAATATCAATTAATGGCCCTTTTTATCCGAAATGCAGGGGAGATCGTTACCAAAGAGATGATTACGGATGAGTTATGGAGCGCATCGGAGAATATCAGTGACGGTGCGATACGGGTGTACATTAACCGTCTCAAGCAAGAGATCGGAAGTGAGCGGATACTCAATGTCCGTGCGTTAGGGTACCGTCTTGTTTCGTAGCGTCGAGATTGCTTTGGCATCGTTGTACGTGGTTACAACGGCTATTTTGGTTATCGGTATTTATACGGTTCATCAAATATTGGGGACAGAACAATGGGGGGTGATTTTACTCGTTTCATTAATTTTTGCACTCATTGCCGGGTGGATTTTGGCTAAAATTGCGATCAAACCACTCAAAGAGCATTTCGATCATTTGGAAGTTTTTTCCAAAGAGACACTTCATGAGCTGAATTTGCCGATCAATACGATCACTGCTAATGTGGAGATGCTGCGTAAAACACATGGTGATGAAAAAAGTCTCAAGCGGTTAGAGCGGATCGGACAAGCTGTCGGGATGTTAAAAGAACGGTATAATGAGCTCGATTATTTGATCAAAAAACAAATGGCACGTGAGAATATAGAGGTATTTGATTTAGCCGATTTACTTCAAGAGCGACTCGTGTTTTTGCGCGGGTTATATTCGAACGTGACGTGGGAGATATCACTACCATCGCGGGATGTAAAGCTTGATCGTATCGGAATGGGAAAAGTGATCGATAATTTGGTCGAAAACGGAGTGAAATATTCCCTTTCTCCTGCTCATATTCAGATCATTTTGGCGGAGGATACGTTGAGTATTTGCGATCAGGGGATCGGTATGGATGAGATTACTTTGATGCGTATCTATGATCGCTATTTCCAAAATGATACTACAATACCGGGATATGGAATCGGTCTTGGATTGGTAAAGCGGTATTGTGATCGGCATCATATCGGATTGCACGTCTCTTCCCAAGTGGGAAAAGGGACATGCGTAAAGCTGGAATTAAAAAAATTAACATAAAGGGTAGATTTAATGGAAGTAAGCGGATGGTTAGGATGGGCGCAAGGTGCGGTCGATTATGGAATTATCGGTATTTTGGTTTTAATGAGCATTGTCTCATTGTGGATGTTTATTGAGCGGTTGATGTTTTTCGGTGCGATTCGCGGGAGCGACTATGGGACGAAAGAGGAACTTGAACTCGATTTGGGCAACAATGTTTCGACCATTGCAACGATCGGTTCAAATGCCCCCTATGTCGGCTTGCTAGGGACCGTTTTGGGAATCATGATCACGTTTTACTCTTTAGGCGACGTGGGTGCAGTTGATCCGAAGAAAATCATGACGGGGCTTGCTTTAGCACTTAAAGCAACCGCGATGGGTCTTATCGTAGCGATCCCTGCTATCGTGTTTTACAATATTTTACTCCGTAAAATGGAACGTATCCTTACGCTGTGGGAAATTGATGCCCACAAAAAACAGGGGTAAATGATGAAGATGAAGCGGATCGATACGATCAACGTCATCCCGTTTATCGATATCATGCTCGTATTGCTGGTGATGGTTTTGACTACGGCAACATTTATCAAAACAGGGGTCATTCCGGTGGATCTTCCCGATGCTAAAGGGACGGCAACCGAGCATAAACCCAGTGAGATGAAACTGACGATCAAAAAAGACGGTACACTCTGGATTGATGAAAAGACGCAAGTCAGTCTTGAACAGTTTGAGCAAAAAGTGACAGAGGGTGGCAAAGAGATGACCGTTGTCCTTTACAGTGATAAAGATGCCGCATTTCAAAACTTTGTCGGGGTAATGGATGTTCTTAAACGTCTCGGGCATGAACAGCTTTACATCGTAACCGATAAGCAGAAATAACGATGCATCAAATCAGCAATTACGTCTATGCCTGTGATGAGTTGCTGGATTGGAATATTCCGACAAAACGGCTCCCTAATCCGTATCACGATTTTCCCTATATGGTGATTGAGGGGGTTCTAACTCCTGCTGAGTGCCGCGCTATAACGGCGGCGGCTTTAGAAGATCAAGAATCCGTAAAAGCGGAACTTCGAGGACGTTCCCTCGATACCGCTATCCGGCGCACGGATATTTATACCCTCTCTTCTGAACACCGTGCGATCTATGAGAACCGTTTTGCGGCGGTACGCTCGGAGATTGAAGATTTTTTTGCATTATCTCTCAGCACCTCTACCGACGTACAGGTATTAGGGTATGAGAGCGGATCATTTTACGTCAAGCACAGTGATGATGCAAGCGAACTGCGAGACCATGAGGGGAAAACAGTAGGGTTTCACACCGTAGCCCCCGAGCGCAAAGTTACGACGGTTTTATTTACCACGTCGTACACCCCTCATCCGAGTGATACTGATCATTTCAACGGTGGAGCGCTCCTTTTCAACTACCTTTGTGACGAGCATGGCAATACGATCACTCTGCGTCCCGAAGCGGGCGATATGGTCGTATTTTTAAGCAATCCCTATTTTTCTCACGAAGTACTTCCCGTCAAATCAGGTTACCGCCTCAGCCTTGTTCAATGGCATAATGCCCACAGTTAAGCTATAATTTCCTATCTTTTTTTCAAGGACATTAATGCGCTATTTTTATACCTCTTTTATTATTCTCATTATCGGGCTGATTGCCGGATATTTTTTAGGGGGACTTGAGGGGGTTTATATTGCTGCATTATTGGTCGTATTGGAAATCTCCCTTTCCTTTGATAATGCGGTTGTCAATGCCAAAATTTTAGAGACGATGGAGCCGGTTTGGCAGCAACGTTTTATCCTTTTCGGTATGCCGATAGCCGTATTTGGTATGAGACTTCTGTTTCCGTTGGCGATTGTCTCGATTGTGACAGGGATGGGACTATTAGAGACCCTTCAAGTCGCTATGGATGAGCCGCATCGCTATGAAGCGATCCTAAAAACGACTGAAACAACAATTTTTGCTTTCGGTGGAGCATTTTTATTGATGGTCTTTTTGGATTTCTTTTTCCAAGAGCACGATGTTAAATGGGTAACGTTTGTCGAGGGTTCCAAGATGATGGAACATTTTTCAGGGGTGGCAAACATCGAGCTGATTACGGCGATCATGGTAGGCATCGGTTTGGGGCATATTACACAGGATTTTGGGATTGTATTGGCATTTATGTACGGGGTATTGCTTCACTCATTGCTTGGAATGCTGGACCATTTTCTCTCGTCTGATACGGTTAAAAGCGGGATTGCCGGATTTATCTATCTTGAAGTATTGGATGCGAGTTTCAGTTTTGACGGGGTTATCGGAGCCTTTGCATTGACGAGCAATATTTTCGTCATTATGATAGGACTGGGTGTGGGAGCAATGTTTGTGCGGAGTATTACCCTCTATTTCGTTGAGCACAAAACTCTCTCCGAATTTCGCTACCTTGAACACGGTGCCCATTACGCGATCGGGATTTTAGCAGTCATCATGCTGATCAAAATTACTGCACATGTGAGCGAAGCCGTGACGGGGACAATCGGTATCGGACTGATATCCATCGCTTTCTTACACTCCATTTGGGAAAACAGAGAAGCGAATAAGGCTTAGTCTTCTTCGCCGTCTTGGGCGGTGTTTTCCTCTTTTTTCTTCATATAATATTTGAATATTCCATACAAGCTTATCATCATCCATGTAAATTCCATGATAAAAGAAGCAAGATTCCACGCATAGAGTAAAGATAAGATGATCAGTAATGCTCCTAGGGTATTTAACACGGAGAAGCTTAAACCTTTCGCATCCATTTTTTCAAGTTGTAAAAGCATATAGCCGATGATAATGATAACAACACCGAGAATACCGATGAGGTCAGTTAGGGATAGTTGCATTGCGATATTCCATTATTGGAGTTAGAGAGGCAGTGTATCGAAGAAGAGTTAAAAAGAGGGGTAAAGAGTTCGCAGAAACGCCAAAGTAGGAAGCTTCTATTTTATGTTAAGCCTCACTGCTCATTTCATTCGGCACGTTTGGTTTCAGACCTAAAAATGTCCATTTAGGACATTTTTTTTACGGTCTTCACATCATACCTGGCATTCCGCCCATTCCACCCATATCCGGCATACCACCGGCTTTATCTTCTTTGATTTCGTGGATCGTTGCTTCGGTCGTTAGAAGCATGCTTGAAACGGATGTTGCGTTGGTCAATGCTACACGCTCAACCTTGAGAGGATCGATGATCCCTGCTTCGTACATATCGACATATTCACCTGTTGCAGCGTTGAAGCCGATATTCTCATTGGTTGCGCTAACGATAGTGTTGACGACAACGCCCGCATCGTATCCTGCATTCTCAGCGATTTGTTTGACCGGTGCAGAGATTGCGCGAAGGATGATCTCCCATCCGATTTTTTGGTCGCCGGTAAGGTCGTGTTTCACTTTTGCCGCTGCACGGATCAATGCCGCACCGCCGCCGATAACAATACCCTCTTCAACTGCCGCTTTCGTTGCAGATAGAGCATCGTCAACGCGGTCTTTTTTCTCTTTCATTTCGGTCTCGGTAGCCGCACCGACTTTGATAACGGCAACACCGCCGGAGAGTTTCGCAAGACGCTCTTGGAGTTTTTCTTTGTCGTATTCGCTGGTCGTTGCTTCGATTTGAGTACGGATCTCTTTGATACGTGAATTAACCGCTTCTTTCTCACCTGCACCGTCTACGATGGTGGTGTTGTCTTTGCTGATTACGACACGCGCCGCTTGACCGAGGTCTGCAACGGTTGCGCTATCCAATGTACGGCCGATCTCTTCACTGATTACTTGTGCACGAGTCAATACGGCTATATCTTGGAGCATTGCTTTACGGCGATCACCGAATCCCGGAGCTTTAACCGCTGTGATGTTCAACACACCGCGAAGTTTATTAACCACGAGGGTTGCCAACGCTTCACCTTCGACATCTTCAGCGATGATAAGAAGAGGGCGTGAGCTTTTTTGAACTTGCTCTAGTACCGGAAGAAGGTCTTTAAGGTTAGAGATTTTTTGATCGAAGAGGAGGATAAACGGATGATCCAATTCTACGGTCATTTTTTCGCTGTTGGTGATGAAATACGGACTGAGGTAACCGCGATCGAATTGCATACCTTCAACAACGTCAAGTTCATCATTGATCCCTTTTGCCTCTTCGACGGTGATAACACCGTCGCGGCCTACTTTATCCATCGCTTCGGCGATCATAGCACCGATACGCTCATCCGAGTTTGCAGAGATGGTTGCGACTTGCGCGATCTCTTTTTTATCATTGATGATACGTGAAGCGGATTTCAACTCTGCCAAAATCGCTTCGGTCGCTTTGTCCATGCCCCGTTTCATTTCGATTGGGTTGGCACCTGCGGTAATGTTGCGAAGACCTTCTTTGAAAATCGCGTTGGCGAGGATGGTTGCCGTAGTGGTACCGTCACCTGCCTCGTCCGCTGTGTTGGAAGCAACCTCTTTAACGAGTTGCGCTCCCATATTTTCAAGAGGGTCTTTAAGTTCGACCTCTTTTGCAACTGACACACCGTCTTTGGTGATGCTAGGAGCACCGTAGCTTTTTTGGATGAGGACGTTGCGTCCGCGTGGCCCCATGGTAACTTTGACCGCATCAGTGAGTTTTTGTACCCCTGCGGCTAACTTGTTGCGTGCTTCGTCTGAAAAATGGATCTCTTTTGCCATAGTATTCTCCCTGATTATTTTAGTTTATACGCGATCGGAACACGTCCCGATCGACTACGCTAACGCTGAGTTTCCCTCGGCGGGAAGCCCACGCACACTTATGTGGTATGAAATATTATTATTTGATAATTCCGAGAAGGTCTTCGGTTGCAATGACCAAGTACGCTTTTCCCTCAAGGGTTAATTCGCTTCCCGCATATTTTCCAAATACAACCGTATCTCCGATTGCAACATTCTCTACTTCGGTGCTCACGGCAAGGACAGTACCTTGTGAAGGTTTCTCTTTAGCGTTGTCGGGGATGATGATCCCTGATGCGGTTTTGGTCGCCTCTTCGAGACGTTGAACCAATACACGTTTTCCAAGCGGTTGGAAGTTCATAGTATTTCCTTTTATTGTGATTTAATATGCTCGGGATTGTACACGAGTTTGGGTTAATTGTCAATCTCTTAGTCTGTGCGACTCAATAGTTGTGAGCTTGATGATATATGATAGAGACTCTTTTATCTCTTTATGTAAAATTAATTCATCTTTTAGTTTTTAATAAGCAATGGTTCACTATAATTCCGGCCTTATCCAATTCTACATAAGATGGCTGGGTAGCTCAGCTGGTTAGAGCGCTGGTCTCATAAGCCGGAGGTCGGGGGTTCGAGTCCCCCCCCCGCCACCATCTTGTAACTTCTAATCCGAATCCTTTATTCTATCATCTTGTTTTTCCTATAACTACGTCATAATACTGCATTATCGCAACCATGTAAGGATGCCTATTTATGCGTATCGTAATCGTCGGTGGTGGAATTTCTGCCGTTTATTTAGCCAATTCTATCCTTAACCAATCTCCTAAATCTGAAGTTGTTATTGTCTCTGAAGAGGCACATCCTCCGTATGATCGTATTCATCTGTGCTCTTTAGTTGAGAATTCAAAGTGTGTCGATACTATTTCACTGGAGCTTCACCCGAATGTCCGTCTTGAGTTAAATCAAAAAATCACCGCGATTGATACCGCATCAAAACGTATTTTGAGTGAACACGCTTTGTATCACTATGATAAGCTCATCATTGCAACCGGATCGCTCCCAAAAACGCTTTTTGATATTTCAACTCTTGAGAACGCTGCGACGTTTCGCAGTCTCCATGATTGCGAATCGATTGCGCAGGGGATTGTTGGGAAAAACGTAGTGATTGTAGGCGCCGGTCCGATTGCTTTGGAATTGCTTGATACCCTTATGCACCATGATGGTGCTAAAACAATCACGCTGCTGGTGCGCGGGGAGTACCTCTATTCGCCGTCTCTCTCTCAAGAGGGACTATCGTTGATACGTCATATTTTCGAGCAAGATCCCCGTATTCAAATCCGTTTTAATGATCAGATCATAGATAAAGAGATCGAAGAAAATCGGATTACTAAAATTATCACGAAGTATGGAGAGATCACGAATCCTTTTGTTATTTTTGGGGTCGGGATTGATCCGAATATTGGATTTGCGAGAGAGGCTCTTGAATGCGATAAGGGAATCTTGGTTGATAACACGATGCGTACTTCAAATGGTGACATCTATTGTGTCGGTGAAGCGGCACAGCTTCGCGATGGGGGATTTATTGCCGGACGGGTCAAGGAATGTACCTTGCAAGCGGATGTTGCGATTGGCAATTTGCTTGGAAACGATACGGTGGAGTTTCGAGAAGCTGTTTCGATTGACGGGCTTAAAGTCGGGTCATTTTTGTTTGCTGATGTCACTGCTACTGATTTTAACCCAAAAGATGCCGATAATGAAACGATCCTTATTTCGCACGAAAATCGGATCGATCAGTATATTGTTAATCATGATCGTTTGAAGCGGTTTATCGGGATCAATACGAATATCGATTTACTGGCATTGAGACGGTTGATTGAAAACGATGCGGCTATTGATGCGGCCTATCTGTATTCAAACCGTCTGATGTCTGAAAAAGGGCGATTGGTATGCAGTTGCGAAGGGGTACATGAACAAGAACTGATCGAACTGATTCGGGAAAATGCCGTAACGTCCTTCGCCGATCTGAAAGCGTACTCCAAAGCAGGGCGGACATGCGGGCGGTGCAAGCAGGATGTGTGCGCCATTGTGGAGGCTAATCCTATAGATCCTATCGAAGCGGCACGGCTAAAACAAGAGCGTGAAGCCGCCGCACACGAGGCAGAACTCTCTAAAGTACGTGCTCGAATCGATAAATACAATCACTTGCATCCCAAAAATACGTTGAGTGCGGAGAACTTTGACGAGGCAATATCCTCGTTTGAGATGAGCCACGAGTTTAATAACTGGGTTTCGATGATTACGGCATCGATGCATTTGCATCCGAATTATGAAGAGGTGGTAAAAGAGGGGGTCTCACAGCTCAATAAGATTCCGATTATTTGGCTCGAACTCGCCGACTGTACGGGAAACTCAGAAGGGTTTATCAAATCAGCCCATCCGAGTGTAGACGATCTGATCCTCAAATATATCTCCCTTGATTATCACGAACTGTTGATGGCAGGGTCGGGAGATCAATCGGAGAGGGCCTTGGACGCTATTATCGCAAACGATGCGGGAAAATACCTGTTGATCGTCGAGGGGGCTGTTCCGTTGGGGATGGACGGGAAGTTTTTACGGATCGGTCCTAAGGGGGAGACGGGGGTAGATTTGCTGCGGCGTGTCGCCAAAAATGCGGTGGCCGTGATGGCGGTGGGATCATGCGCCTATGACGGCGGTGTCGTGGCGGCCCAGCCAAATCCGACGGGTGCGGTCGGGGTGAGCGAAGCATTGGGAAGAAAAGATATTATCAATCTCCCCGGATGTCCCGTCAATCCGATCAATATTGTCGGGACGTTATTACACTACATTATGTTTGACGAGTTCCCGAAACTGGATACAAAAAACCGTCCCGAATGGGCGTATGGATTTCGGGTGCATGATAATTGCGAACGCCGAGGTCATTATGACATGGACGAATTTGTTCTCGAATGGGGTGATGAAGGGGCAAAAAAAGGGTGGTGTCTCTTTCAGATGGGGTGCAAAGGTCCTTATGCCGAGCTAAACTGTTCGCTGGTGAAATTTAACGAAGGGACCAGCTGGCCGGTGCAAGCGGGACACGGATGTTTCGGATGCGCTCAGGGTAAAATTGCATTTGACAGCTACGCCAATCACCGAAAATTAGAGGAAAAACCGCATGATTAACCGTAAGATTGTTATCGACCCGATTACTAGGATAGAGGGGCATCTGCGTATAGAGGTGGAGATTGATGAAAACAATGTTATTCAAGAAGCTTGGGCATCCGGACAGTTGTTTCGGGGAATTGAGACGATTCTAAAAGGGCGTGACCCCAGAGATGCCGGACTGATCGCTCAGCGGATCTGCGGGGTATGTACAAATGTCCACTATCGCGCATCGATCAGTGCGGTCGAAGACGCCTACGGTATCGAGATTCCCCAAAATGCGGAGATTATTCGCAATTTGGTTACCCTCTCTTTGTTTGTTCAAGATCATATTGTCCATTATTACCACCTCCATTCGCTTGATTTTGTTGATATTACCGCAGCATTAGAAGCCGACTGTACACAAGCTTCCGAAGAGGCTCAGAGCTGGTGTGCGCATCCTTACCGAAATTCGGAAGGGCATTTGGAGAGTATTAAAGAGAAGCTGAACGGTTTTGTCAAAGCAGGGCGGCTTGGCCTTTTTGCTAACGGATATTGGGGGCATAAGGGGTATCGGTTGAGTCCGGAAGAAAATCTGGTCCACATGAACCATTATCTAGAAGCGCTTAGAATTCAACGCGAACTTTCCAAAGCGGTAGCAATTTTTGCGGGGAAAACGCCCCATCCTCAAAATCTCGTTGTGGGGGGAGTAACCAGTGTCGCCGACATGCTGAACCCTCAGCGGCTGAATGATTTTATGTTCATTATCAAAGAGGTGCGCGATTTTGTTGAACGGGCTTATATTCCCGATACACTGATGATAGTTAATGCCTATCGCAGCTCGATTGCTGCAGGGGAAGGGCGCGCGAGCGGTAATTTTATGTGTTGCGGAGGGTACCGTTTTGGAATGCAGCAGCAGTTGTTCGAGAGCGGTGTGGTTCGAGGACATAATTTTGAAACAATTGAGCCGTTTGACGAATTGAAAATCACCGAAGAGGCATCCAGATCATGGTATGAAAATGATGAGCCTCTCTCTTTGTATGAGGGGGAGACAAAACCGTTCTACACCGATTTGAATGAGGACGGTACCCTTAAAACCGAGGGGAAATACAGTTGGGTCAAGGCACCGAGATATGACAATAATGTCATGGAGGTAGGGCCGTTGGCGAGGATGATTGTCGGGGTTGTTAAAAAATCTCCTATTATTTACCCCTATATGGAACGGTTTATGAAAAAATCGGGGATGAAGTTGATTGATTTTTCGACGACAATCGGACGCAATGCGGCGAGAGCGGTGGAAGCACAAATCTGCTGCGATTATCTTTTCGATACGATGAGCGATTTGATCGAAAATATCAAATACTACGATGAGACGACGTGGACGAAGTATGTTTTTGAAGAGCTTCCCAAAGAGGGGAGGGGGAGAGGGCTTTTTGAAGTACCGCGCGGCGTATTGGGTCATTTTGTCCGGATAGAAGATGCCAAAATTGCTAACTATCAGGCGGTCGTTCCGACGACATGGAATGCATCGCCTAAAGATTCCAACAACGTACGCGGAGCGTATGAAGAGGCATTGATAGGGCTTACGCTGGCCGATCCCTCCACTCCACTTGAAGTGTTGCGGGTTATTCACTCATTTGATCCGTGTTTGGCCTGTGCCGTACATGTAATCGATACCCAAGGACGAGAACTATCAAGATATAAGATTGATACGTTCTGTAATATTAAATAATAGTTACCAACGGAAACCTGTATAAGTGATTTAAAAACTAATTCACCTGCTATTGGTTCAATAGGTGAAATGTTTGGTATGATATTTGCATTAATCACAAAATGGTCACAAAATGGTCATTAGGTTTAACAAGGGGTACTAATGGCTAGAGAGTACATTTTAGAAGAGAGCGATTTTTTGGTATCGCAGACCGATGAAACGGGCAAGATTTTATTTGCAAATGAAGATTTTTGCAAAATTGCCGGATATAGACTGGATGAATTAATTGGTAAACCACACAGTATTGTTCGTCATCCGGATATGCCGCGTGCTGCGTTCAAAGATTTATGGGATTCCGTAAAAAGCGGTAAAGTCTGGACCGGGTATGTGAAAAATGCAACCAAGGACGGTGGATTTTATTGGGTGTATGCAACCGTTTATCCTAATATTGCCTGTGAAAGCGGGAAGTGCGGATTTTTATCGTGTCGCCGTAAGCCTTCACGTGAAGAGATTGCCGAAGCTGAGCAACTTTACAAGACGATGAGATAAGGAATTTGATGAATAATTCAATAAAAATAGCGATTTTAATCGGTGTGGCACTTGTCGGTGCCCTAATAGGACTTTTGACACAAAGTATCGGTGTTCTAGCGGGCGGAGTGGTAGTAATGGCAATTACATCAATAGGGATGATAACAAGTACTCCTGTGGGAGAAGAAGCCATGGGTAAAGAGCTGGATGCTTTTTTACAGCTTATGCAATTCAAACGCAACCGATTGCCGCTACTGGAGGCAAATCCCGGCAGCAATGAAGATAAACTGAATAAGCTTGTAGCAGCGTATGAAACGATGCTTCTAGAAGATACTCTGGTCGCCGGAGAGATGGTATTGCTTGCGGATAAAGTGCGCGGAGGCCACTATAAGTGTCGTGTGGCAAGTGATTCGAGAACACCGCATGTCCATTTATTGAAAAAAACAATGAATAATATGTTGGATCAAACGGAAGCCAATCTCGATAGTGCGATTCACGTGTTGGAAGCGTTGAGTGAGGGAAAATTTGCAACCCGTGCCGATATCAAGGTTGAGGGTAAAATGGGGCAAATGCTCGAAAAGATTAATGATCTTGGATCGGCATTACAATCGCTGGAACACCAAAACAATGAGGCTAAAGAGGTGTTAGACAACAACACCAAAAACCTTAAATCGACTATTGAAGAGCTTCGTTCTACCAAATTTGTAGAACTTAACGGGATGATTAACTCCACGGTTGAGCGGATTCAAAGTGTCGCTGGCAAAGAGCATGAACTCTCCGGTAATCTTCAAGCACTTGTCGGCAATGCCCAAGAGACCAAAGCTATTTTGGTGACTATCGGAGATATCGCCGATCAAACGAACCTTCTTGCGCTCAATGCCGCGATAGAAGCAGCACGCGCCGGTGAACACGGTCGCGGATTTGCCGTTGTTGCCGATGAGGTACGTAAACTGGCCGAGCGGACACAGAAAAGTCTTGCAGAGATCTCCGCCACCATTAATATTCTTATCCAAGCGATTAATGACAACAGTGAATCGCTCAATAAAAATATGGATGAGATGATGGATTTAACCCAATATGTGGGAACTGTCGACCAAAAAATGGACGAATTACTCGTATCTATGGATGCGATGAGTTAATCTCTTCGGGAGTAATCCCGTAGGACTTTAAGAGTACTCCGGCTCCATTGGTATCTCCACTCTCTATCTTTAAAATGGCTGCATAAATCCTTCCTAAAATCCCGGTATGGCTAATCAGAGCATCTTCTATGACATTATCGGGATGGAGTGTTTCGATAATACGTTGAATCGGAACATTCATAATCCCCTCCAGCAACGAGAGCAGAGCGATCAGTCGGGCATGTTCCATGAGCTTTTCATCGGGGGATGGTGTTGCTTTTTGCAACAGGGAGAGCATCATATCGACGCGCTTTTGGGCAAATACGGCATGAGGATTTTTTTCATCCATCGCCTTGGTCCCCGATTTGGAATAGATAATCAGTAATAGCCACTGCATTAATGCGGTTATCCCGAATCGCTCTATCATTTCGCGAACTGAAAGGACTCCATGCAGATGTTCGGGATAGACGGAGTGTAAAAACTGGATAAGTTGGAGTGAAAGGATATTCTGGTGTTTAAAGGAGTCGCATATTTCATCGATCGGAGCATCGTGCTGGAGAAGTGAAAAGAGTCTCATAACATCCATATATTGCGGATCAATCCGTCGCTGCGTGATAAGATGCGCTTTGGCAAAATAAAATCCTTGAAAACACTCAAATCCAATCTCTTCATATGCCTCCGCCATCTCATAAAACTCTATTTTCTGAGCGATTAGTTTCATCATGCCGTAGGGGTTGGGATAGAGATTGAATTGTTCTATGTCGGTTTGGGTAACGTCAAATTTGGCGTATTCGATATAGGGGAAAAGAATTCCGAAATGTTCTAGATAATCCGGATGAAAAGAGGCGTTATCAAGGGCAAATCGGTAGCCAAGTGAATGAAAGTGACGTATCGATTCATAAATATGGGTGTTTACCTTCATCGTTTCGGAAAGTTCAAAAACAAATTTCTCTTTCGGAAGCGTACGGAGGATATCGGTTAATAATAACGGACCATCGGTATTGATAAAGGCGATTAAATCTCCGAATGCCGATGTGGAACCGAGTTGATTGAGAAGATTGACCAAAACCGAAGCGGTTGCGTGTCGGGGATCATCAATACTGCATTCACCATACGTATCACGGTAAAAAAATTCATATCCGATAATACGCTCGAAACGATCCATGATCGGTTGACGAGCGAGGGCAAGCATATTGTGCATCCATGTTACTTTGTGTTTTAATGGTTTAAGTGTAGCGTAATTTGAGTATTATTCCAAAATAAAATAACCTAAGAGAATGCAATGAATAATGAACCTAAAACGATCTTTTTTAAAGATTACCTACCCAGTGATTATACAATTAAGAGCTGTAATCTCGAATTTATTATCGAAAACAGTTCAACACGCGTTGATAATGTGATGGAGATAACTCGCTTAAACCCCAATGCAAAAGAGTTACGACTCGATGGAGAACTTCTCGATTTAGAACTGTTATGGGTTGATGATATTCTTTTGGATGAGGGGAAGTACATTAAAACAGACGATGCTTTGATACTCCCCTTAGATCAAGACAGTGCGCGGATACGGGTCATCAACCGGATTTATCCGGATGAAAATACAGCGTTGGAGGGACTCTATCGCTCCGGTGGTATTTGGTGTACCCAAAACGAACCGGAAGGATTTCGCCGTATCACCTATTTTATTGATCGCCCCGATGTAATGACCCGCTTTACCACCAAAATTATTGCCGATAAAGCAACGTGCCCGATATTGCTCAGTAACGGCAATCTTCGCGGAACGGCTACGTTGGAGAATGGAAAACATATCGCAGTGTGGGATGATCCGTTTCCGAAACCGTGTTATCTCTTTGCCTTGGTAGCGGGTGATTTAGGAAGTATACACGATACGTATACCACGGCCAGCGGCAAAAAAGTCGATTTGGCTATCTATTGCGATATCGGGAATGAAGAGAAATGTCACCATGCGATGCGGTCATTGAAAAAGTCGATGGAGTGGGATGAACAAACGTACGGAAGAGAGTACGATCTGGAAGTGTACAATATTGTCGCGGTGGACAGTTTCAATATGGGGGCAATGGAGAATAAAGGGCTTAATATTTTTAATTCCCACTATGTTCTGGCCGATGAGAAAAGTGCAACAGATGGTGATTTCATGGGGATTGAGAGTGTTATTGCCCATGAATATTTTCATAATTGGACGGGAAATCGTATTACCTGCCGAAATTGGTTTGAACTCACCCTAAAAGAGGGATTGACCGTTTTTCGAGATCAGTGCTTTAGTGCTGATATGAACTCAGAACTGACTCAGCGTATTGATGATGTTCGAGCGTTACGTGAACGCCAATTTGTCGAAGATGCAGGGCCGACAGCTCACCCGATTAAACCGGATCATTACATAGAGATCAATAATTTTTATACGGCAACCGTCTATGAAAAAGGTGCCGAGGTGATTCGGATGATGTATACCGTATTGGGGCGTGAAAAATTCCGTTCCGCAATGGACTATTATTTCGATAAATTTGATGGACAAGCGGTTGGGACGGAAGAGTTTTTAGAATCAATGCAATCTCAAAGTTCGATTGATCTGACACAGTTTAAACGATGGTACTCTCAAGAGCGTACACCGACGCTGGAAGTCTCTACAATCTATGATGCGAGCAAAGATCAATTGCGGATGAAGATTGTTCAAAAAATACCTAAAAACAGTGCCAATCAGGAACAATTGCCTTATTCTATCCCTTTAAAAATTGCCCTTTTAGCGCAAGACGGATCGGAATATCCATTACGAACATCGGATATTACTATTTTGCATAATGATGTTTTATGGATCGAGCAAGAGGTGAGTGAAATTGTATTTGAATCGATCAAAGCGGCTCCTCGCTTATCGCTCAATCGTCATTTCAGTGCCCCGATACAGATCGAATGCTCTGAGGTAGATTATCCGTTTTTAATGGCATATGAGAGGGATGGATATGTTCGATACGAGGCATCACAGCGTTTTTCTATGGAGACACTTGAAGCGATGATGGAGGGTGCTGAGCCATCCGGTCCATTTATTGAAAGTTTTGGGGCGATTGTCCGTGATCTCTCACTGGACAAAATGTTTAAAGCACAATTATTGGAGCTTCCGAGTGTTGGAGCCTTGATGCAGCGTCAAGAAGAGATCAATGTTGTTAAAATTATTTCGGCGATAGAGAGACTTAAACAGATCCTTGCCCTTACGTATCGGGATGAATGTATCTCTCAAATTGAAGCCTTGTACGATCCATCAAACTGTTCGATAGATGGGGAAAGCATGGGTAAACGGGCCTTAAAAAATCGTTTATTGGCACTTCTGATGAGTTTGGAAGAGGAAAATATCGCACAATTGTGCAAAAACCATTACGACACATCGCTCTCAATGAGCGATCGGCTTAGTGCCCTTGAGCTGCTTGAGAATTATGCTCCGGATCTAGCTGCTGAAGCGTTAGCTGATTTTTATACGCGTCATAGGGATGAGCCGTTGTTGATGAATAAATACTTTACGATTCGTGCTTCATCTCGTCGATCAGGGACTTTGGAGAGAGTACGTCTTCTTCAAGAAGACCCTGTGTTTGACATGAAGGTACCCAATCTCGTCCGTGCCTTGATTGGAAGTTTTGCCCGAAATCCTACTGCATTTTATGATGTATCAGGAGAGGGATATCGATTCGTCGCAGATAAAATTATTGAACTGGATGCGATTAATCCTCAGATCGCTTCAGGACTCGCAGGTGCTTTTAAAAATTACGGGAAACTCTCGCCGGATGCTAAAACAATGATGCAAGCGGAATTAGAAAAAATCAAAAATCATCCAAATGTATCCAATAATGTGTATGAGATAATTGCAAAGATTTTACAGGTTAATCATGGGTGAGAAAAAAAGTAACATTGGTCGCTTTTACAAATAATTTAGTCTGATATACAAGGGTTATTTTAAGGATGTGATATAATTGTGATGTAATGGTATTATAATCATCCTTTATGGAATTAATTTTTTAAGGAGAAGCAATGGCAAGAGTAGTCGTTCTCGGTGGCGGTGTCGCCGGACATACCGCTGCGACGTTCGCAGCAGATTGGCTCGGAAAAGATCACGAGGTAGTGGTAGTTACCCCTAACTCAAAATGGAACTGGATCCCCTCAAATATTTGGGTCGGTGTCGGTCAAATGTCCAAAGAAGAGGTTACTTTCGACCTTGCTCCTGTATATGCAAAAGCCGGCATTACATACAAACAAGCCAAAGCGGTAAGTCTTAATCCTGAAGGGGATGCAAACGGCGATAAATCGTTTGTCACTATCGAATACACCGGTCAAGGTAAAACAGGACAAAGTGAAAATGTAACGTTTGATTACCTTATCAACGCAACCGGACCTAAATTGAACTTTGCTGCGACTCCTGGTCTTGGCGATGCTAACGGTTTGGGTGAGTTTACGGTTTCCGTTTGTACAGCAGATCACGCGGATCATGCATCGCATGAATTTGCAAAATGTATCGAAAAAATGAAAAAAGGGGAGCGTCAAAAATTCCTCATCGGTACAGGTCACGGTATGTGTACCTGTCAAGGTGCAGCGTTTGAGTACATTTTTAACATCGAGCACGAAGTACGTAAAGCGGGTGTTCGTGATATGGCGGATATCCAATGGATCTCTAATGAATCGTTCCTAGGTGACTTTGGTATCGGCGGCCTTCACATGAAACGCGGCGGATATGCAGCTTCTTCACGTCTTTTCGCTGAGTCATTGTATTCTGAGCGCGGCGTTAAATGGTTGATCGGTGCTCATGTTAATAAAGTTGAAAAAGGGAAAGTTTCGTATGAACTTCTCGATGGTTCAATGGGTGAAGAGACGTTTGATTTCGCAATGTTGATTCCACCATTTGCCGGTGTAGGTCTTAAAGCTTACAACAAAGCGGGTGAAGATATTACCGCAACCGTATTCGCACCGAGCGGCTTCATGAAAGTCGATGCAAAATACGATGCGGGCGCGTATGAGAACTGGAAAGCATCTGACTGGCCTCGTACGTACCAAAATCCGACCTATAAAAATCTCTTCGCAGCAGGTATCGCGTTTGCTCCTCCGCATCCGATCTCTAAACCGATGACGTCACCAAACGGTACTCAAATTTTCCCAACACCTCCACGTACAGGTATGCCAAGTGGTATTATCGGTAAAGCGGTTGCTCACAGTGTTTGTGATTTGATTAAAAAAGGACCGAGTGCTCACTTGCATGAAGCGTCTATGGCAGAAATGGGTGCGGCGTGTGTTGCATCAGCCGGTAAAGGTCTATTTGACGGTACCGCTGCAGCATTGACGGTTTATCCTGTTGTTCCAGATTTTGAAAAATACCCTGGTCTCGGACGTGATTTGGATTATACCTTCGGTGAAATCGGACTTGCGGGTCACTGGATTAAACACATCCTTCACCACATGTTTATCTATAAAGCCAAGCTCAATCCGGGCTGGACAATGATCCCTGAATAAGTAAAAGGAGAAAACTATGACTGAAATTGAAAAATACGTTAAACCGTACGATGCAAACTTTACCACAATGGTACCAACAGGTTTTGTTATTTTTATGCGTACATGCAAAATTTGGCAATTCATCCGCTTTATTATGATCAACATCAAAATGTTGATCGTTGTCCGCAAAAGCCACTAATATAAAGCCCCTATCGGGGCTTCACCTCCTAAGAAAGTTTTACTAATGATTAAAGAATTGATCACCTATCCCGATGAGCGAATTAGATATATTTCTGCTGATATCCGAAAATACGATGATGAATTGTTTGAACTCTTGAAAAACATGCACGATACCATGGAACATCATGGATTGGATGCACTTTCTGCCATACAGATTGCGATTCCCTACAGCGCTATTATTATAAAAAAGGGAGATGAGTTTATTGAACTGATAAATGCTCGATTAATCTCTACCGAAGGCTCTGAAGAGATTGATGAGATCAATCCCTATTTTCCGAAAGGGTTTAGTGCTAAAATCAAACGCTACGGAAAAATTAAAGTTGTTTATGAAAATCGGCATGGAGAACTTCAACACCTTGATGCAGAGGGCGAATTGTCACAACGATTACAACGTCAGATGGATTTTCTTTTTGGCGGAACGTTATTGGATAAATTAGGACAAGCAGGGCGCAAAGAGGCTGAAAAAGTTTTAGTTGCCCAGCATGAAGGAATTTATGATTTTGGAGTTTCATGTCCGACCGTTTTTGTACGAGACTATTTTAAACGGGGGGCAAAATATCTTATGGTGCTTGTTGGGCTCACGTTTATTCTCCCTTTTTTCATCTCTCCTGAGTTGCGAACATTGGTCTATACCCTGGATAAATATGCCCTCGTCTGGGTGATACTCTTAATGGTTGTTTATTTCATTTATGCACAGTATGAAGGGAAACAATACAAGCAGTGTACGAGTTGTCAAATCGGCAATATTATCGGTACAACCGCTATTATGGCGTTTCAACTTCTGATTGTCGGTTTAGGCGTTTTTCTTTGGGTTGCTCCATAGCGTATGAGTGAACACGATTTTAGCCCTTTATCTCGTGCACAAGAGATCTTGGTAGCCTCGAAAGACTCTATTCTTCACGAATGGGTAGAGGCAGAGTTGTGCGAAGAGATTTTAAAGCGTCATGAGATCGATACCGAAGTCTTTGTTGAGCAATATGCAAGAAGCGTATTTGATTATTTCATGGGGGTTGTATCGGGGTATGTAACGCTGGGAGAGTGCCCTGTTATCGGTGATTTGATCGATTACCTGAAAAATAAAGAGTTACGTGCCGATGAACTTTTTGTCCTTTGTACCCATTTCAAACGTTCCGTTATCAATGCTACGTATCGTCTTGGAATTAATGATCAAGAAATATTTGTGGCTATCAGCTATCTTTTTGACCGTAATTTCGCAGGGGTTTTGAAACTTTATACCGATACGATTTATCAAAAAGAACAAGAAGCAATTAATGCGGGAAAAGCAAAAGAATATTTTCTCTCAAATATGTCGCATGAAATACGGACTCCGCTAAACGCTATTTTGGGCTTTGTCGCCTTGTTAAAAGACGAAGCGATTAATCCTCGTCACCAAAACTATCTTGACATTATCGCCAACAGTGGTGAAAATCTGCTTCATATTATCAATGATATCCTGGACTTCTCAAAATTGCGCAGCGGTGAATTTACCATTGACCCGCAGCCATTTAACATCCATGATGAGATATCGCATACGATGGAGTTGTTTGTTCCGAGTGCCAATTCAAAAAGTATTACCCTCACCAGTTTTATCGATCCATCAATCCCCTATGAGATTGTGACCGATGCATTGCGCATCAAGCAAATTGTAGGGAATTTTTTGAGCAATGCGATTAAATTTAGTCACCCGGATGGGGCTATTCATGTCGAAGCACGATGGGATGCGGGGGTATTGATTATTTCTGTGCGTGACAGCGGGATTGGAATTGCCACAGCTGATCTGGAACGGATATTCGATGCCTTTTCCCAAGCGCACGAGGGAAATCATAAAATAAATGAGGGGAGCGGCCTGGGGCTTTCCATTTGCAAGCAGTTGGCCGAGCATATGGATGGGAGTATTGAACTCTCATCCACTATGGGCGGGGGAAGTACCTTTACGCTGAAAATTCCGGTTGAGGCGAATGAAGAGTGTGCCTTTTCGAAATTCGATACCTCTATTTTTCAAAATATTGCTTTCGGATTGCTTGCATACGATGCAAAAGAGAGCTATAAATTGGAGTCTTTACACCGTTATTGGGATTACTTTGATTTACATGTTCGGCAGATTGAGAGAGTTGAAGAAGATTGTGATTTGATTATCTTTTTGGAAAGTTCGATTGACAATGCCAGCCGAGAGACGATTATTCGACAGAAAATTCCTGCGGTCGCCATTATGGATTTTTTAGATGACCGGTATGATACGACTCCGAATATTATTTCGTTGACCTTTCCTATTTATTGTACGAAACTTCAACGAGCATTGAGTGATGTTTTGGGGATGCGTGAAGAGGTTGCTTCCTCGATAGAACCGTCCTATAATAAACAGCGTGGCTTTGAGGGATCTATTTTGGTTGCCGAAGATAATCCTGCCAATCAAGAGCTTATTAAAATGGTTTTAGAGCGCTATGGTATTGCGTGTACAATCGCGTGTGATGGATTAGAAGCTTTAGCCTATTATAAATCACTGCCGTATGATTTAGTCCTTATGGATGAACAAATGCCACGCTTAAACGGTAACGGTGCTACAGCCGCAATACGCGCTTACGAGCAAGAAAACGGCATGTACACCCCTATTATTGCCCTAACGGCTAATGTGATCAAAGGGTCACGTGAACGGGCTATTCAAAACGGCTATGACGCTTTTTTGGGTAAACCTATTGTTCTAAAAGAGATTGAGCAGCTTTTTGAACGCTATTTGGAATCAACGGTTATTTTACGTCCCCAACTGCAAGCGTACCAATCCCCTTATTCGAATATTGATATGGAACACTTAAAAGCGGCATTGATGTTGGAAACGGCTCAGGTAGAAAAACTTTTGGAGATGTATAAATCCAAAATGGAACACTCTTTGGATGAATTACAATCAGCGGTGAAGCAAAAGGATTATGAAGCAATTGAACGTATTGCCCATTCCATTAAGGGATCGAGTGCAAATTTTCGGTTTGAGGAACTCTTTCGACTCGCAGCATTGATCGAAGAATCGGCAACACAACGTGATGCGGAGTTTGATTTTGAAGATGCATTCAGCGTAATGCGCCGCGAATTTTTACAAAAGTTCGCGTAGATTTTCTTTCACGGACTACTCTTCGAGGTAGTAGCCGACGCCTGAAGCATTTTTGATTACATCGGTAGGGAGCTTGTTCCGTAATCTCCATACTAGGGTGCGGACACTGTTGTCGGTTGCCCCTTTCGTTTCCCAAACGTAATTTATTGCCTGTTCAAAATCGACAACACTACCCAATTGGGCGACAAGAAGGCGGATAAAGGCATTTTCTTTTTTAGTGAGTTTTATTTTTTGGTTTTGGTAGTAGGTTTCGCTTAGCCCGATGTCGTGACGGTATCCGTCACCGAATTCGACGATCGGTTTATCGGAGAGCTTTTTTGCGTAAACCAGTTTTTCGAGGTGCTCCCGATCGGATTTGAGCTCATCAATATTGTGGTTTCGTTTTTTCTCTTCTTTGAAACGATACAACGCCATCTGAATCGTCGTATGGAGATTGATGGGATCGAATGGTTTGACAATATAACCGTAAGGCTCCGTTTTTTTTGCTTTTGCGAGAATATCGTTGTCTGAATGGGCGGTAAGATAGATAAAGGGGAGAGACCCTTTTTCCCGAATGTATTGAGCAAGTTCTATTCCGTCACTGCTTTTTTGCAATCCGATATCGATCAGAGCGATATCCGGATTATAAATTTTGATTTTGTTTCGGGCGGTAATGGCATTATCGGCAAGTGAGATGACTTCGTAACCTTGCTTTTCCAACGACATTTTCAAATTCATTGCGGTCACTTCATCGTCTTCTACCACTAATACTTTGATAACGGCCATAAAAATCCTCTTTTTCCGATGATATTGTGATTATTTTATCACATCGGAGTTTAAAAACAATAAATTGACGATAAATTTATACTATTTCTTCGCCTCTATTTCTCTTCGTAACAGAAGATTTTTAGGGGATATTCAAACCAACAGTGTATAATCGCGGTAAATAGACCAGTAACGGATACACTAAATGTTTGATTTTGACAAATTTACCAAATATTCCAAGCCGGGACCTCGCTATACGAGCTATCCGACAGCACTTGAATTTAGTGACACATTTACGTATGACGCGTATCTTGAAAAACTTCATGCACAAGATTCGGCACGTCCTTTATCCCTCTATTTCCACTTGCCGTTTTGTAAAAATGCCTGTTATTTTTGCGGTTGTAATGTCGTATTTACCTCGAAAGAAGATAAAAAAGAGCGTTATATCGATTATTTGACACGCGAACTTCAAATATTAAGTACACACATTGATGTTAACCGTCCTGTAATTCAGCTCCATTTCGGCGGCGGTACCCCTACTTTTTTTGATAACGATCAACTCCACCGAATTATCAATACGATCAAAAGCCATTTTAAGAATTTTACCCAAGGTGCCGAAATCAGCTGTGAGATCGATCCGCGTCACATCAACGATGCGCAGATGAAAGTGATGAGTGATGCCGGGTTCAATCGGGTCAGTTTCGGGATACAGGATTTTGATGAGAAGGTGCAAGTCGCCGTTCATCGTGTTCAACCGTACGATATTACCAAAGCGGCGATGGATTTGGCGCGTAAATACAACATGGTCAGCGTCAATGTCGATCTGATTTACGGATTGCCCTATCAGAGCCTTGAGACGTTTAAAAAGACGTTGGAACAATCGATTTCATTAAATCCGGACCGTTTTGCCGTGTTCAACTACGCCCATGTACCGTGGCTTAAAAAAACGATGCGTAAAATTGATGAGACGACCTTGCCCCATCCTGCCGAAAAGCTTGCCATTATGCGCTATACCGTTGATTAT
>Ga0209515_10001713_pt1 | contig 35810 bp, 31 predicted proteins | sample Subgroupgradi54m_FD_187454 | JGI IMG/M metagenome (GOLD analysis project Ga0209515, IMG submission 187454) | Subsurface groundwater microbial communities from S. Glens Falls, New York, USA - GMW60B uncontaminated upgradient, 5.4 m (SPAdes)... ... | reverse complement strand
ACTAGAAAAATCAGGATTTGAAGCCTACATCGTAGGCGGATGCGTGAGAGATTTTTTGAATTCAACTACTCCCAAAGACTGGGATATAACAACCAATGCAAAGCCAGATGAAATACAGAATATTTTCCCTGACAGCTTTTATGAAAACAAATTTTTGACGGTTACGGTAAAAACCGGCAGCCAAAATCCCGGTTTAGAAGAAGTAGAGATTACTACCTATAGATTAGAGGCCAAGTATTCTGATAAAAGGCATCCTGATGAAATACATTTTGCAAAAAATCTAGAAGATGATTTAGCCAGGAGAGATTTTACCATCAATGCCATGGCAATGGATTCAGATAAGAAAATAGTAGATTTATTTGATGGCCAGAAAGACTTGAAAAAAAAGATGATAAAAACAGTGGGAAATCCAGAAGAGAGGTTTTCAGAAGATGCTTTAAGAATGTTGAGAGCTGTTAGATTTGCAACTACGCTCAATTTTACAATAGAGAAAGAAACGGCAGAAGCAATTAAAAAAAACAGCATTTGGCTCAAAGCAATTTCACAAGAAAGGATTAGAGATGAGCTTTTAAAAATAATAATGTCTGATAGGGCTGCAGAAGGTATTGATTTGCTTTACGAGTTAGATCTCTTAAAATTTATTATGCCAGAGCTCCAAGAAAATTATGGCGTTGGCCAGAATAAGCATCACATTTACGACTGCTATCAGCACGCCTTAAAAGCATTGGAGTATTCAGCCAAAAAGAAGTTTAATATGCAAGTAAGAATGGCTTCGCTTTTGCATGATGTTGGAAAACCCAGGGTTAAAGTTGGAGAAGGGCTAAACTCTACTTTTTACAACCACGAAATAGTGGGAGCTAAAATGACTTTTGAAATTTTACAACGTTTGAAATTTTCTAAAAAAGATGTTGAAAAAATAACAAAATTGGTAAGGTACCATTTGTTTTACTATAATGTCGACGAAGTTTCAGAATCTTCTGTCAGAAGATTGGTTAAAAATGTAGGTCAAGATTTAATAGAAGAACTTTTGCAGGTAAGGCAGGCTGATAGAATAGGATCTGGAGTGCCAAAAGCAGAGCCCTACAAACTTAGGCATTTAAAATATATAATAGAAAAGGTTTCCACAGATCCTATTTCGGTCAAGATGATTTCAGTCAACGGAAAAGATATTATGGGTATGTTACATGAAAAACCTGGCCCTAAGATCGGCCATATTTTAGATGTTCTTTTGGGATATGTTTTAGAGGATCCAAAAAAGAATAACAAAGATTTTCTTGAAAAAGAAATTTTAAAGCTCGGTAAACTGGACGAAAAAAAATTAAAGAAATTGGCTGAAACATCAAAAGAAAGCTTGGCAGAAGTTGAAAAAAAACAAGATGAAATGACGAAGCAGAAGTATTGGGTTAGCTAAGTTTATCGGGCTGTAGTGTAACGGTAGCACGAGTCCTTCGGGAGGATTTAGTCTGAGTTCAAATCTCGGCAGCCCGACAAATTTAAGACTGGTTCCCTGCCTGCCGGCAGGCAGGGATTCTGAGCACCCCGACTAATTGGGCCTATAGTAAAACTTGCCCCGTCACTATTTTGCAAATGTATAACAAAGCGAAGCGCGAGTTGCGAATAGCAACATCCTCACATGGGCGCAGCGCTTGCCGCACAAGAGATGCACCTATTCGGTGCACGCACTGCGCAAGACGAACGGTGGCAAAATAGTGATGGGGTGAACATTACGCAGCATTCGCATTGCTGAATTTCAGGTTCGACTCCCGATAGGTCCACACTTAGAATTCACTCACAGTAAAATAAAATTGTATGGAAAAAAATCAAAGTAATATTATCTATCCAAAAGTTAGGATTAAAGATGTCGCCAAATATCTCTGGGCAGGAATAAGGCCACAAAAGTGGCGCATGTTTGTTTTGATCTTTTCTGTCACTATTGCAAACGTGGCGATTATTATTACGCCCGTTTTTTACAAACAATTCTTTGATGTGGTCAATGCTGGCGGTGATAAGGCTGTCATTGCCCAAAGTTTAATTAAAATCATTATGTATGTTGCTATTTTGAATTCGGTTTTCTGGATTGGTTATAGAATTGCTTCTCTTGCCAACAATACCTTTCAGCCAATGGTTGTGGCAAACCTAAAGCGACAGGCTTATGACTATATCATGCAGCATTCCTATTCGTTTTTTACCAACAGCTTTGTGGGGTCTTTAGTGCAGAAAGTTAATCGTTTTGCCAGAGCTTTCGAGGATTTATCTGATAACTTTATGTGGAATTTCCTTCCCTTAGTAGTAAGGGCAGTTTTAATATTTTTCATTGTTTCTTTTATAAATATTTGGATTTCAGCCATTATTTTTATATGGGCGGCAATATTTATTATTTTTAATGTTATTTTTTCAACCTGGAAATTAAAATATGATTTGAGAGCTGCTGAAGCTGACTCCAAAACCACGGGCTATTTAGCCGATACTCTTACTAATCAGAACACCATTTCTCTTTTCAACGGATCTAAGTATGAATCTCTAGGCTTTAAAGGAGTTACGCAAACTCAGGCTAAGATGACAAGATTCACGTGGAATCTTAATAGTATTATAGATGCTGGCCAGGGGCTCTTAAGTTTTTCTATAGAATTTATTCTTTTCTATTTTGTAATAAAATATTGGGAGCAGGGGCTGGTTACGGTTGGAGTATTTGTATTGTTACAGTTATATGTTTTGAACATCATTGATAAGTTGTGGGATTTTTCTCGATTGGTGAGAAACGTGTATCGTTCATACGCTGACGCACAAGAAATGGTTCAGATTATGATGCTCCCTCATGATATCGTAGATATTTCCAAGGCAAAGGAGTTATTGGTGAAAGAGGGGAAAATTGAATACAAAGACTTACATTTTAATTTTAACGAAACAAGGCAGGTTCTCAAAGATATTAATGTAGCTATTAAACCGGGAGAGAGAGTGGCCTTAATTGGACCATCAGGAGCTGGCAAGACAACCTTTGTTAGACTGTTATTAAGGTTGTATAACACAACTGCCGGACAAATATTAATTGATGGTCAAGACATTGCCAAGGTAACTCAAGAAAGTTTACGAAAAAATATTTCTTTGGTGCCCCAAGATCCTGTTCTGTTCCACAGAACATTGGCTGAAAATATTGCCTATGGTAAAAGAGATGCCTCTATTCAAGAAATTGAAGAAGCAGCCAAGCTGGCTCACTGCGATGAGTTTATAAAAAACTTACCCTTTGGTTTGAAAACCTACGTTGGTGAAAGAGGAGTTAAATTATCTGGTGGAGAACGTCAGCGAGTTGCCATTGCTAGAGCCATTTTAAAAAATGCCCCCATTTTGATTTTAGATGAAGCAACTTCCAGTCTGGATTCTCACTCTGAAATGTTAATTCAAGACGCTTTGAGTAACTTAATGTCAGGTAAAACCACGATTGTTATTGCTCACAGGCTTTCAACTATACAAAAAATGGACAGAATTATTGTTATTGATAATGGTAAAATAACTGAACAAGGCAATCACAATGAATTATTGTCCAAAGAAGATAGCTTGTACAAAAAACTTTGGACGTTGCAAGCTGGAGGATTCTTAAAAGAAGAAGATGATGAGGAGGAGGAAGAAGCTGTAGAGAACATTGAAGAAGAGGAGGAATAAGGTTAGGATATAGTTAATCATTAATATTAAAAAATCCTGCATTATAATATATTTTCGTTACGAAACAAAGAAATTTTAGAACGAAAATTTTAAAAAACGAGAAGTTTTATCAGTGAAACCGATAAGACAACAAGTTTTTTAAAATTTGCAGTTAAAATTTTAAGTTGCAGTAGAAAAGATTATTACAAAGTAGGATTATATCATGGATATTAATCCAAAAAATGAGTTAGCAATACCTAAAAGAAACTTACCAAGAGATGTGTTTTTGCATCTTTTTGCAATGGTGGCATTATACTGGTCAGCAATAAGTTTTATAACCTTATGCTGGCAGTACGTAAATTATTTCTTTCCAGATGTATTAAATTACAACTACGGATTCAACAGTGCCATGAGGTTTGCCTTAGCTTCTTTGTTTATTGTTTTTCCGTTATTTATGTTGTCTTCTTGGCTGTTGAATAAAATTTACAGCCGAGAGTCACAGGTGAGGGACTCTAAAATAAGAAAGTGGCTTATTTACCTGACATTATTCATTGCTTCATTAGTGATTATTGGAGACTTGGTTTTTACGGTAAATACCTTCTTAAATGGCGAAATTACTGCAAGGTTTGTACTTAAAGCTCTATCGGTTTTGATAGTAGCTGCAGCTATATTCGGATATTATTTAGATGATGTAAGGAGGCAAGATCCATCTAAATTAACTAAAATATATGCATTGGCTTCCATTGTTATAGTTTTAATTATGGTTGCTGCTGCATTTTTTATTGTTGGCTCTCCTGTAAAGGCAAGACTAGCTCAAATAGATCAGCAAAGGACAAGCGATTTGCAGAATATCCAGTATCAAATTGTAAATTACTGGCAGAGGAAACAGCAATTGCCAAAAAATCTTTCTGACTTAGAAGACCCAATATCTGGCTATACGGTGCCACAAGATCCAGAAACTAAAATGCCGTATGAATATACATTAGTAGATGATAAGAATTTAAAATTTGAGCTTTGTGCTACTTTCAGTCTTCAAGGAGATCAGCAAGGAATGATGTCAGCTCCAGCAGTTCCCATGATGTACAAAGATTCTCAAGGCAATCAGGGGAATTGGCAGCACTCTGCAGGGCATGTGTGCTTTGAAAGACAAATAGACAAGCAGCTTTATCCCCCATTAACAAAGTAAAAAAATGGATTATAGGGAATTAGGTGCATTGGGAGAGAAATTAGCTTGTGAATATCTTGTTAAAAAGGGCTTTAAAATTCTGGGCAGAAACTATAGGATAACCTTTGGAGAAATAGACATTATTGCTAAGAAAAAGTTTAAACTTTTTAGTAAAAACAGCAAAATTATTCATTTTGTTGAAGTGAAAACCATTATTGCTCAAAGTGGTTTTCATCCTGAAGATAAGGTTGATTTTAAGAAACAAAAGAAATTAAGGCAGTTATCTGAAATTTGGCTGAAAAATAACGGTTATAAACAAAACCAGCCTTGCCAAATTGATGTAGTTGGAGTTACTATAAGCAATGATTCAAAAGAACCGAAGATAGATTATTTTGAAAATGTTGTTTCGGGTGTATAATGGGAGTACAGGATAAGAATTAAAATCAATAAAAATGGCTTCAAAATCTCCAATAATTCAAATAGCAAAAAAGGTTTGTCCCGCAGTCATAACGGTGATAGTTTCAAAGGATTTACCTAAAGTAGAAGAGTTTTATAGTTTTCCTTATGGAGGCAAAGAATACATTTTACCTATGGCAAAGGATGGAGTTCAAAGCAAAATGGAAAAAACTCAAATTGGCGGAGGATCTGGTTTCGTTATTTCAAAAGATGGATATGTTATAACTTCAAATCATGTTGTTTCAGACACCACAGCTGACTATACGGTTATTTTAAACCCAAGGCATAAATATCCTGCAAAAGTCTTATCAAGAAACCCCATCAACGATATAGCTGTTTTAAAAATTGAAGGCGAAAACTTATCGTATATTGATTTAGCCGATTCAAGTAAAATACAACTTGGAGAAGAGGTTGTTGCTGTGGGAAATCCCCTTGGAGAGTTTCACGATACGTTGTCAGCAGGAATTGTTTCTGGTCTTTCAAGGTATATAACTGCTTTTGGCGGTGTTGACCATCAAATGCAAAACTTACGAGGATTAATACAAACCGACGCCGCAATTAACCCAGGCAACTCTGGCGGTCCTTTGGTCAATATGGATGGCAAAGTCATAGGCATTAACACGGCAATGATTATGGGTGCTCAAAATATTGGCTTTGCAATTCCTATAAACTATGCAAAGAAAGACTTGGAAGAAGTTAAGAAGTTTGGAAAAATTGTTATCCCGTTTTTGGGGGTCAAATATGTTCTTCTTTCAAAGGAAATGGCTCAGGCAAATAAATTGCCAGTTGAAGATGGAGCATTAGTTGTAAGAGAAATATTAGGAGAGCCGCCAGTTATTAAAGGATCAGCCGCTGAGAGAGCAGGGATGAAAGAATTTGATATTATCTTAGAATGCAACGGTCAGAAAATTAACCTTAAAAATCCCTTAGCTAATGTTCTGCAAAAATGTAAAATAGGAGAAGAGTCTAATTTCAAAGTTTTGAGAGATGGAAAGGAAGTAATGCTAAAAGTCGTCTTAGAAGAAAAAGTATAATTAAAAAACCGCCGTTAGGCGGTTTTTTAGTACAATAAAAAAATTAATTGGAGATATTAATCCAAAATCCCATTCCGTTATGAGTACCACTGCTATCTGTCACTAAAATAGCAGTTTTATATAAACCAGCCTCAGTAGGAATTCCAGATATAATTCCGCTTGATTCATCAAGTGTTATACCTGATGGTAGTTTGTCTCCTTTTACACTCCATTGATATGGCGCAGTTCCTCCATTAGCTGATAACGACACTTCAAAGGGCGAATCTTTTTTCCCCGACCAGTTACCCGAGGAAGCAATAGAAATAATATAAGACTCCCAGGTGAATGTTCCATTTAAATAGGTAAGCAGTTGGTCTTTACATGCCTGGTCTAATCCAACCTGATGCCACGTAGAATAGGAAGCGTTGCTATAACCGGCATTAAAGATCACTCTTGTATTATATTTAACGGGAAAACCGCTATATACCGAATTCTGATACGTATTACTCTGGCTCCCATAGCCCCATCTATCGTTACCACCATTAACGCCTTCGTAATCAAGCGTCATATTTCCAATGACGTCGCTAAATGCTATAAAATGCGCCACTGGTCTTATGCTAACATCTCCCACGTCAATGGTGTTAGAAAGAACGGGGAAGTACTTTTCATCACTCGGCCACCCTTGCGATGTTCTTATTCCGTATGACCACCAGTTGCCACCTAAAACCGTGGCAGTCCAGAAAGGATTGTTTGGGTCGTAGAGTTCTACCCAAAATACCGAGTACCAGGGATAGCACTGGTGAAATTTACTTTCTGTTTCCTGTCCAAAGAAAGCGGAGTATGAACCAGTTGCCACTTCAGGCAAACTGTAATTTTGAGGAGAACCTTCTGTGTAGACCGTAGGAATAGTATATGAAAATGCGCCATTGGCATTTGTCGTAACTAAAGGATTTCCCGCTCCATAGGGACTTATGGTGATTTTATCTAATGGAGATTTAGTGTATAAATCTATCAGCCGCCCTTTTATCGTTATGGTGTCTCCCAAAATACTAAAATTCTTTGCATTGGTGCTCGTGAGCGTTTTCCCTTTACCAATTTGCTTAACTTGAATACGATAATCACTGCCAGCAGGAGTTTCTTTTGGAATATACCATTGTACTTGGTCAAACCATGCATCTGAATTAACCGGCTCGGTTATCGAAGTAATCTTTGCATAAAAATTACCGCCTTTCAGTAAATTCACATCAAACTGTAGTTCCTTGTTATCTTGGTTTTTAATATTCCATTCCCAAAGAATATTAAGAGGAGTGGTACGCACCCATCCGGCACCGCCTTCAGGTCTATCAACGCTCAAATATTCATCGGTTCTATTTGGTTTATCTTTTTTTAATGGTGAGGCGGGCGTTGCCTTTTGGGCCGGAATTGCAGGAACCGCCGGTATGCCTTTGCCGTCCGATGGCTGGGCGGATGTAGCAGGGGTCGCTGGGTTTGCTGATGTAGCAGATGCTAAATATAATCCCGAATCACCATTAGAGGTAGTAACTGATGGACTATGAGTATTCACTTTTTGCAGCAAAATATAACCAACTCCTATACCAAAAAGGAAAACTATAATAAGAATAAAAATTGCGTAACGTACGATGACTGAATTCATATAATACTAATTTATTTTTTATACTATTAATTATATAGTTCTTTATAGTAAAAATCCACAACAAAATGTGGATAACTACACCTATTTATCTTGGCGATTCGATTTTATCAACATCGTATCAAAGATCGCATCAAAGAAAAAACCCAAGTAAGTCTGGATTTTTTATTTTGAGCGGAATAGTGCCCTCCCTGCTGGTAGGCAGGGATGATGTTGCAGATCCTGAGAGTCCCAGTTATCAGGGATTTCTTGCAGAATAATTTAAGCCTTACCCTACACCCCGATAAAATCTACATTAAGACACTGTATTCTGGAGTCGATTTTTTGGGTTGGGTGCATTTTCCAAACCACAGAGTGTTAAGGAGCAAAACGAAGCAGAGGATGTTTAAAAGATTACAGAAAACTCAGGCGTCCGAAACTTTAAATTCCTACTTAGGGCTTTTAAAACATGGGAATACCGAAAAAATTAAAAATGAGGTCTTAAAATTATATGTCGAGCAATATGAATAAGTATTGTATTAAATTGTTTAATAGTTTAGTTATATTGTATAATTAAGCAATTTATGTAATTAACTACTAAATATTGTAGTGGATTAACCATTACACTGTTTGGTCCAATACAATATGCAAAAAGTAAAATCACTTGTGGCCGTCGTTACGGCTTTTTTAATGCTTATGAGTAACGCTCTGCCGGTATTGGCTCTTGGCGAAATAACGCCGTCTGCACCGGCAGTTGATATCTGTCCTAATGTTGATGGCACACAGGTTTCTATTCCAACCGGTATGATTGTTGACGGATCGGGTAATTGTGTCACTCCTATTCCTTTAGATAGCACAGCTCCAGTTATTTCTGGAGTAGCAAGTTTGTCGCTGGCAACTACCGAAGCAACGCTTGTTTGGACTACTGACGAACTCGCAGTTTCGCACCTTGAATATGGAACTACTACGAGCTATGGTGTACAACCAACTTTAGATGCAAGTGCACTTCTTGCCCATACAGCTATTCTTACGGGTTTAGCAGCAAACACAACTTATTATTACTGCATTCATGCCACTGATTTATCTAATAATACTGCTAATTCATGCGGGCATTCTTTTACTACGGCTGCAAATCCCATCATCGTTGACAGTACTCCACCAAACATTACCCTAATAACCGTCGCTCTAATTACAACTACTTCAGCAACGATTGGCTGGACCACCAGTGAAATAGCGAATGCGGAGGTTGAATATGGCAACACGGCTGGATATGGCAATATTACGCCCCTTGATACTAATTTTGCCTTAACCCATAGCGTTAGCATTTTAAATCTTCAGGCAAATACCCTATATCACTATCGTATTAAAACCAGTGATGAGATTGGTAACCAGACCGTAAGTCCAGATGAAACGTTTACTACAGAGGCAGTTTCTGTAAATGTTGTTATACAAATTCCTGCCGACACCACTCCGCCCTTAGTTTCAGAAGCCGGAGCTATTTCAATTGGCACTACCAGCGTTACCTTAGGATGGACGACAAACGAACTTGCCATATCAACACTTGAATATGGCACTACTACAAACTATGGAACTCAAGCGACGCTTTCAATAAGCGCGTTGCTCTCTCACACGGCAACGCTTACTGGACTGACGAGCGGAACTACATACTATTATTGCATTCATTCTGTAGATATTGCTAATAACACCGCTAACTCTTGCGGTCATTCATTTACTACCGAATCTGCATCAGCTCCTGCTGATGCCACAGCCCCGATAATCTCACTTGTAGCCAGTACACCAACTAATTCTGCTGCAACGATTGCATGGACTACCAACGAATTAGCAAATACACAAGTGCAATATGGTACTACCACTAACTATGGCAGCACAACTGATTTAGACCCAATTCTTGGCTTAACACATTCAGTTAATATTACTGGGCTCTCCTCAAATACCACGTATCATTATCGGGTGAAATCATCTGATGATTCGGGCAATATGGCGTTAAGTTCAGATCAAACATTTACTACAGAAACTGAGCCACAAGTACAAGTCCAAACGCAAACGCAAACGCAAACGCAAACGCAAACGCAAACGCAAACGCCATCATCTTCATTAGTTATTTCAGCTATTGAAACTACTTTCATTACCACTTTAGGCGCAACGATTACATGGCAAACTGATCTTCCTTCAGACTCACAAATTTCCTATGGGAATAGTGAAAATCTTGGTTCACTGACAATATTAGATACTACATTAACCACCAATCATTCAGTCACTCTTATAGGACTCTCTCAAAATACTAATTACATTTTTAAAGTAAAATCAAAACCGGTTGGCGCTTTACTCACCACCACTTCAAGTAATCAAGAGTTTGATACGCTAAGTCAAAACATACCAATCGTTCCACCAGCAAATATTCTTTCTGTTTCTTCATCTGGAATAACCACAACTGGAGCAACAGTCACATGGACTACCGATAAGAATACCACTGCTCAAATAGAATATGGTATTAGCACCAGTTATGGAGAATTGAGTACTCTAAACCAAACGATGCAAACTTCACATACCATATCGCTTGCTGACCTTGCGCCAAATACTACCTATCATTATCGGGTTAAATCTACCGATGAAGCTTCAAATATAACCTACTCAGAAGATTATACATTTACTACATCACCGGCCATTGTTAGCCCTCCTTTAGCCATAATGACTCTTGCTATCGGCGGCTATGATAATAATTCAGTTGCACTTGTCTGGAATGCCAGCACTGCACACGCTGATGCTACGGCAGAATATGACGTGCGGTATAACACTGTTCCCGTTACTGAAGGAAATTTTGAGACTTCAACACCAGTACAAATTAGCCCTATTCTCTATGTTGACCTTAGTCCTAATGGAACTAAACGAACCTACATTGTTGCAGGATTAAACAAAAAAACAGAATACTATTTTGCCGTTAAATCAAAATTCGGTGCAAGCAGTTATTCAGGTGTTTCTAATTCAGTCTCTATAACAACCACATCTAATGCGAGCGTTACTACAGAAAGCACTACGCCAGGGTTGATTGGAGGTAGAGTCGGTTCATCGGTAGTAAGTCAGGAGTATGGATCAGGCTCTGGCGGAACTTCATCAGGAAGCTTTGAACCTACATTGGTAAAAGCTGAACTAGTTGATTCAGAAATTATTTTCAGCTGGCATAATCCCGGAGAATCAAATTTTGTAAGGACTATTGTAGTTCGCAAAGAAGGAAGTTATCCTAATTCTCCAACTGACGGAAAAACTATTTATGAAGGCAGGTCAGAAACATTTACGGATACCAATGTCCAAAATGATACAACCTATTACTATGCGATCTATTCTTACAATCATGCTAAAACCTACTCCAATGGAATTAAAATTTCCTTGGCGCCTTCAGCTCAAAACAAAGAAATAACATTTGATGAGAGTAGCGTGGAAGATCCAATAGTATCCGTTGAACATTTTACTAAAGTATTTAAAAAAGGAGACAAGGATATTGAAATTGAACATCTGCAAGAAGTGTTATCGGCTGATGGTGACTCATATCAACAAAAATATATTACTGGATACTTCGGAAGTCTAACTGAAACTGCACTTAAGAGCTTTCAAGCAAAACATGGTCTTTTAGTAACAGGAATTGTAGATGCTGCTACTCAAAAAGAATTGAATACGGTTGCTAGTTCACAAGAAAGACTTGCTGTGCCAATAGACTATGTAGTATTTGGCACTGATATGAAACTGAAAGATCAGGGCGACAATGTCGCTGCTTTACAACAGTACCTTATTTACGAAGGTAGTTTATCAAGTGATAACAACAATGGTTACTTTGGAAAAAACACGAAAGCCGCGGTTCAGGCCTTCCAGAAAAAATATGGCATTCAGCCTGTTTCAGGGTATGTAGGATATAAAACGAGGCATAGAATGCAACAATTAGCTGGGTTATAAAAAGAAAAGAATAAAATAAAGAGCCCGAAATACGGGCTCTTTATTTTTAGTTGAGCGGGTAAGGGGATTTGCACCCCTGCTGAAACCTTGGAAGGGTCTCGTGCTGCTGCTACACCATACCCGCATAATATAACTTTGTCGGGGTGCTGGGAATCGAACCCAGGCTGTACGCTCCCAAAGCGCACGTACTACCATTATACGACACCCCGTTAATTCTTATAATAACTATAATATAAGAAAAATCGTTCCTTGTCAAAGGTTAAAATTCATGCTAATATTTTAATTGATTCATATCTTGCTTCTGTAGTTCAATGGATAGAACAACGCTCTTCTAAGGCGTATATGGGGGTTCGATTCCCTCCAGAAGCACAATCCACAGGTTGGTTGTTTGCCCGACATTACCTTCTATGATACAATTATTGTATGCCAGAAGTTAAATGTGAAAAGTGTGGTAAAGCTTTTTATGCAAAGCCTAGTTGGATCAAAATTGGTAATGGTAAGTATTGCTCTAGGGAATGCAGTTACAAATCACAATTAAAAGGGAGGTATTTTAAGTGTGATATTTGTGGAAAGAAAACATGGAGAATGCCCAGTAAGTTTGAGCATTCTAAGAGTGGTAAAATATTTTGCAATAAATCATGCCAGGCTTTATGGAGAAATAAGTTTTATTCTGGACCGCTTCATCCAAAATGGTTAGGTGGTAAAAATATCTATAGAAAAATTTTAATGCAAACTGGAAAACCAATAATATGTAGAAGTTGTGGTTATAATAATGAGTTAGTTTTATTAGCGCATCACATAGACAAAAATAGGAAAAATAATAAAGCAGAAAATTTAGAATGGCTTTGTAGGAATTGTCATTATTTAGTTCACGATAGAAAAACAATATAAACATGGTGGCCGAAGTGTAATGGTTTAGCACAACGCTCTGTGGCAGCGTTAGAGGGAGTTCGATTCTCCTCGGCTACCCACTTAATCACGGGTTCGAATCCCGTTAGTCTCCCCATAAATTAAAAAGCCGCGCTTAGCGCGGCTTTTTTCTACTCACTACAAACTACAAACTAACGAGCGTATTCTACTACCCTGTTTTCCCTAATTACCGTCACTTTAATTTCTCCGGGATATTTCAATTCCTCTTCTATGTTTGAAGCTATCTGCTTTGCAATTTTTATAACACCCAAATCATCAATCATATCTGCTTTAACAAACACCCTGATTTCACGGCCTGCCTGAATGGCATAAGTTTTTTCAACGCCGTCAAACCTGTTAGCTATGTCTTCAAGGGCTTTTAATCTCTGCAAATAGTTTTCTAACGTATCTTTTCTGGCTCCAGGTCTTGATCCTGAGATTGCGTCAGCAACCGTCACAATCACAGCCTCTAGAGTATCTGCTGGATAATCTCCATGGTGGGCTCTCATGGCATGAATAACAGCTTCTGATTCTCCAAATTTTTCTAAAATCTTAATTCCAATTTCAATATGAGAACCTTGTATCTGCTGGTCTAAAGCTTTTCCAATATCATGGAAAAGAGCGGCTCTTTTTGCAACTTGTGCATCTGCTTTTAATTCTTCCGCTATGGTTTCTGCTATCAATGCAACTTCCATTGAATGGAGCAAAACATTCTGGCCATAGCTTGTTCTGTAATATAATCTTCCTAATATCTGAACTAATTTTTCATTGACTCCCAAAATACTTAAATCATAAAGTGCTTTTTCTCCAGCCTCCTTTATTACTTTTGAAATCTCTGTCGTTGCTTCCTGTACTTTCTCTTCTATTTTTGCCGGCTGTATTCTTCCGTCTTGAATAAGCTTTTCTAAAGCAAGTTTGGCAATTTGCCTTCTTACTGGATTAAAGCAAGAAATAATTACCGAATCAGGGCTTTCATCTAAGATAAGCTCTACTCCAGTAAGCTTTTCAAATGCCTTGATGTTTCTTCCCTCTTTTCCGATAATCCTTCCCTTAATGTCTTCTGATGGAATGATAATAGTTGTCGTGCTTAATTCCTGAGTATGAGGAACCGCGCATTTTTGGATTGCCATCGTCACAATGTCTGTGGCTCTTCTTTGCAGAGCTTCTTTTCCTGTTTCTTCCAATTTTTTCATTCTTTCTAAAATGTCTTTTTGGTGATCAACTTCTACTAAACTTATTAATTCTTTTTTAGCATCTTCCCTTGATAAACTAGCTACTTTTTCGAGTTTTGTTTCTGCATCAGCTCTTAGCTTATCAACTCCTTCTTTCATTACTTTTAGTTTCTCGGTATTAGTTTCTAATTCTTCTTCCTTTTTATCAAAAGTTGATATCTTTTCTCCCAAAAGCTTTTCTCTTTCCAATAAAATTTGCTCGGTCCTTAAAAATTCCCTTCTTCTTTGGTCAGTTTCTTTCTGCGCCCTTTCAATAATATCAGATGCTTTGGCTTCTGAAGTTTTTATTAATTCAGCAGTTTCCTCTTTTGTTTGTTGAACCTTTTTTTGCAATCTGGCTTCTAACGAACCAACTCTTTTTTTAGCTATAGATTGCCTTAGGTAATATCCCAAAACACCTCCTATTCCCATTGAAAATATGGCCCAGGCAATTAATGTAATCTGACTTTGAATCATGTTCACAACCTATCTTTTTCATAATCTTTTCTACTGCAACTTGAAATTTCAACTGCAAATTATCTATTCCTCATCGGCTTATCGAGCTTTGCTTGATAAGCCTCCTCGTCCTGGATAATTTTCGTTCTGAAATTTCTTCGTTTCGCTACGAAAGATTATGAAACGATAGGTTTTAATATTTTTTAAATTAATATACGCGACTTTTGTAAGATCAAATGTTATCTTTAAAACCTTTAAAATTATTTGATCAATGAATAAAAAAACTCATCCACACAACGTGGCTGAGCTTTTATTCTCCTTAATTTTGTTTTGCAAAACTTAGGAGAATAAGTATATGACTGTTTCTAATTGGCTTTAGTTATTACTTCATCAATGAGACCATACTCTTTGGCCTCACTCGATGTCATATAAAAATCCCTGTCACTGTCCTTTTCAATTCTTTCTATCGGTTGCCCAGTATGCTTTGATAAAATCTGGTTTATCGAGGATTTTATCTTTATAATCTGCTTTGCTGTGATTTCGATTTCTGTCGCTTGTCCTTGAGCTCCTCCCATCACCTGGTGCAATAATATTTCAGCATTAGGCAGGGCAAACCTTTTACCTTTTGTTCCTGCGGCTAAAATGATTGCAGCCATTGAGGCTGTAAGCCCAACACAAATGGTAGAAACAGGGCATTTTAGAAACTGCATGGTATCATAAATAGCTAATCCAGCAGTAACTGAACCTCCCGGGCTGTTGATGTAAAGCTTGATATCTTTCTTCTGATCCTTTGAAGCCAGGTATAGCATTTGCGCAATTACCACGTTGGCATTCAAATCTGTTATTGGACCTACAAGAAAAACAATTCGCTCTTCCAAAAGCCTTGAAAATATGTCATATACGCGCTCGCCGCGTTGCGATTTTTCTATAATAGTTGGTACTATTGGCATGATTAATAATTAAAAATGTAAATATCAAAATGCAAAATAACAATATAACAATATAAAATTAATACATTAATTTTTGCATTAGTGGGATAAATTTTCCAACAACTGAAAAATTTTCTCATTGAATATTGTGTCTTTAGTATACTCTTTTATTTGGTTTATGTCAATTTTATTAATTTCTTCCCTTGAGTAATTTCCTATTATGTTATTAACCTCTTCTTCTATTTCTTGCAAAGAAACTTCAATATTTTCTTTCCTTCCAATTTCCCTTAACACTAAGAAATCTTTTATTCTCTTTTTAGCTTCTGAGGTAAAGGATTTCTTTATTTCATCCTCCGACTTTTTAATAGAGGTTACATATTCTTCAAAACTCATTTTAAAGTTCTGGCTTATCTGGTTTTTAAAATTTTCCATCAGCCTCTTTTCTTCGCGTTCAACCATTACGGGGGGCACATCAAACTCAATTTTATCTGCTATTTTTTCTAAAACTTCTCCTCTTTTTCTCTGTTTTTCCTCTTCTTGTTTTTCTAACTGTATCCCCCCTTTGACATTTTCCTTTAAAGCAACCAACGTATCAAAAGAGCCCATGCTTTTTGCAAATTCATCATTTATTTCTGGCATCTCAACTGCATTTACAGATACTATTTTAACTTTGAACTTAGCATCTTTACCTGCCAGGCCTTTATCTGGATGGTTTTCTGGAAATTTTGCTGTAAATTCTTTTTCTTGGCCAGCTTTCATTCCTATTAGATTTTCTTCAAAATCTTTCATGAACCCTCCTTCGCCCAATATAAACTGGTCTTTTATTTCTTTCCCCTGATTGATGTTTTCGTTTTGATATTCAATTTGAACAAAATCTTTTTTCTCAGCTTCTTTATCTCTTTGAGAAATTTTTGCCCTGGATTTTTGCAGATAATTTACGGCCTCTTCAATTTCTTTTTCATCAACCAAAATTTCTTTACTTTTAATACTAGAAGCAATTAATTTATAATCTGATAGTTTTATTTCTGGGATAACAGAAACTTTTACCTTGAATAAAAAGGGGTTGTTTTTTACCATCTTTAAAATCTCTACTTTTGTATCTCCTACCGGTTCAATGTTATTTTCATTGACGAATTTTTGGTAGGAATCTCTCACAGCCAAATCTCCTGCTTCCATAAGCAGGTTTTCGTTGCTAATTTGTTTTTTTGCAATTTCACTAGGCACGTTTCCAGGCCTGAAACCATCTACCTTAATATGTTTTTTTAAGTGGTCTAATGCCTTGTCAATATACTTTGAAAATTCTTCCTCGTTGAGTTCGAATTCTATTTCAATTTGAGAATTACCAAGTTTTTTAAATTTAGTTTGCATGGGATATTTTTATCGTATTTTTTATCATAAGTCAAATATGGAATCTAATGATAATGTAAAACAAAACAGGTATTTCAAAATACCTGTTTTGTTTTTGGTACCCTGTTTTTTAATGTTCTAAAGAGTACGGGATTAAAAATGTAATCTTGTACTCTACTACAGTGAATTTATCAGTTTGGTCAGTGCTGCTTCTTTTGCTACTGCAAATGTGTGAAATGCAGAAAGCAAGCTATTTAAGAATGTCTTCACTGCAGATTTCTTTTGGCTTTGGGTTGTTGCTGCATTCAAATCAGTTTTCAGTTGGATTTTTGCGGTTTTATCTGTCTGTTTTTCTGTTGTCTTAGCGTCTTTTATTTCCTGTCTGAAAATTTGGAAGGATGAAGAGCTTACAGTAGAAAGAGCATCAACTGATAATAATCCTTTAATTCCAAAGTTGAAGTTTTCGTTTTCATCTTCAATTTTGAAATGAGCCCATGTGCTTACTGCTTGGCCAAAATTGTTTTTACCTTGGTTATCTTCGTGACCTCCCTTTGCAAAAGCAAATGCTGGTATAGCTACGAACCCTGATATGGCTAAACTTAAAGCCATTATTCCTGTGATTATTTTTTTTGTTAGGTTTGTAAACATGGTAGATTATCCTTTTCGTATATCTTTTTAGGATTTTAGAAAGGATATTTTTGTTAAACTATGTGTCACGACCTTTCAACAACTATGACGAAGTTTCACCGCTTTCCTTACAAACAAAAACCGTCCCGCTGAGCGGGACGGTTTTTCCATTTTTCAAATGGTATCTATCTTTGCTGCCAGGATGAAATCATTTTCGTGTAATCCATCTATGCTGTGGGTCCAAATATCAATGTATACTTTACTATAATTAATTAAAATATTAGGATGGTGATTTTCTTCTTCTGCAATTTTGGCTACTTTATTTACAAAATCCATTGCCTCTTTAAAGTCTTTAAATTTAAATTCCTTATGCAATTTTTTTACCTGCCCTGAGGTTGCCGAAGGGTTATCCCCGCCTGCAACGCCTTCGGCGTAGCCGATGCGGGCAGGTAAAACTTGCCAATCAATTTTTATTTGAGGCAGATATTTTTTAATTTCATCTTCAGCCATAGGGGGAATTCCTCCTTGGCATGGAATACATTTTTTATGAGATAGGTTTTCCATAAGTTTGAGTTTATATAGATAATAACATATTGATTAAATAAACCCCACACCAATTTCATCGTGGATTTGTGTAACGTTGAAGTTGAAAGGCGAAGTGCATTCTGCTGTCAAAAGTGGTAACAGAAAGTAATTGGTAAAATTGGTGAAGGGGTTTCGCGTCGGTAAGGAAATTATTATCGAGCAAAGTGAGTTAATGAAAATGTAACAATATTTTCATTGGCGAACGGCGCAGATAATATGCTCTGCATATATTCCGCCGCTCAAAAAAAACGGAGAGGACAAGTGCAAGTGCACCTTCCTCTCCTTGAGTGTGTTGGGTTGCAGCTCAATGGTGAGCTGTTTCCTTCCTTGGATGCGTCTAGGTATTGACTAGAACGCGACGACTCCTCCTTTCTGTTTGAGTCTTGTGAGTGTTGCAGCATGGTCTGCCGCATGAGATTGTGATCTTGAGTGCTCCAACGCGAACGTTGTCTTTGGGTTGCCAGTCGCTCAGCGGCTGATTAGCCGTTTCCATGAGTCTACACTCATGACAACTGCCCTTACAGACGTGATAATAAGACATGCTCTTGCTCTTCCTTCAATGAGACTTCCTTGATTGGAGAGCTAACACTAAGCTCTCCTACTCGTCATTGATGAACAAACTTCCTTCTCCTTTTTTTCTTGCCTTCATTCTCCTTTCTAAGGCCCGTGACGGTGTTAGCTTTTCAAGCGTTGGTTTCTAGTTTCTCTCTCTCTTTAAGAGAAGTTCGGGCTCTTTATCTCCAAATCTGAAGTAAAGATCATTGTTGTGTTCAAACACCCTGATAATGCAATCTTCAACAGAACCCGATTTTGTTAAGGCAGATTCTAAAGTTCGCTTTACCCTTCCAACTACTTTGTCGAAATCTTTCATGTTCTCTACCTTAAATTTGTCCACCAGGATTGCAAACTTCATGTTCCGCTCCTTCGGGGGGTTAAAGTAACTGGTTCAAATTGATATTCAAGCATATAAATACCAATTTGAACCAGTTATCAATTAAAAGAACAAATTATCATAATCTTGCAACAATTCAAAAACTTTTGCAAGTTTTTTTCCAGAGTTTGCAACAAACAAAAAACCCGGCAGTTTTTCCACCAGGTTTTTTGTTTATATTTATTTTTTATATATTTTATTTATCCAGAATTTTTTAAGGAATGGCAAGGATTGGGTAGAGAGATAAAAACCAACGGTGGGAATAAAAGCATTTAATAGATAGTTTTTTATGCCAATGAAATAAAAAACAATGGCTGTCATAACGTAGGTTATAACGCACAGAGAAACAACTCTAAAATTACTGGTTTCCCAGGCACAGAGGTCAGGATACGAATTATAATCAATTGAGCGATTGTAATTTAGCTAAAATTCAAGGCACGAGGAGGTTTGGCGATGCAGTTGGGCAACGCATCGTCAACGACGAGTAACGCAGAAGTTGAGTTAAATTACACCGCCCTTAGGGAAGATAAAAAAGTTAATAATAACTGCGTCGCTCTTTCGTCGGCTTATCGGTTCCCACTGATAAACCTCCTTGTCGCTCCTTGTTCTTATTAACTTTTTTACTTCTCAACTTGATTATAATTCGTATCCTGACCTCCCACCTACTTCAACTCTTTTATTCCTTTCTTTTATTAACTCAATTTCCCTGTCCTGAGCCGTATCGAAGGATTTTTTAATTTCCTTGCCCTGAACAGAGCTGAAGGGTTCTAAATTTTCCATCATTTATTAAAACTTTTAATAATTTCTGATAGGGGGACTAAGTTATCGCCAATCCACTTTTTAAGTTCTATTAAAATTTTGTCTTTTTCTGTTCTATCTGATTTTGCGACATATAAAGTTTTTTCATACAATTCTTCATTTTCTACTAAAAGCCAAAAGTCATTAATCATCAGAAAAACAAGCAGAGATGCTGCAGAAATTCTTTTGTTTCCGTTTTTAAATGGATGGTTTTTATTTAATGTGTAGTATAAAATTATTGCCTTATCAACTAAAGTAGGGTAAAACTCTTTGTTGCCCATTCCAGATTTTGGTAAATTAAGCGCTGCATCAAGTCTATCTATTTCGTGTTCATGAAAAAATGCAATTGGGTCTTCTTTAGTATCAAAAACGGCCACAGCTAATTTGTGGCACATTTTTTCCATTAATCCCATATCTAAGTATTTAAATTCTTTACTCTCTGTCATATGCTGCTAGTTTTTTTAAAGCATCTCCATACTCTTGTATTACAAAATCAGTTCCCCTCTCAACTTTTTTAATGAGGTTTTGTCTTTCTATATTTTTCTTAACTTCCATTTTCTTATCTTTCTTTCCTCTTATAAATTTTGATATTTTCTTTATCATACATCTATTTTACCACTTTTTATAGCACTGTCAAACTTTTAATTCTGTCTAAACTTTGGAGGAACTTTGGAGGGTCAGACCTTCCAAGATCCCGAAGGTAGTAAAAAACCCTGGAAGGGCTGACCCCCTAATTTATTTTTCCCACCAGGTTTTTTAAATTTTCCATTATTTCTTTTTTCGTTTACCTGTTTTTTTAAGTTCTACTAAGTGTTTGGTAAGTAGTTCAGGGTAATGTTTTAGATCTTCACCATTTCTGCATATTTTATACATCTTGTTAACCAGTGAGCGGACAAAGTACCAATGAGCTCTATTGCTAAAATCTGCATCTTCTTCCAACTCGTAATGATTAAGAACTTCATTTAAAAAGTCTTCTCCATAACTCCAAAGAAAAGAAAAATCTGATGCAGGGTCTCCAACAGCAACGTCTCCAAAATCTATTACCCCAGAAACTCCTTTTTCGGGAGTACTAAGTACATGGTCACCGCCTAAGTCTCCATGAATGACCGTTGTATTTGGAGGCTCAATTTTTAAAAATTGCTTGTAGAAGCCATCAATTTTCTTTATTAATTCTGGATCAATATGCTCAGCAATTACCTCCCTTCTGCCATTAATGTATTTTGATTGGGAAGCCTTAGGGCTATTGCATAGTTGGAAGCTTTCTGCCATTTTTACTGGTAAACTATGCACTGTTGATAGAAAATTTCCAAGCTGTTTAGCAATAGTTTTCTTTTCCTCTTCTGAAAGGTCTTCAAATCTCTCAATACTGAGTTCTTCTCCTTCAATCATTTTATATCCTCCAAAATCTTTTTCTTTAGAAACGTATTCATAATCTGGAATTTTAACAGAAACCTTTTCTTCTAAAGCTTTCAATATAGCAATTTCATCAGAAAAAGATTTTACTTGTCGTTCAGTTTTAGGAAAACGAAAAACCCACATATTATCTGCTACTGCTACCAAGTGGTCTCCACCTTTATTAACCAATTCAATATTAGAAAACTCTAACTCAGGAAATTCATTATGAATTTTTTCTGTTAATTCTTCTACTTGATTAGATTCTCTATTTTCTAAATTTTCCATTATTTACTAAAAGCCCCGCGCTTTTGGTGCGGGGCGAGTTTATCACACTAAGAATGAAACGATTAAGAGTGCTACTATATTCAACACTTTTATCATAGGATTTATGGCGGGACCTGCCGTGTCTTTATAAGGATCTCCAACCGTGTCTCCGGTAACCGCTGCCTGATGGGCAAACGAACCTTTGCCTCCATGATTTCCTCCTTCAATATACTTTTTGGCGTTGTCCCAGGCTGCTCCGCCGGTTGTCATAGAAATTCCAACAAATAGTCCTGTTACAATCGAACCGATTAACATTCCTCCTAATGCTTGTACTCCTAAAAATAGTCCCACTAACACCGGAGCTACAACTGGAATTAAAGCCGGAATCATCATTTCTTTAATTGCTGCTTTTGTTACAATATCAACGCATCTGCCATATTCTGGTTTTGCTGTTCCCTCCATTAAACCCTTAATATTTTTAAATTGCCTTCTTACTTCTTCAACAACGGAGCCAGCTGTTTTTCCAACAGCTCCCATTAAGAAGCTGGCAAATAAATACGGCAGAAGACCTCCGATTAATAATCCAGCAATCACTTTTGGGTTATCTAAAGCAAATACAGCAGCATTTACGTTTCCTGACAAATCAACAACTTCCTGGCTGTAAGCTGCAAACAATACTAAAGCGGCTAAGCCAGCAGAAACAATAGCGTATCCTTTGGTGACAGCTTTCGTTGTGTTTCCTACCGCGTCTAGCGGATCGGTAATATCTCTGATTTCTTTTGGAAGCCCAGCCATTTCTGCAATTCCTCCGGCATTGTCGGTAATTGGGCCATATGAATCAACTCCTACTACGATTCCTGCAATTGACAACATGGACATAACTGCCAAAGCCACTCCGTAAATTCCAGCTAAATTATAGCTTATAATGGTTGCAAAGGCGATTAATAATACCGGCAAAGCGGTTGCTTGCATGCCAATTCCAAGCCCTCGTATAATATTGGTTCCATGCCCTGTTTCTGAAGCTTTTGCAATTGACTTGACGGGGCTGTATTTACTGGATGTGTAATACTCTGTTATAACGAACATTCCAGCTGCTAGGACCAATCCAATCAATGTTGAAAGATAGAGATTCATTGCAGAAACATTAAGGCCTTTCATCATGATTGTTATTAAAGGATAAAAAGCAATTCCAGAAAGCACAATAGAGACTGCCAATCCTTTGTACATGGCTCCCATAATATTTCCTGATTTTCCCAACCTGACAAAGAAACTTCCAATGATTGAGGTTAAAATTGAAATGCTTGCGATAAATAATGGCAGAAAAATGAATTGCTTTGCATAGGGATACAGCAATGCTCCCAAAATCATGGTAGCTATTATGGTTACCGAGTATGTTTCAAAAATGTCAGCTGCCATTCCGGCACAGTCTCCAACATTGTCGCCAACTTGGTCTGCTATTACAGCTGGGTTTCTTGGGTCATCCTCTGGAATTCCCTTTTCAACTTTTCCTACCAAATCAGCTCCAACATCAGCTGCTTTTGTGTAAATTCCTCCCCCAACCCTGGCAAAAACTGAAATCAAACTGGCTCCAAATCCCAAAGCCACCAATGCCTTGATGTCTTGAGTTAAAAGATAAAATCCAGAAACCGACAATAATCCCAAGCTCACAACCAAAAGTCCTGTCACGAGGCCTCCCTTAAAGGATAGATCTAATGCATGTGCCAAGCCCTTTTTAGCTCCCTCTGCAACTCTGGTGTTTGTCTGGGTTGAAACCCACATTCCAATAAACCCTGATAATCCAGATAAAAATGCTCCTATCAAAAATCCGAAGGCCATTTTCCATCCCATGAAAAAGAATAATAGTAAGAATAATACGGCAGCAACAACGGCCACTGTCTTATATTGTCTTTTCAAGTAGGCGTTGGCTCCTTCTTGAATGGCTTTGGTTATTTCTATGGCTTTGCCTTTGGCAACAGGAGCTTTTTTGATTTTAGAAATCAAAAAGTAAACGAATACAATTGCAAAGAGCGAAACTACGATTGGTGAATATTCTGTTAACATTTTTTAAATTTCTAATTAACCTAATTACTCTAATTAACCTAAAGAAATCTTAATGTCTAAACTCTAAAATTAGAAATTAGACATTAGACATCAGAACTTAGATATTGATTAGAATGATTAGAAATTAGAACAATTAGAATAATTTTTGAAAACTTTTATTTTTCTGAAGATTCTGATGGTTCTGATGGTTCTTTAACCTCTTCATCAGATTCTTCTTTGTCTGCATCAGCAGGTTTTGATTTTTTCTCTGTATCTTTAATGTTTTCTTCGTCAGTTGTTATTTCTCTCTCTTGTTCGTTTATTGTCTTTATATCTATTTTCCAGCCGGTCAAGTTGGAAGCCAACCTTACGTTTCTGCCATCCTTTCCTATGGCTAACGATAATTGATCTTCGGTAACAGAAATAATTGCGGTATTCTTATCTTGGACTTTAACATCGGAAACTTTTGCTGGAGAAAGGGCATTGGCAATATATTTTTCTGGGTCTTCCTGCCACAGTATAACATCAATTTTTTCTCCACCCAATTCATTTATGACGGCCATGATTCTTGTTCCCCTCTGGCCTACACAGCTTCCAATCGGGTCAATTCTTTCTTCGGTAGAAGAAACAGCGATTTTTGTCCTGTAGCCGGCTTCCCTGGCGATCGATTTTATTACAACAATTCCAGAAGCAATTTCAGGAACTTCCAACTCAAACAACCTAGATACTAATTTTGGATATGCTCTGCTAAGCAAAACAACAGATCCTCTTGGGGTATCCTCAACTTTTAATATATAAAACTTCAATCGTTGACCCTGCCGGTAAAATTCGCCAGGAATCTGTTCTTCTCTATTTAAAATTCCAAGAGTTTTGCCAATATCAACAAAAATGGTGTTGCCTTCTATTCTTTGGATAACTCCTGAAATAATTTCTCCTTCTTTTGATTTGTACTCTGAAGAAATGGTTTCCTTTTCAGCTTCTCGTATTTTCTGCATGATAACTTGCTTGGCAGTTTGGGCTGCAATTCTCCCATAATCTTGTTTTGAGACCAAAGGAATTTCTAACTCTTCTCCAACTTTTATTTTAGAATCTTTTTTCTTGGCGTCTTCAACCATGATGTGTTTTTCTGGGTTGAAAATAACTTTCTTTGGAGCCTCTTCTCCTTCTTTGACGTTAAAATCTTCTGCTGGCACAAGTTTTTTTGATTTTAACTCTTCTATTTCTTCTTCGGTGTAAAGCATTGATTCATCAACCACCAATTTCAACTGCCAAAATTTAACATCGCCAGATACCGAATTGAATTTGGCTTTTATTTTCTGGCCCTTTTGGCCATAATCTTTTTTGTATGCAGTAGCTATAGCTGCTTCTATCGTTTCAATAATAGATTCTGGAGAGATTCCTCTGGCTTCTGCAATCTGTTCTAATGCTCTATGAAATGATTTTAAATCCATAATAGAAAATGCAAAATTCAAATCTCAAAATGCAAAATGGTAATTTAATTTTGATTTTTAAACCTTGATTTATTTATAAAAAATGCCCGTGGTCAAACGGACAAAGTATTCAATACTGTTGATTATTTAATTTGAGTTTAGCAAAAACATGTAGCAATGTCAATGAGATTGAAAAATTACAATAAAAAAAGAAAGACTGACTACAGGTGTAGAAAGTCTTTATTATGGGTTTGTTTGAGTGGTTGTGGTGAGTGGGGTGATTTATTGGGTGGGGGGTGGGATTGTTGGGGGGTTTGTTTTGATGAAAGAGCTGTTTGATTGGACTCTGCTTTTTAAGATCGAAGTAATCTCTATTAGCTTGTCCAGTTTCATTTTAGCAAACCATAAAACCATGTCAAGTGTTGGGGTGTGGATAACTTTCTTCCCATGTAAGTTAATCTTGTTATTATATGTTTTTTGAGTATAATAAATAGAAAATACCCTCCGTTTAATAGATATTTGCCCCTCCGAACCTGCTCTCATAGTTCAATGGATAAGAACGGTTCCGTCCTAAGGAATAGATGTAGGTTCGATTCCTACTGAGAGCACACTTCGTCATTTTATTCCTCAGTGTAAACTACTTTGATTTCAATTAGTGTAAACTACTTAGTCACTTCGTCCTTCATTGTAAAGTTACATTATGTTTTTAGAAAAATTGTTTAACTTAATATCTCCAAAATCAAAACTTAACAAAAGTTTGCGTATTTTAATAGTAACAAATTCTATTTTTGTTTTTGCCATGGGTCTTTTCTTGCCCTTTTATGCTGTTTTCGTGCAGAAAATAGGAGGAAATATAGCATTTGCGGGGCTCTCTTGGGGATTGTTCCAAATCGTTTGCGGAATTTTAACTTTTTGGATGGCCGACATGCAAATTCATGTCAAAGAGCAAGAGTTGATCTTAGTTTTAAGCTATTTTTTAAGAGGAGTTGTTTTTGCCAGCTATGCATTTATGTCGAGCTGGCAGCAGTTACTTATTACCCAAATTCTTTGGGGCGTGGCAGCAGCTTTAAGTACTCCTGTCTTCGATGGAACGTATGCAAAGCATACTTCTGAAAATCTATCTGTATTGCAATGGGGAAGCTGGGAAGGAATTGCTGCTATTGCAGCTGGATTAGCCGCCCTTTTAGGAGGAGTGTTAATAGAATCTTTTGGATTTACATCTATTTTTGTATCGATGTCGGTTATTTCACTCTTTTTGGGGATTTATATTTGGCAACTTCCGCGAGAAATTCTTTGAGAAAGATTTTTTAATAGTTTTTAAGTCTCTTCTTGGGTCTAACAAACTGTGGATGAAAATATTGACTTAGGTGTTTAAAAACGGTAGTATTAACTCGATTTCGAAATACCAATTTAACGTATAAGATAGTAAGTATTATGCATAAGATGCTCTTTTATTTTATGCTAAATATCTAACATCTCGTACTCACAAATGGGCGAAAGCAAAAATTCTACGGTTAAGAGAGTTTTACCAGCAATAGTCTTGGTAACTTCATTTAGGTACTCCATCTTATTTACCACAGGGATAGTAATCGGATACATTCTTTCTAAACTTTTTTGCCACTTTTTCTTGAAAAATGGCAGAGTAGATTCAATATTTTTAGACTACGGCAACTGGAAAATTCATTTGCATCATTGGATTATGGGTTTTATGGTTTTAGCCATAGTCTGGGTGTTGGACTTTTTCTATCTGCCTACTTTCTTTACGGGAGTGGTAATAGGAGTTATTATTCAGGACATTTATGATTACAACGACTGGTATCGGATTATTTTAAAGAAAGATACTTCAGAAGTAACAGCTTCTTAATAGGAAAAAATTAAAAATGTCCCGTAAAACGGGACATTTTTAATTGGGAGGGTTGGCAGAATTGGCTAATGCGCCGGTTTCGAAAACCGGTGTCCGAAAGGACTTAGAGGTTCGAATCCTCTACCCTCCGCACCAATTTTTTCACTAAATTTCACGAGATAAAAATGGTGACTGACCCCATTTCCCCCTAAAGTGGTTACAAGGTGCTGAACTATTACGCAAGAATTGACATATGATTGACAATCTGATTTAAATATTGTAAATTATAAGTATGTTAAGAGTTGTTCATTAACAGTCTAAACAATCTAATTTCAAAAGGAGGTTGAAATGTTCAAGGTCATAAATCAGACTAGAAAATATCAGATTGAAGTTCAAATTCGATGGATGATTCGCTGCGACATGCCAGAAGTTACAGAGATTGAGGATCGGTGTTTCGAATTTGCGTGGGATGAAGATGATTTTGTGTGCTGTCTGCGTCAACGTAACTGCATAGGAATGGTTGCTGAATACCAGGAACGAATTGTAGGATTCATGATTTATGAGTTGCGCAAGTATCAGTTACACGTTCTTAATTTTGCCGTAGACCATTCGTGGCGACGGTATTATATCGGATCGCAAATGGTACAAAGTCTTATCGACAAACTGTCGCCAAGACGTTTTCAAGAAATAACGATAGAGATTCGGGAATCGAATCTTCCAGCTCAAATTTTCTTTCGAAGCCAAAGATTTCGTGCTACTTGTGTATGGAGAGGATATCATTTCGATATAAATGAAGATGTCTACCGAATGAGATACGACATAAATGGTGTCTCAAACGATTTCGCATACACTCACATTAGAAATCGCCTTTCCCAATACAAGATGTAGACACGTCGATCGAAAAACTGATACAGGTCCTGGGGGAATTTATTCTCGCTAGGACTTTTTTATTTACTAGCTTAAACTGGATTTTTGTTCGTATTCAAGGTATAAGTAGAAGATATGGTAAAAACAAAAGAAAAAAATGAGAATTTGAAAAGGCCGCCAGTTGTTGTTGTATTGGGCCATGTAGATCATGGAAAAAGCTCCCTACTTGAAGCAATTAGGGATTTTAAGATTACATCTAAAGAATCTGGTGGAATTACTCAGCATATTGGGGCTTATGAAGTAGATCATAATGGCAAGAATGTAACCTTCATAGATACTCCAGGACACGAGGCTTTTTCAGCTATGAGGTTACGTGGAGCTGAAGTGGCAGACATTGCTCTCTTGGTTGTAGATGCCGCCCAAAAAGTCCAGCCGCAGACCAAAGAAGCAATCATGGCAATTAAGAAAGCCCAAATTCCTATGATTGTAGTTTTAAATAAAATAGACTTGCCAACTGCTAACCCAGAAAAAATTAAAGGAGAGCTGTCTAAAGTTGATGTAGTTGTTGAATCAATGGGAGGACAAGTGCCTTCTGTTAATGTTTCAGCTAAAGAAAAAAAAGGAATCAATGAATTACTGGAAATGATTTTATTGGTGGCTGATTTGCAAAATTTAGTTGCTGATACTGCGAGCCCAGCTGAAGGATTAGTAATAGAGTCATATATGGATGCTTTAAAGGGTCCGATAGCAACCGTTATTGTTGAGAAAGGTGTGCTCTCAAAGAAAGACATCATTGCAACTGACATTGCTATGGCAAAGGTGAAATCTTTGGAAAATTTTCAAGGGAAATCTATTGATGAAGCTCATCCGAGCCAACCGGCAATAATTATGGGGTTTGATAAAGTTCCTTCTGTTGGAGAAAAATTCAAAAGTTATACTACAACTGAAGAAGCTATGGCAAAAATAAAACGGGAAGAGCCAAAGAGAGAGTTGGGAGCCATGGTTTTAGATGTTGAGTCAGACCAAAAAGTCTTGAATATCATATTGAAGGGAGATGTTTTTGGTTCTATGGAAGCCATTGAGGGAATGTTAAAAAATTTACCCCAAGAAAAAGTTATTGTAAGGATTTTAAAGTCAGAAGTGGGAGATATCAACGAATCAGATGCTAAGTTAGCAGAAATGTCTAAAGCCCAGATTATTGGATTTAGGGTGAAGATTAGTCCTACGGTTTCGCAATTTATGAAAGCAGATAATCAAAAGAAAGTCAGGATAAAAACGTTTGATGTTATCTATGAATTGATTCAAGATGTGAGAAATGGAATGGAAAGATCTTTGGAAGCTGAAGTAACGCAAAGAGAAGCCGGAAAAATAAAAGCATTAGTTTTGTTTTTTGCAGAAAAGAACAGACAAATTATAGGAGGAAAAATTACTGATGGAGAGATAAAAAAGGGCGCAAAACTTGATGTATTTAGAGATAATGAAAAAATCGGTGCCGGAAGGATTATCAACCTTCAAAGAGATAAAAAAGACTTTGATATATTGAAAAAGGGAAACGAATGTGGAATCTTGTTTGAAGGAAATGTAAAAGTTGAAAAGGGAGATATGTTAGTTTCAATGGTTGAAGAAAGAGTAAAAGGAGAATTGTAAAATCAAGATTTAACCTGCCTGCCGGCAGGCAGGGATTTATGACGAATAGAATTGAAAAAGTTAACTCATTATTAGAACACGAGATAGGAAAAATAATCTTAAAAGATTTTGATTTTTCAGAAGCACTGGTTACGCTTACCCATGTTGAAACCACAGGCAATTTAATTGAAGCAAAAGTATATATTTCTGTAATGCCTGAAGAAAAAGTAGATTATGTTGTCTCTGTATTAAGCAAAGCAGTTTATAGTATACAAAAAGAGATAAATAAAAAGCTTAATATGAGGCCGATTCCAAAGATCATATTTGTAAAAGATGAACAAATAGCAGAAGCTGCTAAAGTAGAAGAACTCTTAAATAAATTGAAAAAAGAATAAAAGTGAGTTAGAATAAGGAAAATTTGGCGCCGTTGCTAAGTGGTAAAGCAAGGGACTGCAAATCCCTTATACGTGGGTTCGATTCCCACCGGCGCCTCCGTATTCAAAAGAAAACATGCCTAGGTAGCTCAGTGGTAGAGCTCTGCTCTGAAGAAGCAGGAGTCCGGTGTTCGATTCACCGCCTAGGCACCACTGTAAAAGATATCCACAGGGTTGTGTATGAAAAAATTGAACCACCGTGATATAATAATCATATAAAGTAAATAGTGGTTCAATTATATGAGAGCTGATAAGAAATCTGCAGAAAAATTAAGACGTTCAGGCAAAAGTTATAAAGAGATAAGTAAAGCTTTAGGGGTAGCTAAAAGCACGCTCTCTAAATGGTTTTCAAATGAAGAATGGTCGCTGGATGTAACCAAGAATTTACAAAGTAGAGCGATAGAGTCTTCTAAAAAGAGAATTAAAAGTCTCAACGTTGTAAGACATATTAGATTAGAAGAACTGTATATTAAAGCTGAGACAGAGGCAGAAAAGGAGTTTGTTAAATATAAGAATAATGCTTTGTTTATTTCGGGTGTAATGCTATATTGGGGTGAAGGAGATAAGAAGTTTGAAAATGGAAGAGTTAAAGTTAGTAATACTGATCCTTCAATAATAAAAATATTCAGAAATTTCTTGATAAAGTTTAGTAATTATCCTATAGAAAAAATTAAAGGATGGATTTTATTATATCCAGATATTAATAAAGAATCTGCCCTAAGTTATTGGTCTAGGGAAACCGGTATTATTAAGAGTAACTTTACGAAATCTACTGTAATACAGGGTCGCCATAAAACACATAGATTACCATATGGAACATGTACGGTTCACATTACTAATAAATACCTTAAGAAAAAAATACTAAAATGGATAGAGTTATATAAAAACGAATTAGTTAAATTAAAATAAGTTTACATTGAGACTTTTGGCTGAAATAGTTTACACTGAAAATTGCGAAGTAATTTGAAGTGCGGGTATGGTATAATGGCTATTATATAACCTTGCCAAGGTTAAGATGGCGGTTCGATTCCGCTTACCCGCTCACTGGATTTAGAAAAAAGTCGCCTAGATGGCGATTTTTTATTTGATAAATTTTTATTTTCGTATTATTCTAATTGCAGGATAGGGGCTTTGGATATTGGATCCAATTTCTCTGCGTAACTTCACTGCTCTTTGAAAGGCAATTCCCATGACAGCTATTTCAGGCGTATTTGTAGAATCAAATCAGTCAGTCAGGGCAATTTACGGAATCGATTTTTCTCTGATAGAAAGAAAACTCTGTCTTCCGTTGGCGGAGGGTGGTAAATACAGATGGTCTCTTGAGCGTGCCAAAGATGCGATTCTTTGGTACAGACGTTTTCTTCATCTTCGGTTGATATCTGCTGGGGATGATATTGTTCCGACTCAAGATATCGATCAGGTGTGGCATTTCCATATCCTCTACACCCATCAGTACCATCAAGATTGCAACAGGATCTTTGGCAGATACATTCACCACAATCCCTCCGAAGGAACGGTGGAGGAAAGGGCAAGGTTGAAACAGTTGCTCAACAAAACACTCGATCTTTTCGAGTTCCATTTTGGTGAAAAGCCTCAGAATCTTGAAGATGATTGCGGCAGTTGTTGTGTCGAATGCGAATAGTCTATCTGGTCGCTGGAAAGCGTACCGAAACAGAGCGGGTTCTTGAAACATCGGGAACCCTCTTTTTATTTGATTTTTAGTTATTTTAATTGTTAAATTAGTTATAAAGATATATGAAAATTCCAACTAAAGTTCCAGAAAGTGGTTTTTACTATCATTATAAGCATGATCTAAGTGGACCTATAAACAACTATGCCTACGAAGTCGTGGGTGTTGGTTGTCATACCGAAGACGATTGTCGAGCAGAAGACACAAATATGGTGGTATATCGCCCATTATATGAATCTTCAGTCTATAAAGCCGGTAAGCTTTTTGATTTACGTCCACTTGATATGTGGATGGGAAATATCAGTAAAGATGGAAAAACATTTCCAAGATTCTCAAAAATAATTGACTCTTTAATTATTGCAAAACTAGAAGAAATTAAAAATCAAATGTATTCGTAGGGTTAATTAAAAAATTAGCTTTTTATTTGATTTTTGCTGCTTCAAGTGATAAGCTTGGAATAAAGAAACGTTCGTTGGTAGTCAGCCAATAGGTGCCAATGTCGTTACATATTCCGCCTCAATCAAAATATAGTTTTAGATTAATGTAAGTTGATTATGACAGATTCTATAAGTGTATATAAAGAGAAATTAGCTGAAAAACAAGGGGAAATAGAAATTTTGCGCAAAATCATTGAAATGGTGAGCTACAACTGGGATTTAAAAGATATTTTGCAGTCAGCTGTCAAAATTGTACATACATACACCAAGTCAGATTCTTGTCTGATATATTTAGTGGGTCGCAACCAATTGATACTTGAGGCTTCCCAAAATCCCCGCCGTTCTTTGGGGAAAATTACCTTGCAAAAAGGAGAGGGAATTACTGGTTGGGTAGCCAAACATAAAAAAACGGTCATGTTGCCCGAAAAAGCATATACCGACGACCGGTTTAAACTATTTAATAATTTGCCCGAAGACCAATTCGAAAGTTTTTTATCGGTACCTGTAGTATTTAAGAGTAATATTATTGGAGTAATCAATATTCAAAACCGGCGACGGCGAAACTATCTTAAAAATCAAATATTATTTTTAGAAGCGATAGCTTGCCAAATAGGGGGAGCCATTGAAAATGCACGGCTCGTATCTGAAACTGATATTTTAAAAAATGCGTTAGAAACTCGAAAAATCATAGAAAAAGCAAAAGGAATATTAATGAGTAAAAATAACTTAACCGAAACCCAGGCCCACAAATTATTGAATAAAAAAAGCATGGACGTGCGCAAAAGCTTAAAAGAGGTGGCAGAGGCAGTCATTCTTTCAGAAGACCTGAGCCCCTAAAAATAGTTATCCACATTGACACAGGTTTTGCCAAAGAATAAAATACGATAATTCGTAGTGAAAGCACAAAGGAGTGCTAAAACTACCAAAAGACAATGACGTCTTCTAAGACAATGAGTCGAGGAGGACTTTTTAGTTTTTAAAAATAGAAATTAACATCTACGATAAAAAATAAAAAATACTTCCACGAATGATGTTATCTATCCCCTTTACGATTTATGCTTAAGTGTCATAGGCGAGAGATGATTCATGCATTCTAGAGTGGAGTTAATAATAATGCGTAAAATTGGGCTTACTTTGTTGTGTTTGATGCTGTATAGTTTAATAGCTTTGCCTCTGATTGCTACTGCTGATACTGCTACTACCGTTGCTACTGCTGATACTGCTACTACCGTTGCTACTGCTGATACTGCTACTACCGTTGCTACTGCTGATGCTGCTGGCACAAACACCGGAACGATTAACGATATTCCTGCTCATACGCCGGGAGAACCCACGCTTGCAGAGGTGGCGGAAGTTGCAGGTCATAATAAGGTTGCAATTAATTTTGTTTGGTTGTTAGTTGCGGGGTTTCTCGTTATGTTTATGCAGCCAGGATTTGCTATGGTTGAAGCAGGACTAACCCGAGCCAAGAATGTGGCTCATACTATGGGAATGAATTTTCTGGTGTATCCACTGGGCATGCTGGGTTTTTATGTCTGCGGGTTCGCGCTTATGTTTGGTGGGGTGGGGGCACTCGGGACCCTTGGTGGTTATGCCGGACTCAATCATGAATTTACCATTCATTTATTTGGTCATGCTTTTGGACTGTTTGGTATGAAAGGATTCTTTCTTTCCGGCTCTAGCTACGATGTAGCAATATTTTCACTCTTTCTTTTTCAGATGGTTTTTATGGACACTACTGCCACCATTCCCACAGGTGCTTTGGCTGAACGTTGGAAATTCATCGCGTTTTTTATCTATGCTTTGTTTGTAGGAGCACTGATTTACCCGATTTATGGCAATTGGGTTTGGGGTGGCGGCTGGCTGGCAATGTTAGGACAGAATTTTGGTTTGGGCCATGGTCTTGTAGATTTTGCAGGCTCATCGGTTGTGCATATGACGGGAGGCGTCATTGCTTTGGTAGGCGCTTGGCTTTTAGGTCCGCGTTTGGGCAAATACAATCACGACGGCACCTCTAACGCTATTCCCGGTCACAATATTCCTATGGCAGTGATTGGAACGTTCATACTTGCCTTTGGATGGTTTGGTTTTAACGCAGGATCTACGTTAGCAGGGGGAGACTTGCGCATAGGTGTCATTGCCACCAATACCATGTTGGCTTCTGCAACCGGTGCGATAGCGGCGACACTATGGATGTGGATGGTGCGCACCAAAAAACCCGACCCCAGCATGATGTGCAATGGAATGTTGGCAGGGCTGGTAGCTATTACAGCGCCGTGTGCGTTTGTAAATTCTATCAGCGCTTGCATCATCGGCTTAGTTGCAGGCGTGCTCGTAGTTGAATCTGTTTTCTTTATTGAAAATAAACTTAAAATTGATGACCCTGTAGGAGCTATATCTGTACACGGAGTTAACGGTGCCTGGGGAATCCTTGCGCTTGGACTTTTTGCAGATGGCACCTATGGCGATGGTTTTAACGGTGTGACAGGAACCGTTAAGGGATTATTTTATGGAGACCTTTCCCAATTTTTTGCCCAAGGCTTTGGGATAGTTACCAACATCGTCTTCGTGGGACTGGCTTCGTTCCTTGTTTTTAAATTTATTGAAGTTCTGGTGGGTAACCGTGTCGAACCAGAAGTTGAAATTCAAGGACTCGATATTCCTGAAATGGGCGCTCCTGGTTATGTAGGGGTAAAGTTAGACAAACACTCAGAAACCCCTATTATTAGCGAAGTACTTTCAACAAGCGGAAAAGGCACATAAAACTATTAATCGAGGTATCAATAAAAAAAATGAAAAAAGTGGAAGCAATAATTCGTCCGGAAAAATTAGGCGCAGTACGTGCGGCATTAGCGGTGGTGGGTTACGCGGGCTTAATGATTACGGAAATTGAAGGTCACGGCAAGCAAAAGGGTATTACCCAACAATGGCGTGGCAAGGAATTTAAGGTAGAATTTCTCCCCAAGGTAAAGATAGAAATCGTTGCCCACGATAAAGATGTGGACAATATTATAAAAGGAATTGTTAAAGCTGCTGCGACTGGTAGGCTGGGAGATGGTAAAATATTTGTCTATCCTATAGAAACCGCGGTGCGAATTCGCACTGGCGAAAAAGGCGATACCGCTATTTAAAATTGCCAATACCATGCCCTGGGCTTGCTAAGGCCAGAGGTTCTGTAGACAGAGAACTCTTGCAACCAGAGTGTATTTTGAAGAATAAGCCCCAACATGCAGGGTAAAAATAAAAAAATTTATTAAACAAAAAACATGGAAAGTAAAATAATGGCAGAATATATTTGGCTTGATGGTAAAAAACCAACTGCCGAATTAAGATCAAAAACAAAAATAATTGAAGGGCCTGTAACCGCATTAGATCAAATTCCCTTATGGGGATTTGACGGCTCTTCAACCGAACAAGCCGAAGGCCATTTTTCAGATTGCGGATTAAAGCCTGTGTATTTTATGCCTGACCCGGTGCGAGGAAGTCCACATATTTTAGTAATGTGCGAAGTGTTGAATGCTGATGGTTCTCCACACCCAACGAATACCAGGGCCGTATTAGAAGGTACCGCAACTACATTTGCATCCCACAAACCGTGGTTTGGTGTAGAGCAAGAATATACTTTGTATCAGAATGGCAGACCGGCTGGTTGGCCAGAAAAGGGATTTCCTCATCCCCAAGGTAAATATTACTGCGGAGTTGGGGCAAATAAAGCGTACGGTAGGCCATTAGTAGAAGATCATATGAAAGCTTGTTTACATGCGGGCATTACCATATCGGGAATAAACGCCGAAGTTATGCCTGCTCAGTGGGAATTTCAAATAGGTCCATTACCTCCATTAGAGGCGGCTGATCAGTTATGGTTGGCAAGATGGTTATTGAATCGATTAGGTGAAAATTATGGCATGTATGCCAAACTTGACCCAAAACCAGTACCGGGTGATTGGAATGGGGCTGGCGGACATACTAACTTCTCAACTGAATCTATGAGACAGGAACATGGGATAGAAACTATTAAAGCTACTTGTGAGAAGTTGAAAAATTTTCGAGCCCAACACATTGCAGTATACGGAGCTGGTAATGATCAACGTCTCACTGGCAAACATGAAACCTGCAGCATCAACG